>Ga0105053_10004527_pt1 | contig 20412 bp, 17 predicted proteins | sample BON01_FD_78093 | JGI IMG/M metagenome (GOLD analysis project Ga0105053, IMG submission 78093) | Freshwater microbial communities from Lake Bonney liftoff mats and glacier meltwater in Antarctica - BON-01 | ecosystem: Environmental > Aquatic > Freshwater > Ice > Glacier meltwater | place: Lake...
TTGCCGGTTACCTGCCAGGCGATGCTGTCCGAGCGGGACAGGTCGCCGCCGCGAGTGGCGGTGAAGACGAAGCTGGTGGTGCCGTCGTCCGCGGCCTGGGACAGGGCTGTGTCTTGCAGCGACACGGTGGTGGTGGCGGCTGGGCGGTCGAAGGTGAAGTCGTCCGCGGTCAGCAGGCGCACATCGGTGCCGGCCAGCAGGGCGCGCAGCGTGCCGGTGCCGTCGAGCAGGGCGCCGCCGGTCTCGTCGCCCACCAGGGTCAGCCCGGCGAGATCGACCGCGCCGAGCCGGCTTACGTCCAGCCGGTCCTGGCCGCGGGTGAAGCTGAGCACCACGTCGAGCGCGCCGCCGATCACGAAGGTGTCGGCACCGCCGCCGCCCACCAGCAAGTTCTCCCCGCCGCCGCCGTCCAGCAGCTTGTCGCTGGTGCCGTTGCCGGCGAACAGCAGGTCGTCGCCCGCCCCGCCGATCATCCGGCTGCGCCCGGCGCCGCCGATCATCAGCGTGTTGCCGCTGCCCGCGATCAGCAGCGTGTCGCCCGCGCCGCCGAACAGCAGGTCGGCGCCCGGCCCGCCCAACAGCACTGCGTTGCCCGAGCCGGCCGACATCAGGTTGGTGCCGCCGGTTGCCGTCAGGATGTTGGCGCGCCCGTCGCCGGCCATCCAGCTGCCGGCGGTGCTGCCGGTGATGTCCTTGGTGTCGCCGTGGGCCACCAGCATCGACTGGGCCTGGCCGCCCTGGGACAGCAGCAGGTCGGAATAGGTGGTGAAGCCCTGGTCAAGCATTTCGAGGGCGAAGTTCGTCACCGTTGCCGCCGGTTCGCCGGAAGCGGAACCGGTGCCCGCGGAATCGGTACCGGTGCGCGGCAGGGCGTTCCAGTCGGCCAGCACGCTGCCGCTGTCCGCGTCCCAGATCCACAGCACGCCGGCGCCGGCCTGGCTGAGGAAGTTGCCGGTGATGGTGTTCGACAGGTCTGCCCCGGCCGCGCCATCCACCTGCACCGCAGCACCGTGGCGCGAGTTGGCGGCGAGGGTGTTGCCGGTGATGGTGTTGCCGGTGGCCAGCCCCGGTGCGATGTCGGTCTCGCCCAGGAATATCTCGGCGCGCGCGGTTATGTGGGTGCCGCCGCTGTCCACCATGTTGTCGTGCACGTTGTTGTCGCGCACCTGGTTGTTGTTGGCAGACAGCAGGCTGATGCCGCTGCCGTCGTTGCCGAAGACATGGTTGCCGCTGACCAGCGTGTCGCCCGACCAGTGGTCGAGCATGATGCCGTTGCCGTCCACCGAGCTGCCGTCGCGCTGCCAGGCCACGGTGTTGCCGGTGATGGTGTTGTGGCGCCCGGCCGGGTCGCCCGCGTAGAGGCCGATGGCGTGGATGCCGCTGAGCCCCGGCAGGCCCGAGATGCCGTTGTTGACCACGGTGTTGGCATCCACCACCACCCAGCTGCCGTGCAGCAGGATGCCCTGCTGACCGTTGCGCCAGATGGTGTTGCCGGCGACGCGGATCTCCTGCCCGGCGGCGGCGACCGCGCCGTCGATCCACACGCCGGCATGGTCGTTGTCGTGGATGTCGCAGTTCTCGATGCTGATCGCCAGGGTGCCGTCGCCCTTGATCGACACGCCGGCCATGCCGCGATGCACCTCGCAGTCGCGCAGCATGACGGACTGGCTGGCCTCGGCGATCACCACGCCGAAGCCGTTGCCGCCGCGGATGTCGAGGTTCTCCACCACCACGTGGCGGGCGGCGCTGATGGCCAGCGTGCCGCCGACGATGGCCCGGCCCTCGCCATAGGAGCCGATGGTGATGGGCTGGTCGGCGGTGCCCTGGGCGGTGACCGCGAAACCGCCGGTGGTGGTGCCGCCGCGCTGCAAGGCGGTGTCGCCTGGCTGCAGCTGGAAGAGGCCCCAGGAATTGAACGGCGCGTCGAGCGAGCCGTCGCCGCCATCGGATGCCGTGGGATCGACGTGGATGACCCGCCCGGCAGCCGCGGCATCGGGCGCCACGATGGCGTTGTCCCCGGTCATGCCGGGCCGGGTGCGCAGCCGCGCGAGGGCTGGGGAGGAGGCGACACGAGCGGGGGCAAGGCGTGCTCCAGTGCAGGAAGAGTGCCGCGTGACGGCGGCGGAACTGTGCACCCTTGCACGTCATTGGTTACCAAATTGCTTGGTTATCTTCGAGTCTGAAATTTGCCCTATTGCAACGACGCGACCCACGGCCACCGCGCCACGGACAGGCCCGCGCAGTTCCTCGCCTTTTCTTTCCCTCCCGCCCCGCTAATGGTCCGACTCTGACGGATAGTGCCGTCAGAGTCGGACCATCAGCTTGATTTTGTGGGGCGATTCACCAAACGCTTGGACAGCAAGCGTGTGGATCGCACCACTCGAGCGGAATCCGTGCTGACAGAAGCACGTCTCCCAATCCGGTCTTCTGATTGAGAACGCAAATCTTCCAACCGGACAATTCCATCCGGTCGGACCTTGCTCTAGGCTTTGGCCCATCAGGCGGAGGAACGACATGCGACAGCTTCAGATCGGCGACGTGACCATCACCAGCATCGTCGAGCGCGACGGGCCGTGGCGCAAGCCGGAGGCGATGTTCTCCGCCTACGACCCCGCCATTGCCGCCGAGCACTTCAAGACCATGGAGCCGGAGGTGTTCGACCATGCCTCGGGCCGGATGGTCATCACCTACCAGACCTTCGTGGTGCGCACGCCGAAGCACACGATCCTGGTGGACACCTGCACCGGCGAGGACAAGGGCTATCCCGCGCCGATGGACTTCGACAAGACGCCCTGGCTCGACGGCTTCCGCGCCGCCGGCCTGTCGTTCGATGCCATCGACTACGTGTTCTGCACCCACCTGCACATCGACCATTGCGGCTGGAACACCGTGCTGCGCGACGGGCGCTGGGTGCCCACCTTCCCGAACGCCAAGTATGTCTTCCACAAGCGCGAATACGACTACTGGGAGAAGGCAGCGGCGCGCGGCGAGAACCCGCCGGGGCAGGTGTGGAACATGAACTGCCTGCCCGTGGTGGAAGCCGGCCAGGCGCTGCTGGTGGATGACGACTACGCGCTGGACGACACCATCACGCTCACCCCCACGCCGGGGCATTCGCCGTGCCATTGCTGCATCAACATATTCTCCCGCGGGCAGCGGGCGGTAGTGACCGGCGACATGATGCACCACGCCCTGCAATGCCGCGAGCCGGACTGGTCGACCGTGTTCGACGTGGATGCGAAGCAGGCGGCGGCGTCGCGGCGTTCCTTCCTCGGCTCGGTTGCCGACACCGACACGCTGATCCTGCCAGTGCATTTTCCGACGCCGACTGTCGGGCGCATCAAGGGCGACGGCAACCGCTTCGACTGGCGCTATGTGCGCGGCTGATCCGGGATTGCTTGCAGCAACGATCGATATGGGTCTAGCGTGCCGCCCTGAGGAAACGCTGGCCGGTGGATCAACGCCGCATGAGCAAGCATATTGTCGCCGCCGTCGCCGACCTGCCGCCGGGCAGCCGCAAGCTGGTCACGGTGAAGGGGCGGCCGATTGCCGTGTTCAACCTCGGCGGTGAATTCTTCGGCCTGTTGAACCGCTGCCCGCATCAGGGCGGCAGCCTGTGCGAAGGGCTGCTCACCGCCGTGCTCACCGCCGACCGTCCCGGGGAGTATCGCATGTCCCGGGCGGGCGAGATCATTCGCTGCCCCTGGCATGGCTGGGAGTTCGACATCCGCACCGGCCAGTCCTGGTGCGAGCCTGACCGCATCCAGGCCAGGCAGTATCCCGTGGAAGTGGCACCCGGGGCCGACCTGGTGAAGGGCCCCTACATTGCCGAGACCATTCCGGTCGCCGTCGAGGAGGACTACGTCGTCGTCGAAGTCTGAGGGATAGCGCCCCCGCTTCTGCCATCCGCGCCTTTGCCAACCGTGCCTTCGCCTCCCGTGCCGTCCGCCAAATTCTTGACGCAGAATCAAGAGGGATCATGGGCAATACCAGCACGAGTCTCGCGCGCGCACCCTTGGTGATCGCAGTTCCGGTGCGCCGGCGGCGGCCGTTTTCGTTCGACCGTTGGTTCGTCGGCATGACCGTGCTGCCCACCTTCCTGGTGATGGTGGCGATTTTCGGCCTGCCGCTGCTGTTCTCGCTTTATCTCAGCTTCACCGGATGGTCGCCGACCCAGGCGCTGCTCGGCGGGGCCTTTGTCGGGTTCGCGAATTACGAGGATCTGTTCGCCGATCCCGTGTTCATCGGCAGCCTCGGCATCACCTTCGGCTACACGGCGGCCGCGGTAGCGGCGCAGCTTGCCGTCGGCTTGGGCATTGCCCTGCTGCTGAACGTCGACCTGCCGTATATGCGCGCCTTCCGCACGGCGCTGGTCATTCCGATGATGATCACGCCCATCGTCGGCGCGCTGTGCTGGAAGCTGCTGCTGGACCCGAGCCACGGCGTGGTGAACCACTGGCTGGGCGAGCAGATCGTCTGGCTCGGCCGGCCCGACACCGCGCTGCTGGCGGTTTGGGTCGTGAACGTGTGGCACAGCACGCCCTATGTCGCGCTGATCCTGCTGGCGGGCCTGCGTTCCCTGCCCAGCGAACCGCGCGAGGCCGCGGCGATCGACGGGGCCAGCCGCTGGCAGATGTTCATCCACATCACCCTGCCGCTGCTGAAGCCGTACATCCTGGTGGCGCTGCTGCTGCGCACGATCTTCGAGTTCCGCGCCTTCGACAACATCTACGCCATGACCGGCGGCGGACCGGCCAACGCCACCATGGTGCTGTCGATGTACACCTACCTCGCCAGTTTCGTGCGCTTCGACTTCGCGCTGGGGGCGGCGGCATCGTGGATGATGCTGCTGATGTCGATGCTGATCTGCCTGTTCTTCATCGCCGTTGTTCGCCGAAGGGATGCGCATTGATGGCAATCGTCGTTGGCTCCCGCCGCGCCACCTGGATCTCCCACGCGCTGGTTTATGCCACGCTGTCGGCGCTGGTCGTGGTGTTCCTGTTCCCGCTGCTGTGGATCGCCGGGTTGTCGCTGAAGACGCGGCTGCAGACATTTGCCGACCCGCCGCTGTACATCTGGTGGCCAACTTTCGAGAACTACATCGACGTGCTGGGCCGCTCCGACTTCCTGATGGCCTTCGTCAACACGCTGCTGGTATCGGGCAGCGCCGTGGGGCTGTCGCTGTGCATTGGCGTGCCGGCTGCCTATGCCTTCGCGCGCTTTCCCTTTCGTGGCCGCTCGTTCCTGTTCTTCGCCCTGCTGGTGATGCGCATGCTGCCGCCGATTGCCGTGCTGGTGCCGATGTATGTGCTGTTCAACATCGTCGGCCTGACCACCACGCGGCTGTCGGTCGTGCTCGCCTATTCCACCTTCAGCCTGCCGCTGGTGGTGTGGATCATGCGCGGCTTCTTCGAGGACCTGCCGCCGGAACTGGAGGAGAGCGCCTGGATCGACGGCGCCAATCGGTTCAGCGCCTTCCGCCTGATTGTGCTGCCGCTGGCCAAGCCCGGCATGGTGGCTGCCAGCATCCTGTGCCTCCAGCTTGCCTGGAACGACTTCCTGTTCGCCGCCGTGCTCACCAACAACGCCACCCAGACCCTACCGGTGAAGATGATGACCTTTTCCGCCGGCGATTCCGGCGTGGACTGGGGCGGCGTTACCGCGTCCGGCATGCTGGTGATCCTGCCGGTGATCATCTTTTCGTTCATGGCCCAACGCCACCTGGTCGCCGGGCTGTCGTCGGGTGCCGTGAAGGGTTGAGACAACAACAACAACAATCGGGGAGACCGCCCATGCCTACCCTGAATCGCCGCCAGCTTCTCGCCGCCGGCACTGCCGGCACCGTCGCCCTCGCCACCCCGCAACTGCGCGCCCAGACGAAGCCGGACAAGCTCGTCTATATCGGCGAGAACCAGGGTGGCTGGAAGAAGACCCTGATGGAGGAGGTGGCGCCAGCCTTCGAGAAGGAGACCGGCATCAAGATCGAGTTCACCATGCTGCCGGTCGATGCCTGGCGCGCCCGGCTGAAGGCCGAACTCGGCGCCGGCTCCACGGGCGTCGACATCGCGCAATGGTCGGTCGGCATGGCCGGCTGGATGTCGCCGCACGTGCTCGACCACAACGAGGTGGTGGCCAAGATCGCCAGCCGCGATCCCGCCTTCGACTGGGACGACTTCCTCGCCGGCAGCAAAACGGCCGCCACCTATGACGGCAAGCTGTCCGGCATCCCCTATCGTATCACCACGGGGATCATGGTCTACCAGAAGGAGTTGCTGGCCCGCGCCGGGTTCGACACATTCCCCACCACCTTCGCCGAGTTCGAGAAGGCCGCGATGGCAGTGAATTCGCCGCCAAACCGCTATGCCTTCGGGGTCATGGGCAAGCAGGGCTCCGGCCTCTACACCGCCTTCGCCTCGTGGCTGTTTTCGGCCGGCGGGCGGCTGGTGGACTTCAAGACCGGCGAGATCTTCATCAACCGCCCGGAAGCCGTGGCGGCACTGGACTTCCTCGCCGGCCTGGTCGTGCGCAACAAGCTCGCCCCGCCCGAGGTCACCACCTGGGAATACGACGAAATCATCGCCGGCGGCCAGCGCGACCGCTACGTGATGGCGCAGACCTTCGCGCCCTACATGACACTGATGAACGACCCGGTGAACTCCACCACACCAGGCAAATGGGCCGGCGCCGTGGTGCCCGGCCACACCAACGCGAGCCAGAGCCGCACCTGGATCGACGGCCACTTCCTCGCGGTGCCCAAGTACACGAAGAACGCCGACTGGGCGATGCAGTTCATCAGCATGGCCTGCTCCAAGCAATGGCAGCTTCGCTCCATGGTGCGCGGCAACGCCCCGCCACGCGGCTCGGTGCTGCGCGACCCCGAGATGGCCGGCAAGCTCGGCTGGCCACCGGTGGCCGCCCAGGCGATCGAAACAGGGGTGCCCACGCCCGCCCACCCGATCTGGGACACGCTGGAACTCGGCCTGCGCACCGGCGTGTCAGCGACGCTGCTGGGCCAGAAGGGGGCCAAGGAAGCGCTCGACCAGGTGGCGAACGACTGGCAACGTGGCCTGCGCCGCGCCGGCATTGGCCGGAGCTGAACGAAATGGCAGGGCGGATGATGCAACCCCCAATCCGCCCTGCCCCGATCCGCCCTGCCCCGATCCGCCTTGCCCCGATCCGCGTGGCGTCTGACGAAGGGACCAACGCATGAACGCCATCACGCCCGGCGCCATCGACTGCGACATCCACCCCGGCGTGCCGGGCATCAAGGCGCTGTTGCCCTACATGGACGCGCACTGGGCCGACGCCTTCGTGCAGCGGGGCATGGACGGGTTCGACATGGCGTCCTACCCGCCCGGGGCGCCGATCTCCTGCCGGCCGGACTGGCGCCTTGGCACGGGCAAGCCCGGCACCGACCTTGTCCAGTTGCAGACCCAGGCGCTGGACGCGTTCGGCGCCCGCTTCGCCATCTGCAACCCGCTGTACGGCGGGCAGGTGGCGGTCAGCGAGACCATGGGGGCGGCGATCTGCTCGGCCGTCAACGACTGGATCGCCGCCGAATGGCTGGCCCGCGACCCGCGGCTGCGCGCCTCCATCGTCGTGCCGGCCCAAGCCCCGCACCTCGCCGCCGAGGAGATCGAGCGCCTGGCGCCGGACCGCCGGTTCGTGCAGGTGCTGATGCCCGCCGGGGCCGAGATGCTCTACGGCAAGAGCTATTACTGGCCGATCTTCGCCGCCGCCGAGAAGCATAATCTCCCCGTGGGCATCCATGCCGGCCTGATGTATCGCCACGCGCCGACCTCGAACGGCTGGCCCTCGTTCTACCTGCACGACTACGTCGCCGGCTCCCAGGTGTTCGAGGACCAACTGCTCAGCATGGTCACCGAGGGGCTTTTCGTGAAGTTTCCCGGCCTACGCATCGTGCTGCTGGAATCCGGCGTCACCTGGCTGCCCGGCTTCATCTGGCGCGCCATCAAGACGTGGCGCGGCGTGCGCGCCGAAGTGCCCTGGGTGAAGCGATCGCCCGCCGCCTATATCCGCGACCACATCCGCCTGACCATGCAGCCGTTCGACGCCCCGCCCGATGCTGACATCGTCAGCCAGATCCTCGACGAAATCGGGTCCGACGACATGCTGCTGTTCGCCACCGACTTCCCGCACTGGCAGTTCGACGGCGACCAGGCGGTTCCGCCTGGATTTTCCCCCGCCCTGCTGCGCAAGATCACCGTTGACAATCCTCTCGCGACGTATGCACGACTGACCGTTTAAGCAGAAAGCAAGGCCAGGGCGCCGCCCTGGACCCGCTGGGGCCGGCGGCCCCAGACCCCATGACTCTTTGTAGGGGGTCCCAAGGGCTCTGCCCTTGGTGGGGTCCAGGGGTGAAACCCCTGGCCTTCCTTCCTCAGGGAGACCGCCCAATGAGCGAAGTCCTCGACCGCCAGACCGGCAGCGCGACGAAGCTGCGCATCATCGACAGCGACATCCACCCCACGCTGCGGGCGGAGTCCGACCTCAACCCCTGGCTCTCCGAGCGCTGGAAACGCCACATCGCCGAGTATGGCAAGTTCGGGCACGGGCCGTATGCCGCGCGCAATACCTATCCGCGCTTCATGCCCGCCACCTCCCGCCGCGACGCTTGGCCGCCCAATGGCGGGCCGCCTGGCAGCGATCTCAACTTCATGCGCGCCCAACTGCTCGACCTCTACGACATCGAGCACGGCATCCTGGAACCGCTGTTCCCCGGCAACCTGCTACGCAACCTCGAACTCGGCGCGGCCGTGTGCAGCGCCATCAACGACTGGCAGGTCGCCACCTTCACCAGCCAGGAGAAGCGCCTGCGCGCCTCCATCCAGATCCCGTTCGAGGACGCGAAAGCCTCGGTCGCCGAGATCGAGCGCCGCGTGAAGCAGCGCGACTTCGCGCAGATCCAGCTCACCTCGCGCAGCACCGAGCCGCTGGGGCGGCCGAAATACTGGCCGATCTTTGAGGCCGCGGCGCACTACAACCTGCCGATCGGCCTGCATATCGGCGGCGAGGCCGGCTTCTCGCCCACCGCCTCCGGCTGGCCCAGCTTCTACATCGAGGACCATCACGGCCTGACCCACGCCATGCAGTGCCAGGCCACATCGCTGGTGCTCGAAGGCGTGTTTGAGCGCTTCCCTACGCTGAAGGTCATCATGATCGAGGGCGGCTGGGCTTGGCTGCCGGTGCTCGGCTGGCGGCTGGACAATCACTGGCGCAAGATGCAGGCGGAGGTGCCGCACCTGAAGATGCCTCCCAGCCACTACATGCGCCGCAACCTGTGGGTCTCCACCCAGCCGATGGAGGAGCCGGAGCGGCCGGAGGACCTGCGCAAGACCTTGGAATGGATCGGCTGGGACCGCATCCTGTTCGCCACCGACTATCCGCACTGGGATTTCGACGACCCGCGCCACGCCTTCCCCTGCCAACTCAGCGATGCGGAGAAACGGATGATCTTCCGGGGCAACGCCGAGGCAATCTATAAGCTGGACTGATGCCCAAGCCTGCCGGATGCCAGCTATGCTTCGAAGGCCAGGCCAAGGTTTTGGCGTCGCGACGCACGCCCGAGGCCTGTGGAATCCAATATTCTCAATAATACCAACCGCCGTCAAGAACGATCCTTCGTTAGGCAAGGCCAGGGCTTTGTCCTGGACCCACCAAAGGCCGAGGGCCTTTGGAAGCCCATCTATTTCAATGATATGAGGTCCAGGGGCTCGGGCCCCTGGCGGGGTGCGGGGCAGCGCCCCGTGCTTGCTTTGGAGCGGTCCTTCATTTCGGCGGCTGGTATAAACTCCCGCCGCCCGCTACCGCCGCTGGGCCAGTTGGGCGCGCAGCGATCCCTCGACCTTCGCCAGCACGCTGGCCAGCGCCTCGGTCTGCGCCGCCACCGCCTCGCGCGGCGAGGTGCCAGAAAGGGGCGCCTCGGCCGACAGGCTCTGCTGCATAAGCACCCGCGTGCTGAGCCCGCGTTCCGACACCACGGTGATGCCCAGCGCCGCATGCGCCTGGCCCAGCGGCGGAATGGTCCACAGCCCGGTCAACTCGCCTTCCAGCACATGGTCGCCCTGCAACCGGCTACCGGCGCCGACGACGGCGGAATACAATCCACTATCGGCGAGCCACCGGCGCAGCGCCTCCTCGGCCGCCTCGGCGGGCGGGGCGAGCCATTCCTCGTAGAAGCCGACCTCGATCGAACCGTCGGCGCGCAGGCTCTGCAACCCGCGCACGTCCAGCCCCGGCCCCGCGCGCAGGCCGCGCACGACCAGGATCGGCGCGTTGGCCGGCGCCTTCACCACCCCCACCCGCCGCGGCATCAGCGGCCATTGCCGCCGCTCCACATACGGGCGCTCCAGGATGCTGGAGCACCCCGCGATCAACAGCGGGGCGGCCAGGGCAAGCGGGGCGGCGATCAAAAGGCGGCGCTTCATGGGGTGTGCCCTCTCATCTGCGGTCGCGCGTCGGCGGCGCGCCCAGGACTGAACCCGGGTAACGGCGCAAAGTCTCGCTGGTGTCCCGCAGGCTGGACGCGGCAGCCCGCGCATCACGCAGAATTGGCAGCAGTTCCGACTGGGCATCCGCCGCCCCGCTGTTCACCCGGCGCACCGCCGTCTCCAGCGAGTTGATCAGCGCCGGCAGCCGCGTGACCGCCTCGCTCAGGCTCTCGGCCGTCTTGGCTGTGGCGGCAAGAAGATCCCGACTCTGCTCGCCACCGGCCAGGGAGCGAATCGCCGCGGTCGCACCGCGCAGTTCGGCGGCCAGCCCGGGCACGTCCGCCGCCTCCACCGCGCCGCGGATCGTCTGCAACAGGGAAGTCGCCTCGGCCAGGGTGCGGTTGAGGTCGCCGCTGGTGATCTGGCGGCGGGCATCGTCCACCAGTTGCTGCACCGAGTTGGCCAGCCGCGCGATATCCACATCCTGCAGCTTCGCCGCCAGCGCCTGCGCCGCGTCCTGGAACTGCGCGATGGTGCTGGGCATCGACGGAATCACCGGCAGATCCGGCGTCCACGTCACCGGCGGCACCGGGAAACGCCCCGGATCGACGAAATCCAGCTCCAGATAAGCCAGCCCGGTGATGCCCTGCGCCGCCAGGCGCACCCGCAGCCCGGCCTCGATGGCCCGCTGCGTGTCCGGGGTCGGGCCCAGCCGCCGCGGGTCGACCACGAACCGCACCACCACCCCCCGGTTGGCCGCCGCCTCGATATCCGCTGCCTCGCGGTACGCCGCCGCAACCAGCGCGATCTCGGTCACCTGTCCCAGCGACACGCCACGGAACTTCACCGGCGAGCCGACATCCAGGCCCTGCACCGATTCGGCGAAATAGCTCTCGAACCCGGCCCCCCCGGTCACCTGATTGCGGCCGAGGAACAGCACCAGCGCCACCCCCAGCACCACGCTCAGCACGATCAGCAGCCCGACGCGCAGATAGGTCCCGCTCATCCGGCGCGCTCCTCGGCTTCGCGGCGAAAAAAGGCACGCACGGTCGGGTGGCTGCTCTCGTCGCGCAGGCGCCGCGGATCGCCCTCGGCGATCACCCCCTTCGCGGCTCGGTCCAGCATCAGGCAGCGATCGGCGATCGCGAGGATCGAGGCAAGCTCATGGGTCACGATGACGAAGGTAGTTCCGAGATCGCGCCGCAGGTCAAGGATCAGCTGGTCGAGCCCCGCCGAGGTGATCGGGTCGAGCCCGGCCGAAGGCTCGTCCAGGAACAGCAGCGGCGGGTCCAGCGCCAGCGCCCGCGCGATCGCCGCCCGCTTGGCCATGCCGCCGGAAATCTCCGCCGGCATCGACCGGCCGGCATCGCCAAGCCCCACCATGGCCAGCTTCACCTGCGCCACCCGCGCGCAGGCCTGCGCCGGCAGGTCGGTATAAACCTGCAGCGGCAGCATCACGTTCTCCAGCAGGTTCATCGAGCCGAACAGCGCGCCGGCCTGGAACATCACCCCGATGCGCTGCAGCACGTCGCCGCGCCCGGCATACATGTCATGCCCCAGCACCTCGATCCGCCCGGTGCTTGGCGCCAGCAGGCCGACGATCTGGCGCAGCAACGTCGACTTGCCGCAGCCCGAACCGCCCAGGATCACGAAAATCTCGCCGCGCGCCACCGTCGTCGAGACATCGGCATAAATGGTGCGAGTGCCGAATATCTGGGTCACGCCCTCCACCACGATGGCGGGCGCGCCGCCCGCCTGCGAAGTGCCGCTGATCGCGGGCACACTCACCGGGGGCGCACTCACCGGGGGCGCGCTCACAGGCCCAGCCGGTAGAAGACGATGGCGAACACCCCGTCGAGCACGATCGTCGCCACGATGCCGCCGACCACCGCCGCGGTCGCCGACAGGCCCACGGCGCGCGGCCCGATGCCGGTGGCAAGCCCCGCCCGGCAGCCGATCCCGGCGATCACCGCGCCGAACACCACGGCCTTGAACAGACCGCCGTAGAAATCCTCGGGCTTCACCCATTGCGCCACCTGGTTGGCCACCGTCACCGGCGGATACCCCGCCCCCACCATCACCAGCGTCATGCCCAGCAGCCCGGCCATCTCCAGCACCACCGTCAGCGCCGGCATCACCAGCATCGCCGCCAGCATGCGCGGCAGCACCAGCATGGTCATGGCGTCGATGTTCATCGTGGCCAGGGCATCGATCTCCTGGTTCACCTTCATGGTGCCGATCTCGGCGGCGAAGGCCGAGCCGGTGCGCCCGGCCAGGATCACCGCGGCCAGCAACGGCCCCAACTCGCGGATCAGGCTGATCGCCACCAGGTTCGCCACGAACAGGTCGGCCCCGAACCGGCGCATCGGTATCAGCGACTGGAACGCCAGGATCAGCCCCATCAGCGTGCCCAGCAGCAGGGTCAGCGGAACCGCCCGCACCCCGGCCTGTTCGGCGGTGCGCAGCAGGTCGGCACGGCGGAACTGGCGCGCGCGCGCCGGCAGCCGCACCAGCGCCACCACCACCTCGCCCAGGAAGGCCACGCCGCCCAGTGCGGCCACCAGCCCGGCCCCCAGCGCCTCGCGCCACCCCACATGCGCCGGCGGTGAAGGCGGCGGCGCCGGGCCAATATCGCGCACCCGCTCCAGCAGCGCCCGCACCTGCGCGCTGGCCCCCCGCGTCTCGACGTCAGGCGCCTCGGCCCCGCCGCCATGGGCCCGCTCCGCCTCCACCAGCAGCGCCGCCCCGGCGGTGTCGCAGGCGTCGATGCCCGAGAGATCCAGCACCAGGCGCTGCCCACCGGCGGCCCGCGCCGCGTCCAGCACCTGCGCCCACAGCACCCCGGCCCCGGCCGCATCCAGCGTGCCGGTGAACGCCAGCGTCGTCGCCCCCCCCGCCGTGCTGGCGGTCAGGGTCGGCGGCACGGCCACGGTCGGCGGATCAGCGCGGGAGCCAGGCATCAAATCGCCGGGCCAGTTTGGCCAAATTCTCGTGCCAGAACGCCTCGTCCGATCGCAGCACCGCCGGCAACGCCACTGGGCTGGTCGGCAGCGCCAGCAGCACCTCCGGCGCCACGCCCTCCAACGCCCCGCGGGCCAGCGGACCATAGGGCACGAAGGCCGGCAGCCGCGCCTGCACCTTCCCGTCGGCCGCGAACCGCAACAGCCGGCCGGCCGCCTCCGCGTTGGCCGCGCCCTTGACCACGGCGAACGCCACCACCGTGGTCACGCCCCCGGCCCATTGCAGCGCGAAGTTGCGCCCGTCCAGGCGGTTGGCCTCGGCCACGGCGACATGCGGCGCGCTGGTCATCAGCACCTCGCCGGAAGCCAGCAGCCGCACCGCCTCCACCTCGTCCTGCCACCACACGATATAGGGGCGGAGCTGGTCCAGCCGGCGGAACGCGCGGTCGACCCCGGCATCGGTGCGCAACAGACGATACACATCGCCGGGCGGCACCCCGTCGGCCATCAGCGCGATCTCCAGCGTGCCGCGCGGCCCCTTGCGCAGCCCGCGACGGCCCGGCAGCTTCACCACGTCGCCGAACTCCACCCAGCCCGGGATGCCCTGCAACTTGTCGCGGTCCCAGGTCAGGATCGTGCCGCGCAGCCCCAGCCCCAGCCCGCACTCGCTGGCCCCGCCCTCCAGCATCCGCTCCCGCCCGCCCAGCGCCGCCCAGTCCAGCTTCTCCAGCAGCCCCGCCTCGCAGGCGCCATGCACCGCCGCGCCCCCCGCCGACACCACGTCCCACGGCGCCTGGGCCTCCAGCCGCCGGCGCAGGTCGCCATCCGCCACCCCGCCCACGGCCGGCAAGCTGTCCCAGGACTGAACGTCCACGGTAATCCCGGTGGCATCGACAAACGGACGGATGAAGGCCTCCCGCAGGGCTGTGGGTGCAAGCATGTCGTTCAGCGCCACCGTCAGGTCGCGCGCCGCAGCCGCCCCCCCGAACCCAAGGGACAAAACCACCACAACCGGCAAAAGGCGCCAGCGGATCGATGCGCGGCGCCAGCCCATCGGCAGCATCTGCAGCCTGGAATTGCGCATCACCTGCTTGTCGCGCCCGATCGCACCTGTGCCTCTCCCGTGCAGCAAGGCGCCGGGCCGGTCAAGCCAATCCATCGTGGGGGAATGCGCGGGCATGATGCGCCTGCCACGCCACCGCCGCCGGCAGCCCCGGCTCCAGCCCGCGCAACGGCACCCCGGCCGGCCGCTTCACCGCCACCTCCACGCTCGGCCCGCCCGCCACGCCCACCCGCAGCAACAGCCGCACATGGTCGCCCAGATAAACCGCCTCCAGCAGGGTGGCCGGCAACGCCCCCGGCCCCATCTCCTCGGCCGCGATCGCCGCCACCGCGATACGCTCCGGCCGCACCGCCACCTGGCACCGCTGCCCCGCCCGCACCCCGGCCTCCAGCGCCTCCACCTCCACCCCGCAATCCAGCCGAACCACCGCCATGTCGTCCTCGATGGCCGCCACAATCCCCGGCAGGAAATTGCTCTCCCCCAGGAAGCCCGCCACGAACGCATCCTGCGGCGTCTCGTACAGCGCCTCCGGCGTGCCCACCTGCCGCACGCTGCCCGCCGCCATCACCGCGATCCGGTCCGACAGCCGCAGCGCCTCCGCCTGGTCATGCGTCACGTAAACCATCGTCACGCCCAGTGCCGCATGCAGGTGGCGGATCTCCGCCTGCATCTCCTCGCGCAGCGCCCGGTCCAGCGCCCCCAGCGGCTCGTCCAGCAGCACCATCTTCGGCTCGAACACCAACGCCCGCGCCAGCGCCACCCGCTGCTGCTGCCCGCCCGAAAGCTGCGCCGGCAGCCGGTCCTGCAGCCCCGCCAGCCGCACCATCTCCAGCGCCCGCCCCACCCGCGCCTGCTGCGCCGCGCGCGACACCCCGCGCACCTGCAGCGGAAACGCCACGTTCTCCCCCACCGTCATGTGCGGAAACAGCGCAAAACTCTGGAACACCACCCCGATATCCCGCCGATGCGCCGGCGTGCGCGTGATCGGCTGCCCCGCCAGCAAAATCTCCCCGCCATCCGGCTGCTCGAACCCCGCCAGCATCATCAGCGTCGTCGTCTTGCCCGACCCCGACGGCCCCAGCAGCGTCAGGAACTCGCCCTTCGCCACATCCAGCGTAAGGTCGCGCACAACATCGACGATGCCGTCGAAACTCCTGCGAACGTGATCGAAACGGACGTAAGGCTGCATGTTTCCGCATTGGCTTGAGGGCGCCGGGCCCCTATTTGCCTTGATACTTCGACGAACGGCAAATCAGGGATACCAAACCATGAGCGCACGCGACCAGGACGCCACAACAACCAACGAAATCGCCAGTCAGATCGCCGATCTGCGCCAGCAGGTGGAGCAACTCGCCCGCCAGGGCAGCCACCTGGCCGCCCAGGCCGCCCGCGACGCAGCCCACGCCGCCACCGACGAGATGGACACCATCCACCGCCAGGTCCGCGAACAGCCCGTCGCCACCCTGGTCATCGCCGGCATGGGCGCGCTGGTCGGCTACGCCCTGGCCCGCATCATCCGCTGAACCACCCCTTCCACCGCAACGTGCCGCCTTCATGAGGAAAACGCTGGAACTGGCCAAGCTCGCCGGCCGAGCAGAAATGCTCCGCTGGCGCCTCGTCGCCCGCCGCACCGCCATGCGCGCCACCCTGCTCCTGGCCGGCACGCTGTTCCTCGTCGCCGCCCTCGTCCTCCTCCACGCCCTCGCCCTCGCCGCCCTCGCCCCCCACCTCGGCGACATGGGCGCCGCCGCCGCCGTCCTCGCCTTCGACCTCGTCGCAGCCCTTATCCTCATCGCCGCCGGCCTGCGCCTCGGCCCCGGCACCGCCGAGCGCGAAGCCGCCATGGTCCGCGAAATCGCCACCGCCGAACTCCAGAGCAAGGCCGACACCCTCCGCCTCGCCGGCAGCCTCCTTGCCATGTTCCGCCGCAAGCACCCCCGCTAACCCCCTCTCCGCGCATTCCCCCGCCCCCGCCGCTGCTCTATAGGGCAAGGCTCCATCCGAAGGAGCCGCACCATGTCCGAAGCCAGCGTCGTCGCCACCCGCCGGGGCCGCATCGGCCACCTGCTGCTCAACCGCCCGAAGGCGCTCAACGCCCTCGATCTCGACATGATCCGCCGCATGCGCGCAGCCCTCGACAACTGGCGCGACGACCCCACCATCCACGCCGTCCTCGTCGAAGGCGCCGGCGGCCGCGCCTACTCCGCCGGCGGCGACGTCATCTCCGTCCGCGCACACGCCCTCGCCGGCAACCCCGAACCCATCGAAGCCTTCTTCTCCGAGGAATACGCCCTCAACGCCGCCATCGCCGAATACCCCAAACCCTACATCTCCCTCGTCGACGGCTTCTGCATGGGCGGCGGCATCGGCCTCTCCGTCCACGGCCGCATGACCATCACCACCGAAACCAGCCAGTTCGCCATGCCGGAAACCATCATCGCCCTCTTCCCCGACGTCGGCGGCTCCTACGCACTCCCCCGCATGCCAGGCCAACTCGGCCTCTACCTCGGCCTCACCGGCCTGCGCATGAACGGCGCCGACGCAGCCCACGCCGGCCTCGCCACCCACCTCGTCCGCAAGGAAGACCTCCAAACCCTGCGCGAAACCCTCGCCGCCGACGGTGCCGCCTGCGTCGCCGCCTTCGCCCAAACCCCGCCCCCCTTCACCCTCGCCCCACACCGCGAAACCATCGACCGCTGCTTCGGCAAACCCTCCGTCCCCGAAATCTTCGCAGCCCTCCAAGCCGAAGGCACCGACTGGGCCCGCGCCACCCTCAAGGAACTCCGCGCCGTCTCCCCCCTCTCGGTGTTCTGGAGCTTCGAAATCCTCAAGCGCGGCGCCAACATGTCCCTCCGCGCCGCCCTGCACGAGGAACTGAAACTCACCCGCCGCGTCGCCATGCACCCCGAGTTCCACGAAGGCGTCCGCGCCGCCCTCGTCGACAAAGACCGCAAGCCCCAATGGAACCCCGCCCGCGTCGAAGACGTGGACCCGGCAGCCGTCGCCGCGATGTTCGACTGAGGCAAGCCAAGGCGAGGGGCGCCGCCCCTCGACCCCGCTGGGGCCGTGGGGCGCCGCCCCTCGACCCCGCTGGGGCCGTGCCCCAGCCCCCATCATTGAAGCAAGATGACCCTTTCCTCCCCCGTTCACGGGGGAGCCGGAGGGGGGAGCCACTAGCCTCCACCCCTCCGCGCAATCTCCCCCTCCACCGCCGCCAAGGCGTCGCGCACCGCCTGCACCCTCTCCGCCGGCCACGCCCCCTCCACCACCTGCAACGCAGCGCGATACGCCGCCACCGCTTCCTCCAGCCGCGCCGTCCCACTCTCCCGCGCCCCGAGCGCCCGCAGCGCAATGGCCAGGTTGTTCTGCGTCGTCGCCCAGTCCAGCGGCACCCGCTCCCGCGTGTATTCCTCCAGCGCCGCCCGAAACGCCGCCACCGCCTCCACCAGCCGCCCCGTCCCGCTCTCCCGCTCCCCAAGCACCCGAAGCGTGGCGCCGAGATTGTTCTGCGTCATCGCCCAGTTCAGCGGCACCCGCTCCCGCGTCCATTCTTCCAGCGCCGAACGACACGCCACCACCGCTTCCTCCAGCCGCGCCGCGCTGCCCTCCCGCTCCCCGAGACTCGACAGCGCATTGCTGAGGTTGTTCTGCGTCGCCGCCCAGTCCAGCGGCACCCGCTCCCGCGTCCATTCCTCCAGCGCCGCGCGAAACGCCGCCACCGCTTCCTCCAGCCGCGCCGTGCCACTTTCGCGCTCCCCGAGCGCCCACAGTGCGTTGCCAAGATTCATCTGCGTCGTCGCCCAGCTCAAGGGCACCCGCTCCCGCGTCCATTCCTCCAGCGCCGAGCGATACGCCACCACCGCTTGCTCCAGCCGCGCCGTGCCACTTTCGCGCTCACCGAGACGCCAAAGCACGAGGCCGAGATTATTCTGCGTCTCCGCCCAGTCCAGCGGCACCCGCTCTCGCGTGCGTTCAGCCAATGCCGCGCGATGCGCAGTCACCGCCTCCTCCAGCCTCACCGTCTCACTTTCCCGCTCACCCAGTCGCCAAAGCACGAGGCCGAGGTTATTCTGCGTCCCCGCCCAGTCCAGCGGCACCCGCTCCCGCGTGCGTTCCTCCAGCGCCGCGCGATACACCGCCACCGCTTCCTCCAGCCGCGCCGTGTCGCTCTCCCGCTCCCCGAGCGTCTGCAGCACAGTTCCCAGAAGGTTCCTTGCCGCGCCTCGATCGGTCTGACAATCCTGTCGGTCGACCAGGCCACGGAACCACATCTCCGCTGCTTCGAGCGGCCCCCGCTCCGGATTCCGCTCGCCATGGGCCAGTGCCGCCCGCCCCGCCTCCTCAAGCAGGCCCACCGGCACCGAACCAACATCGCGGTCGCCGATGGCTGCCTCTGCCGCCGCGTATGCACCCTCCAAATCGCCCTTCAGCCGCAGTTCCCGGATTTCCGACGCCGCCACCGTATCTCGGTCTGGCGGCGCCTTTCTCTCCTGTTCACGCAGCCGCTTCAGCGTTGCTTCCGCGTCCTCTATCTCCCGGCGGATGTCATTGTCCGTCACCACCGAGCGCCGCACATCGGCGAGCAATCTTTCCAGCGGTTCGAGCGGCCGCGACAGCGCACCCGGGCTGCCAACCTTCAGCCCCACGCACAAATCCAGGAAGAACCGGTCCGCATCCTGCCCCAACAACAGCCGTGCATTGCGCGAACTGGCCAGGAACGCCCGGACTTTGGGCCCGATATCAGCCGGTTTCGTCGAATGCGCCACCCAGAACAGGTTCTTGTCGGGATAGCTCTCCGCCGCCCGGATCAGCAGGTCCATCACCCCCGCCTCCCGGCCCCCATACCCCACCGCAACAAAAGTGGTGGCGCTGTGGAACAGCTTCTGGACCGCCGAAATCGCTTCCCGAATGCCACTGACCGCCGCCACATCCTCGGCTGCGTTGCGCAGCAGATAGGTGTGCCGCGAGCCATGCAGTTCCACCAGTTGCGGATGGCGCGGCGTCTCGTCCAGTCGGTTGAGCGATTCAACCCCGTCGCACAGCACCGGCAGAATGCCCGCCCGCACCATGCCCGACAGCACAAGCTGGTCGAAATTCGTCGTCAGCACCGTCGACACCAGCTTCTGCGCCACCATCTCGCCCAGGCACAAATGCGCCCAGTTCACCGCCCCCTGCGCCGCCTCCACCAACCCGCCAAACAACCCGCGCACATCGTCCGGCGCCGTGTAGTGCCGCCGGAACATCGCATCGTACACCGCATACCAGTCGATCACCGCATCGCGCGGCGCCGTCGTCGGATCGTCCTTGCGGTGATGCTCCAGGGCACCGCCCTGCACCAGCGCCGCATAGGCGGCAACCGCGTCGGCCTCCGCCCCGCACAGCCGCAACCGTCGCGCCGTCGCGCAAACCATCCGCCGTGCAATCTCCTCCGCGCCCGGAATACCCGCGCTGATCGAACACCCCGCCCCGATCAGGAAGATCGTCCGCCCAAGCGGTGCGTCCTCCTCCTTCGCAAACAGGATCTTGTGCGCAATCTCGGCGGCATCGGCTGCAAGCTGCGGTTCCCTGGCGTCGGCCACGATTCAATCCAAAATACACTGTGCAATTCACCACTCTGCATTGAATGGCGTCGCGCAACAAATCCCCCTTGCAGCGGCCCCGTCGGCGATTTATACTAACTTAAATGACACCAACTCTCACCCCGCCATCCCCAACCCCCGCCGCCCAACTCGGCCAGATTCTCGACGCGCTGTGCGCCATCATTGCCGCCCATGCCTCTCGCCACCGCGCCCTCGCCCCGCTCCTGCTGCTGGTCTGGGGTTACCTGCGCCGCGCGGTGCCACGCCTCGAACGCCTGCTCGCCCGCCTGCACGCCGGCCACCCCGCCCGCCCGCGCCCCTCCCGCGCCGGCGCCGCCCCGCGCCCCCCATCCGCCCAA
>Ga0105053_10004530_pt1 | contig 20409 bp, 19 predicted proteins | sample BON01_FD_78093 | JGI IMG/M metagenome (GOLD analysis project Ga0105053, IMG submission 78093) | Freshwater microbial communities from Lake Bonney liftoff mats and glacier meltwater in Antarctica - BON-01 | ecosystem: Environmental > Aquatic > Freshwater > Ice > Glacier meltwater | place: Lake...
CAAGTTCAAACGCCGCGCGCACATCGGATCGGAGACTGGCCGCCTCCAGATGATCACGCAGAATCCCAAACCTCCGCCCAGCGAGAGGGATCGCAGCGACCGGCCCGATCGACCCGCTCAGCACGTCAAGCAGCGCCAGCGCGTCCGTGCAACGGCGCGCCATCGGCCCGACATGATCGAGCGTGTCGGAAAGGGGAAACACGCCATCGCGTGGGACCAGTCCGAATGTTGGTTTCAGCCCGACACCACCGCAATAGGCCGCCGGAATCCGGATCGACCCGCCCGTATCGGTGCCAACCGCAGCATAGGCCATGCCCGCCGCCACCGCCGCAGCACTCCCCCCCGACGATCCGCCGGCCGTACGTCTGGCATCCCAGGGATTGTTGGTCTGCCCGACCGCCGGATTGACCGCGCCGTACGCGAACTCAAGCAGGTTGGTCTTGCCAACGATCACCGCGCCCGCGGTTTCGAGGCGGTCAACCAGTGCGGCACTTCGACTGGGCAGCGTGCGAAAGGCAGGATGCGACCCATACCCCGTGGGCACCCCGGCCACGTCGATCAGATCCTTGATTGCCACGGGCACGCCGTGAAGCGGCCCTCGGTCAATCCCCGCCGCCAATTCCGCGCCGGCCCGGTCTGCCGCGGCGAGAGCCTGTTCTGTCATAATTGCGGCAAATGCATTCAAGCTGCCATCATGCGCCTCGATCTGCTCCAGGCAGGCCTCTGTCACTTGGCGGGATGTACTGGTGCCCGCGCGCAACACGGTTCCAAGTCTTGCAATGGACGCAAAGACCGGTTTTGCTTCCGTCATTCGCTTGTCGCCCGCCGGACGGTCATAACCCGGTCAACTCCTGCCAAAATGCTCCATGATCGCGGCGGCGTATTTGATACCCTTGATATATTTGTCGATATGGATGTTCTCGTCCGGGGCATGCAGATTGGCGCCCGGATTGGCGAACCCGGTCAGGACGCAGGGAATCCACACATGCCGCAGGATCGCGCCCTCGGCCGAAACACCGTTGACGATTGGCAACTCGCCATAGACTTCGGTCGCGGCGGCGATGATCGCCTGGCTGATATCCTCCTTGACCGAAATCTTGTAAGGCGGTTCCGCGCCGTCAAAGGCTTTGACCTCGATATGACCAAAACCATGCTTGATCAGATGCGCCTTGAGTTTACGAATGGCGGCATCGGGTTGAATATTGGGGATCAGGCGGAAATCAAGCCGCGCGCGGGCTTCGTTCGGCACGATGGTCTGTGTCCCCGGCCCGGTATAACCCGCGATGATCCCCTGAATATTGGCGGTGGGCTCATAAGTCCGCGCACGGATCGCGTCGATCCCGTCGCGGCCAAGGGCAAACTCCGAAATGCCCCATTCCTCTTTCATTGCAGCCAGATCGACCCGCCCTGCCTTGTCGCGCAACTGCTCTTCATCATCGGGGCCAAGTTCCCACAGCCCCTCGTACCAATCCTCGATCAGGATCTTGCGGTTCTCGTCGAGGATGGTGTTGAGCGCGCGGACCAGATCCCAGACCGGTGCAGGGACCAGCGGAAAGTTGAGCGAATGGATGTCCGTCTTGGCACCCCGCGCGATCAGTTCGACAAAAAGCACCGATTTGAGGCCGAGCGACACATCCGGCACTTCAGTCCCGGTTTCGATAGACCCGTCCAGACAATGCATGCCGTCTGCCGCAAGCAACTCCTTGTTGCGTGACGCCCATTCCGCAAGGTTGGGAGAGCCAATTTCCTCTTCGCCCTCGATCATGAACTTGAGGTTGGCAGGCACCTCACCCCGCACCGCCAGAAACGCCTTTGCCGCTTTGGTGAATGCCAGAACGCCAGACTTGTTATCCGTGGCGCCGCGCCCGTAAAGGACACCGTCGACAATTTCCGCCGACCACGGCCCGCCATAGGACCAGGCATCGAGCGGCTCCGGCGGCTGCACGTCATAATGCGCATAGCACAGGATCGTCTTGGCGGGCCTCTTCGCCTCCAGGTGACCAAAGACCACCGGCGGCCCTTCTTTCAACTCGTGAAAATCGGCAGGCAAGCCATCATCGCGCATCATGTCGCGGATCAGGGTCGCGCATTCGCGCAGCCCGATATTCTGGGCCGAGATCGAAGGCTGGCGCACGAAGGTCTGCAGATCCCGGACGCATTCATCGGCATTTGCGTCGATCCAGTCGTAAATGGCCTGCATGGTCATGCTGTGGAATCCTGTTGTGAAAGCAGCCAGGCATCGAGGCGCTGGCCGGAAAGGGTCATCGGGCGGGTGCGGGCCAACATCGCAAATGCCGGGGCAAGTCGGATCGGGTCCACCCATTTCGCGCGCTGCTCTGGCCCATATGTCGTCTCGGACATCGGCGTATGCATCAGCATCCCCGGCGTGATGGTATAAGAGGCGATCCCATGCGGCGCGCCCTCCATCGCCAGACATTTCGAGAATCCCTCAAGCGCGTGTTTCGCCGCGCAATAGGCGGTCTCGTCCACAAACCCCTCGATCCCGGAGCGGGACGAGACATAGATCAGCGTACCGCCGCCCGCCTTCATCCCCGGCCACACGGCTTGCGTCAGTTGAAACGCCGCCTGAATCCCCACATTCAGCGTCGCCTGAAACATGGCGAGGCTGACCACATCCACCGGCTCTGCCCGCAGGATCGCGGCGTTGTGGATCAGGCAATTCACCGTCCCCGTCACCACCTGCGCAATCGCGCGCGTAGTGTCCTGCGCATCCGACAGATCGACGACCACTGACATGGCGCCCGGACAGACCCCCGCCACCTCGGACAGCGCCTCCGCGTCACGGTCCAGCAGGATCAGCCGCGCACCTTGCTCCGAGAAATGCAGCGCAATCGCCCGGCCAAGCCCCTGCGCCGCGCCCGTCACCAGCACCGTTTGTTGATCAAGCGGCGTCACAGCCGGACCCAGCGCCGCTCGGTCCCGCTGATGCGCACGGCATCAAGCACCTTTTGATTGGCCAACCCGTCCGCAAAGGTGGCCCCACGCTGCAATCCACGCCCCTGCGCAATCGCTCCAGCCAGTTCCCGCATGACCGACACGACCGAGACATTCCAGATACCGGGATTGAGACCCGGCAGCGCCGCATTCGGGTCCGTCTCGGTGATCTCGTCAAATCCCTGCCCCGCCTTGGCAAACCACAGCTTTTCATCGGCATTGTCCAGCGTGACAGTCCCCTTGGAACCAAACACCTGCGTCAGATTGCCAATGTTATGTGCGGCAACACCAGACATGAACACCTGCGCAATTGCTCCGGTTGCCATCTCAAGGCTCATCCAGGCCAGATCGTCCGCAGTCGCGGTCCAGGCTTCATCGGTTGTCTTGTCGGTCCGGTCGGGAATGATCGTCGGCGCCGCCCCGGATACCCAGGCAACCTCGCCCAGCCACCAGCGCAGCATATCCACCTGATGCGAGCCATTGGCACCCAGTCGGCCACCGCCCTGATCGGCCATGCTCCACCAGTCGCCCTTCGGGCGGCTTGCCGGATTGGCCCACGAATCGCCGATATTGGCGATGTTCACATGCCTGATCTCACCCAGATCGCCCTGTGCGATCATCTCGGCAACGCGCGCCCGATTGGGATTGAACCGCAGTTCATGGTCAACCATATGGATGCGCCCGGCGGCATCAGCAGCATCCAGCATCGCATGCGCCTCGCCAGCATCCATCGCTGTCGGCTTTTCACACAAGACATTTGCGCCCTGAGCGATCGCCTTCAATGTCTGCGGCGCATGCAATACCGTCGGCGTGGCGATGCAGACCAGATCGACCTTGTGACGCTCCAGCATCGCCTGCCAATCATCATAGGCATGGGGCACGCCAAACTCCGTCGCTGCGGCCTGCGCACTGCTCAACCGGCCCGAGGCGATGGCAACCACTTCGGCTCCTTCGACATGGCGCAAAGCGGGCAGATAGGCGGCCTTGGCAAAGCTTGCCCCGATGATTGCAACCTTCATGTCAGCGCCTCTCTTTCAGTCTGGGATCAAGGAAATCGCGTAGCCAGTCGCCCATGATGTTGAAACTGAGCACAGTGAACACGATGGCCAGCCCCGGAAAAATCGCGAGCCACCATTTGTTGGCGATCAGTTGATCCCGGCTCTGTGCCAGCATCGACCCCCATGTCGGCACATCCGGCGGCACGCCAAGGCCCAGAAAGCTCAGCGATGCCTCGGCCAGAATGACCGACGCCACGTTGAACGAGGCAATCACGGTCAGCGGGGCCACGATATTGGGCAGGATCGTGCGAAAGATGATCGAGAAGGTCGAGTCGCCCAGCGCACGCGCCGCCTCGACGAATTCCTTTTCGCGCAAGGACAGCGTCTGCGCCCGCACGATCCTTGCATAGGTCACCCACTGCCCGACGCCCAGCACAAGGATCAGGTTGATCAACCCCGGCCCAAGCACCACCAGAAACATGATCGCGAGCAGGATGAACGGAAAGGCAAGCTGGATATCGCCCAGCCGCATGATCACATCGTCGATCCATCCACCGAAATAGCCAGAGACGAGCCCGGCAGAAACGCCAATCGTGCCCCCCACAAGGATCGCCGCGATACCCACAAGCAGCGAGACACGCGCGCCATAGATCAGCCGCGACAGCACATCACGGCCCAATGCATCAGAACCCAGCATGAAGGTCGCCTCGCCCGGCCCGTCTGCCATGGGTTCAGCCAGCCGCAGCATGATGTTCTGCCGGTTCGGGTCCAGCGGCGAAATCGTGGGGCCAAAGATCGCGACGAAGAGGACGACCATCAGGATGGCCAGCGCCAGCAACGGCCACTTGGCGGCAACCATGCTGCGCCCCGCGCGGGCGAGTTCACGCCGGAAACCGGATTGCGGTTCGGGCGAAAGGACGGCGATTTCGGTCGTATCGGTCATTGCCGCGCCTCCCTAGAGTTTCACGCGCGGATCGATCCGCGCATAGATCAGATCGACGATCAGGTTGAGCGCGATAAAGATCGTGGCCAGCACGATCACCGCCGCCTGCACCACAGGTATGTCGCGCTGATTGATCGCGTTGAACACCAGCCGCCCGATACCGGGCCAGCTGAAAACTGTCTCGATCACCACAACCCCGCCCAGCAGAAACCCGAACTCGAGCCCGATCATGGTGACAACCGGCAACCAGGCATTGCGCAGCGCATGGTTCACGACAACGGCGCGTTCCGAAATCCCCTTGGACCGGGCGGTGCGCACATAATCCTGGCTCAGGACCTCCAGCATCGAGGAGCGGACCAGTCGGGCATTGCGCGACAGCGAATAGAACCCCACGGCCACGGCGGGCATGATCAGGTGATAGAGCGCCTGCGGCAAATTCGAGAATGCGGTGCCAAATTCACCCCGCAGCAGCGGTAACAGGAACGGGACATGGCCCGAAATCGGAAACCACGACAGATAGAGGCCAAAGAACAGGATCATCATGATGCCGAGCCAGAAACCTGGCACGGATTGCCCGAACATCGCCAGCGTCATGATACCGCCATCCACCGGCGTGCCGCGGTAGAGTGCGGCAAATATCCCAAAAGGGATTGCCAGCGAAATGGCGAACAGCATCGAGAACAAGGTAAGCTCGATCGTGGCTGGCAAGGCGCCCAGAACCAGACCCATCGCAGGTTGGCGGTAACTCAGCGAATTGCCGAACTCGCCCTGCATTACATTGCCCAGATAGGTCAGATACTGGATATGCAGCGGTTTGTCGAAACCGAGGGCGCGGCGCACCATCGCGATCTCTTCTTCGCTGGCGCGTTCGCTGACAAACAAATAGGTCGGATCGCCGCCCAATTGCAGCGAAATAAAGCTGATGAGGGTCACGCCGATGATGACGATCACGCTTTGCAGCAGGCGTCTGGCGATGAAAGTCCACATCGGGCGCGCAACCTTTCTAGTCTGACGGAGCAAAGGAAAAAGAGCACGCGGGCGGTGGCCGCCCGCGTGCAAAGTTCGGATCAGTTCAGCGCGGCTTCGAAAAGATAGACCTTTTCATCCGGGCGCGCGGTCCAGTTCAAACGGTTCGCGACACCGTAGAAGTCCGGCTGGAAGTAGAGATGCAGCCAGGGGCCGTCGTCGTAGAACACCTGCAGCATCTCGTCGATGATGACACGCTGCTCTTCCGGCGTTGCGGCAGCGGCAATATCATCCCACCGCGAGAACCAGCGTTCATCGTTCCAGTGGGTGTAGTTGGTCCCGCTTTCGACCTTGGCCAGATCGGTCATGTCATAAAGCGGCGACCAGAGCGCACCACCGGAACCGAGAAAGAACAGCGGCCCGACATTGCGTTCACGGATCAGCGGCACATAGACCGAGCCCCATTCCATGATGTCGAGTTCGATATTGATCCCGACATCGCCAAGGAATTGCGAAATCGCGAGGACCACGTTCTCGTCGTTCAGATAACGACCACGACCTGCCTGAAAGCGGATGGTGAAACGGTTGCCATCTTCCAGGCGGGGCCAGCCAGCCTCGTCCAGCATCGCCTCGGCCATGGCAGGATCATAGGCATAGGGTTCGATATCGGGGTTGTCATTCGGCGGGTTCACGATGCCCGTCGCACGTTCGCAGGTAAAGTTCAGCAGTTGGGTACAGATCGAGGGCACATCGACCGCATATTGCAGCGCGCGGCGCACCATCGGGTCCTGGATCGCATCACCGCCCGGCATCGCGGCAAAGGGTTCCGAGAGGTTGAAGCCGACATACATCCGGCGCGTGCCCTGCACTGCCTGCACGGTCGCATTTCCCGAAGCATTGACGGCGTCGATCTGGTCGGGGGCCACATTGGTTATGATATCGACGTTGCCCGCGATCAGTTCTGCCGAACGGGTCGAGGCTTCGGGAATTATGCGCCAGACGATCCGCTCAAAATTGCCGGGCGCGCCTTCGACCTTTTGCAGCACGACTTCCGAGCCGGGAGTCCAGCTCTCGATCATGTAGGATCCCGAACCAATCGGCGTCGCCGCCGCCTGATCGAGGGTCATCGCCTCATAGCTGTCTTTGCAATGAATATAGACTTCGGCCAGCAGACCAAAGGCAATCGGGTTCGGCGCGGCAAGGTTGATCTGAACGTTCAGATCATCAATCGCGACCGCATCGACAAAACCAACCGACGAGAACACGAAACCGGGTGTATTGCCGGTAAACGCATTCGCCGGGTCCTTTGCGCGGTTGAACGAGTAGGCCACGTCTTCTGCGGTAAGCGCCTCGCCGTCGTGGCAGGTCCGGCCTTCTTCAATGGTATAGACATAGCCCAGACCATCGTCGGAAATGGTCAGGGTCGTTGCCAGATCGGGCATGACCGACCCATCGCCATTGATCGAAAACAGCGTGTCAAAGATATGGCGCGCAATGTTGGCATTATCGCGCGACGAAATCGCGGCCGGTTCGAACGTGGTGATATCGGCACTCAGACCGACGACCAGCGTACTTTCATCCGGTTGCGCGGTCGCAACAGATACGAGCATCATGCTCGCACCAGCGGCCAATAAGAGACTCCTTGGCTTGGACATCAGGACTTCCTTCTTTCTGTTTGGACGAGGGAGGGAGGTTGGTTCCGGCTCACTGGCTCCGCAGGCCCTTGCAGTTGAGCAGGATTTATTCTTTGACCGGTCTTGGCAGACAATATCGCCGCCTCCACCATGCGGAGCGATTTCAGGTGATCGGCGCCCGAACAATTGAGCGGCGCGCCGTCAAGCAAATGCGAAAGAAAATCCTCAAGCAGCGCGGCTGCATCGTCGCGCCAGATTTCCGTTTCCGGCAGCGGGACCGCACTCATCGCCGGATCATCGCGGCGGGCATAGGAAAGGCCACCAAACATCTCGGACTGCACCGCAATCCCGTGCTGACAATCGGTGCGCCAGTCAAATCCCAGATGGTCCCAATGGCCGGCCCAGGTGCCCTGATAGGTGACTTCGATACCGCCCTCGAACGTTATGAGCGCGGAAACATTCGCGTCACCCTGATACATCGACCACGGTGGGTTCCAGGTGCGCGCACTGATCCCGACGGGCTCGGCACCATAGACATGGCGCATCAGGTCGAAATGATGGATCGACTGCTCCCAGAGCATCGGCTGATCCATCTGCAGCGGATAGCGGTTCAGATGCGGCAACTGACCGTTGCGCCAGCGTTCATAATTGAACCGGCCAAAGGCAGGCGCGCCCAGCTTGTCCGCGCTGAACAACCGGCGCAGGGCCTGCGTCACCGCGAGATAACGGAAATTGAGCCCAACCATGAGCGGCAATCCCGCCAGCGCCGCCGTATTCACATGCGCCTGTGCCACCTCCAGCGAATCCGCCAGCGGCTTTTCCGCCAGAATCGCCAGCCTGGCAGCAACGGCCTGCGCAATCTGCATCTCACGGCCCGCGGGCGGGGTCACAAGGATCACCGCATCCGCCGCCACCTGCGCTGCCACTTCGGCAATCGACGCACCGCCTACGGTGCCGGGCCGATCCGCCATGGCCGCGGCCATAGCGTCAGGGTTGGTTTCGACCAGCCCCACAATCCGCGCGCGCGGGTCCGCATCCAGCACCTGCCGCCAGATCCGCGACCGCGCGCCAAGCCCGGCAAGGATGATCCGCACCTCGCTCATGCGGCCACCTTTTGCGTGCAGAGCACATCGAGACCTTCGGCAATCCCGGTCCAACAGAAACCATCCAGTGCCGCGATAGCGCTGGGGCGCATCGGCGCCTTGGTTGGAACGGCGTCTGACGTCACAATCTGCGTGCCGGGGAAATGTCCGGCAATCAGATGGGCCAATTCGCTGTCACGCACAGGGTGCGGCTGGCATAGATGAACTGGCGCGGAACGCCCCCCACCATCCACAATTCGCATGATCGCGTTCGGCAGATCCGGCACCCAGGTCCAGTCACGGCGCGGATCATTTGCAGCCACCTGGATTGGTCTGCCGCTGCGCGCAGCACCAATCCAGTCCTGCAACTGCGACACATTCCGACGGGTCGGCCGTGCCGCCTCTGCCGGACCGTAAAGATACCCCAGGCGCAGGATATGCGTCTCGCAAACGCCCGCAAGTGCGCCGGGCACCAGATATTCACCCGCCCGCTTGGCGGCACTATAAGGGCCTTGCGCCGTGGGCAGATCAGTATCGGCCAGATCGGGCGAACCATCGGAACCCGAAAAAACACCCGAGGACGACAGATAAACGAATGCCTGCGGACGCGCGTGCGCGGCAAAACGCAACATGGCGAGCAGCGGAAGTGTATTCGCCGCGACATGCTCTGCCGCAGTCATGCCCAGCGGTTCAGGCGCAGTCGTCAGCGCCGCGCCATGGATGATGACCTGTGGCCCCGGCACATCCGAAAACGCATCTTCACCGGCAGAAAGATCGGCCTCAAACAGCATCACACCGGCCAGTCGCACCCGCGTGGCCGCATCAAAGGTCATGTCCACCGCCGTCACCTGATACCCGCTCGCGGCAAAACCTGCCGCGATATGGCTGGCGACAAATCCGCCAGCACCGGTGATCAGGACTGCCTGTGTCATGCGTTCAGGTCCGCAATGCTCGCGGGGTCAAAATCGGCAAGGCTGCGGGTATGTTCGGACATCAGCTGCACCGCCAGATCGACATCCGCGGCCTCCAGCGCGCGGACGATCGGGGGATGGTTACCGGCAATATCCACCAGATTGGGCTGCGCAGTGTTGCGCAACGCCATGATCTGATGGATCCGCAGATAAAGGCTATTCCACAGGGTCAACAACAATTCATGATCCGAAATGCGGATCAGGGTCCGGTGAAACCCCTCATCGGCGGCGGTCAGCGCCTCACGGTCGCCCGCTTGCGCTGCGGCTTCCATCGTGCGGCAATGCACCCAGAGGGCATCGACCGGCTTGCGATACTCCAGAATCCGGCGCACCGCCTCGACCTCAAAGACACCGCGCAGGTGATAAGTCTCCTCGACCTCGCGGACAGTCAGCGGTTTGACCCGCTTGCCCTTGTAGGCCACGGTTTCGACCAGCCCGTCACTCTCCAAAATCTGGATCGCTTCACGGATCGGGGCGCGGCTCACGTTCATCTGCTCGGCCAGTGCAGTCTCGGCCAATACGGTGCCGGGGCGCAATTTGCCGGTGATGATCGCGCGGCGCAGCATCTCGGCGATCTGGACGCGTAGCGGCGTCTGTTCGATCGGTACGATATCAGAGGCCATGGCAGGGGCGGGTTGGGGATCGGACACTTCAAACTCCTTCGGAACTCAATACATGGGCCGCCTGCACTGCCGCGGCATGATCCGGGCCAAGCGGCACAAGCGGTGGTCGCACAATAGCATATTCCGGATCATCCATGCGCAACGCAACCGCCGCCTTGATCGCCGGGATGAGGGGGATTTTCTCGAATATCGACCGGATCGCGCCGACGCGCTCCAACAACGCCGGCTCTTCTGCGGTGCCAAGCCCACGGATCAGCGCCATGATCCCGCGCACATTCACATTGGCACTGGCGCTGATACAGCCAGCACCACCCGCAGCCACATTCTTGACCAACAGGGACTCAGAGGCCGAATAGGTGGCAATCTGCGGAAACGCTGCAATGACAGAGGCCGTATTGTCCCAGTTGCCCGAACTGTCCTTGAGCCCCGCCACGACACCCGGAAATGCGGTGATCAGCCTGTCGATCAGCAGCAGGGTTATCGGCACACCCGTCATCTGCGGGATGTGATAGAGGTAAAGCCACTCGCGGTCGGTCCCCGCCGCCTCGATCACGCGGGCAAAACTGGCAAAAACGCCATCCTCCGACAACGGCTTGTAAAAGAACGGCGGCAAGGTCAGCGTGCCCCGCACCCCCAATGCGAGAGCATGTTTCGTCAGCGCGATACTATCAGGCAATGCCGAACAACCGGTGCCGGGGATCAGCCGGTCCGGCGCAATCCCTGCCTCAACCAAGGCCTCAAGTGCGGCCATCCGCTCTGACACGCTCATCGAGTTGGCCTCGGATGTCGTGCCGAAACAGGCCAGCCCATCAGCACCATCGGCCAGAAGTTGCTGGCAGAAGGCGACAAAGCGGGGCAGATCGACCGAAAGGTCAGCGGCAAATGGCGTAATCGCAGGCACAAAGAGGCATGTCGTATGGGTCATGGCTGGGTCCGCCTGCTGGTTTGGGGGGCCATCTGCACCTGCAGGGCCGGGATCGGGACAAAAACATCGTCATTCGCCATGCCGCGCCACATCAGCACGGCAAAGCTCGCGTCATGGTCCAACACGGTCACGCCGCTGTGCCAGCATCCGGTGCGATAAATCACGCCCATGCTGCCCGGCACAATCATCAAGAGCGCAGCAGCGGGATCGGGCCCGCCATCCGGACCGGAGGGCATGGCAACCACCAGATAGCGGCTGACATTCAGCGGCACAAAAACCTGCGCTGCATGTGGATGACATTCGACCTGATCCAGCGTCAGCGGCAGATCCGAGCAGGCCACGCTGTTGATATGGAACTGCAAGTCGCAAGCGTCGACCGGTGCCAGCCAATCGCTGTAAATCCGGCGGTCGCCGTGCATCCCCGGACGTTCGATCAACGCGCCATAAGGGGCAAATGCCGACGCGTCAGGTTCACCGGGAAACAGGATCATGTACCCGCCCCCGAATAGGGATATGCCGCGCGGAAATGTCCGGCCAGATCGCTGCGCCGACACACCCAGACATCGTCGCGCCCGGCGATATGTTCCAGAAACATCTGCAGGCCCAGCGCACGCCCCGGTTGCCCGATCACCCGCGTGTGAAGGCCGACAGACATCATGCGTCCCCGCCCCTCTGACACGAGCATGTCGATGTTATCAATCAGATATTCGCCAAAGGCGCGCCCGGTGACCAACGGGCCACCGACAAGCTTCGCGTCATTGGTGGCCAGACAATAGGGCACCACCAGATGCGGCTTGTCGCCGACCGTGACCCAATAGGGCAATTCATCGGAATATGAATCGCTGTCATAGGTGAACCCGCCATGTTCCACCACCAGTCTGCGGGTATCCGGACTGGGACCATAGCGGCAATACCACCCTTCCGGGTTGCGACCAATCATCTGGCTGATCGCGGCATGGGCACGGGCGATATGGTCACGCTCGGTCGCCTCATCGAGCAGATAATGCTCGACCCAGCGCCAGCCGTGACAAACCACGTCCCAATCCGTCGCCGCAATCGCCGCCGTTACCTCTGGGTTGCGTTCCAGCGCCAAGGCCGATGCAAAGACGGTCAGCGGCAATCCGCGATCTGCAAACATGCGGTGCAGCCGCCAGAACCCGACGCGCGATCCGTATTCAAACATGCTCTCTGCCGCCAGGTCGCGCAGACCCGCAGGCACCCTCGCCTGCGCCACTTCGGTCAGAGCGTAGTCGGTCCGGCCATCACCATCCTGAAAACTGTATTCCGATCCTTCTTCGTAATTCAGCACGAAATTCACGGCTACCCGCGCCCCGCCCGGCCATCGGATATCGGGGGGGTTGGCACCATAGCCGGTCATGTCGCGAGGCGTGTCCGGCATCGGTTCAGTCCCGCGTCCCTGACACCTTGCAAAAGAAACAGCACCAGTCGCCGGTCTGCACATTGGGCAGCGCCCGCAGACCAAAGAACATGCCATCCGCCGGGGCCACCAATTCGGCCAGAACATCGCCAAAGATGCTCACGATTTTCGCGATCGGATCACCCTTCTTCATCATGGTCAGGAATTCGACACCGGGGGCAGGCAGGAAGATACCAGAGGCCGGGGCCAACAGCGCCTCCTGCTCTCCGATGTAGCGGGGATCGGGATATTCGGCCTTGCCCGGATACATCTTGTAATGCCGCAGGATATTGATGATCGCATCGGCCAATTCGCGGCCCACTCGCGCAAACTCCTTGGGCGACGTGGCCGAACGCCCGCCCAGTTCGACTGTGATGCCGACCTTGCCGATCTCTTTCATATAGGCCATCGGGCTGCCCTTGGGCAGAAAGTTGGACATGATACAGCCCCAGCCAGCGCCCATCGCCGTGGCCAGTTCGACCGATGCCGGGCTCTCATCCACGAATATCGCCTTGGCGAGATAGCTGTGCGACCCGCCCGAATGGATCGAGATTTCAAAATCCGCGACCGGCCCCATCGCCGCCGCATGGGCCGCCGCGATCCTGTCGGATAGATAGCCTTTCACATTGCCCGGATAAATCCGGTTCATGTCATAGCTGAATGTATCCAGCGGGTTGCCCCGCTGCGCGGCCTCGAACGCTGGCACGTTGAGCACCGGGCACATGACCAGCGTGCCGCTCAGTTGCGCAGGGTCCACCTCGGCCAGCGCGATCTGGCAGGCCAGCGGGCCCTCGGGTTCATCGCCATGAATGGCGCCGTTGACCCAGAAACAGGGACCGGGGTTGGCGCCGTTGACGATGACGACGGGAATTTCCAGAGGCGTGCCACCCGCCAATGTGGTGACGGGAATGGCCCCGCGCACCACCTGTCCGGGGGCTGCGGTCGCGGTACCGACGGTGATTGTCTTGGCGCTCATCTCAGATCCCCTTGAAGGCTTCGAATTCTTTCAGTTGCTCGGGCGTGTAGACCTGCATGAATTCGATCTCGATCCCGCCTGCGTCATTGTCCAGAAACGCGACCCAACCTTCGGGATGCGGATGCGATCCGTATTTCTGGCAGGCCTGACAGATGCGCAATTGCGCACCCTTTTCCTGCGCATGGGCAAGCGCCTCATCAATATCGGACACTTCGTAACAGATGTGGTGCAGGCCCTCATGGCCCCGTGCGTCGATCCATTTGGCAAAGCGGCCGTTCGGGTCCATAGACTCGCACAACTGGTACTCGATCCCGCCAAGGTTAAAGAGTGCTACCTTGTTCTGCGATTTCGGATAGACCGTGATCTCGGTCTGCGCAGGCACATCCAGAAACCGCGCATAGGTTTCCAGCGCCTTGGCCGCATCACGCACGCCAAAGGCCATATGCTTGATCCCGATCACATTGGGGTTGTCGGTTTTCATCTCAGGGTCCTTTCAGGCGGCTTCACGGCGAATGGCATCAACAACGGTCTTCATCCGTGCCATGGCCTCGGGAATACGGTGGGTGGTCAGCGACATGCGCACGAAATCATCGGTATAATCGCCATAAATGCCGCCCGGATACATCAGCACCCGGCCCTCGCGCAGCAGCCGCTCGCAAAAGGCGGTGGCACCCAGCCCGATATGGGCGACATTGGCATAGACATAAAACGCGCCCTGCGGCTCGGCATAGGGAATCCCCAGATCGTTCAGCCCCTGACACAGTTGCATCCGGCGCTGGTCATAGATCAGGCGCATCTCCTCGACACAGTCCTGCGGCCCGGTCAGCGCGGCCAATGCGGCATGCTGGCTGACCGCTGCCGTCGAAATGGCAAAAGCGTGGTTGATTTCCGCCAAAGCCGGGATCAGGTCAGGTGGCCCGGCAAAGTATCCGATCCGCCAGCCGGTCATCGCATAGGCCTTGGACAGGCCCGACAGGGTGATCGTCCGCTCGAACATGCCGGGAAGCGCCGCGACGGGTTGCACCGTGTGATTGCCATAGGTCAATCGGGCATAAATCTCGTCCGAGATGACGATCAGGTCATGCTTTTTCGCCACCTCGGCAATCCGCGCCACTTCTGCGGGCGGTGTCACAGTGCCGGTCGGATTGTTGGGGTTGATCAAAACCAGGATTTTCGAGCGTGGGGTGATATGCGCCTCGACCATTTCGGCGGTCACACAGAAATTCGTCGCCATCGAGGTGCGGATATGCACCGTCTCGGCCCCAGCAATCTCTGCCGCCTGATGATAGGGATTATACCCCGGACACGGCACCAGAATCTCGTCACCGGGGTTGAGCAGCGCCAGCGCGATGATGAACATCGCCTGCTGCCCGCCCGGCGTCACCACGATATTCTCGGGCGCATAGGTAGCCCCGCCATAGCGGATGATATTCTCGGATATCGCCTGCCGCAGTGGCGCAATACCCAAGGGATGCGTGTAATGCGTCGCACCATTTGCCAGCGCATCCTGCCCCGCCTTGATGATATGCGCGGGCGTATCAAGGTCGGGGTCGCCACGTCCCAGCTTGATCACATCCTCCAATCCATCCGCGATATCCGTCATCCGGGTGATCAGATGCGCGTCCTTCAGTTTGACGCGGGTGGCAAGGCGGCTCGACGCTTCTGTCATCTCAAAGCCCATAGATTTCTGTGTATTTCGACGTCAGATGCGCAATGTAAGGGGCAGGGTCGAGCGCGCGACCCGTCGCCTTGATCAACAATTCATCGCGCGAGAACCTGCGGCCATGCTGATGCACATGTTCGGTCATCCATTCGCGGATTGGCGCATATTCCGCCTTGGCAAGTCCATCCGCCACGGCGGCATCCTGTTTCGCCTGCGCGAACAACTGACCCGCCATCACATTGCCGATGGTATAATTGCAGAACGTCCCGATCTGGCCACTCGACCAATGCACATCCTGCAACACGCCACGCCGGTCGTCGGGCACATCGAGGCCCAGATACTCCTTGATCTTGGCATTCCACGCCTCGGGCAGGTCCTTGACCTGCAGCGATCCGTCCACCAGCGCCGCCTCGATATCGACCCGCAGCATGATGTGGAAATCATAGGTTAATTCATCCGCTTCGACCCGGATGTACCCCGGCTTCACGCGGTTCACGCCGCGCCAGAACGCCTCTGCATCGACATCGGCCAGTTGCTCGGGAAATGCAGCCCTGGCCTCGCCAAAGTTCAGTTCCCAGAACTCACGGCTACGCCCGACCTGATTCTCGAACAGGCGCGACTGGCTCTCATGCGCGCCAAAACTCACACCGCTCACCGCATAAAGCCCGACCAGATCGGTGGCGAGCGGCGTGCGCACATAGGCAGGATCGGCATATTGTTCATAGAGCGCATGACCCGCCTCATGCAGCGTGCCAAACAGGCTGCCCGGCATCCAGTCCTCGACCACGCGGGTGGTGATGCGCACATCATTGCGGGTGAACGACACCTCGAACGGATGCACCGTCAGATCGAGCCTGCCCCGGTTCAGGTCATAGCCCAGCTTTTCCGCCATCCTGAGGCCAAAGGCCAGTTGTTGCTCCGCCGGATAATGCCGCTCCAGAAAATCGATCCGCGGCGCGTCCCGCTCGGATATCGCGCGCAGCAGCGGCAACAGCCCCTCGCGCAGCGTGGCAAACAGCGGCTTCAGCGTCGCCACCGTCTCGCCCGGCTCGAACCGGTGCATCAGCGCGTCATAGGGGTGCCCCTCATAACCGATATGCTCGGCCATCTCCCGGTTCAGCGCGACGGTCTGCTCCAGATGCGGGGCAAAGGCGGCAAAATCGCTCGCCGCCCGCGCATGTGCCCAGATCTCATGGCCGATCGATCCAAGTTCGGCCTGCCGCTGCACCAGCGCCGCAGGAATCCGCAAATGATAGTCGATAGCATCGCGGACTTGGGCGCAAATCACCGGCTCGGTCTCATCCGCCGGCTGCCCCGCAACCTCTGCTTCGGCCCTGTCCAGCAGGCTGCGCGTGGAGTCAGCAACAAGCAGATCGCGCGCCATGACAGAAAGGGTTGAAAGCTGCTTGGCCCGCGTCGCGGCACCACCCGCAGGCATCTGTGTCAGCGCATCCCAATTCAGGATCGACTTGGCGTTGAGCAGGTCATTGACCTGTCCCATCCTTTCGAGGAATGCAACATAACCCATTGTCCGGACAGACTTCCCTGTTTGCCCTCCGCCCTGACCACGTCTGCCGGAGGTTGTGAAATTGTATGTTGTCGACAATCGACAAAGCAACTATCGTTTGAGTCGAACGCAGTTGTCAAGGCGACTTTGGCCTCAACCGCAGATCAACTTGAACGGGGATCAGGATGCACAACGGCCTGCGATGGAACGTGGATGATCTGGTCGAAATGGCGGTGACCGGACAGGTCAGCCAGCCCACAATGCGCCCAAACGGCTATGTCCACTGGCCCGATGGCAAGGCCGCCGTGCTGCCCGGCATGTCAGGCATCGCCTACAACGCCCGCGTCGGCGACCGGGCCTTTGGCTGGGCAGGCGATCACGTCGAACCCGGCGTCTCCATCGCCCATACGGACGAAAAATCCGATTTCGCCCTTCATTACCTCACCTGCATCGGCAACGAGGCGACGGTGATGACCGGCCTCGCACGCGGCGCCAGAGGCATCGTCACCGGCGAACACGCCCGCCTGCTGGTCGATTTCGCACCCGACGTGCTCGAGGATCTGATGATCGGCGACACGGTCCAGATCCGCGCCAAAGGACGTGGGATTGCCTTGGCTGACTGGCCCGAGATCGAGTTCAAGAAAACCTCGCCCGCACTCGCCAAAGGCTACAATCTGCGTGTCGAAAATGGCCAGTTGATCTGCCCCGTCGCGATGGAACTGCCTGCGCGGATCATGGGGTCCGGTGCCGAACTGAACGCCGAATATGTCGATCAGGATCTGATGTCGGGCGATCGCGCATTGATGGCCGACCTCGGGATCAACCAGATGCGCCTCGGCGACCTGATTGCCATCCGCGACGTCGATCACCGCTTTGGTCGTTCCTTTTCCCAAGGGATGGTCGCAATCTGCCTCTGCATCCACGGCGACAGCATCATGACCGGCCACGGCCCCGGCATCCTGACCCTGATGACCGGCCCTGCAAACAAACTCGGGTTTGCCATCGAAAGCACCGCCAACATCGCCTCCTTTGCCAAAGTCGGAGCCTGACATGCTGAACACCAACACCTCCGATCTCGTCGCCGTCTCCGTCGCCGGTGCCATCGCGCATCCGGGCTTTGCGGGCCTGCCAGCGGAACCCTACCGGCTCGCCGCCAATGGCACCCCCTTCCTGCTGCCCACCTATGGCGGCATCGTCTATAATGTGAGTGTGGGTGACCGCGCCTATGGCTGGGCCGCCGACTGCATCCATCCCGGCATCAGTATCCGGCAGGCCGACGATCTCAAGAACCGCGGGCTCAACGTCTTTGCCTGCGTCGGCAACCGGGCCCGCGTGATGACGGGTCAGGCCACCGGCACCATCGGCCTCGTCACCGGCAAATCCGGGCGGTTTTCCGAACAGGTGATCTGCCATTTCCCCAAGGAATCCCGCCTGAAGATGGCCGTCGGCGATCAGATCATCATCCGCTCCGAAGGGATCGGCATGGCCCTGACCGACTATCCCGATGTCGTACTCAAGGGGCTCTCGCCAAACTTGCTCGCCGCCATGCCGGTCCGCACCGGCGCTTCGGTCGAATTCGGCGTCGTGGCCCGGATCCCCGCGCATCTTATCGGTGCCGGGCTTGGCCTGACCTCCGAAGGCGGCAGCCTGCACATGCAATCCACCGACCGCGCGGCACTCGCCGAACTTGGCCTTGATACCCTGCGCCTCGGCGATCTGATCGCCTTCGAGGATACCGACAGCCGCTTCAACCACGGCTACCTGCGCGGTGCGCTCGCCATCGGGGTGATCGGCACCACTGACGGGCCGCGCGCGGGCTATGGCTGCGGCATCACTGTTCTGATGACCTCTCCCGCCGGGCAACTGGGCTGCTTCATCGACGCCGCCGCCAATATCGCCGACCTTTTGCAGATCGAGGCTTGACCCATGATCCCGATGACCAATGTCACCCGAGCCAGCCTCGCTGCCTTCATGATCGAAGGCTTCCAGCGGCTCGGCCTGCCCGACGATGACGCCCGCATCTTTGCCGACGCGCTGATCTTTTCCGAATTGCGCTTTCATCCCGGCCACGGACAAGGCGTCAAACGGCTGCGACGCTATCACGAGCGGATCAGCCAAGGTCTGGTAGACCCGAAAACCCGTCTCGAAGTGATCAAGGAAAGCCCCGCTCTCGCCCTGCTCGACGCCCACAACGGCATCGGCACCGTCGCAGCCGCCCGCGCCATGCACATGGCAATAGAAAAGGCCAGGGTCTGCGGCATCGGTCAGGTGATCGTGCGCAATTCCACCCATTACGGCTCCTCCGCCGTCCACGCCTGTCAGGCCGCCGAAGCGGGTTGCATCGGTCAAAGCTATACAAATGCCGGTCCCGAAATGGCCCCTTGGGGCGGGCGCGAAGGTGCTGTCGGCACCAATCCATGGGGCATCGCCGCGCCAACCGGGCTTGGCTATCCGGTGGTGATGGACCTCGCGCTGCCCACCGCAGGCAAGGGGATGATGCAATGGCAGGCGCGGTCCGGGCAAAAAATGCCGCTCGACTGGGCACTCACCCCTGAGGGCGAGGAAACCGATGACCCCAATGCCGCCATGGCCGGCGCGCTCCTTGGGATCGGGCAATACAAGGGCTACGGGCTCGCCTTCATGACAGACGTGCTGACCGGCGTGATCGGCGGCGGCGGCTTTGGCCTCACCCCCTATGCCGATCAGGGCAAACTGGACGTGAGCCACACATTGACCGCCATCGACATCGCATGGTTCATGCCCCTCGACACCTTCAAATCGCGGATGGACGACTTCGCCCAAATGGTGAAATCCCGCGCCTTGCGCCCCGGTTTCAGCGAAATCCTGCTGCCCGGCGAACAGGAGGCGCGACGCGTCAGCCGCAAATCGCAAAATGGCGTACCGATCGAGGATGTGGCGCTCGCCGACATGCGCGCCCTGGCACAGGAAATCGGAATCACCTCCGAAATCACCGCCACCGGCCCTTACGAGGGCATGCTTTGACGCCGCTGACACCTGCCTTTCTCTCCATGCTGCGCGACCGCTTGCGGCAGCGCGCCGTCACCGCCGGGCTCGACGGGCTATTGCTGCTCGCCCCCGGCAATGTGGCCTATGCCTCCGGCTGGCTCTTTTCTAGCAACGAACGGCCGATGGGCCTCTGGCTACCGGTGAATCGCGATGCGGTGCTCTACGTCCCGCATCTGGAACTGGAAAACGCCCTCACCGTGCCCGGCGTGCAGGTCGTGACCTATGCGGAGTTTCCGGGCGTCACCCCGCCCGCACTCTGGATGATCGCGCAAACCGGCGCGCGCCGGATCGGCATCGATGCACTCGAGGCGCGGCATCTGGTGGCGGCACAGTCCCTTGTCACGCAGATCGACCTGACCGATCACTGCCTGCCCGAGCGCGCCGTAAAGCACCCCGAGGAACTGGCCCTTGTCCGCGCCGCAGCGGGTTTTGCCGATCTGGTGCTGGAACGGTTTTTGGCCGTCGCGGCCGACATGATCGCGCAAGGGGCGACCGAACTGGAGCTTGAGGCCGATTGCACCAGCCACGCCCGCGCCGCGATGGCGACCCGGCACAAAGCCGCCTTCGCCGGCACCAGGATGGGGATCACCTCGTCCCTCCACTCCGGACCACGCGCCGCGCTGCCCCACGGTGCCGTCACGCACCGCGTCCCGCAAAAGGGCGAGCCGATCATCGTCGGCATCGGCGCCTCCCTTGGCGGCTATCACGCGGAAAGTGCGGCG
>Ga0105053_10004532_pt1 | contig 20406 bp, 17 predicted proteins | sample BON01_FD_78093 | JGI IMG/M metagenome (GOLD analysis project Ga0105053, IMG submission 78093) | Freshwater microbial communities from Lake Bonney liftoff mats and glacier meltwater in Antarctica - BON-01 | ecosystem: Environmental > Aquatic > Freshwater > Ice > Glacier meltwater | place: Lake...
GCTGAAATTTTTCAATTAATCATTGAAGACCGAACACTTTCTCACTTCAAGCGAATTCCCGATTTCAAGCGGCTGTTTTCTGGGGCAGAGGGCTGGCTTCTTCGATGACTCCCTGGGCCACAAAGGCATCGATCTGGCTGTCATGGTAGCCGTATTCCTTGAGCAGTTCACGCGAGTGTTCGCCCAGTAGCGGGGCCGGTCGCGTGATCTGGGTGGGTGTTCTGGAGAATTGCACCGGGCAGCCAATCGCCTTGGTCGGCCCGGCCTCCGGGTGCACCAGGTCCACCACCATGTTGCGCGCCAGGGTTTGCGGGTGTGACAGAGCCTCGCCGATGGTGTGCACCGGCCCCACCGGGACTCCGGCTGCATCAAACGCGGCCACCCAGTCGGCTTTGTCGCGAGTGATCAGGATGTCATCCATCACGCGCGTGAGCGCAGAGAGGTTCTGCATGCGTGCCGTGTTGGTCAAAAAGCGTGGATCGTCGCGCCATTCGGGATGCCCCAGCACATTGGCAACACGTTCCCAGTTAGACTGGTTGGCGCCCCCGATGTTGATCCAGCCGTCACGCGTGCGAAACGCCTGGTAGGGCGCGCTCAACAAATGCGCCGAGCCAGTCGGGCCAGGTGACTCGCCGGTAGCGAAATAGCTGGCGGCATGCCAGTAGGTTTGCTGCAGCGCGGCTTCCATCAGCGAGGTTTCGACCACCTGGCCCTGACCGGTTTTGAGCTTGTGGGCGTAAGCCGCCGTGATGCCGACCACCGCCAGAATGCCGGCATTGATGTCGGCCACCGAGTTGCCGGTTTTCACTGGTGGCCCGCCAGGCTCGCCAGTGACCGACATCAGGCCGGCGAAGCCTTGCGCGATCAGGTCAAAGCCCCCCTTGTCCCCGTAAGGACCGTCGCGACCGTAGCCGGAGACGGCACAGTAAATCAGACCCGGGTTCACCTGGGACAAAACGTCGTAGCCGACCCCGAGTTTTTCCAGCGTGCCGCGCCGGTAGTTTTCGGTCAGTACATCGGCCTCCTTGACCATGCGCAAAAGAATCTCGCGGCCTTGCGGGGCTTTGAGGTTCAGCGCGATGCCGCGCTTGTTGCGATTCAAAATCATGAACGCAGCCGAGACGCCATTGACGCGCGGCTCGCGGTAGCTGCGCGAGTCGTCGCCACCTGGCAGTTTCTCGACCTTGACCACGTCTGCGCCCATGTCGGCCAGCATCATGCCGCAAGTAGGGCCCGCCATGATCTGCGCGAGTTCAAGCACACGCATGCCGGCCAGCGGTCCGGTGTGTACGGTAGGGGTTTTCATTTCAATGTCCAGTCCAGACCGGACTTCTCTTGGTAACGAAAGCATCCACGCCTTCACGGAAGTCGCTGCTGCCGTAACTGCGGCGGATCAGGTCTTCATCATGCGGCAAATCATGCGCCACCAGGCGGCGCAGGCCCTCCTTGACCACGCTTTGCGTGACCGGCGCCAAGGCGCTCAGGCGTTGGCACAGCTTGACCAGTGCGTCATCGATCTCGCCGGGCTCATTGATCTGCAAGAGAAACCCGCAGTCCAGGGCTTCGTCGGCCGTGAGGATGTCCGCCAGCATCAGCATGCGCTTGACGCGCGGCAGGCCGAACACAGCACACAGTCGCGCCAGGTTGGCCACCGACAGGCAGTTACCCAGTGTCTTGGCAATCGGCACGCCAAAGCGTGCGCTCGGGGTGCCGATGCGGAAGTCGCAGGTCGTGGCAATCGCCAGGCCGCCACCAATGGCCCAGCCCTCGATCACCGCCACGGTGGGCATAGGCAGCGATTCGAGTTTCTGGATGCACTGGTCAATCTGCTGCTCGTAGGCCACGCCGTCCTCGCCGCTGCCACGACTTGTGCCAAACGCCTTGAACTGTTCGATGTCGGTACCGGCAACAAAAGCCTGACCGCCAGCGCCGCGAAACGTGACCACCCGTACCGAGCTGTCGGCCAGGAGCTGGTCGCAGATCTGGCCAAGCCGCTGGTACATGGCCCAGGTCATGGCGTTACGTGCCGCAGGGCGATCGAAGACCACCGAGGCCATGCCCGCCTCGATCACAAGGGTCACTTCACCGGTGTCTGAATTCATGCAAGCCGCTCCTCAACGTGTACGAACCGCTCTGGCGGGCGAAGGGAAATAAGCCAAGGGCACCGCGCCGGATTGGCTTTGCCAGACGGCCAGTGCCGCCCCCTTTGGCGGTGGCGCCTCAGGCGACGCGGGGGGAGGTCATCATCTGTAAAAATACTCCACCAAGAACATGGGGATCGCCGGGACGTAGGTCACCATCATCAGCAGCGCAACCAGCACGCCGATGAAAGGCAGGTTGACACGCGTCACCTTCCACATGTCGGCTTTGGCAATCGAGCAGGCAGTGGCCAGCACGCTGGCCACTGGCGGCGTCTGCTGGCCAATGCCCAGGTTCAAGGTGACGATCAGACCGAAATGCACCGGGTCGATGCCCACAGCCTTCACCAGCGGCATCACGATGGGCACCACCAGAATGATGGCGGCGGCCGAATGCAGAAACAGGCCCACCACCAGGAAAAACACGTTGAGGATGGCGAGCACCGCGTACTTGTTCTGGGTCAGATCGGAGATCCAGTTGGCCAGCTGCTGGGGCATTTGCTGCTCGGTCAGCAGGGTGCCGAGCAGGGCAGACGCCGCCACCAGCAACATCACCACCGCGGTTTGCACCGCGCCCTCGACCATGCACTCGTACAGGTGTTTAAAGTTGAGTTCGCGGTAGATCACGCCGCCGATAAACAGGGCGGCGAGCACGGCCAGCGCAGCGCCCTCGGTGGCGGTGACCACGCCACCAAAAATACCGCCCAGGATGATCATCGGCAGCAGAAAAGCCCAGGCCGCGTCCTTGAAGGTAGACCAAAGCTTGCTTTTGCTGAAGACTTCTTCCACGGGATAGTTGTAGCGCCTGGCGTACCAATAGGCCAGCGCCATCATGCCGCCGCCGCCCAGGATGCCTGGCACGATACCGGCCACGAAGATCTGCACCACCGAGGCCTCGGCCATAACCGCGTACAGGATCATGGGGATGGACGGCGGGATGATGATGGCCAACGTTGCAGAAGACGAGGTGATAGCCGCTGCGAACTCTTTCGGGTAGCCCTTCTTCTTCATGGCGGGGATCAGGATCGAGCCCATGGCGGCCACGTCGGCCACGGCGGAACCCGAGATCTCGGCAAAGAACAGCGAGGTGCCGATGTTCACCATCGCCAGCCCGCCCTTGATGAAGCCAAACAGCGCAGACGCAAACGCGATCAGGCGGCGCGACAGGCTGGACGAGTTCATGATGGCGCCGGCCAGAATAAACAGCGGGATCGCCAGCAGCGGGAAGCTGGTGGCACCCGAGAACATGGTGATGGCGGCACTCAGCAGATCGTCGGGGCTGCCGAGCACCACCATCGCGACCATGGCGACCACGCCCAGTGAGACGCCGATGGGCACGTTGATCAGGATGAGGGCCAGCAGGCCCACGAACATGAGGATGGGTGTCATTTCTGCATCGCCTTCTGAAGTTCTTTCTCCGCTTTTTGAAGTTCCTTTTCCATTTCCTGCTTTTCCGCGTCGATCACGCCCGAGCCGCGCGCTTGCGACAGCAGCTCGGGCAGGCTGAGCAGCTGCGCCAAGATGAACAGCGCCGCGCCTATCGGAATCACAGACTGGGTAAACCGTGTCGTCACCCAGGGCAGGCTCACCATGGCGTCGCCCTCCAGGATCACCAGCACCTGATAGCCATACCAGGCCAGCATCGCGAAGAAGCCGATCACCACCGCCTCGGCAAACAACACCGCGATCACCCGCAAAGCAGGCGGCATGGCATTTACCAGACCCGGAAACCCGATGTGCGAACGCTTGAGCGCGGCCAGCGCCGCGCCGTAGTAGGTCAGCCAGGCCAGGGCGATGGACGCGACCTCGTCGTACCAGACCATGGGGATGCCCAACTTGCGAGAGGCCACCCCCATCAGCACAATGACCGCCAACGAGGTCAGCAGGAAAATGACGAAGGCCGTCAGCGCGCGATCAAACGCGGTTCTAAGGGTGAAGAACACAGTGGATCATCCTTGGGCAAAAAGGGAGATGGACGTCCATGCGCCGGGCCTGGGCGCATGGACTGGGGGAGGTGCGACGGTCAGAGCCCGGCGCCCAGCGCCACGGCCTTGCTCACGAGCTCGGTACCGCCCGGCACTTCCTTGCCAAACGCGTCATAGACAGCCTTGCTGGCGGCGATGAAGGCGTTCTTGTCGGGTTCGTTCACCTGCGTGCCAGCGGCCTTGATCTTGGCGATCAGCTCACCATCCAGCTCGGCGGCGGTTTTGTAGACAAAGGGCTGCACGTCGCGCGCGGTCTTCTCCAGAATCTCGCGCACATCGGCCGGCAGGCTGGCGAACTTGCGAGCGCCGGCGGTGAGGTAGGCCGGCGTGTACACATGGCCGGTGGTCGACAGAAACTTCTGCACTTCCTGGAACTTGGACGAGTAGATCTGCGTGAGCGGGTTTTCTTGGCCGTCCATTACACCGGTTTGCAGCGCCACGAACACCTCGGACAAGGCCATCGGCGAAGGATTTGCGCCGTAAGACTGGAACATCTTCACCCGCCACACGCCCTGCGGCACCCGCAGCTTCATGCCTTTGAGGTCATCCGGCTTCACGACCGGCCGCACGTTGTTCGTTACGTGGCGGAAGCCGTTCTCCCACACACCCAAAATCTTGTAGCCCTTTTCCTCGGCCATCGGCAGCAGCGTCGGGCGCAGCACCTCGGCTTCGATCTTCTTCATGTGATCGCGGTTTTTGACCAGGTAGGGCATCTCGAACATGCCGAAGGCTGGCACCGTGGACGACATGACGGTGGACGGCAGAGCCATCTCCAGCGTGCCCAGGCGCAGCTTCTGCATCATCTCGGCGTCGCTGCCGAGCTGGCTGGAGCCGAACACCACCACCTTGCCCTTGGAGCCCAGGCGCTCGTTGGCCAGGCGCGCGTATTCGTTGGCCGAGCGCTCGAACAGCGAGCCCGGGCCGCCCACATGGCCGAGCTTGATCTCGGCCTGGGCGTGGGCCACGCCGGTGCCGAGCAGCAGCGTGCTGGCACCCAGCATGGCGGCGACCGCCAGCTGGCGCAGGGGACCGGCAAAGGTCGGGAACTTGATGGTCGTGGTGTGCATGTCTGTCTCCTTGGTCGTTAACATCCGTTGAAAAAAAGCGCCCTGTGCACGGACAACACGGGACGGGGAAACGCGAGAAAAATCAGGTTTTCAACAGGCCGCCGGGGTGGCTGCTGAAGTGATTCATGATGGCCTGCACGCCCGAGCCGGCCAGCTTCACGCCGGCCAGCTGCAGGCCCATCTCGCAGCCAGCGACGGTGGCGACCAGAGTCAGGTCGTTGCAATCACCCAGGTGGCCGATGCGAAACATCTTGCCCTTGACCTTGCCGAGACCGGTACCCAGCGAACAGTCAAAGCGCTCATAAATAATTTTGCGCACAGCATCGGCATCCACCCCTTCGGGTGTCATCACGCCAGTGAGTATGGGCGAATACACGGCTGGGTCAGCGCACTGTATCTGCAGGCCCCAGGCACGCACCGCAGCGCGTACGCCTTCGGCCCAGCGCAGGTGGCGGGCGAACACCACGTCCAGCCCATGCTCGAGCAGCATGTCGCAGGCTTCGCTCAATGCGTACAGCAAGTTGGTGTTGGGCGTTGATGGCCAATAGCCTGACTTGTTCATTTCAATGATCTCGTCCCAAGCCCAGAAGGCCTTGGGGAGTTTGGCCGTCTTGCTCGCTTCAATGGCTTTGGTGGACAGCGCGTTAAAGCTGATGCCGGGTGGCAGCATCAGGCCTTTTTGTGAACCGCTGATGCTCACGTCCACACCCCACTCATCGTGGCGGTAGTCGGCGCAGGCCAGACCGGAGATGGTGTCAACCAGCAGCAGCGCCGGGTGTCCCGCGGCATCGATGGCCTTGCGCACCGCAGCGATGTTGCTGGTCACACCGGTGGAGGTTTCGTTATGCACAACGCACACAGCCTTGATGCTGTGCTGCGCGTCAAGCTTCAAGCGCTCTTCAATCAAACTGGCCTGCACGCCGTGCCGCCAAGGCTCTGCCCCAGGCGTGGTGATGATTTCAGCTTTAAGCCCCAGGCGGGCAGCCAGCTTTTGCCACAGTGCTGCGAAATGGCCGGTCTCATACATCAGCACATGGTCACCCGCGCTGAGTGTGTTGACGAGCGCGGCCTCCCACGCGCCGGTGCCCGAAGCCGGGTAAATGATGACCGGCTGTTTGGTTTTGAAGATTTTCTTGATGTCAGCCAGCACCTTCAGGCCCAGCGCCGCAAACTCGGGGCCACGGTGGTCAATGGTCGGGTAGCTCATGGCCCGCAAAACGCGGTCTGGTACCGGCGAAGGGCCGGGAATTTGCAAAAAATGTCTGCCGGTGGGGTGAAAGTCAAGCGTCAACATACGCGGAGTCTCCAAGAAATAGTTGCTATTTTTTGCATGCAAAATTTATTTGTCAATCAAATTAGAATTAAACAAAGAGTAACCGACAAAAGAGTAACCGCTGAATTTGACAACAGTAATTTTTGCATACAAAATTTACCCACAAAGCAACGATGAACGCCAAAGCATGAACGCACCGCTGCCCCTGAAAGTTACGCGCGACGTTGCAGCGCGCGCCTATGACGATGTAGCCAAAATCAGCAATGAAGTCGCTGGCAAGTTGGCCGCACGACTAGCTGAAGAGACCGAGGGCGAGGTGCTTTTCTCAAACGCTGACAAGGGCCGCTACGCCACCGACGCGTCAATTTACCAGGTCATGCCTGTGGGTGTTTTTGTACCCCGCACTTCTGACGAGGTGAAAACAGCGCTGGCCATTTGCCGCGACCTGAATGTTCCCATCGTTGCGCGCGGTGGCGGTACCAGCCAGTGCGGGCAAACCGTGGGCGTAGGGTTGGTGATTGACCACGCCAAATACCTGCGCAATATTTTGAACGTCGATGTGGAACAGCGCAGCGCAGAGGTCGAACCCGGCATCGTACTGGACCACCTGAACGCGGCTCTGAAAAAACACGGCCTGTGGTTTCCGGTTGATGTGTCGACCAGCGCGCAGGCCACGCTGGGCGGCATGGCAGGCAACAACTCTTGCGGCAGCCGCAGCATCGCTTACGGCAACATGGTGCATAACGTGTTGGGCATAAGGGCTTGGCGCTCGGATGGTGGCCTGCTTGAGCTGGGACGCTTGGATGCCGCCAGCGGCGAAGCGCGTGCACTGGGTAGCTACGTCAAGACCCTGTCAGACGCACTGCTGCCAGAGCTTGTTGCGCACTGGCCCAAAGTGATGCGCCGCGTGGCAGGCTACAACCTCGACATCTTCAACAACCAGAGCGAAAAACCCTATACGCAGGACGGCTCGGTCAATCTGGCGCACCTGCTGGTGGGCAGCGAAGGCACCTTGGGCCTGACCAAATCATTGCAGCTGCGCCTCGCCGAACTACCGCGCAACAAGGTGCTGGGCGTGGTGAACTTTCCGACCTTTTACAAGGCGATGGATGCGGCTCAGCACATCGTCAAAATCGGTGACGGCACGCTGACGGCGGTTGAGCTGGTAGACCGCACCATGATTGAGCTGTCACTGCAAAACCCGGTTTTTGCAGCCACCGTACGCAGCGCATTGATTGGCCAGCCCGAGGCGATACTGCTGGTCGAATTTTCAGGCGCATCAAAGACCGAGTTGATAGCCAAAATCAAACAATTGGTCGAGCTGATGGGCGAGCTGGGCCTGCCGGGTTCAGTGGTTGAAATGATTGACGATGCAGCACAAAAAAACCTGTGGGAAGTGCGCAAGGCGGGCCTGAACATCATGATGAGCCTCAAGGGTGATGGCAAACCGGTGAGTTTTATTGAAGACTGCGCCGTACCACTGGAGCATCTGGCCGAATACACCAGTGCACTGACAGAGGTTTTCACAAAACACGGCAGCAAGGGCACCTGGTATGCCCATGCATCGGTCGGCACGCTGCATGTGCGGCCGATTCTGGATATGCGTCGCGAGGGTGCTGCAAAAATGCGTGCAATTGCCGAAGAAGCATCAGCACTGGTACGCCACTACAAAGGCGCATACAGCGGCGAGCACGGCGATGGCCTGTGCCGTGGCGAATGGATTGAATGGCAGTTTGGCCCCAAGATCACACAAGCGTTTGCGCAGATCAAAAACCATCTTGACCCGCTCAATCTGCTGAGTCCGCGGCGCATGATTGACCCGCCAAAAATGGACGACACAACGCTGATGCGCTTTCCACCCAGCTACCAGGTCATAGCGATTAAAACCGCGCTCGACTGGAGCGCATGGAACGTACAGAACAACCCGGTCACAGAGCAGACCAGCGCACCCGGCAGCGGCGGCGACCCCGCCAACGGTTTTGCAAAAGCCGCCGAGATGTGCAACAACAATGGTCTTTGCAGACAGTTCGATGCGGGCACCATGTGCCCCAGCTACCGCGTGACGCGCGACGAAAAGCATACGACGCGTGGCCGGGCCAATACGCTGCGGCTGGCTTTGAGCGGTCAGTTCCAGGGCATCAAGGCACAAGATGCCCTCACCAGCGAAGCCGTCAAGGACGCGCTCGATTTATGCGTCGGCTGTAAAGGTTGCAAACGCGATTGCCCCACCGGTGTGGACATGGCCAAAATGAAGGTCGAGTTTTTGCACCACTACAAGAGCAAGCACGGCTACACCTTCAAAGACAAGCTGATAGCCTACCTGCCCGACTACGCGCCATGGGCCAGTCGTTTTGCGCCCTTGCTGAATCTACGCGACAAGCTGCCGGGCCTGGCCTTTTTAAGTGAAAAGTTAATCGGCTTATCTGCCAGGCGCACTTTGCCGCAATGGAAGAGAAACACTTTTTTCAATACGCCACATGACACCGCCACTCGCGGTGAAGTATTGGCAGCCAGCAAACCCGTGGTGCTGTTTGTCGACACTTTTAACGCTTACTTCGAGTCTGAAAATGCCAGCGCTGCATTAAAGGTGTTGCAGGCCGCGGGCTACACCGTACACATCGCCAGCAAGGCACAGCCAGACGGCAAAAGCCTGTGCTGCGGCCGCACCTATCTGGCCAGTGGCATGGTCGATGAAGCAAAAGCCAAAGCCCGCGAGATGGTGGACGCTTTGGCCCCCTTTGCCGAAAAAGGCATCGCCATCGTCGGGCTAGAACCATCGTGCCTGCTCACGCTGCGCGACGAAATGCTGGTGATGGGCTTGGGCGATGCCGCAAAAACCATCAGCGAACACGCCTTGCTGCTGGAAGAGTTTTTGGCACGTGAGGCCACATCCGGTAAGCTGGACGCACTCAAAGCCGCTTTAAAGCCCATCACGCAGCCCATCCTGCTACACGGCCACTGCCACCAGAAAGCCTTTGGTGCAGTCAGCCCCATCATGGATGTGCTCAAACTCATCCCCGGTGCGCAGCCTGAGTTAATTGAGTCAAGCTGCTGCGGCATGGCCGGCAGCTTTGGTTACGAGGCCAGCCACTACGAGGTGTCGATGCAGATGGCTGAGTTGAGCCTGCTGCCTGCGGTGCGCCAGCAGCCTGATGCGGTGGTGGTAGCCGACGGCACCAGTTGCCGGCACCAGATCAAAGACGGCGCGCAGCGCGAAGCGATTCACGTTGCGGTGTTACTGGCCAGACAACTGCGTGAGTAGGGTTATTGGGGTCTGACCCCAATAACCTAGAGGCGCCCTCTACTTGGCAGGCAAATACTTCGCCGGGTCAACCGGTTTGCCCTGACGTCGGACCTCAAAGTGCAGCTTGACGCTGTCTGCATCGCTGCTGCCCATCTCGGCAATCTTCTGGCCTTTTTTGACAGACTGGTCTTCTTTGACCAGCAACGTTTGATTGTGGGCGTAGGCCGTCAGGTAGGTGTTGTTGTGTTTCAGGATGATGAGGTTGCCGTAACCGCGCAAGCCAGCACCTGCGTACACCACACGGCCATCAGCCGAAGCCCAAATTGGGTCGCCCGCTTTGCCTGAGATATCAATGCCTTTGTTCTTCTCGCCATCAAAGCCGCCTATCAGTTGACCCTGCGCAGGCCAAATAAAGGCCGCCTCATCTTCACCCGCCGGTGCGGTGGACGCCGGCGCGCTTGGCGACGATGATCCGCTGGCTGCTGATGCCGGGCGCACAGCAGCGGAAGCTGCCGTGGCGTTGCCGGGTGCTACCGGGCGAGTCACCACTTGGCTGTTGTCACCAACCGGTGGTGCCACGCGCAACACCTGGCCGACTTCAATCAGGTTCGGGTTTTCAAGGTTGTTCCAGCGCACGATGTCGCGCCAGTTCTGGCCGCTGTCCAGGCCAATGCGAATCACGGTGTCGCTCGGTTTGACGGTGTAGTAGCCGGGCTTTCCTGCATTTTCAACACCCGGCAAAGGCTTGATAGCCGACGGGGCAACAACGCTTGCAACAGCGCCTGCAACAGCGCTTGACGAACGAGCTGCACCTCGGTCTTCCACGGGGGCTGGTTTGAGCACGCGCGGGCTGCAACCTGCTGCCAACCAAGCAACGGCCACAACTACTAGCAGGCAGGCCATGCCTTTAAGGTCCCTCTGCATAACTCCCTGCGGTCTGTGATTGCGCGAGCTCGAGCGGTCCGCTGCGTTGTTTTTCTTGCCAATAGCTGGGCTATTGACTGCAAAAAAACGCCTTGCGGCCCATCTCGATCCGCACACCACAGCCTCGCCAGAGTTATGCAGAGGGTCCTTAATGGAGTGAAATGTGGTGGAGTTCGCCATGTTGTGCCCTGTAGATCAACTTGTCCCTGATTTTAAAGGTACAAAATGCACCGCTTCCAGCAAGGTCTGCTGAATGCCCTGCGGAGTCTTGTCAACCACCACCAGCGCCTGCACGCCGTTGGCCGCCTGCAAGGGTGCCACCAACCTGCCGCCCACGGCCAGCTGGTCTATCCACTGCTGCGGCAAGGCCTCGCCACCGGCGGCTGAAATGATGGCCGCATAGGGCGCGCCTTTGACATAACCGATCATGCCGTCACCAAACAGCAGATGCACATTCGGCAGCCTGAAGGGGCGCAGGTTCTCGCGTGCCTTGTCGTGCAGGCCGCTCAGCCGCTCGATGCTGTAGACCTCAGTAGCCAGTTGGGCTAGCAGTGCCGCCTGGTAGCCGCAGCCCGTGCCGATCTCCAGCACACGCCCGAGCTTGCCCGGCCTGCCTTGCAAAATCAGCTCCAGCATACGCGCCACCACATTGGGTTTTGAAATGGTTTGCCCCAGACCAATCGGCAGGCTGGTGTCTTCATAAGCCTGGTTGACCAGCGCCGAGTCAACGAAACGGTGGCGCTCGACCTGCCTCATGGCGGCCAGCACCTGCGGGTCTGTTACGCCCTGCGCGGCAAGCTTTTGCACCATGCGGGCGCGCACAACCTGCGAATCAAGCCCCAGACCACTTGGAACCGGTTTTTGAACGCCCGCATCGGGCTTTAAACGCACCGGAAAACCGGGTCGACTGACCGTGGTTGACGGCGGCTTGCTAGCCGCCATCATGCAGCGGCTTTATGCGGTAAGTGGGATGTGGTCATCTGCGCAAACGCTTGCGACCAGTAAGGCAGGCGCTCATGATCGGTCAAGTCAACATGCAGCGGGGTAACCACCACAAAGCCCTGTTTGGTCGCATGAAAGTCAGTGCCTTCGCCTTCGTCCTTGGCCGGTCCAGCGCCGCCTATCCAGTACATGGTTTCGCCGCGCGGGCTGGTTTGCGTGATAACGCGCTCGGCAGCGTGGCGGCGGCCCAGGCGCGCGACCTTGGTGGCTTTGAGCTGGTCGTAAGGCAAGTTCGGAATATTCACATTCAGCAGCCAGGGCGATATGGCAGTTTTGGCAGTTTTGGCAGTTTTCGTGTCTTCAGGCAATGCTGCGATAGAGGGCAGCAACTGCACCACCATCTCACGCGCACGCCGCGCGGCAGCGTCAATATGCGCCCAGCCTTTTTCTGTTTGTGAAAAGGCAATCGCCGGAATGCCAAACAGATAGCCTTCCATCGCCGCGCCCACGGTGCCCGAGTAAATCGTGTCATCGCCCATATTGGCACCGTTGTTAATGCCCGAAACCACCAGGTCAGGCCGGTAGCCGAGCAAGCCAGTCATGGCGATGTGTACGCAATCAGCCGGTGTGCCGTTGATGTACCTGAAACCATTGGCCGCTGTCTGCACATACATGGGCGAATGCAGCGTCAGCGCGTTGGACTTGGCGCTGTTGTTCTGCTCTGGTGCCACCACCTCCACATTAACGCCTGGAATGTCTTTCAGAGCCTCATACAAGGCCACGATGCCCGTGGCCTGATAACCGTCGTCATTGGAGATAAGAATTTTCATGATTTGATTCTAAGTGACCGTCAGCGCGTTGGGAGTTATTGGGGTCAGACACCAATTTCGCTGCGGTGCATCGCACCGCGCCCTCCGGGCGAGCCGTAGGCTCGGCGAATTTGGGCTCTGACCCCAAAAACTCCCAACGCTTTGACTTCCCTATGATGACGCATTAAATGAAACTTGGAGAACACCATGCATGCTTGGCTTTGCGAGAACCCCACTGGCGTTGACGCCCTCACGTGGCAAGAGCTGCCCACCCCCACGCCCAAAGCGGGTGAGGTACTGATAGAGATCAAAGCCGCCAGCCTGAATTTCCCCGACCTGCTGATCGTGCAGAACAAATACCAGATGAAGCCACCCCTGCCTTTTGTGCCCGGCAGTGAATACGCAGGCGTGGTGCAGGCGGTGGGTGAAGGTGTCCAACATCTGCAGGTCGGCCAGCACGTGGCCTGCTTGTCAGGCACAGGCGGCTTTGCCACGCACAGCATCGCGCCCGCAGCACTGTGCATGCCCCTGCCCGCAGGCTTTCCGTTTGTCGATGCGGCAGCCTTCACCATGATTTACGCCACCTCGCACCATGCGCTGATGGATCGCGCACAGCTCAAGGCTGGCGAGACCGTTCTGGTGCTGGGCGCAGCAGGCGGCGTGGGCACGTCAGCCATCCAGATTGCCAAAGCCGCTGGAGCCAGAGTGATTGCCGCCGCATCGACTGACGAGAAATGCGCGCTGTGCGCATCAATAGGCGCAGATGCAACGATTAACTACAGCGTTGAAACAGTACCTGACCAGTTCCGGCAAGCCATCAAAACACTCACCGACGGCAAAGGCCCCGACGTGATTTACGACCCCGTAGGTGGTGATTTTTCAGAGCCCGCTTTCCGCTCGATTGCCTGGCGTGGCAGGCACCTGGTGGTCGGCTTTGCGTCCGGCCCCACACCGTCGATACCACTCAACCTGCCCCTGCTAAAAGGCGCATCCATCGTCGGCGTGTTCTGGGGCGGTTTTGCCCGGAAGGAGCCTAAAACCAACGCCGCCATGATGGCAGAGCTGACCAACTGGTACGCGCAAGGCAAGATCAAGCCCGTCATCGACCGCACCATGCCGATGACAGAGCTGAAGGCCGCTTATTCACACATGGGCTCGCGCGGGGTTAAGGGGAAATTGGTGATGGTTAACGAGAATACGAGATAGCAGGCAGCGGCGTAATCCGAAAACTTTTTCCAGCCTCAAGCCCGCGCCCGCAGCGTCTCATACAACCCCGAGTGATTCATCAAAATATCCAGAATCCCGCGCAGCACAATCGGCGAGTTCAGCGCCTGGGTGCTCATCGACGTGTGCGCGTCATAGGACTCCATGATGGCGTTTTGCAATTCGGTCTTGAGGTCGGGTGAATTGGAGAACTGCTCTTTGGTGTTGCTGGCGGCCTGCTGCTTCAGCGTGCTTGATTCCACTACCTTACCGAAGATGGTGCCGTTGACGTAGCTCAGTTGGTCCTGGGCGGTGGTGTCGTTGCCAAACAGTTCGTTGAGTTTTTCGATCAGCTCGGCCATATAGACCTTTTGCTGTTCCTGCACCATGCCACTGCCGGCCTCGGTGATGGGGGCCAGCTTCGGCGTGTCGCCCGTGCCCAGCGGCAAGGCGCGCTGGCCCTTGTCGGTGAGGTGGTGGTGCGTCAGCACCACCTTCGACAGGTCAATGCCCTCGCGCTCGCGGCCAAACTCCAGTAGCGGCAGCAGGCGCTTGTAAAAGATCGCGCGCTTTTCGACGGCGGTGTTGTCGTAGTCGAAGATTTGCGACAAGAAGGTGTATAGCCGCAAATAAGCCCCCATGTCGCCCTTGAACAAGACCAGCGCGTCCAGCTCGTCCTGAGCTGCCTTGGTGGCCTTGTCGTCCTGCTTGGCTTTGGCTGTGTGCAATGCCTCTTGCGCAGCCTTGTAGCGCTTCATCAAACGGTCTTGAACCGGCTCCAGCGCAGCCACCAATTCGCTCTGCTTCGCGTCCGGGTTCAATTCCACTCGCACCACGCGGTCCACCTCGAAGTCGTCATAGTGGCCGGCTGCGTCCAGCTTGGCACGCAGGTTGAACACCAGGTTCGGGTCGGTGGTGGCCGAGAGCTCGGCGGTGGTGTGGTAGGCCTTGAAGGCGGCCAGCACCTCTTCGGTGTCGTTGACAAAGTCCAGCACGTAGGTGGTGTCTTTGCCGGGGTAGGCACGATTCAGGCGGCTCAGGGTCTGCACCGCCTGGATGCCGGCCAGGCGCTTATCAACATACATGCCACACAGCAGCGGCTGATCGAAGCCGGTCTGAAACTTGTTGGCCACCAGCAAAATCTGGTATTCCTCTCCCTTGAAGGCTTCGCGGATGTCGCGACCCTTGAGCTTGGGGTTCAGCGACGGGCTGTTTTCGGTGAAGGCGTCCGGGCCAGACTCTTTATCGTTCACCTCGCCCGAGAACGCCACCAGCGCGCTGATGGCGTAGCCGTACTCCTTGATGTAGCGCTCGATGGCGAACTGCCAGCGCACCGCCTCCAGGCGGCTGCCGACCACCACCATGGCCTTGGCCTTGCCGCTGAGCAGCGGCGCCACGAATTCACGGAAGTGCTCCACCACCACCTGCACCTTCTGCGCGATGTTGTAGGGGTGCAGCCGCACCCAGCCCATGATGCCCTTCATGGCGGCCTTACGTTCGACTGTTTGTTCCACCTCTTTTCCGTTCAACTCCTGATCAAAGTCCTTGCCACCATGCGCCAGCTTGAAGGCCAGGCTGTAGGGCGTGTAGTTCTGCAGCACATCGAGGATGAACTTTTCCTCTATGGCCTGCCGCATCGAATAGACGTGGAATGGCGCGGGCAGATTGTCGGGCGCCGGTTTGCGCGTCGGGTCCGGGCAGGTGCCAAACAGCTCCATCGTCTTGTTCTTGGGCGTGGCAGTGAACGCGACAAAGGTGATGCCAGCATCATCGGCCCGCGTCGCCATCTGCGCCGCCAGAATGTCCTCGGTGCTGACTTCGCCACCGTCGTTCAGTTCCTGCAATTCCTCTGCGCTGAGCACCGCCTTGAGCTTGGACGCCGCCTCGCCAGTCTGCGAGCTGTGCGCCTCGTCGGCAATGACAGCAAAGCGCTTGCCCTGCGTGGCGGCCAGCTTGCGCACGGCTTCCAGCGCAAACGGAAAGGTCTGGATAGTGCAGACGACGATTTTCTTGTCGCCTGAAAGCGCTTCGGCCAACGCCGCGCTTTTGCTACCTTCGGTGTTCTTGATGGTTGCCACCACGCCGCTGGTGCGCTGAAAGTCAAACAGCGCGTCTTGCAACTGCGCGTCGATCACGTTGCGGTCTGATACCACCAGCACGGTGTCGAACATCTTCTGGTGCTGCGCGTCGTGCAGCTCGGCCAGAAAATGGGCTGTCCAGGCAATCGAGTTGGTCTTGCCCGAGCCAGCCGAATGCTGAATCAGGTATTTGCCGGCCTGCCCGCTGGCCCGGTCTGCCAGCACAGCCACTTGCAGCTTGCGCGTCACGTCGAGCTGGTGATAGCGCGGGAAGATGATGGCCTCGATCTGCTTTTTCTTATTCCGCTGGGCAATCAGATAACGGCCGATGATTTCCAGCCAGCTCTCACGTGCCCACACTTGCTCCCACAGGTAGGCCGTGCGATGGCCACCAGCGGCATTGACCGGGTTGCCAGCCGCGCCCTCATTGCCTAGGTTGAAGGGCAGGAACACCGTGGCCGGGCCGGCCAGCCGGGTCACCATGGCGACCTCGCTGTTGCTCACCGCAAAATGCACCAGCGCCCCATGGGGAAATGACAGCAACGGTTCGGCGGCCTGCCCCTTGTTGCGCGGGTTGCGGTCAAAGCGGTATTGGTCGATGGCGTCGCCAATGCTTTGGGTGAAGTCGGTTTTCAGCTCCACCGTGGCCACCGGCAGGCCATTGAGAACCAGCACCAGGTCGATGCTGTTCTCGTTGTGCAGCGAGTAGCGCACTTGTCGCACCAAGCGCAGGCGGTTGGCGGCATAACGGGCCAGAATGTCGGGGTTGATCGCCAGCGCCGGTTTGAACTCGGCCAGCTTCAGCGGGGTCTTGAGGCCCAGCAGCTCGATGCCGTGGCGCAGCACATCGAGTGTGCCGCGCTGGTCAATCTGGTCGCGCAGGCGCGCCAGCAGGGTTTCATCCGCCTTGGCACCGTGGTTCTTGGCCAGCGTCTCCCAGGCTTTGGGCTGGGTGGCTTGCACCCAGGCCAGCACATCGGCCGGGAACAGGGCGCGGGCGCGGTCATAGCCTGCCGCATCACCTTCGGCATACAGCCAGCCGTGCTCGGCCAGGTGCTGGCAGATTTCGTTCTCGAAGCTGATTTCTTTGTGCAGGCTCATTCGGGTGTTCTCCCCAGGGTGCTGCTGTCAGGGCAGTCTATGTTCACGCAAACGCCAGCATCAGATGCCCAACTGGCTCCGCTGCAGGCCGCACCTTGATCTCAATGTCGTAGCCCAGGCGGTTCAGGCAGTCCATCAGTTTGCGCTCAGACAGGTTCGAGAAGTCTCCGCGCAGCATGGCTGACACCTTGGGCTGCGGAACGCCCATGCGCTCGGCGGCGGCCTTTTGGGTCAGTTTGAGCCGCTGCATGGCCCGGGTAATTTCAATCACCAAGCCCGATTTGATCTTGAGCTTGTCGGCGTTGGGCAACCCCAGGTCGGCAAACACATTGCCCGAACCCATTTCCACCTCAATGTCGTTGATGGTGCGCGTCGTGAAATTCGATTTCATGTCACAGGGGCCTCGAACGCGAAAATCAATGCGGTGATGCGCCAGGCGCTGGCGGCGCAAGGGTGAGCTGAAAGCCCAACGCCCGCATCACCTTGAACAGCGTGTCGGAGTTGGGAGCCCGCTCGCCAGACAGGCTTTTGTACAAGCTTTCACGCGACAAACCCGTGTCGCGGGCCAGTTGGCTCATGCCACGCGCACGGGCAATGTCGCCCAGGGCAGCGCCCAACTCGACCGGGTCGCCGTCTTCCAGCACCTGGCGCAGGTATTCGGTAACCTCCTCAGCGTTGGTGAGGTAGTTGGCCATGTCGAATGGCCGTGTTTTGATGGTGCTCATAAATTGATCTCCTTGGCCAAACCTATGGCAGCGGCAATGTCCCGCACTTGACTGGATTTGTTGCCGCCACCCAGCATGACAATCAGCACGTCGCCGCGCTGCACGTAGTACAAGCGCCAGCCGGGGCCGAAAAACTCACGCATTTCCCAAACGCCATCACCCACCGCTTTGACGTCCCCCAGATTGCCCCGCATCGCCTTACCCAGCCGACGCCGCAAACGAATGCGAGTCGGCATATCGCGCAAACCGTCCACCCAGTGCTGAAAGGTGTCAGTTTCAATAACGGTGTACATGGGTGAATTGTAGCCAAAAGGTTACATAAATCAAGCGTTCAAGCCGCCACCGCCCCGCGCACATCAATCTGGCCGGTGACGGCGGCGGAGATCAGCGCGGTGCGGCGTTCTTGCAGCAGGGCTATGGCGCGTTGGGCTTCGGTGGTGAGGGTGTCAAACTTGATTACTTCCGTTTTTAGGAATTCGGCGATCTGCACTTGCTCCACCATGGGTGGAACCGTGCAGGCGAGGTTTTCGATCACGCCCATGCCAATGTTTTGCTGCGTACCAAAGCTCCAGTTCAAAGTGACCGCTTCCTGAAAATGGCGTGAACGCATGAAGTTGAGAACGAAATGTGGAAGAGAACCACTGTTGCAGCGTATGGCCGCAAGTGGCGACCAAATGTTGAAGTCGGTTCTGTCTTCAACAATCGCGGTGATTCCTGTAGTCGCACCGGACTTGACCATGTAAATGTCATGGAGTTTGGGCGAGTACTTCAATGAATAACGGGCATTATCGGCGGCCGAAATGCAGGCGCGGACTTTTGAGAAGTTGATTGTTCCAGAGGAAACAGCTTCCGCAGAAACGAACGGCACCCCCTCATCAATGAACTGTGGTGTCTCATGCGGCCCGTCAGTAATCGGGATTGAAACTATGCGTTTGAGAGGCAACACTTCCCAATGCTCCGGCACATCCCCCAGCCATTCGATGCCGGACGGCTTCATGGGCGCGTCGGGGTTCAGGCCCCGGGTGACGGCGTGGGAGATGACGGCCTGGCGCTTTTCTTTCAAGAGATCCATCAGCCGCCGCTGCTCGGCCACCAGTTCGTCAATCTTGGCGGTTTCGGTGTCCAGAAAGACGGCAATCTGGGTTTGTTCGGGGAGGGGTGGACGCGCGACTGCATGGGCATGCAAAGCCCCTTTGGTCATGCTTGGGAGTGCAGTATTGGTCGAGTAGTAATCGAAAGGGATATTGAGCGCCAAGTAGTAAGCGAATCGTCCACAGGCATCGGGCGAAATCTTCGTCCAGTACATAGTGTCAACAGTCCAGAACTTGCCAAGAACATACAAAGGTTTGTCGATAGTTCCTTTCCGGCCGAGCAAAACAGATTCGCCGTCATACATAAATTCTGAGGCGTATGCGAACTGACCACCCGATCCAATGACGGGATAACCTTCGTCTTGCTCGATGTGTTTGTGATCCGAGCCGTTCTGAATATCGACCAAGCGTTTGAACGGTGCAATGTCCCAATGCTCCGGCACATCCCCCAGCCATTCCACGCCGCTGTCCTTGTAGTTCGGGTAGCGCGGCAAGCTCATGGGGTGGTGCGCGTGGCGGCGTTACGCATGGGCCGCTTGGCCGTCTGCGCTGCTCGCCCGCAGCTTCAGCCCCAGTGCCTGCGTCACCTTGAGAATGGTGGCGAAGCTGGGGTTGCCCTCGCCGGACAGCGCCTTGTACAAGCTCTCGCGGCCCAGGCCGGTATCGCGCGCTAGCTGGCTCATGCCGCGGGCGCGGGCAATGGTGCCCAGCGCTTTGGCAATGAATGCGGCATCGTCGCCCGCTTCTTCCAGGCAGGCATCAAAGTACAGGGCAATGTCTTCCTCAGTTCTCAAGTACTGGGCACTGTCGTAAGGGGTAGTTTTGGTTTTTTTCACCATGCGCTCCTAAAGGTCGTGCGCCAGTTGAAGCGCGAGTTGAATGTCCTTGGTCTGACTGCTTTTTGGCCCCCCGGCTAACAGAATGACCAGTGCCCCACCGCGCTCGGTGTAGTACACCCGCCAGCCGCTGCCAAAGTGCAATCGCATTTCACTGACTCCCGCGCCCACCGGTGCCACGTCGCCGGGGTTGCCGCCTTGCAAACGGTCAACACGGGCCTGAATGCGTGCCTTGACCTGTCGATCAACCAATGCCTCGAACCAAGCTTCGTATTCATCGGTTTTTTCGATCTGCTTCATGGCTTTCAATCGTATCCCAAATTATACAGCCAGGCAATCACTGCGTTAGCCCACCAATCATGGTCAATATCCGGTCGGTCACGCCTTTGAGTTCGGCATCAATCTCGGCCAGTGGGCGCGGTGGCTTGAAGACGTAGAAGTGGCGGTTGAAGGGTATCTCGTAGCCGACCTTGGTCTTGTCGGGGTCGATCCAAGCATCCGGCGCATGGGGTAGCACTTCGCGCTTGAAATAGGCCTTGATGTCTTCACCCAGCGGCACGTTTTCGGTGTCGCGCAGGATGGCGTCCGGCACCGGTTTGTCTTTACCCTTGCCTTTGAGGCCCAGCACAACCTGACCGGCTTCGTCGCGCTCGGGGCGCTCGACGGTGATGGTGCGGTAGCCGAAGGCTTCATTCTTGAAAATGCGGCTAATGGGAACGCCGTCCCGCGTGGATTCCTTGAAGTCGCCAAACAGGCGGGTGATGTCGTCGATGTGGGCCGGGCTGAGTTCCTTGCGCTTGGAGCCCAGGCTCTTGCGCATCTTCTGCCAGAAGCTGCTGGCGTCGATCAATTGCAGCTTGCCCTTGCGCGCGGCCGGCTTGTGGTTGCTCACAATCCAGACATAGGTGCTGATGCCAGTGTTGTAAAACATATCGGTCGGCAGGCCGATGATGGCTTCGACCAGGTCGTTTTCCAGCACGTAGCGGCGAA
>Ga0105053_10004536_pt1 | contig 20399 bp, 18 predicted proteins | sample BON01_FD_78093 | JGI IMG/M metagenome (GOLD analysis project Ga0105053, IMG submission 78093) | Freshwater microbial communities from Lake Bonney liftoff mats and glacier meltwater in Antarctica - BON-01 | ecosystem: Environmental > Aquatic > Freshwater > Ice > Glacier meltwater | place: Lake...
ATTGATCAGACTTGACAACCGGTTGCAGGCGATCTATAATCTTAATTGCTACCCTAAAATTTAGTAACCCAGCGTAATCCAATGTAAGAATCGCCCAAGAGTTGAATCGGCATAGTTGGCATCAATCATTACGTTTTTTGTCGCTAGCTCCATTGAATGTTAGGCAGAATGGTTTTCACTGACGATAAGCATAGGCTTGAACAGTTGACAACGATAGTGACTCTCTGCTTGTTATTCCATCCATGTCTGCACGGCTGTCTACGCCGTGCTTGCACATAGCTGTGTATAATTTGCTTAGTGACTCAGCACTCCCCGCTGACAGTTGTTTATAAAATTTTTATCTCTGCCGCTTAAATTGACTACACCTTTTACCCAGGGTGCTTGCTCCCCTGTGGTATACCTACATGTTCTAAAAGTAAATTAGAAATTTGTTAAGCTCGCTGGCAATTGATGGTCTATTGCCAATCACAATGTACTCGCGCGCGCAAATCGGATTTGCTACTAATTAGATGATGGCTCCTTACCCGACTGTACGGACATTTAGATGTTTAGCTCATCAGCCGAAAGTGTGCAAACACGAGATTTTACTCAACAGCAAAACATCGGTTTGCACACTTTGCACAGATGAGCCTAGATGTTTATGCTACGGCTCGGTCGTGTAAGCTGGGTCACCTTACCAAGGTGTCAATCCCCGTTGGGGTTTTGCATATATTACCTCATTTTTCACAACTGAATAGCTTCCCTTTTTTTACAAATTTTCTCTAAGCAAGGAGGATCCAATGAAACAAAGATTACTGGCGCTGATCAGCCTATTAGTGATCGCGTCGATGGTGTTGGCTGCTTGTGGTGGCGGCAATGCTGCACCTGCTGCGCCAGCCGAAGAGGTTGCGCCGGCTGAAGAAGCCGCCCCGGCGGAAGCGGCAGCACCGGCCGCGCCGGGCGCTTATGCTGAAGCACCCGCATTGGCCGAGATGGTGAGCGCTGGCACGCTCCCTGTGGTCGACGAACGCCTACCGGCCCAACCCGTGGTGACAACGCCGCTCGAAGGGGTTGGCCAATATGGCGGCACGCTTCACACCGCGTCCTGGTGGCCAGAAGTGGGCAATGTCCAACTTTACTTCGCCGTTGAAGCCCCCATCAAATGGAATGTCGATCTAACGGGCTATGAACCAGGGCTGGCTGAATCCTACGAGTGGTCAGAAGATGGCATGACCTTTACATTACACCTGCGCGAAGGTCTGAAATGGTCCGATGGTGAGCCGTACACCAGTGCAGACTGGAAATTCTGGTGGGAGGATCTGGCGAACGCTCCTGATCAGAAGCTGTATAGTGTTGCTGCCTATTTGCGCAACGACGATGGCACACCGATTACGATGGAATTCCCCGATGATTATACTGTCGTCTGGAAGGCCACCGATCGCCCGCTCTATATCGACCCGTACTTTATGGCGCAGGGGTATTGGGAATTTGCCAAGACCATGATGAAGCCGGCGCACTATCTCAAGCAGTTCCATCCTGCCTATACAGAGGGCAAGACGTGGGAAGATATGGAAGCGGCGGACAAGTGGTGGGTAACGCCTGGCTACCCGTGCCTCTTCGCCTGGTGTCTCGCAACACTATCGGATGACAGCCAGAACTACACCTTTGGCCGCAATCCCTATTACTGGCGTGTCGATACAGCCGGCAACCAACTCCCCTATATTGACAATATTCAGGTGGAAATTGTCGCTGACGAGCAGACCCGGATCTTGAATTGCTCACAGGGCAAGTATGACACGGCCTTCCGCATCTGTGGTAGCCCCAACGAAATTCCTTTCTTGAATGATAATGCCGAAAAGGGTGGCTATCATCTGCTGGAGAACTACATGAATGGCGCTGGCACCTGGCCAGGCTATATGGTGAATCAGTATTATGTGGAGGGCGGCAAAAATTATGACGACGATACGCCAGAACATGCTGCCGAAATCCGTGAAATTCTCCGCAATGCGGACTTCCGTCGGGCACTCTCGGCGGGCTTTAATCGCCAACGTGTGATGGACGTGGCATGGGGTGGCATTGGTGAAGTTAAGAACGCGACCATCAGCCCGCAAGCCTGGCACTTTGCCAGCGATGAAGGCAAGGCTGTCTTCCAAAAGTGGGCGGAAGCTTTCACCACGGAAGATATTGCCGCCGCCAACAAAATGCTGGACGATTTGGGGATGGCGAAGGGCGCCGATGGTATGCGCACCCTGCCCAGTGGCAAGCCATTCGAGTTGGTGATGGATGTTACGGACTGGGGTGGTAGCCTGAAACTGCAAGTCGACGCTGCCACCGAGATGCAGTCGCAGTGGGGCGAAAATCTGGGCATCAATGTCCGGATCAATAACATCAATGGTCAGCCTGATGTGGACACCCGCACCAATGAGGGTTATTTCATGATCCGCGCCGTCCATAGCGCCGAGATTGACATCTTGACCTATCCAGACTGGATGTTCCCAGTGGTCAATCGCTACTACTTCCCGCTGGAAGGCCGCTGGTACGCCAAGGGTGGCGCCACTTGTAAAGAAGTGGCGGGTGAAGGCAGTCAATACCCCTGCGGCGTTGAGCCTGTCGCCGGTAGCCCGGCCCAGATCTTGCAGGATCTTTACACCAAGGCGCGCAGCACCGCTGGTGTTGAGGATCGTCACAAAGTGGTGTGGGAAGCTGTTGAAGAACTGATCAAAGATGGCCCGTTCGTGATTGGTGTCGGTGGCGACCAACTCGCACCGGTCGTGATTAAGGATACCGTACACAACGTTCTGGACTTTGGTGTCGTGGGACCCTGGGCCCCAGCCACACCTGGCAACCAGATTGTTGCCCAGTGGTGGATCGAGCAGTAGCGTCATTTATGATTTACGATGTGATGTTACGCAGCGTCTCCTGGGAACGCGCCCAGGGGGCACCCGATCCTGCCGGCCTGCTGCCAGGGATGGCGCGGGTACCCCCTGGGTGCCCAGTGCGTAACATCACTTACGATTTACGAGTTAAGCTACAGGATGAGCGAATCGTAAATCGTAAGGTTCATCCTGTGAAAAGTGTGCAAACCGATGTTTTGACGGTTAGCAAAATATTGTGTTTGCACACTTTTGGCTGATGAGCGAATCGTAAATCGTAAATCGTAAATCGTAATGGAGGTAGCCCATGCTCAATTACATTGTCCGGCGCCTGATGTATGCCGTAATCTTGCTTGTCTTGATCTCCTTTGTCAGTTTTGTCATCATTAACCTCCCACCTGGTGATTTCCTTACCCAAAAGATTGCCCAATTACAGGCCCGCGGCGATCGCAGTGCAGAGAGCCGGGTCGAAGAATACCGGATCCGCTACGGTCTGGACCAACCTTTCCTAGTTCAGTACAGTACCTGGGCGCTGAATTTCCTTAAGGGAGATTTTGGCGAATCCTTTGAGTACGAGCGTCCGGTGCGCGAGTTGCTAGGCGAACGGGTAACCTTCACGATCATTCTTGCACTAGCAACCCTGATCGTGGTCTGGGTATTGGCGATTCCACTGGGCGTTTATTCGGCAGTGAAGCAATACTCGTTGGGCGATCAGATTATCACCACGGTTAGCTTCATTGGCATCGGCATGCCCGGTTTTTTGCTGGCACTGCTCATCTTATATTATGCCATCACCGTGCTTAACATCGAGGCGACAGGGTTGTTTTCGCAGAAATATGCAGAAGCCCCCTGGAGTTGGGGGCGCTTTGTCGATCTGCTCAAACATCTCTGGATTCCCGCCCTGATTAGCGCCGTGACTGGGATTGGCGGCCTTACCCGCATTATGCGCGGCAATCTGCTTGATACCCTCGGTCAACCATTTGTCGAGGCCGCGCGCGCACGAGGGCTTACCAATAGCGCGGTGATTTGGAAGCACGCGGTGCGCATTGCCATCAACCCGCTGATTGTAATCCTCGGGTCAGAAGCACTGCCTGGCATCCTCGGTGGCGGTGGGCTGGTTTCAATTGTGCTGAATTTGCCAACCATCACACCTTTGTTTGTCGATTCTCTGAAAAAATTGGATATGTACATGGCGGGCACCTGTATTGTCTTGTTCTCGCTGTTACTCTTAATCGGCAACTTGCTTTCGGACCTGGCCTTAGCGTGGGCCGACCCGCGTATTCGGCTGGAGTAAGTCAGTCCCCTATCGTTCCCGAAACCGACGACTCAGACTGACTCACTGACTCGCTGTTTGACTGACTGTCCTACTGCTTCACTGACCTATTCTTTGGAGGGAACATGGCTGTCGCAGAACAAATCTTAACCACCGCTCCACCAAGACGCAAACAGGCAAGCCAAAGTTATTTGAGCCTGGTTTGGTGGAAGTTCAGAAAGAACCGCACTGCCGTCTTCGGTGGCATTCTTCTGATTGTGTTGCACGTTGCGATGGTAGGTGTGCCAGAATTTGTTTCACCCTATCTGTTGGAGAACACTTCTGATTATGTAGAAGCCAAACCACAGCGGATTCACTTTTTCGATCAAGAAGGTAATTTTCACTTGCGCCCTTTCGTTTATGGGCTGGAGAAGAAGATCGATCTCAAAAAACGTACGCGCGTCTTTGAAGAGGACCCTACGCGCGTATATCCGATCGGCTTCTTCGTACAAGGCGATCCGTATCGTTTGTTTGGCTTTATTCCGCTGTCCACTCACCTGTATGGAACGATCTCCGATGACCCGCAGGCTTCGATTTTTATCATGGGGACAGATGCGCTGGGGCGTGATTGGTTTACCCGCATCATTTATGGCGGTCGTCTCTCCTTGATGATTGGCTTGATAGGTCAATTGCTGACCATTCTCTTTGGCACAGTTTTGGGCGCTATGTCGGGCTATTATGGGGGCTGGATCGATCAACTAATCCAACGGTCTACCGAACTCCTGGGTGCTATCCCTGATATCCCCCTCTTTATGGCACTGGCGGCCGCTATCCCAGGCTACTGGTCGCCGATTAGTGTCTATTTCATGCTCACCCTCATTCTTTCGTTTGTACGCTGGGGTGGGTTGGCTCGCCAGGTGCGTGGTCTCATCCTTTCCTTGCGCGAGCGTGAGTATGCGCTGGCTGCCAAAAGTGCGGGTGGTTCTGATAACCGCATTATGTTCCGTCACCTGCTGCCTGGCACAATGAGCCATGTGATCGTCATCGCCACGCTTTCCATCCCAGGCATGATTCTGTCGGAGACTGCATTGAGTTGGCTCGGGCTTGGTTTGCGCCCACCACTCACTAGTTGGGGTGTACTGTTGCAAGATGCGGCAACCGTGCGTGCCATCCACACTACCCCGTGGGAATTGTGGACTGTGCCGTTTATCCTCCTGACGATTCTGGCCTACAACATGCTGGGGGATGGTTTGCGCGATGCGCTTGATCCGTATAGTGGGCGCTAGTATATTTCAACAACAGTGGGACAGTAAGTCAGTGGGACAGTAGGTCAGTTTGGCAGCCAGTGGCTCACTGTCCTACTGACTTACTGACTTACTGACCTACTGACTCACTTCTCTCAGGAGTACACCATGTCCGACCCGTTGATTGAGATAAAAGACTTGCGTGTAGAGTTCAATGTACGCGAGGGTATTGTAAAAGCGGTGGATGGATTTAACCTGACCATTAATCGTGGCGAAACTGTCGGTGTGATTGGCGAAAGTGGCTGCGGTAAGTCGGTGACCGCGCGCGCTATTCTTAACATGGTTCCCAAACCGGGGAAAGTTACCAATGGCGAAATCTTATATTATCGGCCCACAAAAGACGGTCGGACCAATGGCACTAGCGGAGTGACCGACGTACTCGATCTGACCAAACTGCACCCGGATGGCGAGACGATTCGCCAGATTCGTGGCGGTGAGATCGGCATGATCTTTCAAGAGCCAATGAGTTCGCTCACACCTGTGTACAGCATCGGGACGCTGATTAATGAAGCAGTGAGCCTGCACCGCCTGAGCCCCGTGAAAAAGATCGGCGGCCAGGTTGCTGAAACCATCCAGGCGCACCGCAAGATATCAAAGGAAGAAGCGCGTGTGGTTGCCATCGAGATGTTGCGCAAAGTTGGCATTCCCAAGCCCGAAGAGCGCGTGGATAGTTATCCCCACCAATTGAGCGGTGGTCAGCGTCAGCGCGTGATGATTGCCATTGCACTTTCTTGCGAGCCGGTTATGTTGATTGCCGACGAGCCGACGACGGCGCTGGATGTTTCGATCGAAGCGCAGATTCTCGACATCATGCGTGAGTTACAAGAGAGCTCGAACATGGCAATCTTGTTTATTACCCACAACCTTGGTGTGGTCGCCACTATGGCGCACGAAATTGTGGTCATGTATATGGGTAAAGCGGTTGAACGCGCCAAAGTAGAGGATCTGTTCTACAAACCTAAACATCCCTATACACAATCCTTGCTCAAGTCGATCCCCAAGCTAGGTCAGAAGAAGAGCGGAGAACGGCTGGCATCGATTACCGGATCGGTGCCCGATCCATTCCATTTGCCAACTGGCTGTGTTTTTCATCCCCGCTGTCCTTCTTTTATGCCCGGCAAATGCGACAAGATTGTCCCAACGTGGACAGAAGTAGGCAACGAACATTGGGCCAATTGTCTGCTCTATGAGGAGGTGTGAAGATGACCACAACCAACCAATCCTACGCCCAAGCCGAATCTACCACGAAAAATAATAAGATTCTCTTGGATGTTAAGGGTTTAAAGAAATATTTCCCGATTCAGAAAGGTTTTCTGCGCCGCACAGTTGGCTATGTCAAAGCCGTGGATGACGTAACCTTCTTTGTGCGCGAAGGCGAGACGCTGGGCGTGGTGGGCGAAAGTGGCTGTGGCAAGAGCACGGCTGGCCGCAGTATCATCCGCCTGTACGAGCCGACAGCCGGGCAAATCACTTTCAAAAGTCGGGTGTTGGGGACCAATGGTGAGCCGAAGATGGTTAATCTGTTGGAACTGAACACCCACGAGATGAAGGCCGTGCGCAAAGAAATCTCCATGATCTTCCAAGACCCCGTCAACTCGCTCAACCCACGGATGAGCGTCTCCGACATTATTGCCGAACCGATGGTGATCCACGGCAGGAAGTTAGGACCGGAGACAGAAGATATTATCGTCAGCTTGCTGGAGCGGGTTGGGCTGCGCTCCGATCATTTGCGGCGTTATCCGCACGAATTCTCTGGTGGCCAGCGTCAGCGCATTGGTATTGCGCGTGCCCTATCACTAAACCCGCGCCTGGTCATCTGTGATGAGCCGGTGTCGGCACTAGACGTTTCGATTCAAGCCCAGACCCTCAATCTTTTGCAGGATTTGCAGAAAGAGTTCAATTTAGCCTATATTTTTGTTGCCCACGACATGAGTGTGGTAGAACACATCTCGGACCGAGTCGCCGTTATGTATGTGGGCAAAGTTGTAGAAATGGCCGCCACCGACGCCCTCTTTACCAACCCGCTGCACCCGTACACAGAAGCGCTGCTTTCCTCGGTGCCCAAGCCAGATCCGCTTTATAAATCACATCGTATCATAATGCAGGGCGAGGTTGCTGATCCTTCCAACCCGCCCAGCGGTTGCTATTTCCACCCCCGTTGCCGCTATGCACAGGCGCTTTGCAAAGAAAAAGCCCCAGAATTTCGCCAGGTGAAGCCAGATCACTGGGCCTCCTGTCACTTTGCCGAAGAGCTGAATCTAGAAGGGATCTAGCCAATAATTAAGAATTGACTGTTAACAGTCAATTCTTAATTATTAGGCTCTTGGTCTAGGCAATTTTTGCTTGGATTAAGTGGATCAAATTCATTCGCTTTATCCTCGTCCTGTTTCTCCTGACCTCCGATTTTTGTGTATTGCTCAACTTGGGTGTGCTACTCTAACCAGACATTCCTCTGGGTTTTGTGCGCGTCTACGAACTAGGATAGTCCACATAAAAGTAAGATAAAATGACTCATCAGTATTGACAAAGTGAATTTCTTATGCTAAATTGTATTGTAAGTGCTTTCATGTAAATACTTTTTCAGGAGAGCTCCCTACTTCGACTTTTAATTGCATGTACAGAGCCGTTTAGGCAATAACCAACCGAATATCCGGCGTATCATCATGACGAATGCGACGATTTATGATGTAGCGAAAACAGCCGGGGTGAGCATTGCTACTGTTTCGCGTGTCCTTAATACGCCACAGAAAGTTAATGAGGTTACTCGTCAGCGCGTCTTCGCCGCAATTGACCAACTTCACTTTGTACCGAAGGCCGAAGCGACCGCGCGCGCACGGCGTAGCAATCATCGAATCGGTGTCTTAGCACCATTTTTTACTTATCCATCTTTTGTACAGCGCCTGCGTGGTGTTGCAAGCATGTTAGACGGTACGGCGTATGAGTTGGTAGTCTACAATGTTGATTCACCACTCCATTGTCGTAGCTATTTGGAAAGTTTACCACTGTCACGGCGCTTAGATGGACTTATCATTGTATCACTCCTGCTCGACGATATTGCCGCCGAGCGCTTGGTGCAACATAATTTACAAACTGTATTAATTGAAACGGCCCACCCAGCTTTTAGCGGTGTCGAAATCGATAATGAAGCTGGCGGACGTTTAGCTGCTCAATATTTATTGGAAAAAGGCCATCGCCAATTAGCATTTATCGGTGGCGATGCGGAAATTCCTGGCTGCACTTTACACACCAGCGAATTGCGTTTTACTGGCTATCAACAGTTTTTACAACAAGCTGGCATACCCTTGCTCCCCAGCAATGTATGCTTCACACAATATGGGTTGGATCATGCCCGTCAGCAAACACATCAGCTTTTAGATCATCCCGATCGACCTACTGCCATCTTTGCCGCCAGCGATACGATGGCGATCGGGGTATTAAAGGCCGCCCGTGAACGCGGTTTGCAGATACCATCCCAGTTGGCCGTGCTTGGGTTTGATGATCTGGATGTTGCCGACTATATTGGCTTGACCACTATCTCTCAATTACTAGATGAGTCGGGAAAGGTGGGGGTAGAATTGTTGCTTGCTCGCCTGGCCAGACCAAATCGGCCGGTTCAACGAGTGCGGCTGCCGCTGATGATTATCAGTCGTGAAAGTACCTGAAAGAGATGCTTGGATGGGTGACTCCATCACGACTGAAAAAATTGGCAGTACTCGTTGCACCACAATTGACGTTGGGATGTATTCCGAAATATAATCGGATTGCTTTACATTAGCTTAAAGTGATTTTGAAGTAACTTCATTTTAATCTTCACAAATTTTACACCTAAGGAGAAGTTCAATGAAACAAAAATTGATGGCTCTGCTTAGCCTGCTCGTCGTTGCCACCCTAGTTTTGGCGGCATGCGGCGGCGGAGATGAGCCAACAGCCGTACCAGCCGAAGTTGCACCCACCGAAGCTCCCACGGCGGCGCCAACTGAAGCACCGACCGAGGCGCCAGCCACGGAAGCTGTAACCGAAACGACTGAGATGACGGAAACGACTGAGATGACGGGCACAGAAGAAATGACCGGCACAGAAGAAATGACCGGCACCGAGGAAATGACGGGCACGGAAGATGTGACGGGCACTGAGGAAATGACCGCCACCGAAGAAGCAACAGGTACAGAAGAATCAACTGCGACCGGTACAACGCCACCTGCTGGCGAGGCACTGACGGCGGCGCTGGCCGGCGAACTCGAAGGCACGGTTGTCACCATGTCTGGCCCCTTCGTGGATGAAGATGCGGTGAAGTTCAATGCTTCTATCGCCGATTTTGAAGAAAAGACTGGCATTGACATTCAGTACGAAGGCACGAAAGAATTCGAGACGACAATTTCTGTGCGTGTCGATGGTGGCGATGCGCCCGATATTGCCGACTTCCCGCAGCCAGGTCTGCTGGCAAACTTCGTTAAATCCGGCAAGGTGGTGGATGTTAGCACCTTCCTCGACATGGAAGCCTTGCAGGCCAACTACAATCAAAGCTGGCTTGATATGGCGACCATGGAAGGCGCCGACGGTGAGATTGTGGCCGGCGTTTGGGCCCGCTTCAACGGCAAGAGTTTGGTCTGGTATCCCAAAGATGATTTCGATGCTGCTGGTTATACGATTCCCACAACTTGGGATGAGTTGATGGAACTGACCCAGACGATTGCTGATGATGGCGATCCTGCTTGGTGCATTGGCATCGAGAGCGGCACTGCCACCGGTTGGCCAGCCACCGACTGGATGGAAGAGATCATGCTGCGGACGACTTCGCTGGAAAATTATGACAAGTGGACGACCGGCGAACTGCTTTTTGATTCACCTGAAGTTAAGAATGCTGTCGAGGTTATGTCCGAAATTTGGCTGAATGACGACTATGTATATGGTGGTCGCGCCTCGATTGTTTCTACCTCTTTTGGTGATGCGCCTGCGCCTATGTTTGACAATCCGCCCAAGTGTTGGCTGCACAAGCAGGGCAACTTCATCACTAGCTTCTTCCCCGCAGGCGCTGTAGCGGGGGTCGATTACGACTTCTTCTACCTGCCGTCGATCGATGATGCATATGGTAAGCCTTTCCTGGTGGCTGGTGACATCTATGCTATGTTCAACGACCGCCCCGAAGTGCGTGCTGTGATGGAATACTTTACGCATGGCGAATCGGTCAAGGCCTGGATGGAAGCGGGCGGCGCACTTTCCCCGCACAAAGATGCCAGCCTGGATTGGTATGGCAACGATGTTGAGCGTGGCGTGGCGGTGTTAGCCAACGAAGCCACCAGCTTGCGCTTCGACGGTTCCGATCTAATGCCAGGTGAAGTAGGGGCTGGCTCGTTCTGGAAGGGTATGACAAACTATATCGCCGGCACGACCGACCTGGACACTGCCATGCAAGAAATCGATGCTGCCTGGCCAAACCGCTAGATTTGGTTAACAATACCGGTTTCTGATTACTGGTGAACTGCCTATAATTTGTAAGTAAAAGTAACAGGGTAACCCATCCAGGTTACCCTGTTTTATAACCTGCTCCTGCTTATTGATTTAGGATTAAGGAGAACGCTATGCAACATTCTACACCGATACCAACCGCAACGCCGAATGGTTTTTTCGGTCACTTAGCAACCAATGTAGGCCGTATCCTGATTTCACTCATTGTACCAATTGTCACTTTTGTTGTTTTATGGCAGGGTTTTCTCTTTTTGCGTGACAGCAACGCACCCAAGCTTGTCATCGCCCTGGTGGCCATTGTGTGGGGTGTCGGTGGCGTTGCGCTTTTGTATGGCGTTGCGAACTGGGTGGTCGAGCGGATGTCTGAGCATTGGCGGAGCCATCTACAACCCTTTATTTTTGTGGGACCCGCCGTTGCCATATTGATCTGGTATTTGGCCCTGCCCACGCTGCGCACATTTTGGTTTAGCCTGCTCGACCGTGAGAGCGTCAATTTTGTTGGTTTACAAAATTATGTGGCCGTGCTTACCGATCGTGGTATGCAAGAAGCGTTTCGTAATAATCTACTTTGGATGGTGGTCGGCGCCAGTTTGTCCGTCGTCCTCGGTCTGGTGATTGCCGTATTGGCAGACCGGAGTAATTTTGACCGCATCGCAAAGTCACTAATCTTTCTCCCCATGGCGATCTCCATGGTGGGCGCGGGTGTGATCTGGAACTTTATCTACGAAGTGCGTGATGTCGCTGATCCCCAGATCGGCCTGTTGAATGCTATTGTGGTCGGCTTAGGCGGACAGCCCCAGGCGTGGACCTCCCTAATTCAGCCCTGGAACAATCTATTTCTGATTGTGATTGTGGTCTGGCTACAAACTGGTTTTGCCATGGTGCTCTTTTCTGCCGCGATCAAAGGTATCCCCGCAGAAATTCTAGAAGCGGCGCGCGTAGATGGCGCTAAGGAACTGCAAGTTTTCTTTAGTATTATGATTCCTTCGATCATGAGCACGATCATCACGGTCACGACCACAGTCGTAATCTTCACGCTAAAGATTTTTGATGTCGTCATTGTCATGACGGGTGGACAGTTTGGTACAGAAGTGATTGCGACCCAGTTTTACCGGCAATATTTCTCTAACCGTAACTTTGGCTTCGGTTCAGCGATTGCCGTAATTCTGCTTGTGGCTGTGATCCCAGTGATGATCTACAATTTGCGACGGTTCCGTGAACAGGAGGCTTTTTAAATGAGCACCACAATGGCCGGCAGCAACAAAAATAAACGGCTTTCCTCAATTTTGATCAACGGTGTGTTGGCCTTGATTTGTTTGATTTGGACGATACCCACGATTGGTTTGCTGGTTTCCTCCTTTCGCACGCGCGATGATATCCAAACTTCCGGTTGGTGGACTATTCTGCCGCACCGCGAATGGGTGCATACCGAAGAATTTAAACCGGATCCGAGCCTGGATCGCGATGGCGTGATGGAGATTTCCGGTGTGACTGGTACTTTTCAGGAGTTTCGAGATGGCATTCAAACACCGGATGGCAAGCGCATTATCTGGATTGGCAATAAGCGCAATGGCACTATCTACGTGGAGGAGCGCGAGTGGACGATGCGCACGGACTTGACGCTGGAAAACTATCAAAACGTGCTTACCGGTAAACAGTATCAGATCACACAGGCCGATGGCAGCGTTAGGACCGAACAAGGCGACAATTTTACCGGCGCTTTTCTAAATAGCGTCGCCGTCACTATTCCGGCCACCGTGATTCCGATTTTGATTGCGGCCTTTGCGGCCTATGGCTTTGCCTGGATGCGTTTCCCGGGCCGACGCTTGCTCTTCACGCTGGTCGTCGCTTTGCTAGTTGTCCCTTTGCAAATTTCATTAGTACCCATCCTGCGCGACTATGTGCGCTTGGACTTAAATGGCACTTTCCTGGGGGTTTGGCTGGCACATACCGGCTTTGGTCTGCCACTGGCCACTTATTTACTCTACAACTATATTAGCGGTCTGCCGCGTGATATTCTGGAGTCGGCCTTTATTGATGGCGCCTCCCACTTTACGATCTTTACCCGCTTGATCTTACCATTGTCCGTGCCGGCCTTGGCTTCGTTCGCGATCTTTCAGTTCCTCTGGGTCTGGAACGATTACCTGGTCGCCTTGATCTTCATCGGCAGCAAGCCGGATGTGCAAGTGCTGACCATGCGGCTGGCTGAGATCGTCGGCTCGCGCGGCGCCGATTGGCACTTGCTCACCGCCGGTGCGTTCATTTCTATGATTTTGCCCTTGATCGTTTTCTTCTCACTGCAACGCTTCTTTGTGCGTGGTTTGATGGCAGGTTCGGTGAAGGGATAAATCTAGTAGAGTGGAGATTAGTTATTGTTAAATATCAATCTCCACTCTCTGCTATCTAATTCCCAGTACCTTCTGCCGCAGCACCAACACTGCAAATAGTGGCAACTTTGCCATCCGCCGCCAGCGCCACGGCTCACGGATCAACCGATGCAGCCATTCCAAACCCAAACGCTGGACCCAACGGGGGGCGCGTTGCGTTACGCCGGCCACAAAATCGAAGGCCCCACCTACGCCAATCGCAACTTTAACGGGTAATTCGTGCCGGTGCTGGTCGATCCAGAAATCCTGACGCGGATGGCCAAAAGCCACGAAGAGTATATCCGGTTGCGCCATTGCCAACTGTTGCTGGATCATCGGCCAATCGGCTGCGGCTGGGCTGCCGCCGTGGGTACCGCTGACGATCAGGCCAGCATAGCGCTGCTGCAAGCTGGCGGCTACCTGTTCTGCTACACTTGGCGCGGCGCCTAGAAAATAGACTGACCATCCGGACGCGCCGGCTTTTTCACAAATGCAGTAGATGCCATCCGAACCGGTAACTCGTTCGTGCAAGGGGCTGCCAAACAGGCGCGCCGCCCATAAGACGCCAATCCCATCCGGTACGCGCAGATCCGCCCGCTGTAACACAGCGGCAAAGTTTGGATCGTAGCGGGCATCCATAATAAATTCGGGATTAACCGTACAAATCTGATGGATGGCATGGACGGGCGCATGCTCGATCCAGCTTTCGATCTGAGCCAGCGTTGCCGCAAAATCCAGCTTATGGATGGATATCCCTAAAATATTGACAGTTGGATAGTTCATACAGTATGCTCATCCGCGCAATCATAAAATCTGGCATAAAACCAAACTGGTGTTGGGAAAGGGATTGTCGATCCTAGCCTATAAACGTAAACTCTATTCGCCTGAAGAATATCTCGCCTCAGAAGAAGATGCAGCTTATAAAAGTGAGTATTTTGCCGGTGAAATTTTTGCTGTGGCTGGTGGCTCTTTTAACCACGATATGATCTCTGGCAATGTTTATGCTGCGCTCCACCAGTTTGCCCGTTCAAAATCGTGTACTGCTTTTACCAGCAATATGAAATTGCTCGTAAAGGCTAACGGCCTCTATACATATCCAGATGCTATGCTCGTCTGTGGCCGACCCGAGTTTGCGCCCGGTCGTAATGATACGGTAATTAACCCCAATCTACTGGTAGAGGTTCTATCCGAATCCACAGAAAATTATGATCGTGGCAAGAAATTTGAACTGTACCGCGCCCTGGAATCGTTGCGTGCTTACTTGCTTATTCACCAGGATCGGGTTTATATCGAATATTACCAAAAACTTGCGAATGGCAGCTGGTTATTAACCGCTTTTCAGAAGACAGATGCGGCGCTTCATGTGGAAGCAATTGGGCTTGATCTCCCCATCGACCTTCTGTATGAGCAAGTTGACTGGCGATAACTGGTTTTATCTACTTTTCTGTTCGGCTTTGGGCCGCCGCGACTAAAACTGCCAATGTTTCTTGGGCGGCTTTTACCCATGAAAAGCGTTGCACATTGCGATAGCCAGCCGTAATCAACTGTTGGCGCAACACCTCATCCTGGCTCAAGCGCAGCATGGCGTCGGCAATCGCATCAACATCAGTTGGGTCAACCAATAAGGCGGCATCACCGGCAATTTCGGGTAAGGAAGAATTGTTCGCAGTCATCACAGGTGCTCCATAACTTTGCGCTTCTAACACAGGCAGGCCGAACCCCTCAAAAAGGGAGGGGAAGCAGAAAAAACGTGCGTTGGTGTAGAGGGTTGGCAACTCCTCGTCGGCAACGTAGCCGGTAAAATGAATCCGATCCGACAGACCGCGCGCTTGCACCTGTGCTTCCAATTCGGCACTGCGCCAACCGCTACCGCCCACGATCACTAAATCCCAGCTCAGGTCATGAGCTTCGTGTAGTTTTATATAGGCTTCAATCAAGCGCGCCAAGTTTTTGCGCGGTTGGATCGTGCCCACATAGAGGGCGTAAGGCCGTTGCCAGGCCCGCATGATGGGCGTGCTTGAACTGGGCGGATTGGCTGAGGCAAGGTCATGCGCCTCATGGATCACATGAATTTTGTGCGCTGGTGTGCCATAAAAGTGGGTTAAGTCATTGGCTGTTGCCTGGCTCACCGCAATCAGGCTGGTGGCGGCCCGCGCGCTCCAACGTGTGCTCCAGTGTAGATAGAGCCGTTGTAACGTGGGATGTGCGGCTGGAAAATAGTGATAGCCCAAGTCGTGGATCGTGACAACACTAGCCGGAAGGTGGCTCATCGGCAACACAAAGGGCAGCACATGGGCAGGAATGAAGAGCACATCCAGTCTGTGTTGCATAACCTCATGCGCCAGGGCGCGATGGGTCCATAGGCGCCGCGCGGGCAAGATTCTTATTTCAACGTCGGGCTCGGTTGCGCCAGGTGTTTGAGGCGAGAAAAAGCCGGCTGGGGGCTCTCTATCCACATAGAGCCGCCACTGATGCGCAACGGTCAGCGGTAATGCAAGTAGGTGACGAATCAACTCTAGCGCATACCGTTCTGTGCCAGTCCGCTGGGCGCGTAATGCGCGCGAGGCGTCAATGCCAATCAACATACGTAGCCAAACTTAAGTTGTAAACATTCACGCACCGCCGCCGCGATTGGGCCAAGGCGTAAGATGCGCGGTCCGCCATTGTCCAGATGCACCAAATCCACAATCGTGCTGGGCTGGGCTGGGCGCGGGGCCTCTTGTGCGCTTGGATCGCCGGCAAGCAGCAAGGGGATGCGGCCATCGAGTTGCGCTAATACTTCGGCGGCTGTCACCGTGTCTGGCGCGCCGCTGCGATTGGCGCTGGTGGCCGCTAAAGGGCCTGTCTGTTGGATCAATGTGCGCACCGCCGCATGTGCAGGCATCCGCACAGCTACTGTGGGCTGGCCAGCAGTTAGCACAGGCAAGAGGGCGGTCAATGCCGGCAAGACCAATGTCAGCGGACCAGGCCAAAATTGTTCGATCAGGGTTTGCGCGACAGGTGAAACCGGTGTCGGCGTCAACTGATCCAATTGCGCCAGATCGCCAATCAGCACAGGGATCGCACGTTCGGGGGGACGATCTTTGGCTTCGTATAGTTTCTCAATCGCCACTGCACTATCAAAGCGAGCCATCAAGCCGTAGACGGTATCGGTTGGGGCCGCGATGATTTGCTCAGCCTTCAGCATGGCCCATGCCGTTGCTTGCGCGGTTGGATGATCAATCGAAAGTACTTGGGTTTGCATGTTCTAACCTGTCGCTTTGCCCACAATGTTGCGCAATGCAAAACTGGGCAACCAAAATTCACTTGTATAGACGCCGGGTTCGCTTTGCTGTAAACTGTTGTCGTTTTGTCATTCTAGCCCATGTGCGGTTCTAGTCGCTGCGCAAAAAGTAGTTTTTAGAGCTATTCCAAGTGCAATCTCAGGAGATACTGAAGCGCATTTTACGTATCTATCCCGCCACGTGTTATACTATCAGGCACAGAGGTCGCCGTCAATTAGAAACTCACTTGTAAGTGAGAAATGCGGTTGACCAGTTGCCTTACTGATGCTGAAGGTTGTAATCTGTCGTCATTGGCCTTTCGCCTGCTGTCTATTGTCGAACTCTAGATAGGTCATGCTTTATGTTTACATTGCGTCAACTATTGATCGATGCCTTATGGGTTTTGGGATTGGCTGGCCTGTTGGCAACCTTTAGCTATATGAATTGGGCGCGCACTGTACGTTCCGGGGGTTGGAAAACCATGTTTAGCCTACCGCGCTTCCTAATTCCCATGTGTGTAAGTTTAGAACTGTTTTGTATTGGGTTGGCTGTGAACGGCGCCATGGCATACCAGCCCGCTCCCTGGTGGGAGACGGCGGCTTGGAGTGGATTGGCCCTCATCTTTGCCATTCAGACAATCATATATGGCTGGGCCGGCATACAACGCGGCTGGGACACACCGATTGAGGAAAGAGACGAATATGAGCGAGCGAAACGTGGCAGATGATTGGAAATTGGAAGAGACTGGTGAGACCCTAGAACGTTGGAAATTGCAGGCTGCCGAACAGAATGCCGTCGCGCCGTGGCAATTGCAAGATCCAAACCGCGGCGAGAACGCCTGGCAGCCGATTGATTACAATCGTGATCGAGGCGGCGCTGGTAATTGGATTTTGCCTTCGCTGGTTATACTCTCCTTTGTCGCGGTTGTCGCCTATATGGCCTGGATCGGGCTGACCCGACTGGGCTTACTTTCACCAACCGCTTCGGCGACTGCAGAACCGACCGTGGTTGCGGCCATTGTCACCACGCCAGAGGTTGCTGACCCGGTTGTTGGCGCCAGTGATGCATTGACACCGACTGCCACGACAGAACCAACCCAAGCCGTAGCACCTACGCCAATCATTGAACCGACGGTTACGCCTGTGCCAACTGTGGTGCAATTGATCCAGCAGTTTGTTGTCATCACCGATACCGCTGGTGTGAATGCCCGCAGTGAACCAAACACCACTGCGGCCGTTGTTCAACTGTTGAATGCCGGCCAGCGTTTCCTGGTGGCAGAAGAGAGCAATGGTTGGTTACAAATCGCCTTAGCCCCGAACCAGATCGCTTGGGTGGCGGCTGATGTTGTTAGCCGCACATCAGAACTGGTAACCCTCGACTTGGCCAATCAACGGCGCGGCGAGTACGGATTGCCACCGCTTGCCGCCCCATCTACGCCATCAACAACGGTTGGGGCGCCTGTGACGGGTACTGTGCCAGTTACAGTGGCGACTGGTTTAACCAATCCATTAGGCATTGCTCTGTCACCGGCGGCGCCAATTACGGCCACGATTAGCATCACGGATGGTCTCAACGCCCGCAGTGAGCCGGCGCTTGATGGTGATGTTGTTACGCTATTGCCAGGTGGGGCCAGTTACCGTGTTGTGAGCCGTTCACCGGATGGCCAATGGTTGCAGGTGCGGCTGACAGATGGCACACTAGCGTGGGTATTTGCGCAATTGGTAACAATTACCGGTGATGTGACGACATTACCACTTCCCGGTGCTCAGGGCGCTATTACAACTACGCTTCCAACAACGTCAACCGCGATTTTGACGCCGACCGTGGTGGCAACGCCAGCGACGACAAGCACGGTTGCCGCCGGGTCTGCCACAGCTACGGTCAGTAGTTTGTCGGGTGCAAGAGCACGTCCAGTCCCGGATCGGGAAATAGAGTCAGATGATCTTTATCCATTTGAGGCTGTTTTGCCGGTCGTTGGGCGCAGCGCCGATAATGAGTGGGTTCAGGTCGAGTTGGAGCCAGGGCGCTTGGCTTGGATCTTAGTTTCGGCTGTTCAACTGAATGTCGATCTGGCAACTTTGCCCGTCGTTGCCACGCCCTAACTGGAGGATCATGGCCGACTACCGGCTCGGCTCGCTGCTGTGGTCAATTGGGTTGATCGTCGGCGGTGTGCTGCTGCTGCTCTTCAACTTTGACCAATTTACTGCCTACGAACCCTGGGCGCAATATGCACTGACCGGGGTTTTGGCCCTGAGCGGGATTGGCTTTCTGGGCGCCTTTCTGTCAGCGCGCCAACACTGGTGGCGTCTGATCCCTGGCTGGACGCTGCTGGCACTTGCCGCGATGGTCTATCTGAGCACGTTGCCAACCGTGCGCGTGCAACTGAGCGCTGCTATCCTGTTTGTGGGGCTCGCCCTTGCCTTTGCCCATGTATACTTGTTGGACCGCGCTGAACGCTGGTGGTCGATCATCCCTAGCGGCTTTATGCTTGTGCTTGGTCTGGTTGTCGGCATTAGTAGCGTTGTTACGGACTTAGAATTATTGGGCACTTTCCTCTTTGTTGGCTTGGGTCTGGTTTTTTTTGTCCTCTACGCGTTGGGGGGCCGTCGCCGTCAATGGTGGGCCATCATCCCAGGCGCTGTGCTTACCCTGTTTGGTCTCTTTGTCTTTGCGCGTGAAAATGACAGCCAGAATACATTGCTGCGTTGGTGGCCGCTCTTATTGGTTTTGATCGGGATTGGCTTTGCAGTGCAGGCGTTGCGCCGCCCGCCATCACAACCTTTGGTGGTGAATCAAGCGCCCGCCCTGCGCCCGCTACCCCGCCCGCTGCCCGTGCCCGACAAAGCAAAAGCAAATCCCAGCGCGCTGATCGACTATACCCGCCCGGCGCCTGGGGCAAGCGTTGAAATATTACCCGATCGAGATGAGTAAATAGGTGAGAAGGCATCAAGATGAGTGAAAATCGTGTGGTCAAGATTACGCTGGTACAAATGGATTGTCGTCTCGGCCAACCGGCAGAAAATTTTGAGCGGGCCGCGCACTTTGTGGAGGAAGCTGCTCGCCGCGGTAGCGATCTGGTCTTATTACCCGAATTGTGGAGTACTGCTTATGATCTGGAAAATGCGGTGACCCACGCATCACCTTTGGCACAACAGGCTGGTGAAGCAGGTTGGTTTGGGCGTTTTGCTGGATTGGCAAAACAACACGGGGTTTGGCTTTCTGGATCGCTGCTAGAAACACGTGATGGCAAATTTTACAACTGTATGCCCCTCTATGCGCCCAGTGGTGAATTGAGCGGCGTCTACCGTAAAGTGCATCTTTTTCGCCTGATGCAAGAAGAGCAATTCTTAGGCCCTGGCAACGAAACTACCTTACTCGATCTGCCATGGGGCAAAACTGGCTTGGCGATCTGTTATGATCTGCGTTTTCCGGAGTTGTTTCGCCGCTACGGCTTGAATGGGGCGCAATTGATGCTGATTCCTGCTGAATGGCCCCATCCGCGGCGTGAACATTGGCGCACACTTTTACGCGCCCGCGCGATTGAAAACCAATGCTTCGTGGCTGCTTGTAATCGGATTGGCAATAGTAAAGGCAGTGATTTTTTCGGTGCTTCCGCCGTTATCGACCCGTGGGGTGAAACGCTGATTGAAGGCGGCGAAACCGAAGCACTGCTCACCGTGACCATTGATCTTGCGGTCGTTGACGCCGTCCGCCGTCGCATCCCCGTCTTTGCCGACCGCCGCCAAGAACTCTATTGATATACGATTTTTGATTTACGATTTACGAAGTTGGCCTGTGTACGAGAAATATTCGTAAACCGTAAATCAAAAATCGTAAATAATTTATCCTTCGCGCACGACAATCGTATCGCCTTCCATACTTTCGATCACGGCCAG
>Ga0105053_10004541_pt1 | contig 20364 bp, 22 predicted proteins | sample BON01_FD_78093 | JGI IMG/M metagenome (GOLD analysis project Ga0105053, IMG submission 78093) | Freshwater microbial communities from Lake Bonney liftoff mats and glacier meltwater in Antarctica - BON-01 | ecosystem: Environmental > Aquatic > Freshwater > Ice > Glacier meltwater | place: Lake...
CGCACGCACGCACGCACGCACGCACGCACGCACGCACGCATGCACGCATGCACGCACGCACACACGCACGCACGCACGCACACACGCACGCACGCACGCACGCACGTGCCACCTTACACCTGAAATATAGATAAAAAGAATCATACTTCACACGTGGGTAATCGGACTATAGTGAGTACGGGAGGGAGAGAGAGAGAGACAGCGAGAGAGAGAGAGAGAGAGAGACAGAGAAATAAAGAGAGAGAGAGAGAGGGACGAGAAAGAGAAAGAGAGAGAGAAAGAGGTAGAGAAAGAGAAAGAGAAAGAGAAAGAGTAAGAGAAAACGAAAGAGAAAGAGAAAGAGAAAGATACAGAGGAAATAAAAAGAGCGAAAAGGAAAACCCTTAATCTGAGAGCGCGAGACAGAGCGAGGGGGAAAAAGACAAAAAAAGAAAAAGGAACTCGAATCAAAGGCAAAGCAGCTGCAGCAGACGCAGACGGGCAGAAGAGAGAGGGCGCGCGTGCGCGCGTGCGGATGCGTGTGCATGCACGAGTAAAAGAGACCTGAATTGTGGGTAATGAGGATGTAGCGGGCGCGGACGAGTGGGTGGAAAACGCGCGCATAGGCGCAGAGAAGAAAGGTATTTACGAAAATGATGTCCCCTTCACGCACTGTGCTGGGGTCCATGTGGCAGAAATACTCGTCCACTACATGAGTGGCAACGCCTCTGCGAAGGAAATAGATATATTTGTATATGCACACATGCACACGCACACGCGCACGAACACAGACGCGAGCACACGCACGCACGCGCGCACACACATGTACATATTTGAATAAAGAGAGCGAGAGAGAGAGAACGCGAGAGGAGAGAGTATGTGTGTGTGTGAGCAAGAGAGAGAGAGAGAGAAGTATGCCGTGTGACAGAGGAGTCCAAGAGAAAGAGAGAGAGAGAGAGAGAGAGAGAGTGAGAGAGAGAGGGTGCGAGTGTTTGAGCGCGCGCGCGCACGTGTTTGTGTGTAGGTGTGTCTGTGTGTGCATCTCGGCGTGCGCGCGCATGCAACGTGCCGGAATGTAGAGGCATCAACAAAAATTCCGTTGTCGATATAAACTCGCATTTTGCCTGGTGGGTCCGAATGAGGCATCTCGTGAGTCGGCGCCTGCACATTTGGGTGAATCGTGGCACACAGAGGAATGTGTGCACATCTGAATTAGTCATGTCACACATATTGAATGAGGCATCTCGTGAGTCGGCGCCTGTACATTTGTGTGAGTCATGGCACACGTGTGTGAGTCATGGCACACGTGTGTGTGAGTCAGGGCACACGTGTGTGAGTCATGGCACACGTGTGTGAGAGTCATGGCACACGTGTGTGAGTCATGGCACACGTGTGTGAGTCATGGCACACGAGGCATCTCGTGAGTCGGCGCCTGCAATGAGTATGGTCACATATATGAATGAGCATAGTCACACATATGAATGAGTATTGTCACACATGTGTATGAGTGTTGTCACATACATGACCGAATGAGGCAACTCGTGAGTCGGCGCCTGCACATTTGTGTGAGTCGTGGCACACGTAGGAATATGCACACATCTGAATGAGTCATGTCACACATATTGAAGGAGGCATTTCACACATATGAATGCATCACGTCACACATACACATGTGTCATGTCACACATATGAAAGAGTCGTGTTTCATCAACGTCACGGGACGAGGCGCGGTGCATGAAGTCGCTGAGTCACGTCACGGTGTGCCAGAATGAGGCATCTCTTGAGATGGCGCCTGCACATTTCAGTGGGCAAGAGAGTGCAGAATTTTTAACATAAGGGAGCGAGGAGCAAGAGAGAGAGAAGGAGAAAATACATATGTAGGAGGGAGAGAGAGGGAACAAGGCGATATATATATATAGGCAGGGAGGGTGGGGGCGCGGGGGGAGAAGAGAGCGAGGGATGGCACCCTGGTGCAGCGGACATGACGTCTGTGCACAGCGCCATACTCCCGTTGCAGTCGCAAAAAGGTGCGTAAACTTCGAGACGCCTCCACACATCCCGGCAGCTATCATATGAGTGGGTACAAACGGGAAGGGAGGGGAGGACGGAGGGGTCAGGATGTATCAATATGACAGAGCAAATGGACTGTGCACGTGCAAGAGAGGGCCACGGGGAGAGACTTGCGACTGGATGGCGAGCGAGGCTCCTATGTAACAATCTGGATTCGTCGGCGAGATCTAGCCACATATCAAAACACGCAGACACAAGCCACGAAGTCAGTAGTCATTCGTTTTGAGCGCAGGCTTGACATGGGAATACATGTACACGGTGCGCAGATGTCATGGATCCACAGTGGCATATGTCATAGTGGCATACATAGTACCTGTGCAGCAGCCGCGTACGCTTGCGTGCTGCTTGCGAACCACCCTTGCAGATGGTGGGATGCCGCCATCTGCAGCGCAGCGTCGATTGAATAGTTTCCCGTTGACATCACACCAGCGATGGCCGTGAGCTGGGGCAGGAAGCTGTTCCTGTGCTGTCGTCCCACTGTATCCGGCGATTGCGCCTGCACTCCACACGTCAGCATCGCCACACATACTAGACCCGCTAGTGCTGGTTGTGCAAGCATTTGCAGGTCGCCCCTCCTTAACCCACTTTCGCAGCTCCCTCCTGCCATATCTGCGCTCGCACCTCCCTTCTCCACCATTGACCCTGCCCTGCCCTCACCCTTGACCATCACCCCCTCCAAATCCATACCCGCCACGTCACGGTGTTTCGATATGTCTTGCGGTGCGAACAAATGTAGGTAGGATGTCACGTCCGCCTCCTCTCGATCGAGCGCAGCGAATTGGGCGGAGTCTGCGTGGCGTGCGTGGTCGCCTTTATCGTCGGCGTGTTCGGAGACCACTTGCTTGGTGCGAGTTTCCCGTTTGTTCTGCTGTGGCGATTGCGAGAAATCTGTCGACGCCCGTAGATGCAGACCGCACGCGCGCAAGAGACAGAGCCAACGTCAGAGACAAAGATGACTGTTAAACACGTTGACATACCGACACAGGCCTGAAATAAGGAATGACACACGAACACACACAAACAAACACAGACACGATAGACGCAGGGGCGTGCGGCGGCGCTGCCGCGCACCCACTGGATTGGACCATTGACCTGAGGACACAACAAAACAAAAACTTTGGGATATTTACTCACATTCACACATGCACCTCCCCACCGCAACACTAGGCACTGCCTATTAAACCAATAGGATCGTGCAATACACACTACCTTATATATCGTTTTTTTTGCAGTTGTGTTCTGTCCTCAAATCAATGGAGTCAAAAGAAAATAGTACAGGATTTAGCATCAACAGCGCCTTGCACGTGTAAACATCGCGATTGCTGGCACAGCCAGAAACATGTGCACTGACGGCGGGGGCAGCAGGAAGCTGCACAGGATGTTGAGCAGTTGCTCTGCATGGATTCTGCTGGAACTGATTTTTTTTGGGAAAAGTGGCACAGCAACTTGAGATTGAAATAAGAAGGCAGGACAGAGGAAAACATCACGGAGGATCCCAGGCCACAGCCACAATGCTGGGGAGAGAGACCAGCTAACATGTGAATGGTCAGCACTTGGCCTCCTAGCTTAGCTGTTACTTCGACGCCGTATCCAAAAAAAAGTCAAATTTGCAAAACCTAGAATTTTTCGGGGACGGGTCGGCCTAAAAAAAACTTGTTCGTGGAACTTCATGTCCAGAGGCAGAGGTACGTTCTGAAATCTGCGAAAAGAAACCAAGGCAAGAAGCAAGCGTCAGGTGTTGTGTTTTGTTCGTTCACGCAAGGTGGCCTTGACACGACCTGTTGACGAGTGTTGATCATGAGAGCTCATGTGCCTGTGTCATTGTAACCTCTCAAGCGAGCTCATGCGCCTGTCTTATCATCAATTCAAAGGTCTTTGTTGGGGGGGGGGGTAGGGTTCTTCATATACACTGACGGCTCTACATACACATAAACTGTAGCAGTTGCACAACTGCACCGATCACAACAGCGTCTTCACCATGAACGGGGACCACGACCTTAATGTCGACCTCGACCACTTTGGCGAGCAGTACAACGAGAAGTGCGGTGTCTTCGGCGTCTACGTACGTATCCCGCTGCACTCCCGCATGCTGCCGTATCGTGCGTCGTGCATATACCCTGCTCTCCTTCACGTGTTTGTCGCTCTTGTTGTCAACATCTTATTTTTCCTTCGCCCGCTTGCTTGTCCCAAAGTGCACTCTGATATTGTCTGTGTCCAAACTGCAGAATGTGCAACAAGCAGCACACACGACGTACTATGGTATGGTTGGTTTGCAGCACCGTGGTCAGGAGGGCGCCGGTCTGGTATCAGTAGCGCAATCGAAAACACCAGGGGGGCAGGGTGAATTCAAGCTTCACCGTGGTCACGGCCTTGTGACTGACGTGTTCAAGCCCGAGGACATGGAGGCTCTTGGGGGAATTCACGCGATTGGCCACACAAGATACTCAACCGCTGGCGGCAAGAATCAGATCGAGGGCTTTCAGCCTTTCTGCGTTAAGTATCGTATGGGTAACATCGCCCTCGCACACAACGGCAACCTCTCCAACGCGCCCGAGCTCCGCTCCTTCTTTGAGAACCAAGGCGTGCTCACCCAGTCGACTGTAGATTCCGAGCTCTTCCTCCATCTTATCTCACATTCCAAACGCCAGTCGCAGGTTGACCAGATCTTTGATGCCATGACCCAGGCCGAGGGTGCCTTTTCCGTCATCATCATCACTGATAAATTTATGTGTGCCGTTCGCGATCCCAATGGCTTCCGCCCTCTTTGCATTGGCCGTCTCAAGGGTCGGGGTGTTGACGGCTCTGACGGTTATTGCGTTTCATCCGAAACCTGCTCTCTTGACCTTTGCAAGGCCGAATACGTCCGTGATGTCGAGCCTGGTCTCCCTCTTTTTCTCTTTCTCTTTCTCTCCTGCTCTGTCCTTTTGCGTTTCTTTTCAGAGATATGTTTATATTATGTATTGATGTATATGTAGTAAGAGTGCAACTGCATGAAGGAGGGCTCATGCGATGTCGGTGGCGGTACAGCACACCCACTGCAACACACTGCAAATCACTGCAACACATACTATGGCGGAAGATGCGCACCGTGGGGTATGATTCTTGAGAACGGCCTCCGAGAAGATGTAGTAGGTGACATGTATTTGAATCCATTGTGTTGGCAGCAGCGTACTGTCAAAATATGTCAATAATATAGCGTACTCTCAATCTTTCAACAATGTGTCATGAAAACATGTTGTGTATGAAAACAGCTGCAGGTGGACGGAAAAGGTTGTGTGTCATCGTGGATGGAATGAAATGTTATTTTATGTAACGTTATGTCTTCCGTGGCAAACGAGATCTGATACTTGCTGCAGTAGTTTGTTTGCGATATCTACAGCTCCACTGCCCCGATGCGTATGTTTGCAGTCACTAACAGTGCCTCTTGCTACCCCGCTCTCGTCGGATGCTTTTTTCTTGTGTGTGCAGGTGAGATGATCATCATCGACCGGCGCACCGTTGAAACCGGCACATTCGCCTCACTCAAACTGCCGGCAAAATTCGGCACCTCGCAGTGCATTTTCGAATACGTCTACTTCGCCCGCCCCGACTCGCGGGTTTTCGGGGAGTATGTCACTAAGGTACGACGCGAGACAGGTCGGCAGCTTGCTAGGGAATGGCCCACCCCGCAGGTTAAGGATGGAGAGCAGGTGCCCATCATTATTCCCATCCCCGAGTCAGCCACGCACGCAACACTGGGGTTCCACGAAGAGTCGCTCAAGATGGGTCGCCCCTGCGTCTTTGACTTCGGATTCTTCCGTAACCCCTACGTGGGACGGTCATTCATCTCGCCCTCGCAGGAGCTGCGCGATCTCAAGGTGCTATGCAAGTTCAACCCCATGGAGTACACGCTGACTGGCCGTGATGTGGTAGTGGTGGACGATTCGATTGTGCGTGGCACGACAGCACAGCAATTAGTCAAGCTGCTCTACAACGCGGGCGCCAGGACGGTGCACGTGAGGATAGCATCGCCTCCTGTCACGGACCCGTGTTACTACGGCATGGACTTCCCCTCGCGCGAAGAGCTTTTCGCTAACAAGCACAACGGCGATATCGAGGCCATGTGCAAGTGGCTCAAGGTCGACTCGCTCGGATACCTCTCGCCTGAGGGCCTCGTGGAAGCTGCTACGCGCTCGTCTGGATCCAAACACAGCTTTTGCCGTGCTTGCTTCACAGGGGTCTACCCGGTGCCCATCGAGCCGATCAAGGAGGGCAACGACTGGTAGATTACGAACTCTATTATTCAGCTGTTATACCATATCTTTGGGCGCATCTTGTTTCGCATGGTTGCCGAGATTCATCATGCTGATTTTTCCTTCCGTCAGTGTGTGCTCTCACGTGCCGCCCTTTTCTCTTTGTACCTCTCCCCTCCAAACTTCCTCCCATGAATACCTGCGCGTTCAAACGACGCGGTGTTTACAACAGTAATAAAATAAGTCACATGGGAAAAACTCGAAAGTGATCGGCACCATCCTTCTCTCTTAGCGAGATCCGTATTTGGTGATCATTCTCTCCCACCCAATTGCATGCCACATTCTTCATGACCTATATTCCTTCACACAGACTCAGCCACAGGTAGGGAGGGAGCTTAAACATGAAATCTTCGTAAGAATGCATGAGTTCTCGTATCAGCATCAAATAGTACTGCTAATGTGAATAAATCTATGCAATTGTGTCTCCCTACTTTCAACAAACCACCTAGGCAACGTGCTGTGACGGTCCGGGTTTGTTTGCAAAGTTGCAGCCCTGGCGAGGGTGGAGGCTGCGAGCTGACCAATTTGAATGGGTTTTAAGGTGGGTTTGGGTATTCCTGGAACGAACGCGGATTCTCAGCAATGTTCCAAAATGGTGATGTCAAAACACAAATCCGATTGCACAGAAACTGGATGATTTTTTGGGTACTTGAGAAAAGAGAACCGCTGCGCAATGCCAAATTGCGATTTTTTCTGCGGGCGAAACACGTTTTTTTCCGGGAGTTGCCATAGCGCAGCTGCTCTCTTTTCAGGCACCCAAAAAGTGCACAGACCTAGATCTCAGTCTCCTCTACATCTTGACATTAGGAACATATAGCAAAATCGCTCGCAAAAACAATTTCCCAGCGCTCTGCGTTTGCTTTCCGCAGCCATGCTCGAGAGCTGGCCGCAGGTTTGCAGCGTCAAGATCACGTTTACAGTACTACCGACGAATCGTTTCGTTTCCACAACAGAAAATTCGATGAAATGCGTTGTAAACTGGATTCTACTGAGAATCCGCGTTCGTTCGAGAAATTCCCAACCCCACCTTCAAGCAAAGGGAAACTCCTAGAGCTTGCCAGGGTGGATTACAACCGTGGCCCCCGCATCCTTGGGATACCCACTATCATCAGTTTTCAAACAAGAAACTCTACCCTGAGGTCAAGATGCAACCACGCATGCGCGCTGTGACGGCACACGCGCACCGTGGCAAGGCAAACTTAAACCTTCTGAAAGTTGCGCGTGATTTTCAAGTTCCTGGCACCAGCCCTGTGTTAGCTGATTGTATTTGCCAATGCTGATTCCCACGTTGACGTAACTAATTGCATGGGTCAAAACTGTGACCTTCCAAACCGCCTTTCCCTACAAGTATTTGAAGTTTGCTACTCAGGCTAGTACGCACTGTGACTGGTGGCTCGTGAAGCGCAAAATAGTGTGTTTGAATCAAGAGACCTCAAGCCCATTCACAGCCAATAATTTTTCAAGTCCATTCACTGGCAAATTAGGCAAGGTATACACACGACCGTGATGCATGCACCTTGAAAGCATGAACGAATACGCGACAGCGTTCGGGAGTGCAGCAGGATGCGTATGTAGACGCCCAAGACACCGCACTTCGCGTTGTACTGGTCTAATCGTCGAAGTCAGCATGTTATGGTGCACTCCCCATGTGCGCACCCACATCCTATCAAGCCTTCGCTACCGTGACCACTGGCGAGCAGAACCGTGAGGTTCGCAATGTAAACAACGAGAGGAACATTGGTAGTGCGTACGTACACCAATTTGCCAGTGACTGACGTGCTTTTGTTGAGACCTCCAAAACCGTGACGTATAGCATAACAAGGGAACGAAGGCTGTCACGGTAATGGGCCGGGCCCGGGGCCGTCTTTCTTTCTAAGAACATCTTCTATTAATAAATCATTAAAGCTGGTCACGGTCTCCAGATAAATCTCATCCAGAGACATGACGCAAAGCATGATGGCCCTTGAGCAAATGCAACAATGGTCGGGCCATAGGTAGACCATGTATTGACCTGAGTGGACAAGGATGCGGATTCACTCATTAAAATCGACCGCCCCCCCTGGCTCTTGAGGTCAGCGCACTGCTGTCACTGGTTTAATTTCACCGGGAACCCATTGGGCATCTACCAGAGTGATTCGCACGCACCAAGCAAGCATATGTGGCTGCCACACAAGGCTGCCACACAAGTGCTTCATGCGCTCATGTGCATCTATATGGGGGCCAGGACCGTGACCAAGTGGCCGTACTACGTACTCACCAGCATCTAATACAAAACAGGAGGGCACAGGAGACATAGTATAGGAGAGAGAAAAGTTTATTACAAGACAGCCCCCAATAGGGGAAACAGATGATGGTTTTCTTCCAAATTGGTCTTTTTTTCCAATCTTTTTTGATTGTTTTTTTATTGTGTCAATTTCCCATATTTTCTTGTTTTTTGGTACGATGTTTGTATTACATTGTTTTGTTTCATACTATCTGTTTTGGTGTGGATGCAAGGTTTATTTTTTTTATTTTCCATTATTATTTTCCGTGTCGTGATTTCATGTCAATTTTTTGGTTTTTTCTCAATTGTATTTTAGATATTGTTGTTACCAATTCATGTTTTTTTTTGGGGTTGTTTTGAGTTTCAAGTTGTTTCGGGTCACGGGATTTCTCCGTAGGGGGGTACGGACCCCCTCCGTAGGGGGGTGGAGGGGGTGCGGGTCACACCCCTCTACGGGCGCCAAGACCGTAGAGGGGTCGAATCTGTTACCAACCCCCCTCCCCTAGGGGGAGGTCGGTACCCCCCTACGGGACAGGAAACCCTCAAAAGTGGAATATTTTTTAGATTTGGACAAACACAGTAACAAAAAGAACAAGGAATCTAGTATTTTTGAGATTCGATAATGCAAACTACTGGATCTCAGAAGTGTTCCCCAGCAGCAGCAGAAGAAGGAGGAGAGGGCAGGGGAGGGGGGAGGAGGAAGGGGGGAGAGAGAAGGTAAGTGCGAGCGAGTACGTAAAGGTATGATGAGTTCAGATTTTTATCAAGTTTAAGTTTTGAAAGATTGCGGGAAAATATCTGGTCGGCCGGATTGCCACGCATTGTCATGGTTGGTCAACATGGGGAGTGGGGGCCGGGTTGAAATGATGGGTGGGGCAAGCGTGAGGTTCAGGGCAGTCATGTAGGTGCACTGGCACAAGGCATCCGGCAATATCCAATATCCGATATCCGATATCCAACTCCGTACGGAGTTGCTTCGGTTAGTAGGATCGATTATATCATTGATAATCACAGGTCTTTTCCGCAAAAGAGCCCTATGAAAGAGACTATATTCTGCAAAAGAGACCTATATTTTAATCCATCCGACTAACCGTGGCCACCCATATCCGATGTCCGGTATCCGATATCCGAAATCTGATACAAACAGATGCTGGTCGCGCTGCAGTGCACGCACATACATACATACATCATGCATACTCATCTTTCTTTTTTTCTTTCTTTTTGTATTACTTTAATGGGTGGTGAAAACCCAACTGAGTCGCTTAGAACCCAACAGATTGTCCCGGACTGCTGCCCGCCTGCATGAAGCTCGAAGTCGATAACCTATGCATGAAGCTCGAAGTCGATAACCTATGCAGACTCGGATATATCAAGATAGTATTTGCCAGTGACCAAAAACCGGACAGACCTGGCCCAACTTTGAATTTCGACAGACTCGGAACCCCGGAGACGGAAACTGGGAGATACTTGGTACACTGATCTGAGTGATCAGTATGGGTTATCGACATTCCATATTCAATGGCGGACCCGCGTGGGTAAAACCTACGGACAATGGTCGTGGTCTGACCTTTCACGGTATCCTCGGGGATAACAAGTCCCAAACTTGAACATTAAGTCTCCCCAACTTCCAAGGAATGTAGCGCTCGATCGGAATGGTGCTGACCCACGGGTGCGCGGCGGCGAAGGGGCTTTAGCCCCGAGCTGCCGTGCGCCACATGGTCACGACCAAACCAGGTCGAACTTGAATTTGTTCATTTTTTCCGACCTGTGGTAGACGCAGGTCGAACAAAGTGACCTGCGACAACACTGTCGCACGACCATGTCTGGGGTAACTTAATTTTTTTTTCACTCTTGTGACTGGCGGCCGCCGCAAGTTGGCAAAATGCCTACTCGCGAGAGAAGCGGCATGCGGAGTATCGCCTGATTGCCACTGCCAGCAGCACTCCTACACGCACACACACACGTATATACACACGCACACACACACACACATCCACACACACACACAGAAGGAGAGAGACAAAGGGGAACTCCTTTCGACTCTACAGCGTAACTTACACAAAGCAATGTCGCGGGACCTTTTCCAAGTCGCCGAAGGGACTTTTTGCAAGTTTAGTCCTTGATTTGATGTTTTGAAACTATCATTCGTCCAACATTTTTGGAATGCTTGATTTTGAGACCATCAAACACGCGAACACACACACATCCGAACACACGCACACACACGCACAAGCAAGAACCCGCAAGAAAGAATGAATGTGTATATCTAGATTATCAAAAAAAAATGCTCTCGAGATTCGTGTGTGGTGAATTTATCAACGTTGATTTTTTTTTTGAACCTCGCTACACGTTGATTTGTCGACAATGTTGTCGTTCAACATCTACAGATCTTCACTTTCTGAGATCATGATCTATTTCCATCTCTTCATGCTTTTGCTGTTTTGAAGTCATTAATTCTCAGATAGTCCACTTTTAGTATTTTCGGATGACGGTTTTACATTACCGTAAACCGTGAACCTTTTCGCAATTTGATTCGTTGAGACTATCGGTGTTTTAGCATTGTTGAATTGTGATTTCTGGAGTTCATCATTCGGCAACATTCCTGGAATGCGATGTCGAGTTCTCAGATAATCAAATTGCACCAGTCTTGCTGGTCTAGTTTCTGAGATTCTCAAGAATGAATATTTTCGCTTGGATGCACACTTGTGCATGCTATCGTTGATGTGTTTTTGTGGATTTTCAAAATTTTCAAAATGTGATTTTTGCGTACGAATCCAGGACCAAGTCTCTTCGCCGTACGAAACCAGGACTGAGTCCCTTTGTGCAACAGAAATCTTCAAAGATTTGATTATGGTAACCCTAGAGTAGCTAGCCCTGGCAAGATAATTTTGTTTTTTAAAAACACTAGAATAGTTACCCCCTGGCAAAATTGCTGTCTTGAAGATTCAAATGACTCATCTACTACCGAGTCGGCAGATCGTCCACCGAGTCGGTGGACGATTCATATACCGAGTCACATCGCAGTTTTCAAACTCGAATGACTCATATACAGCGTATATATCGAGTCGCTGTCTGCAAGCGACTCATGTACCGAGTCGCTGCATTCAAATGACTCATCCGAGTCTGCCGAGCCAATGAATCGTCCACCGAGTCCGTGGATGATTCGTATACCGAGTCAGGTCGCTGTTTTCAAATGACTCAAATACCAAGTCGCTGTCTTCAAACGACTCATGTACCGAGTCTCTGAATTCAAATGTCTCATATGCCGAGTCGCTGCCTTCAAACGACTGATATACCAAGTCGCTGCTTTCAAATGACCCATATACTGAGTCATCGCCTTCAAATGACTCATCAGAGGGCCAAATCGCCGTTTTCTGCCCCCACCCCCTGGTCACACCGGGATGGAGAAAGGAATTTTACATGTGAACCCACGCAAATCTCCGTTTTTTGTCTCCCCCCCCCGGCCACACCGGGATTCTGGTAATTTCAATTTGTTTTTGCAATCAGAAAATCCAGTTTTCTTGCAATCAGATTTTGATTTGGTCAGGTCATCATCTTTGAAGACAATCTCATGTAGATTTTTGAGATCATCTATCATCGATTTTTTTGAATTTTGTTTTGGTGCAAGCATTAATTTTGTTGCAATCAGAACATCCAATTTTCTTGGAATCATCCTCGGATTTTGAAGTTGCAAGATCATTCTCTTTGAATGTAGTCGCAAGTGGATTTTTGAGATTACCCATCTTCAACTTTTTTGGAATTTGCATTGGCGCAAGCATCAAAATTGTTTCAATCAGATTTTGATGTTTGTCGTTCATCATTCATGGATCTGTGTTTGTTTGGATTTTTCGATAGCATCAATTTTCAGCATTTGTGGACGTTGCCTTGGTCAATCATCCAGTTTCTGTGAAATCAGATTTTGTGTTTTGATATCACCATTTTGGAAAATTGTTGGATTGGGACTTTGGGAGCAACTCTCTTTCCATATATTTTGCAATTTGATATTTTGCAATTTGATACATATTCTGCAATTTGATGTATTTTGCAATTTGATATACAACACCCAGGTTGTCAGGCATCACAGTGCAATTTGTTCAGATGAGCAAGGTGTATTCTTTTGTATACCGGTGTTTAGTATACAGGTGTGTCGAGAGCATCAATTGTCAACTGTCAAGCAGTTTGTCGCGATAAGTTGAGATCTGGAGCGCTGTACCTATTGGTATTCGGATTGTTGTATACAGATGGACAAGTGCCCTTTCGGTTCGATTTTCTTCCCACCGGGATTCTTGGATCAATCTTTTTCCGGTGTGTGTATTTTATTTTTGTCGGGTTGCGGCCGCCGCAAGACGAAATTCTCCAAACATTTTTCCTCGAATGTGCAATCGCTGTTGATTGGGTGTGTTCAGTGTGTTTCCCATTTTTTCGACTTGCAACGGCCGCAAGTCGAAATTTCCGATTTTCCGAAAGCACAAATCGGAACAATGTTCTGATTTTTTCTTTCCGCCCAAGAATGGAGAAATTGCACTGTGGTCAAATACGCGTATGGTAAAATGTAAGCATTATGTTTCACAAAAACAAAATGGGTCAATAATAAGGACCAGTGGTACAATATTTTGCTCACTTTCATATTTCAATTCACGGATAGGCTTTAATGGACTAAAATATTTTCACTCAGTAATCTCAGTAATTGACAAAAGACTACCAGGCAATACTAAAAAGTCGGCAATTGCTCCGTTCGTGGACGACCAGGGTGCGATTTCTTGCATTATGGGCGGGTTCCATCGTGTAGTTTTTTTTTCCCCACGAAAAGTGTTATCTTTGTTTTGACTTGCGGCCGTCGCAACCGCCCAAGAATCATCATGATGGAGAAATCGCACGTTGTTGGGCACGAACCGTAGATGTGTAGTAAAACATGTTCTGCAAAAATAGAATGAGTGCAATAATAAGTACAAATAGTACAATGTTTTATTCATTTTTATATTGAAATTCAATTGTAAAAGCATCTTAGACTAAATACATTCTACCAGTAATGTAAGTAATTTGACTTTAACGGCGCGATTAGTACTATAAGAATACTAACCAAACCGTAAAAACTCAGTTCGTTGCGTTTGGAGTGCGATTCTCCATTCTTGTGCGGGTCGACATTTTTCAATTTTTCGTTTTTTGTTCCGACTTGTTCTTTTCCTATCCTGTTCTCCGTGTGTTTTCCTCACATTTTTTTCTATTTTCTTCCGACTGCGGCCGCAAGTCGCGCAAATAGTCGACTTGCGACCGCCGAAAGTCGAAAAAAATGAAAATCAAAAACATGTCAAATCCCCCGGGTTTGGTGGTGACCATATGGCGCGCGGCAGCTCGGGATTCGCCGCCGCGTGCCCTGTTAGGTATGGCTGTTCACTCGTCATTTCTCGTTCTTTTTTCTTTTCTTGGGTGGTAAAAACCCCATGATTTGCTCAGGACTCAAGATACTTTCCCGGACCTTTGCCCTTCTACTAATAATGGCGGACCCAGTTTACCTTCTTTCCTCCTCTTTTCTGTTTTTCTTTCTTAGGTGGTTAAAACCCAACTTAAACCTCCAAGAGAGGACTGTCTCGGACCTTTTCCCACCTACTCTTGGTATTGGACCCGCTGGTGGGTCAAAACATTTTACATTGGTTGAGATTTTTGAAGAAAATTAATTTTCATTTTCTTTGGAATTCGATATGTCGAGGATACCCAATTTATCAGCAATCAGATTGCGATTGCTTCAGATCATCAAGTTTAATTTTTGTAGTGCAAGGATGCCAGTGTGTCGGGAGCATCAATGATTGTCAAGCAGTTTGATCTATTGAGAATACCTTATTTTTTGCACAGCATTTTATGATTGTTGTGAGATGATCATCTTGGACCATTTGTGTACTTGGAATTTGTGGGTATACACTGATGAAGCCAGCACCCTGCCCTATAAACCATTAAGAAACTGTCTAAACCATTAAGAAACTGTTTGTTTCTATAAACCATTAAGAAACTGTCACCCCAGCCAGCGATTTTCGGGCGCGCAGCAAGTGGAGGGAGCTGCCGCGCGCCACTCGCAATACGACAGAGTTTATACGGAATTTGTCCAAAAACTCACTTTTTCTTTCATTTTTTTGAGTTCAGCCGGGATCCACTCAAAAGCCGGTTCCACTCAAAAATGGCCAGGAAAACGCCCGAAACCGATTTATGGGTAAAAAAGCGCCGATGGAAAACAATTTGGGTTCAGCCGGCTGAACCAAAATTTTAACAAAAAAATGAGTTGAGCCGGCTGAATGCAAAAAATTTGGAAAATAATCGAGTTCAGCCGGCTCAACTCGAAATTTTTGGAAATAAATTCGGGTGGAGCCAGCTCGACTCGATTTGGATGCAAAAAATTTGTGTTGAGCCGGCTCCACCCAACTTTGGGGAAGAAAAACAAGTCCCCCCGTAGAAATTCTAACTTTGTAGTGAGAGATTTTATGAATGATTAAGAAAATCATGAGGAAATCATTAAGATTTTTCACCGAGAAAATCTGTGATTTTCACAGGAAATTTGAGATTTTCATGGAGACAATTAAGATTTTCATAGAGAAAATCATCAAGAAAATCATCAAGAAAATCATTCAGAGACTGCCCAATCGCTGCGAGCGGGGTTCTAAAGCACAGTGCAAGAAACCAGCCAATTTTCATACTTCAGTTTCTATCTGCCAGTTTCCATGTCCTGTAATGCTACTGTACCGCTACCGTCGCAACTTGAAGTCGGCTTTTGCCCGACTTGCGGCCGCCGCAAGTCGAAATTTTGAGGACACCGTGATATTGAATAAGCGCAAAATCTGCCGGAGTTTGTTCGTGATCTTGTGGCGCGCGGCAGCTCTATTCGCCGCCGCGCGCCTGGGTAGGTAATGCACAATGGGCCCAGGGTGTCCATCAAAGCAGTGCCCAGCAAGATTGTGACCGGGATCATCAGTGCCCTTCCAGCAATGCGCTTATCTCAAATTCTCAACCGCCTTGAACATTCATGCGCCGGTTGCTATACACACAGAGACGCAAAGAAACAATGGAATGGGTTGAGAGTTGCAGGATGGCGACCGCGCATGCCTAGAGGAATGATTGTGAGTAGCATGCAAATCACTCAATGCACAGAAACAAAACCTCATAGGCGCGAAGATGATAACCAGAAGGCGCAATACACGTGCCCAACTCCCAGGAGGCCATGAATTTAGCCAGAACAGGGGCGTGAGCGCTGTGGCGCGCCCACTGGATCGGACCATTGCCCTGAGGTGACTAAATAGGGTGGTGTAATGTCCACAGAGTCCCAAACGGCCGCCGCAAGACGAATATTTTTCATCTAACTTTCAATCTCTGTTGTTCGGGTGTTTTCAGTATTTTCCCCAATTTTTCGACTTGCGGCGGCCGCAAGTCGAAATTTCCGATTTTGAAAAAAGAAAAAATCGGGACAGTGTTCCGATTTTTTCTTTGTTCCATCGTGTAATTTCCTTTTCTGATGTGTTAGTTATTTTTCTTGACTGCGGCCGCCGCAAGTCGATATTTTCAAAAAAATTGTTCCAATTTGTTCTTTTTCCGAGTCCATCCGTTCTTCGTGCATGTTTTTCAAAAAAAAAATTCACATTTTTTTCTGACTTGCGGCGGCCGCAAGTTGACCAAAACGCAACTTGCCACGCTACCACCTGTGCTGTTGCAGGTGGGGGAAAAAGTTGACCTGCGGCTGCTGCAGGTCGACAAAAAGTCAAAAAAACAAACTTTCTCCCTGGTTTGGTCGTGACCTTGTGGCGCACGGCAGCTCGGGCCTAAAGTCCCTCTACCGACGCACGCCACAATACACTATTTTGATGTCCTCGGGTCAATGGTCCAATCCAGTTGGCTTTTGATGTCCTCGGGTCAATGGTCCAATCCAGTTGGCGCGCAGCACCTCCCCCGCCGCGTGCCCCTTGAATTACACAACCCTATTTTTCGATTACACAATCGTCATAGTGATTTCACTGCCCTGTTGTTTGATTCCATGACCTTTTTGATGCTTCACGGATGACAACTTATGCGAATATATACTGCGCACCAGATTTTTCTTCAGTGAATCCATTCTGTAAATTGAAGCGATCACAGGCACGTGGGAGAGAGACGCAGAGAGAGGGTGAGGTTGGTGGGGTGGAGAGAATGAGAGTTAGCGAGAGGGAAAGAGAGCGATCAAGCGAGCGAAAGGAGAGTGAGAGACAGAGGGGGAGAAAGAGAGAGCAAGCGAGAAAGTGTATACCATAACGGAGTGTCGCAAGCTCAAAACCGACCGCTGTACGTTAACGCACAGGCCAACGCACCTTGTGTGTTGATCCGGTCTCGATTTGAAAAAACGTGTTTTTCGGGGTGCCATGCGACGCGATCGTTGGCGGGAGGATGACCGCACAAACAACCCAAAAAATCTGACCTGAGGGATGGAAGTTCCGGACTTCCGAGTGGCGCGCGGCACCCGAAGTTCCGGACTTCGGGTGGCGCGCAGCTGCGGAGCCCCTCGCCGCCGCGCGCCCTTCGGATATCGAGCGCTTCCACGCTGATTGCCAAGATCCACCGCAGGGGCGTGGCCTGGAGAGAGAGATGGTGAGAGACTGAAAGTGGGAGAAAGAGGGGAGAGGAAGAGTTAGCGAGCGAGAGGGAAAAAGATCCATAGCGAGAGAGCATGTGAGTGAGAGATGGAGAGAAGAAGTGAGCGACCGAGCGAGAGAGAGAGACAGAGCAAGGGAGAGAAGAAAGAGGAAAATAGGGAGAAACAGAGGGAGAGAAGAAGTGAGGGAGCAAGCGAGCAAGAGAGAACACGATAGCGAGAGAGCGTGATAGAGAGAGATGGAGAGAAGCAGCGAGGCAGTAAGCGAGAGAGAAAGAGAGAGAGAGAGAGAGCGCACGCGAGAGAGTGAGGGAGAGGGCATTGCGACGCACAAGCGGAGAGCAGGAGAGCGCAAACACGAGCACGCGCACTGAGGAGAGGGAGGAAGAAAGAGCGCCCCAGCAGAGGCAGGATGGACTACCAAAGCACAATGGTAGGCGACGGATGTAGTCACTGCATTGCTTGCTCAAAGTCGTGTTCATCGCTTGCTCAGATGTGTGTTCGCTACACGTCGGGCTGCACCCGACAGAACTGATTAGTCGCTTCTTGATGATATGCGACGACGTGCTTCAGGCTTGTAGTGTGTCTCTGTAGTTATCTTACAATGTCACCCTTGTTCCGGTATGTCGTCGTGGCATTGGCATCGTTGAATATGTCCACGAACCAACAAGATGTTCGTGGAATTTGAGATGTTCCTGGCATGAGTGAGATGCTCCAGCCAAAACTAATCCTTCTTGGGTTCGCTCGGAATAGAAAAAATCGCGTCATCGCGCTTTCGTGCTCGTTCCCTCTTCGCCTCTCTCAGTTCTTCTGCCTGTACGTGTCCCCCTGCTTGTCTCCACAGTATATTAGTGTGTGCGTGTGCTGTATGCTCCTGCGCGGTGCCAAATAGTACAGGTTTAGACGAACTCGCTCTACGACCGGGGGCCAAGCTTTGGTTCAGCGTGCTTCACATGCGTGTGCAGTTTGTTGTGCGAAGCCATGAGGCACACGTGTACGGAACGTGTATTGTTCGTTATTATAAAGGCATCTGAACTGGGTTTTCTGCTGCTGCTGCTGCTCAAGAGACAGCGTCTATTCTTCCCCCTTGCAGGGATGCAGTATCGCATTTTGAGGTCAACTAAGTAGTGACACAGAAAGACAACAAGCTCGTCCCACCGGGATTGGAATAGGAGGGCTGCTCGCCTAGTCGAGTCTACGTATCGTTGCACGGCCGCCTTTGTCGTGTATTTCCTCGGGCATTCTACTGTGGTGGATGCAGCAGTTACACCACAGCTGTCACAGCACGATATACGCTGATGCTGGTGTTGCTGTGCCGGAGCATACATGGTTGAATTGCACAAGCTGATCATGACTTTGTGGGCGTGTACATTATTGTATTACACAGGCAGGTCAGTCGAGGAGCGTCATCAGGCGCGGTATAAGGGCATTGGCTCGGAGCGCAGCAGATGTCGTCGACCAAAACTATGACTCAGTCCAAAGATATGGAGGAGAATGAGCCCTTGGTGGGTGAGTCGGAAGCGGAGAAGGAGCCCCTGCGGCCGCTGCCTATCAGGGCTGTGCACTCCGGGATGCACTTTGTTTTCTGTCTGTTCGGCAAGGAGTTCGGATGGGCTGGATTCCTTCTTCTGGTTTGCGGAACAGCGTGCTCGGTGGCCACTTCAGTTCACGTAAATTGGCTTGCAGGCTGTGCCATGATGATGGTCTTCTTTGGCTCTGTTTTCTGCTTTGCTGGCTACCAGGCTGTCAGCGGGAAGTACGAGTTGGCTCGTCCCCTGATGCTCGGGGCGATGATGATGTTCCTTTCGTGCATTCTGGGAGGGCATTTCTTTGTGGTATGGTCTAAATCAGCTGGCTCGCAGATTATTAAGGATGTCAAGCTGTCACAGCTTTCTACAGTGGCCAAGGGGTATGAAGAGAATGCTTTCTTCTACATGAAGGATGGGCAGGTGGCACCGGACTACGCGGGCATGTACAAGCTGTGCAAGGACAAGCTGCCGGTTGTGGGCACGTGCGTATACAACTATTACTGCGTTGCACCAGTGCTCGACGCGGGTTACGCTAAAGGCATGCCGGCTTATGCATGGGTGGGGATTATGTCGCACGTTTCGTGTGACACAAAGGCGTTCACAGACAGCACTCAGGCTCTGCAGTGGAAGGATGACTACAAGTCAGGCCTTGGTATCAAGCGCAACACTCACTGGAATAAGGCAATCGCGGACGCGTCCAAGAAGTATGGTTTCAAGTCCACCTCAAGCGCACCAGTGCTGAATTGGGTCGCGGACCCGACAGCCGATGAGAAGAACGCCTGGCACACTGGATGGCTGGTTGAGTTCATCGTTTTCACGCTTTACCTCTTCTTTATGCTCATCTATTCTTGGGTTACTGGCGTGTCTGAGGGTGCCTTGGAGCAGGCGCGCGAGATCATGGATCCCCATGCTCCCAAGAAGCCTGCCCGGAGGAAGAAGGTTGACGCATAAATGCGATTGTGTGGGAAATTGTTGATATAAGCCTGTGTGGAGGGAGGTGTTGGAGGGACAGGTTGAGTGTGAGTATTTTTGTGTGATTAAACAAAGCAATATGGAACAGTCATAGCTGCCCTGCCGCGGCCCCCGTGCCGCTGCAGCAATAATAGCGCCATTCGAAAGAAAGAGCATTCATATTCAAGCGCATTAGAGCGCAATTACTGGATCATACATTCCCTGCAACAACTCAACAAGCGTGACAGGTTCTGGCAACCTCTGCATATACTGAATTGCGAAGTTTGTGTACAACGGTGAAATGATCAAGTCGATTTTGAGAGAAGAGTTTCAATTTCTTGTTTTCTTTCTGGGGTGTGTAAGGTCTGGTCGAGGTAATACACACACGGTGACAAGTAGAGTAATACCTGTTAGGTCCGGTGACATTTTGAAATGCCGAAAAATGGGCCAGGGGAGAATGGAGGGAAAGGATATGCAAAGAAAGGGCCCTGAACGTAAGCGATAGACCACACAGATTAAGGGAAACATAGTCCTCAACGCGGTGGCGTAAACGGGAATATAGTAGATAACTTCAGTCACGAATAAGACATCACGTCCCTACAAGACCCCTCCACGTCACGTCTCTAACAGACTCTTTTCTATTTTATTAATGTGTTCCACATAAAGCGATGAAGAGGC
>Ga0105053_10004549_pt1 | contig 20336 bp, 19 predicted proteins | sample BON01_FD_78093 | JGI IMG/M metagenome (GOLD analysis project Ga0105053, IMG submission 78093) | Freshwater microbial communities from Lake Bonney liftoff mats and glacier meltwater in Antarctica - BON-01 | ecosystem: Environmental > Aquatic > Freshwater > Ice > Glacier meltwater | place: Lake...
CTTTTATTGTAACGTGGGTAAGTTTTAGACCTCAGGCTCTGATTCTATCAGAAACTCGAGGTCAGAAATTGCTTCTCTTCTTGAACTTTCCCCCCCCCCAAAGGAGAAAAGTGAATTTTGTCCAAATTGGTCTTTGTGGCCGTACATAAATGTACCGTCCAAAGACAGGTAAACGAACTGGTTTTCCGTTGCTCCCATTTTCATGGAAACTATTTCTTCCAAATTTTCTTCAATGATTTGTGAGGTAGTCATGGTATTTTTTTGGTTTCAAATAAGAACCGTTTCTCATTTGCTTGTAACAAATATAGCACAAATATATTTATGTTCCAAATCTAGCACAAAAATATTTTACTTATTTTTTGTAAAAACATTTAAAGAACTGATTTACAATAAGTTAACATCTAATACAAAAAAAATAGCGGGCATTTATTTTAATTTATGTCACTGTTTAGCCCATCCAAATATTGATGAATTTTATCTTCAAGCGCTGCCGAAATGTATGGTTGATGCCCATTAATTATCTTGGACAGCGTAGTATAGTGGATGCCTACCATCTTTGCGACGTGCCGAGCCGTTACTCCCTTTTCTTCGATCTTCTGCCTTATTGACTTCATATTTATATCCATTTAAGTTTGCTTGGAACAAATATAGTTGGCATCTTTGAGGAGACCAAACAAACAATGATATGGGGCGGCCTCGGTGGCCGCGATCTTTTTGCAAATTGCGTCGTTCACCTCGAAAAATAAAGCAACCCTGCCGATCAAAGGGCGCCCTTGCTTATTGTGTCAATATAAATTCACTTTGCCCGAATAGTTTAAACCTTAAAGCCTTTACGATGGAGACGCCAAGCTGGAAAAATAGATATGACCTAATGAAGAAGCATTACAAGTGGACGGACGCCGACGTCGCTGCTATTACTGGAAATACGCCAGGCAGCACTCGGGAGGTAATCAGAAACGATGTACCTCGTTGGGCTCGATTAGCGATCGTTATTTTCGAGACTGAAAATCCAGCCGAGGTTCCTGCCTAAGTACAGAGGCAGGCCTGCTGTCCGTGAATGTCGGGTTCATCCGTCGTGGTTCATTCCACTTAGCGGATAATCGGGCCTCTGTACTCAAAAAAGGCTCACCGGCTCCCTACCCTGGGATCCTTTTTTGAGTACGGTAGTAAAATAAACTTCATTTTTTTTGTCAATTTATATTGACAATCCAAATTAAAGTGTTACCTTTGAAGTGTTGGAAGCAACGAAGCTAATCAACGAAAATCTTTAATACTCATGACTTATTCACAAATCATTGATTTTAATTTGGAAACTATCATTTGCATGAAACTGTGCGCAAACGAAAACGAGTTTGTTTACCTGTCGAAAGACGGAGAATTAAAGTACGGGAATAAGAATGAATATGGGCAAAATATCCTTCATGCCTTTGGAGGGGGGGAAAGATCAAGAAAAGAAGTAATTTCTAGTCTTAGATTCATGGTAGAATCAGAGCCTGAGGTCTAAAACTTACCCACGTTACAATAAAAGGCCAGGATTGTTCCTGGCCTTTTTTGCTTCACAGTGCCTCGATCTTTTCCAAGAGAGGCACCATGTCCAGACTAACGTTCTGGTCCTTGTCAACCTGACTAAGCGCCTGTTTAATCAGGTCCTCCATCGCTGGGGTAATCTCCACTTCCAGTATCGTTTCTTTTTTGGGGTCCCAGATAACCTCCTCACCGTTTTCCCTTAGCCCAAGGTTTTTGACTTCCTCTGCTGAAAAGTCGATTTCTTTCAGCAGGTGCCTCGTGGTCATCATTGTCACAAGGCCTCCCTTTTTCGGGAGTATCGCTGGGAGAAGCATCCGGTCCAGAACGCTCAGCTTGATTCCTTTTTTCTCTTCACTCATGGTTGTTAGAAGTTGTTGTCAAATTTTGATTTCACCAGCCAATGTGGCGCGGCGTAGATAAGCGTCACTACCTCTCCTCCATTGATGTAGTAGTTCAGGTTGGCTCTTACTGTATCGTACAGAATAAGGTCGTTCTTGCTGTCGTTGCTGTTGTAGACGACAATCTCTTTCCCGTCTTTGATCGGCATCGCTGGGGTCTTGCTTACTGCCACAAATCGAGCCCCAGAGCCAAATGGATAGACATTGAAAAAGTCTGCATCTGATGGGTCTACCACGTAGTTCGTGCTGGGAGCAGTAGCCTCTACCATTTCGGTTTTCCTGCCATTCACAAGGGCCTCCGAGAGGAAAGAGACCCCTTCGTAAGAATAAATAGCGTAATTTTTTGATCCGTTTTTTGCGGAAAAGACAGCGGCATAATTCGGCGAGAATGCGTCCGTCTCACTTGCCTCAAAGCTCGCCGCACCTCTTCCTCCGAAGGTTGCAGGAAATATGTTTGATCCTATCATGGCGGCGGTCTTGTGGGTGCTGTCCACAAATTTTTGCGCCAGCACGTAGGCAGTGCCCGAGCTGTTGGTGATCCCTCCTGCCGAGATCGTCCAGTCTCCGATCTTGCCAATGGTGGCGTACATAGCCCCATCCGATTCAACGCGCCAGGGCGCTGCATTCCTTTGCTGGTATGGAACGCCAGCCCAAAGCCTAACCGGACCGTCAGCGCTCGAATTGGCGCCACAAATTCCAGCCTGTCCGACATTGTTCTGATTCATAAGTTCGATTCTTATTCGTGCGAACACTTCACCGGATTGGAGAACCCGGAAGGGAGCCAGCGCTCTGTTTTCGTAGGTGGCTCCGGCCCAGAATCTAACCGAGGTGCTCGCTGTTCCCTCTCCTGTTATGCCTGCCAATATTGACCCAGCCTGACCGGCAAGTTGGAGCGTGCCCGACGTCACAACTCCTCCATTAATGGCGGTCACGGTGTTATCGTACAACGTCGCTTTTCCCCAATCCTGAGCATTGTATGATTGCCCTGTCTGCTTAGCCACATTGCAGATATGCAGGTCGGCTCCGTCCGACCACATGTCTCCTCTATCGTATGGAGGGTATGGTGTGACGTAAAAAACGCGGCGCTTCCCATCGGCGGTGTCCTGTGCCCTCGAAGCCAAGGCCAGAGCATTGCTTACTCGTTCATCCAGCACTTCCTGCCAAGAATATACCCCAGCGTCGACCTTGTATCGGTATGCCCTGTACGTTAGCGTATCGTAGTAGAGGTCGTTTAAGTTTTCATCGCGTGTCGTGTTGTCTGTCCAGTTCACTGCTGGCTGATTTGCGGTCGTGGGGGCCCCTTCGTAATACCAAGTAACAATCTGTCCGTCCAGGTTCGCCACAATCCCTGGGAGCGTATTATCGAGGAAGTCCTGAAACGCTGGTTCTGTGACGGCCAGCGTCCAGTCTGCTGAGGAGTAGGCCTGGTTCGCTAGCTTGTTCACTGTTGCTCTTTTCAGTCTGGTTCCATCCGTCCAGAGGTCTCCTATCTCGTATGGAGGCGTCGGTGTAGTCACAAAAACGCGCCTTTTTTTGTCGGCTGTATCCTGAGCAGATGCCGCAGCAGACAGTGCCTCGCTGATCCTTTCGTCGATTACTTCCTCCCAAGAATAAGCGCCAGCCTCCATCTTAAAGCGGTATGCCTTGTAGGTGACGGTGTCGTAGTACAAGTCGTTCACGTGCTCCTCCCTGGTTGGGTTGTCTGTCCAGTTCACGGCTGGTTCGTTGGCAAGTGTCGGGAGCCCTTCGTAGTACCAAGTAACAATCTGTCCGTCGGTCCCACCCAGCAAACCCGGCAGCGTTACGTCGATAAACGTGGCGAGCTCCTGCTCCACGTCGCTTAGCGGCCTAAACTGTCCGTCGATAGCGCTCCTAAATATGACATTACCTCCGATCTCTCCCTCATCCAGATCAAAATAAGTAGCGCCATCGGCTGATTCGAGCCGACCTGTTTTGATGAACCTGCCATTGATAATCGAGGCCCCATAGGTAAGGTTGATCTGTCTTACACCTGTTGCGCTGTCTACTGTGTGCAATACTCCCAGCATGAAGTGGTAGAATGTCGCTTCCTGATCTACCATTATTTGCTGGGTGCTGAATATGATCGTTCCGGCGGTGTTGGCTTTTCCGCACTTGGCGTATATGTAGCGAGCCTCGTTGTCTGCGATCGACGTCGTTCCGGAGGCGATGTTCCAAGTTTTTATGGTGTCTGCAATCGAAAGATGGACTAGTTGCCCACCGTTCACGCGCACCACGTTTTTGTTCCCTGCGTAGTTGGGCTCTATTACAATATTCAGGAGCTGTAATTGCTGCGATTTTGCGCCAACCGACAGCATGCTGGTTTCTATACTGAGAGGCTTGATCCTGTCGGTGTAGTAGTTCCCCTCGGTATCAAACACCAGGCTCAGGAGCTCTCGCTGATTCCGGAGAGCAGCCCTCGCTCTGACTGGGTTCCTCAGGTCATTGAGCTTGATGATCGTTCGAACCTCAGCGCGGTCTGCAATAATACGTTCGAGGAGGGTTATTTCGTAAGAATCCGCGATGGTGAGTTCGTATCGGTAAGGGTTGATAATGTCCCGGCGAAACGAAACCACCCGGCTGGCTTTATCAATCCCGAGTTCCTCATCCAAAATGGGCACAAGGTCTCCAAGCTCGAAGAAGTTTGTGGTTGCTCCCTCGTCGCTTTTCTCTTCCAAGTAGAGCTCATCAATCGAGAGATCGTACTGTACAGGCACAAGGACAGCTTGGTCCAGTAGCGCCTGTGCTCGTGTGTTCAGCTCTGCCTCTGCTGCTGCGATGTAGCTCGCTGGCATCATGATGTCGAGCAGGACGTACTTGTCCCCAGGAGCGGCCTGAAACGCGACACTGTCCCCAGGGAAGTCCACCCCTCGTTCATCCTTGTAAGGAATAAGCGTGAAAGTCTTTGTCGGGTGATCGTAATTGCCCACCTCAAACTCGTATCCTGCCAGCCCACCTGTATTGAAGTGTACCTTTGCGCTGGTTCCTGGAATGAGGTAAGTCGTGGTCTCTCCTACCTTTTCGGTCAGATCAAAGTCCAGAGAGCTGTCGGTGAATTGGAGAGGATCTAAGACATTGATTCCCGATACGGTTCCCTCTCGCTTGGGGTAGATGTCCTCCCACGTTTTCACTCCCTCAATTATGCCATAGGCAGCGATTCCGATGGCGCTTTCGATGTATCCCCCCTCATTTATTTTCAGCTTTGGGGAGTAGTCTCTATAATCAGAGCGCAGGTTTTTCGGCGATCCGTAGGCATATAGCCGAGTGAAAACGTTTTTGTCTTTGACTATTTTGCGCGTTAGCGAGTAGAGTCCGTACCCATGCCCATACTGGAAAACGTCAGGGAGGAGCTGTCCCTGGCTGCCGATTTCAATCGTTCTGATCTCTCCTGTTTTTCGCACATCAAATTCCACCTCAAACTCGGAGCAGACCTTTTGCAAGGCGCCGAGGCAGTTCTCCTCCGAGAAGCTGAGGGTCTTGGTGTTGCTAGGGGGTATGTCCCCGAGGAGCCAGGACCCTGATCCCATAACCCTGGAGGCGTTACTGATCAAGATGCCAAGAAAAAAGGCGAGGTCTCCGGTCAGGGAAAAGACTCCGCCAGTGCTGCTGCCGGTCGCGTCTACGTCCATGTACACCACTTTCAGTAGATCGTACTGTGGGCCCTCCATTACGAGGTCATACTCGTAATGGTCCGAGTAACGGCGCACTGTTGGCAGTAGGTTGAGCACATATTCCGAACCAAAAACCAACAGCCGGTCTCCAAGCGAAAAAGGCAGCACTACCTTGCTTTTGATCGTCAACGAGACCGTGTCCTCTGCCATAAGAGAGCGCGTCTGTTGTGCGCTCGTTACCGACACAAGCGGCTCCTGATTGAATAGATTAAGCGGCTGACCGTTGGCTCTAATTATTGTAATTTGTTCCATACTTCGTCCGCGTTGATGTTATATTCTGTCACCTGCTCCACGTTTCCTGCTGCCACAATGTAGTAATCCCCTGCCTGAGCGTAGGTATGGTTCAGCGTCAGCGATTCTCCGTACACGTTTTTGTTTGCGGACCCATCCCCCCAGCTTATAGTCATCATTTTCTTGCTGCTAATGGTCAGGCTCACGATGTTGGCTCCTGCTCCCTGGGAGACAAACTTGTGTACTCGCTTCACAGGACTAGGCTCCCTGAGCTTAAGGGTGAAGGTGCCTACGTTCGTTTCCGGTCGATAGGCTTTCTGGATCTGGATTCCATCCCTGAGATACAGCTCAAAAACCAGCGGCCTGATACCAGCAAAGAGCGCCAGTCGCTGTGTACCTGCCTGCTGAAAGTGGGCAGTGAACGCATGAATTGCCTCGTTGAACCCATCGAAGCCAACCCCAGAAATGAAGCAGTCTAGTTCGATGTCTCGTGCCTGGTAGGTTGGATTGTTCAGGTCCAGAATCTCTCCATGGTAATCCTCCCAATCGAAGCTCAGGGGGTCTTTCATGGCCAGCGCATCGTGAAGCCCTCTGGAAGCTGAAACCTCCACCCCAAGCGATGTAAAATCAACGCCATTGATCGTGTATCGAAGGAAAAATTCAGGGGAGGTCTCCGACAAAAGGTCGGCTAGTTGCTGGTTTGAAAAGGCGACCCCATTATAGATACGCACGTCATCCATGGCGCAGTATCCTCCATAATTTCTCCCGTCATCCGCCACAATTCCCAGACCGACAGGATTTCCCCATCCAGCGCCAGCAGAAGCTGTCCCTGCCAAGCTGCCGTTCACGTAAACACTAAGCACGTCTCCTGCTCTGGTCATCGCGATATGCGTCCAGGAGAGAAGATTTCCAAGGACAGAAACAAAGACCTGGCCAGGGGTCTCTGGGTTTTCTATCGAATATTGAAGGTAGGCTGATGCGGAGTTGATTGCGCTCCAAACCCGAAACCAACCCATAAACGTGAAATTGGCAGCAAAGTCGACGGAGTCTTGCGGTGCCTCTGCCGACCCATCCTCCTCGAAATAGAGCGCATTTTGAACGCGGCCTTTGATAAATTCTCCATCGTTAATCGTCAGGTTTTTTGCCCCAGCCCCATAATCGCGAGCGGTCGCTGCTCCGGGAGTTTCGTCAAATGGGTAGTGTACTGATGGAATAGGTAATGCCATTATTTTTTCATTTTGGGGTGAGTCCTTTTGATCTTAGTGGGTCATTATCTTTTATTTCTCTCAGGTGCCTCTCGATCGTTTCTAGGTTTCGAGTGTTTCTTGCTACTTCGTTGAGGTACATTGTGCTTTGCTTGACTTGGATAAGGACCTCAGCGCCATTGATCCTGATTGCTCCCATCTGTCCTGCGATCAAGCCAGCGGTTTCCTCTGTCACACTTTTGATCGCGCCAGAGAGGCTGTTGGTTGCTCCCTTGGTGGCTGCTCCACTCGAAGGCTTGAATATTTCCAGCCCTTCCTTTTCCAGGATGTCCTGCGCGGCCTTCAGTCCCTCGGTGAACTCCTGCGCTTTGGGTCCTGCTGTCTGGTAGAATTTCACGAGGTCGTCCACAAAGCTCTGGTCCCCTCCCTGAGCGTAGCTTGCTTCCATTTCCTTTTGTAGCTGATCAAAGTCCTTTTTGAAAAGCTGACTAAATAGTATCTGGGAGATCACGTTCTCGATCACCTTGCTGACTGCATCCCCAAACGCCACAGCGCTGTCGGTGCCTGCCTCAAAGGCCCCAACGAGCGCGTCTCGTACTCCGTTGCCCAGCGACCCTGACAAGTCCTTAATAACGCTTTTGATTTGCTCTTTTGCCTCTTCCATGGCTTTCTGCCAGTCGAGGGTGTTTTTCACAAGCTGCTGGGTGCTTTCGTCCAGTTGCCCGCTCGCAAGTAGCGACTGTGCCAGCTCGGTGTTGAGTCTCTCTGTCCCATCTGCCGCAGTCTCGATCAATCCTGGGTATGCCTCCAAGATGCCGACAAACGTGTCCTTTTTCTTTTTTCCTGCAAATAGGCCAGTAAGACCTCCGATCAACCCTCCGATGGCGGCTCCGATGGCGGCAGTTACAGGAGCGACCGGACCTCCAATGAGGGTACCGACAGCGGCTCCCACTCCTGCACCGGCTCCGGCTCCCTGCCCTACCGCACCCCAATCAACGCCGTTTTTTTGGCCTGCTTTTGCCCTTCCTTCGGCTAGCTTGTTGAGGCTTTCTTGGTAGTTTTTTTGCGCGTCGGTTAGCTTTGCCGTTCCGTCAGTCAGTTTTCCGACGTGGTCTTCCACGAATAAATTTCCGGAGGCCTGTGATTGAAGCCCTAGTTGCTGGTTGAGTAGCAGATTATACTGCTGCTGAAACGCGAGCGTTGATCTGTAATAATCAGCTTCGGCCTCCTTCCTTTGCTTTGCCGAGTTGATTACAATTCCAATGATCTGAATAATTCCCTCGATACCAGCCTGCACCTTTTCTGCATCGGTCGCTGTCTTATCAAACGAGGTCATTACGTTTCCCATCTGTCCAGCAATGCCGGAGATCAGTTGTCCGGTAGAGCCCAGCGCACCATTGGCCTGTCCGATGGTGTCTCCAAGTTGGCCAGCAAGCTGAGCGAACGTCCGGACCGTGTCGAGCTGCCTCTGTTCTAATTCCTTTAAAAGCGCGTCCTTTTCTTGGAGCAGTTTTTTGTACTCTGCTGTCTCCTCTCCGTGTAGTTTCTTTAATTTGTCGAGGGCATCCTGGTTTCTTTGTATCCTGATCTTGGTGCCTCTTAGGCCAGTCTGCTCCACGATAAGGTACATCTTTTTGTACGCCTCCGACTCTTCAAACAGTCGCTGAGTCACGCTGTCGGTGTGCTGTTTTTCTTGCTTGTTCAGCTCACTGATCGCGTCTTGATATTCTTTGCTTTTTTTGTCAACAAATCGAGTTTCAATTGCGGCCCTCATTTCGCCAAACTGAGCAGTCATAACCAAGCGCTGAGCCTCCGAATTATTGACCTGCTGCAAGAACGCGTCGAGCTGCTCTCGCTGCTGTCGCTGTCCCTCCACCAGTGCTTCTGCCACCTCCCTTTTTGCTTCGAGACCAAACTCGCTAGTATTGTCGTTTAGTTTTGCCTGCTTTTGTCTAAGCACTTCGAGGTACTCGGTGAGGCTCTGAGATTCTGTTTTGGCCTTCGCCATTCCCTCTCTGAATGATTCGATCGCGCTCTTTTTTCCCTCCAACTCGTCCCTTTTTTGGTTAAGGAGCACAAGGCTGTTCGCCTCCGACTCCAAGAGCCCAGGGCCCTCTTTTAGGTTGTTCAGTCGGGCAATTTCGCCAACCGTGTAGTCGTAGTAGGTGGACCCAGAATCCTTCAAATCCTTAAATTGCGCATCGGCCTGCTCTTTTCCCACAAAATCTACCCATCGCTGGTACTGCTCATACTGCTTTTTTTTCTCTTCCAGCTCCTCTGCGTAGGTCCTGATCACGAGTTGCTTTCTGACCTCCTCTGCTTTGGCCAGGTACTCTGTCTGGAGCAGCTGTTGTTTTCTAAGCTCCTCTGTATTTTTAGCGCTCGTTTTCTGCATTATCTGTTGGGCACCGGCGGCTAGTTTCTGGTAGTAGTCGTAGCTCCCTGCTTCGGGCTCATCGGCCTTTTTATCCCCTTTCTTTTGCTTTCCTCCTGTGCCTGTGATCCTGGCTTTCGCCTGTTCCAGCTTCACGATCTCCGCCTCGTAGCGCAGATACTCCTCGCGCGTAGTGGCGGACTTTGCCTGCAGCTCCTTCTGCGACTTGATCTGCTCTTCGTAGTAGTCTGTGGTTTTTGCGATCGCTTTTTGCTTTGTTTCTTCGGCTTTCAGAATTTCTGCGATCTGTTTCGAGATCGACTTTTGGAGCTCTACCTCATCTTGTTTCGCCTGTTTATTAACCTTCGACCGGGCCAGAGGTAAGGCGGAGGCCATTGCTTCCGTGTTCCATTCTACACCAATCACCATTTCGATCCCATCCACAATGCCGATCCCGTTTTTACCCTGCTCAGCTTCGAGTTCTCGCTGCTTGCTTTTCTCGCGCTCTTTTTCCAGCGTCTGGAGCTTCTCCTTGTTCGACAGCGCAGTAATATAGCCATTGATGGCGGCTGTCCCTTCCTTCGTTGCCATGCTCTCCAGCGTCAGGTTGTTGAGGTGTTCGGGCGCCAGTGCGATCAGCTCCTTTAGCTTTTTGTTTCTAAATTCGGCGCTGAGGTTTTGGTCGTTGATTAGCGCGGTTAGTGTCTGCACTCCTGCGACCTGGGTGTTGATCTTTGTCTTAGCCTCCTCCATCGCTTCGTTGAACGAGTTCTGGATCTCTTCTGCGTGCGTGGTACTGGTAGAATACAAGTAAACCGTAGCTGCCAGCGCGGCCAGCAATGTCGCTGCTGCCACATAAGGATTGGCCAGCGCAGTCTTGTTGAAGAGCGCTTGTGCTCCCTCTGCCAGCAGTAAGGCTCGGTAGTTGATGATCTGAGCGGCGGTGTAGCCCTGGATTGAAGCGGTGGCTATTACCTGAGCAATGTTTGCAATAACCACAGCAGCTTTGTATGTGCCGTACGTTATCGCCAGCACCTCGATTACGGCGATTACTTTTTCGTAATTCTCAACGAGTCCGATCCCACCTTTCAGGACGGCGGAAAGAATGCCTTCGCTGCTCTGTCCGATATTGTTCAGCATCTGGGTATAAGCGTCTCCGAGGTTGCTCGTTAGTCCTGTCAGCGTTTTCGATTGTTCCTCCATCAAGCCAGAGAACATTCCACCTTGGTCGGTGAGTGTTTTGATCGCTTTCTCGACTTCTGGAAAGCCCACTTTTCCCTGCTCCACGAGGCCCTTCACTTCGCTTTCTGCCACCTGAAACTGATCGGCCAGCAGCTTAATAAGGGGGATACCTCTGCCCACAAACTGGTTGAGGTTGTCAGCGAATAAGCGGCCCTGGGTTCTGGTTGTTCCGTACAGGTAGGTCAGGTCGTTGAGGGGAATTGACAAACCGGCGGCAATGTCGCCCAGCCTCGTGAGTGTGCCTGATATCTCCTCCGAAGCGACGCCATAGGCGAGTAATTGTTTTGCTCCCTGTGCAACACTTTGCAGGTCAAAGGGAGTAGTCGCCGCAAGCGTGACTACTTCTGCCATCAAAGCGTCAGATTTCCCCTTATTGCCCAGCATGGTAGCAAAGGCAACTTCGAGCTGCTGGAATTCTCCACGAACCTTGATCAGCTGCATGGGCAGGTCTTTGATCTGAGTGAATGAAAAGTAGCCAGCCGCAGCGATGCTTAGCTTCCGAAAGGAAGCGTCGATTCCTGATGTCGATTCCTGAGCTTTGGCAGAGAAGCCCATAACCCGTCGCTGCATCTCATCAAATTCCCGTTTAAACTGGGTGTTATTAATGACCAAATCGAACTCTAAGGCTCCGTTCATTTAGTTTCTTGCGTTTATTCTGCTGATTATTTCTTGCGCGTTTTCTGCTGTAACCCTGACTGGCTCTTCATCCTGCTCTCCTGCTGGCGACTTCTTGTATCCCGGCGCGTCGATTTGCATTCGTTGCAGCAAATTCCAAGGGATGCCCCAGGTTATGTAATTCAAATTCCACCCATAATGGGCCATAATTGCTCCCCTTAGGCCATAGGTACTTTTCAGACCCGTGGCTCCACTTTCCTCTTCTCCATCAGAGTGGGGCTCGTCGTTCGGTTCGTCGTCGATAGGTATCTGATAGAGTTGATAAAATCCCCATAATTATTCATCTTGTTGATAATAATGGTTAGTTGAAACAGCTTTGTTGGGGTGATCCTCCACAAAAAGTACCAAGTCAAAATTGACGCAAAAAGAGCGACCTTGGTTCTGTTGTTAAGCACCGCAATGGCCACAATACGAGCGCACCTTTTTGCGCTCGTGAGCGCGATGCTTTTCGCTTCCTGAATCGGGTTTTTTTGCAGCTTTTCCTCGCTGATCTCCATTTCTAAGAACTCGCGACTAAGCAGATCAAGCGTGCCCAGGTAGGGCTGATAAATATAAAAGGAGCGCTCCTTTCCTCCGACAATTCGCAGGAGAGACTTCTTTGGCACGGTGAAGCGCATTCCTTTTTCCAGAAGGATGTCGAGCTCCTTTCCCTCCCTCTCTTTTTGGATTAAATCCTCTGTTTCCATAAAGGTTGAATATATTCAAGAAAAGCCGCACTAGGCGGCTTTTCTGGTTTTTTGTGTCTCTCTTAGTCTGTGCCTGCAATTAAAGCACGATTGGGTCGGTCGCAGTAATGGCATACGTGTTAAGTTTGGTCGGTGCCATCACGAGGCAGGTAACCTCTAACAAGTTGATGCCCGACCGGGCCAGCTTCTGGTTGAATACTGCGTCAACCGCTACGCGAGGGAAGGCCCAGACAATGCCGGCCTCGGAGGTGAGCTTAAGGCTCTGCTCCACTGATGGTCCTGCCGATGGCGAGGCCCAGACCTTAGGGCTGGTTCCGGTCAAGGTTCCTCCTTTTAGGCTGCCATACAGCGTGGCGTCTGGATCCATAATAGAGAACTTGACGGTCGTGTCTCCGATTTCTTTTATCATCAGGATAGGGCGGTCTGTGCCCTCTTTTTTGTGCGGAGTCGCTGTTGCCTGCGACTCTACCATGGATGCTGTGTCTTTGTAGGTGAAGCCAATCTCAGCAAGAGTTGTGCCCATTCCACCATCCACAGCGATGGCTCCCATTTCGATTTTTGAGTACCCGAAGGTGAAAACTCCCATATTTTTGTGATTTTAGAACTAGTTGAAAAAAGTAAAATCGATCCTAATGTTGAAGTAGTGCGAGTCAAATTCCGGCTCTTCGTAGATGCCTTGGTTTGCGATGTTGATAACAAACTTATCCCCTACATGGTGAACAAATACAGGAACAATGTAGGCTGATAATTCTTGTAGCCTTTGGTTGTTCGGCACCAGTTGCCCGACCCCCTCGATCGTATGCAATACGTCAGGCACATGGATGTTGATGTTGCCAACGCCAAGGCTGATATCCCCAGGAGTAAGAACTATGGAGTTTACCACAACGTCCTCCCTCGTTGATTTCGAGGGCCTGCTGTTATGAAATACACCGCCAGAAACGGCATTCTGAATGCCGGTTCCTATCAGTAACCCGTAGGCGATTCGGCTCATTTCCAGCGTTGTTCTCATAGTGACGCGATGTCCTCCTTTATTCTTTGGATAATCTTTGGCATCTCAATATTTGCCTTTTGCTCAGCAGAGGCTAAAACGTCATAGCCTCTCCTCTCCACGTCTGCTGCATATTCCATACCACCCACCACAACCAGTTTAATGCCATGATTTAGGCCAGACACGGCGTTTTGCGCCTGAGTCTGTGCCTTTGCTTTACCAGATGCACCAGAAGGCGTGGTGGCTTTGAAGTTATCGGACACAATTCCGTGTCTGTCGGCCACAATATAACCAATTGAACTTCGGAGGTTTCCTGTCTGATCCATGTAGGTTCTTACGCTCCGGGCATGGTTCACCAGCTCCTCTCCTAACCCGACCACTTCGTTAATAATAGCGCTTTCGATGTTGTTCTCAATCTCTGCGAATTGCGCACGCAAGTCTGGTAGTGAGAATTTCGCTTTCATAGCCATATTTTGCAGTAGGTCTGGTTTCGTTCAAACTGGATAACCTCTCCCTGTATCCTGGCAACATCCCCAAACAGCACCTTTACGGTTGTTCCTGGGAGTATATTCGGGCAGGCAATTGGAAGAAAAACGTTAGCGGAATACTTGACTTTTACGCCATCTATTCCTGCGACCTCTTGTCCTTTACCATCCATTTCTCCTCTGCAATGCGTTACCGGCTGCCAGGCGCCTGTCACGGCCACAAAAAGCCCATTTTCGTCCTGGGTAGATTCTACCTGGACTAGTTGGTGTAGCTCGTGTGGGTATCTGATCACCATATATTGCTGAGGTCCTGGACGGTTGGCTGAGTGTTTTCTAGTCCGATTTCCCTACAAAGCGAATCGTGCAGCTTTTGCACGCTGCTGCGATCCCAATTCGCTGAATATTCCCCCTCTGAAACGTCGGGCTGAGCGAGGATATCACGAACCATAAAGACCAAGGCTTTTTTGGGGGCAGTTGCGTTTTCGGCCTCATAGGGCGCGGTTGTGTAGTCCCCAGTCACCCCAGCGTCAATCGTAGCGACCTCCATCTCGTTGTCGCTGGCATCAATGCCGTACCTGTTCAGTTTGGCCTTTAAAAATTCGCGGATAGTAATCATTTCTCAGCTTTCTGCTTTTCCTCCTTTTTCCCTTTTTTCTCTTCGGGCGCTTCGGGATCGCCTAAGTCGATTTGAGGAGTCACAAGGTTTCGCTGCAAAAGGTCAGCGAGGCGCTCAGGAGCCATGTCGGAGACATCGTCACCGACCTTATGCTCGTGCATGTAGTTGTCTCGGTCCCGGAAAGTAGCCGAGACAACATATTTATCTTTTTTATCCATTACTCCTGTACGGTTTTGCTGTCGAGTAGATAAATCTGATCGACGTTGCTTATTACTGGAACAACACGCGCCTGCGAGCTCGTGTACTCCGAAAGAGAAGGCTTGTTCTGTCTGTATTTCGAGACAAGAATAAAGTCGTCGGCTTTCGTGTAGCTAACGTTGGCGACAGGGTGATTTTCTTCCGCAAGTTTTGCGTACATAAGGGTTCCCACTTGGAGCCCTGGAAGCAATACAACCGCACCGTCCGCCCATGCCTTTGTGCTGCTCTGCGTGCCGTTCTTTTCGGCCTTAAACGATCGGTCGGTGACCTGGATAGTGAAGCCGTAGCGGTCGCTAGTGAAGGCATTAAGCTGGGACATCGATGGCACCTGGATATTCGACCCGACAAAGTTCAGGCTAAAAGCGAACTGCTCTTTTGCCTGCGTCGTTTTGGCCAGGTTGTTGAACGCTGTCTTATCCATCATCACTACCGTGATCGTGTTCCCGTCCAGCGTCGCTTTGTCCAGCACTCGCTGGATATCGTCAAAGGGTTTCGCCGTAGCGGCGGTTGCCCAGATAACTTCCGAGCCAAACTTGTTCCCTGCTGGGAAGCCATAGTCTAAGCGCACTCCTGTTCCGGTGTTGTCTGCGACCTGCACGAGCGTCACTCCTGTGGAGAGGCCCTGCAAGAACATGTATTCGTTACGCTCGTAAATTCCACCGATAACCTTGGGCAGGTCGTTGAAAATCTTCGCGAGAATCTGAGCGTCGGTACCTCCCTGAGCGATTAAGGTGTCAAGGTCGGTCAGCTGCTGCTCATTGAGCTTCAGCTCCATTCCCATCTTAGGAATGTCGCCATTTGCCTTGCTGATTGAGTCCCTATTTTTGAGCGGAAGTGGCGAGTCCATGGCCACAACGTCAGCCATAACGAGGCTATTTGCGGCACTGATTGACTCCCACTTACCATTCACAGAGTACTCCTTACGGAGCATGGTTTTGTGCAGATACGAGAGCGGATTCGTAGTATCGTTGAGTTTCTCTACGATGCTAACTGTTACCCCTGTGAGGTATTTTTCGACCCATTGGAGAAATAATGACTGTTCCATTTCTTAATTTTCTGGGGGTTAGTTAGTCCTGACGGAATTGAATAACGGGAAGAGCGGCCTTTACGGCGGCCAAGATCGAGGTCATCGAAAAGGGCGCGGCGGCTGGGTTCACTGTGCCTCGCACCATGATGCCCGCAAATGGTTTCGCTGTGCGAATAGAGGCTACCAAAATTCCGGCATACTCGTGACTATCTGGCAGCGCGGCGTAGACGGTGTCGTTGGTGGTGAGCGGCATCGGCTTATACTCTCCACTCGAAGTGGCGCGAATAATCACGTGACCGGACTTGATCACTTCGGGCGCAAACCCTGTAACATCGAGGGTTCTGCCTCCTCTAATGGCTTCCAGGTTTTCCACGATAACGATCGAGTCGTTGCCTGTAATAACCTGAACTCCTGGGTTGTTTAAATTGGCTGTTGCCATAATTACATAATGTTAGAAATTACAGAGGAGATCTCCTCCTTGGAGGCCTCTTTTGATGTGCCGGCTGCGTCAAGCGGTCGATGCTGGCCACGGAGCGATTGGGTTGCGAGCGACTGCGTCAGGTCCTTGACGTCGGTCTCGGTCTCGTCTAAATAAGCCGTGAACTCATCGTCACTTTGAAAGCTCATTTTCGCGAAATCCTTCACGATCTTTGCCTTGATTGCTGGGGGCACATCTTTGAGCTTAACTTCGAGCGCTTGCTGCCGAGTTTCGCTTGTTTTCCCTGACTCTAACTTGGCCAGCTTGTCAGAGAGCAATTCGTTTTGAGAGATCAACTGTTTGGCCCATTCTGGTACGCCAGCGTCCTCTTTCTTTTCGGGTTCGGCGTCCTCTTTCTTTTCGGGTTCGGCCCCTTTTTTTGCTTTTTCAACGGCAGATGTAGCTCTGCGATCGGCCTCTGCTTTTGCCAATTTTAGCATAGGCTCGAGCGCTTTCACTGCTTCGTCTGCTTCACTCTCCTCTGTGACGGTTTTGCTTAGCTCTTCTGCAAGCCCATCAATAAAGGCGCTGTTAAAGTTCATGTTGGTATACATGGCCTTAATTAGCGCGGCTAGTGTCTTTTTCATATTTGTGTCAATAATTGACCAATAAAATGTAGTAGAGTGACACAAAAATAAATTAATGTGCTTATAATACAAGCACATTAATCATATATTTGTATTAAAACTATTGGATAAATGACTAATTACCCGGATATAAGATTCAGAAAGAAGGAGGGGGGGGCGAAAGTCGACTGGTTCGAGGTCGTGGAGCCCTGTTTGGTGCGTGTCGTTGGTCCCACCCTGACGATTATAATCCCAGCCGGATACGTCACCAACTTTGCCAGTATGCCTCGGTTTTTTTGGCTCCTGATTGCTCCCCACGGCCTAATTGCTAACGGGGCGGTGGTGCATGATTTTATGTACGAAAGCCGAGCTTTTGAGGAGTATCTGGATAGCCGGTCGGCTCGCTTATTGGCAGACACGATCTTCCTGGCAAACATGAAGCAGAGCGGCGTGCGAGCTTTTCATGCCTATTTTTTTTACTTGGCAATCCGGGCCTTTGGTCGGTCTTGGTGGATGAAGAACCCACTTTAATTTTAATCGTTTCAACATGAGAAATCCTTTCATTTTTCTTTGGCTCCTGGGTGCTTATATTATTATAAGCATTGGTTCCCTCTCTGCTCAAACAATAACAATGCCAATCGGAGGGGGCACGATTGCCACCCGAGAATGGGTTGAGCAGTATACTTTCAATCGTTTGCGCGAGCTGGGTGTTTCGGATTGTATTTTGCAAGTCGACTCTATTGCCCAGGAGGGCCCCTCTATTTCGTTCAAGATAAACTCTTCTTTCACGTCGCTGCTTTCTTACCAGGTTGAAATTAAGAAGGGCACGCAGTCCTGGTATTACAGCAACATTCCCTATCAGACCGGCGAGAGAATGACCCTTGATGGCGTGGTGGCGACCGGCTCTGTCGTGATCACTGTTTCTCCGATCGGACGGCCCTCCTGCTATGCCTCAGCGAGTTATTTCTTGCTTGGAGACAATGGCGTCCTAGCTTGCGATGCGGGCCCTACAATTCTGAATATATCGAACGCAACGGACACTACATTAACTGCCCAATTTCACGGCAGCGGGGTCTCTGAGATTCGCTACAAAATACTGAATAGTTCCGGGACTCAGGTTCACACAGCGGTGGTGTACCCCACTAGCTCTGTGATCCCTTTGTCGTTCCCTAGCCTCATTCCAGGCGGTTATTCGCTTATTTTAGAAGGCATTAACTGCACTGGCTCCTCTTCCCTCGGCTTCAACGTCACGTCTCCTCTCGCTAACTGCGACTCAGGGCCTGAAATTCTTAGTATATCCAGTATCACTGGCACCTCTGCCTCGGTCTCGTTTCATGGCGACAATGTTACCTCGCTGAATTGGAAAGTTAAGGACGGTAGCTCTGTGCTGTACAATACCACGTTTAATCCTACTTCGTCCACATTCGGCATCAACTACTCCCTTGGTAATGGCACCTATAAGCTCGTTCTATCGGGCGCTAATTGCGTAGGCTCCGATAGTGCAGATTTCACGGTTGCGAGCGGCGGCGGTGGTGATGTCGTTCTCTCATCCGGCTGGAAGTTTATCGGTCGCACAGATACAACCTTCCTGAATATAACGGTTTCCGGTAGTGCAGGGAATTGGCTGATTTCGGACACGTCTCCTTTTACTCCGAATGTTGGGCATGAAGAAAGGTACAGGATTAACGACGTACTGGTGAAGGGCTCCAAGCTGACGAACTATGCCTATACCTCTAACGGGGTCTTAGATATTAAGAAGTGGGTGGTTAAGACGGGTCTCTCGGATGGAATGGGTGAATGGACACTGGCAGGATGGTCGGGTAGTGATCCAGACGGAGGGCAGCGTTTTTCTCCTCGTGCGGATGTCGGTGGTCAGTCTATAATTTTCTTCGAAGCGGACGACAATAAAGCAGGTCTTGCTTGGCTGGACAGGACTCCTACTTGGTATCGAGGAGACCACACTGTTTCATGGCCCACGAAAGCGCCTAATATGACCCTCCCTGCTGGAAAGTATATCATGTACAATTTCAGGCTACACGGAACAGATCAAAACCAAAGGCAATCAAAGGGTGAAACTTTCACAGCCGATCACACCGACATTTCGAAGCGTGTAGGGTTGGTATATGGTAGCGATGTGCTAGGCATAACCAATGTCAATGCTAGCGAGAGCCAGTTCCGTACATGGGCGAATAATACAACACTGTACGCCTCGCTAGCATTCGAGTGGAACGAAGGCAACAACTATCTGGAACACATGTCTATACAGCAAAAATGGTTCACAACTCGCCTAAAAGAAAGGTTCGCGGAAGATGGCCGATCTAATTACATCCTCATGCCCGATTATGGAGGGTATGACTACTCTACAAATAATATTTGGCCAAGTCCGGAAAACTCGGTCACTGGTAATAGTATAAGGTGGCGCTATACCGGAACGGTACAGGACTTGTTTAATGGCGATGGGTACCTCGGTTTTTTCCAGGGAGCGATTAACGCGGTTAACGTTAAACACTACGGAACGAATCCAAAAAATTACGGCACCAACCTGCTAAGAATTGCCAAGATTAATAGCATAAAAAAAGCCGGGTACAAAGCAATAACATTCGGTTGGGGGATGGTAGAAATTCCTTCATACGAAGGATGGGTGGCAGGCTTCGGCTGGCAAACAAAACACCCAAGCGGAGGCGTCGTTCAGAGAAATGATCTATCCCAAATACCATTTGACGACGCAGTCACGAACGGATTTCACTCCCTGTGGTACGGTGACGGCTTTTGGTGCTGGGACGGGCAGGGCATGCGCAATGCCGACCCTGTTACTATGGATAGCAGGCCAAGTACAACCCTCTTAGCCGGTGCCTCTGTGCTAGCTCAAAATGGCGGGTCTGTGGGCAACTATCAGGCTGCTCCGGATCCGGGACTTGATGGATACTACATAGGCGCTCAACTATACAATCAATGTGCTGAAACCGAAGGAGGCACGAAATTCTTTGCAACCTTCACCATTGGAGGCACTACCTACAATGCCGAGCCTGACGGCTCTGACGCTCTTATAGCTTACGATCAATCTCGTGGCGTCTGTTCTGTTCGGGTGAAAAATGGAAATGCTACAATCGTCTACTACAATCCTTTCGCAGGTAATTCGTGGCAGACGTTTTCTGTCAACATCTACGGCTCAACCTTCACTGGTCAGGTCTATGGAAAAAGAGTTTATATTGCTAACGTCACAATTTAATTTCTAAGATATGTTTGCGGCCAGAATATGTGCCAAGGGCGAGATTACCTCGCTTGGTGCCGGTATGTCAATCAAAAATTAAAAATACAACCTATGAGCTTATTAGTTGGAGCCGGAGACTTCGGGATCGGTCAAATAAAACACCAAGCGGAGTCCAGCGCTGCTGCTGCTGCTGCCAGTGTCGCAAGTGCGAATGCCGTCGTGACTGGCGTGAGTACGGCCCGCCCAAGCATCCGGCCAACGCTGCTGGTGGATTTCGCGAATGCCGACAGGTTCGACCCGCGCTTGATCGTTACAAGAAACTCGATTGGCACCTGTTTCGACGAACGCGGGTTTCGCGTTACGCGACAGGCTCACCAGATTCGTTACGAACACGACCCCATCACCGGCAGGCGGTTGGGCGCGTTGAAAGAAGCCGCCGCCACAAACCTGTACCTGTATTCGGGGGAGATTTCCGCAGCCAATGGGTGGGCGCCTAGCGCTGCACTTACTTCCACTCTGAACAATGCGGAGGGCTTGGACGGCACGATGAGCGCTGAAAGACTTACAGTCGGATCAGTGGGAGAGGTGTTTTTCCGGAGAGCCAATTCGACTAACCTGACGATTGGGCAGAATTACACGAGGTGGGGCGTTTTTCGGGCCGGAACCTCCATCTCGATAGC
>Ga0105053_10004559_pt1 | contig 20296 bp, 8 predicted proteins | sample BON01_FD_78093 | JGI IMG/M metagenome (GOLD analysis project Ga0105053, IMG submission 78093) | Freshwater microbial communities from Lake Bonney liftoff mats and glacier meltwater in Antarctica - BON-01 | ecosystem: Environmental > Aquatic > Freshwater > Ice > Glacier meltwater | place: Lake...
CGCCCCGGCCCCGGCCGGGGCCGGCCGCTGGGTGTGGCGTTGCCCCCAACCCCGCCCCCCAACCCCCCCCCCCCCCCCCCCAACCCCACCCCCACCCCCCCGCCGTCAAACCAATACAAAAACGCGACGCCACGCGCGACAAAACAAAACAAAACAAAACAAAACAAAACAAAACAAACCAAAACAAAACAAAACAAAACGACAGACAAGATCGTGTGGGACGTCGGCCACCAGTGCTACATCCACAAGATGCTCACGGGACGCCGCGCCCGCATGCGCACCATCCGCCAGACGGGCGGGCTCAGCGGCTTCACCAAGCGCAGCGAGTCCGAGTACGACCCGTTCGGCGCCGGGCACTCTTCCACCTCGATTTCCGCCGCCCTGGGAATGGCGGTCGGCCGCGACGCCCGCGGCAAGCGCAACAACGTGGTCGCGGTCATCGGCGACGGCGCCATCACGGGCGGCATGGCGTACGAGGCCATGAACCACGCCGGGTTCCTGGACAAGAACATGGTGATCGTGCTCAACGACAACCAGCAGGTCAGCCTGCCAACGCAGTACAACGGCAAGAACCAAGACCCCGTCGGCGCGCTGTCGAGCGCGCTGGCGCGCCTCCAGGCCAACAGGCCGCTGCGCGAGCTGCGCGAGGTCGCGAAGGGCCTGACCAAGCGCCTGCCGCAGCCGATCCAGGTCGCCACGTCCAAGATCGACGAGTACGCGCGCGGCATGATCTCGGGCAGCGGGTCGACCCTCTTCGAGGAGCTGGGCCTCTACTACATCGGACCCGTCGACGGGCACAACGTGGACGACCTGGTGGCGGTTCTCCAAGAGGTGCGCGCGGCCGACACGGTCGGGCCCGTGCTGGTGCACGTGATCACGGAGAAGGGCCGGGGGTACCTGCCCGCGGAGACGGCGCAGGACAAGATGCACGGGGTGGTCAAGTTCGACCCGCGCACGGGGCAGCAGTTCAAGGACGGCGGGGGGGCGGCGCCGAAGAAGAAGGAGGAGGGCGGCGGAAGCAGCAGCAACGGCAACGGCAACGGCGCGACGGCGGCGGCGGCGGCCTTGTCGGTCCCGGCGGTGGCGGCGGCGGCCCCCGCCCCCCCCCCGAAAAAGGCGGCCGCCGCCGCCAAGGCCATGCCCTACACCAACTACTTCGCCGACGCGCTGGTGGCCGAGGCCGAGCGCGACTCGCGCGTCATGGCCGTGCACGCCGCAATGGCGGGCGGCACCGGCCTCTACCGCTTCGACCGCCGCTTTCCCGACCGCACCTTTGACGTGGGCATCGCCGAGCAGCACGCCGTCACTTTCGCGGCGGGGTTGGCGACCGAGGGGCTGTCCCCCTTTGTCGCCGTCTACTCGACCTTCCTGCAGCGCGCGTACGACCAGGTCGTGCACGACGTGGCGCTGCAACGCTTGCCCGTCCGTTTCGCGATGGACCGCGCGGGGCTGGTCGGCGCGGACGGCGCGACCCACTGCGGCGCCTTCGACACGACCTACATGGCGTCGCTTCCCAGCATGGTGTGCATGGCGTCGTCGAACGAGGCCGAGCTGGTGCGCATGGTGGCCACGGCCGCGGCCATCGACGACCGGCCGTCGTGCTTCCGCTTCCCCCGAGGGAACGGCGTCGGCGTCGACCTGGCCGCCGCCGGCATTGGCGCCGACATGAAGGGGCAGCCGCTCGAGGTCGGGCGCGGCGTGGTCTTGCGCGAGGGCAGCGACGTGGCCCTCCTGGCCTACGGCTCGGCCGTCAACGAGGCCCTGGCCGCGGCCGAGATGCTCGCGCGCGAGGGCGTCAGCGCGACCGTGGCCGACGCGCGCTTCTGCAAGCCCCTGGACGTGGCCCTGGTGCGGCGGCTCGCGAAAAACCACCGGGCGCTCATCTCGGTCGAGGAGGGCGCGGTCGGCGGCTTCGCCTCGCACGTGATGCAGTGTTTGGCCACCGAGGGCCTCCTGGACTCGGGCGCGTGCCGCTTCCGGCCCATGACCCTGCCGGACTACTTTGTCGACCACGGCAAGTACGAGGACCAGCTGTGCGAAGCGGGGCTGACGGCCGCACACGTGGCGGCGACGGCGATGTCGGCGCTGGGCCGGGCGAAGGACGCCATGCTGCTCTCGGCGGTGGCGTCGGGCGGGCGGCGGGCGGGGGCCGTGGGGCAGAAGCGCGAGGGGCAGCCGGGCGGGGCGGTGGTGCCGGTGGTCAACGGGGCGGCGGCTGGGGGCAACTGAGCGGGTGGGGAGAGAGAGTGGAGGGGAGTGAGAGGGCGGCGGGGCTTGCGGGGTTCCGAGCGCTGCCCTCCTCTTTTTTTTCTTCTTTGCGTTCTTTGGTTGCTCGTCGCCCGCCCCGCCCGGCGAACCGACCGGCCGGCATTTGTCTTTCTGTTTCTGCTGCCGACACATTGTTGTCCGCCCCCCCCCTTTTGTCCCTCGAGTTCTCCGCGCGCGTGTCCCTTGTCCTCGCCCTGTCGGACGACGGTCAAGAGCAACGGGGGTAGGCCTGACCGGCAGACAGCGCGGTTTCCGCGGGAGAGAGGGCGGGGCGGGGCGCCTTTTTGGCGGCAGCGGCGGCGGCCGCAGGCGTGCGCGCTTTGCGTCGTCGGCCGCGCGCGCGCGACGACGGCGGCGGCTTCGGCGCAGGACGGGCGGCCGTGCGACGGGCCGTCCTTCCTCCCTTGGGTTCTCGGCCGGAACAATTTTCGATTTCGTTAGCCCTGGGCTCTCGCGCAACAGACACACATCCCTTTTTTGCGTTCTCGTCCTCGTTCTGCTTTCCTTTTTTTTTTCGCGGGCGCGCTCTGGAAATTTTCTTTAACACGCGCCTGCTGGGCTCCCTTTCCGGGACCAAACGCAAACAAATACACACAGCGATACGCAGACCAGACCTCTTTCTAACAACTACAAACCCCTTGTCCAGCAAAGAACAAAAGCAGCAGAGACAATCTCAAAAGAGTAAAAAATGAAACTGCGGTCGAGAGCAAGCGAGCGGCTATTTTTTTCCTCCAGTCCGGGGCGGCGGCGAACGGTCTCTCTCGCCGCCGCCACGAGCCGACGACGCAGAGTCTTGTTGTCCTCCCCTGAGGCCCCTCTCCCCTCGTGAACGGACAAACACGTGCGCGCGCAACACACATGCCGGGCGCGTTTCCCGCAGCCCCTTTCGCGCCCCGCGTCTAGGTTAAACAGAGACAGACATTACAAGAGAGAGCGCCTCAAGACTGCGGGGCGAAAAGCGGCGTCTTTGGGGGGCGTCTCGGCGGGCCCCGCCTAAAAATAAAAACTTGACTTTGGAAAACGCTGCAGCACCAGCGGGCCGACACAATGAGCCGGCCGTACGGAGAAGGAGGAAGCGAGCAGTACAGCGACGATTACCAGCAGCAGCCGCGCCACCAGGCGCGCCACCAGCAGCAGCAGCAGCAGGCGGCACCAAAGGGCAACGGCGGCGGCCAGCCCCCCGTCGCCGTCGCTCCGGCCGCGCCCGGCGCCGCGCTTGCCGCGTTTGCCGCGGCCGACGCAATGTTTGGCGCCGCCTCGGCGCCCCTCTCTCCCAACCAGGGCCAGCAGCACCAGCACCAGCACCAGCACCAGCACCAGCAGCAGCGGCATGTCCCTCCTCTCGCCGCTCCCTTTGCTCTCCGCTTCGCGGCCACCGAAGACGCCGCCGCCGCCGCCGCCGCTCACTGGCCGCCAGCGCCCTCGGGCCGCCGCCGCCACGACGGCGCCTCGTCATCCGACGCCAACAACGCCGACGCCCCTTTCTCTTCCTCCTCCTCCGCCTCCCTCTTCCGCCCGCCCCCGCGCCCCCCTCCCAAAACCGTCGGACGCTCCATCGCCGACCTCGCCCAGCACCGCGTCCACGGCCGCACGCCCATGCGCTTCGAGCTCGAGCTCATCCCCCTGTTTGCGTCGGCGCTGCCGCCGGGCCTCGGCCGCGCGCGCCTCTGCTGGGAGCGCGGGCAAAAGCTCTACGTGACGGACAGCGCCGCCGTCAACCCCAATACGCGCGCGGTGTTCTGGCAGCAGCGGCTGGCGCAGCGGGCGACGTTCTACTGGGACGAGGAGAGGGGGGCGTTCGCGCCGAAGGAGTACGTGCTCAAGCTGCAGGCGGTGCGCGGCGGAGGGACAGGGGGAGAGGGCGAGGGCGGCGGCACGGCAGCGGCTGCGAGCGGCCCGGGCGGCGGCGGCGGCGGCGGCGGCGGCTCGAGCGGCAACGCGCGCGGCGCCACGACCGTCGCGCGCCTGTCGGTCGACCTGGCCGCCTACTGCAGCCGCGACCCGGACGCGGCCTCCTTGCCCCCGTTGGAGGCCTACTTCGAGCTGCGGCCCTTTGGCCGCGTCAAGATGTCGGTCAAGGCCACGTGGCTCCGCGGCGAGGAAGCCGGCAGCCCGGGGTCGCTCGCGGGGTCGGCGGCAGGCGCGGGCGGCGGCGGCGGCGGCGGCGGGCGGCACGGCGGCGGCAGCGCCGGCGGGCCCGGGAGCGCGGCCGCGTCCGAGTTTGAGGGGTCGGTCGCCTCGGACGGTGGCGGCGGGAGCCCGCGGAGGCAGAGAGGCGGGGTGTGGGGCGCGGACGGGGCGCTGGACGAGGGGCGGGAGGACGACTGGGGAGAGGAGCCGCCGCAGCCGTCGTCGCCGTCGCCGGCGCCGGCGCCGTCGCCGGCGCCACACCGGCCGCCCGTCGTGCGCCCGCTCTGCCCTCTGTCCGCGGCAGTAGAAGCGGGAGGAGGAAGAGGAGGAGGACATCGCCCAGACCCGTTCGAGGAGGAGGAGGCCAGGCAGGCCGCGCTGTGCTCGCTGCAGGTCGAGTGCGACGACCGAAACCGCCGGGCAGCGACAGAGGGGCGGCTGCGTGGGGGCGCGGCGGCGGCCTTGGGCGGCGGCGGCGGAACAGCGGCGCGCCTCGGGCGGCGCGTGCTGCGGCTGTTGTTTCCCTGCTGCGTCCCCGGGTCGTCCGAGCAGGACGCGCTCGCCAAGGCGCAGGAGGAGTTTGCGCGCCGGCTCGAGGCGAAGAGGCGGCAGCAGCAGGAGGCGTCCTGGAATGGCGTTTTGAGGGCGGGCGGCGAGGCGGAGGAAGAGGGGCGGGGAACCAGCGGCAACGGCAACGAGGGGGAGCTCGCCGCCCCCCGCTACGGCCCGCCGCCGCCGCCGCACCCGAGCTACGGTGCGGCGGTGGGCCAGGGCCAGGGCAGCGGCGCCTCCTCCCCGGGGCGCCGGAGCTCCAGCCGCTCCTCTTCGCCGGCCCGCGCGCAGGCGCAGCAGCAGCACCAGCAGCACCAGCAGCACCAGCAGCACCAGCAGCACCAGCGGCCGCAGCACCAGCTGCAGCAGCCGTTGCAAGCGTGGCGGCCGGCGTCGCCGTTCCACGGAGCGGGCGGCGACGGCGACGGGCCGCTTTGAGCGCGATGTTCGCGATGGATTTTTCGAGACAAGCAGCACTGTGACAGCGATCAATAACGCTCACATCTAATCAAGAAACACACACACGCGCGCTCTCTCCTCTATGCAGTTTATTTTCAAGCGATTTGTGTCTAGGCGCGCGCCCCCCCTTCCCACGACAAAACTCGAAATTTAAATGGGCGGGTTCGCCTGGTAGCGCACGTGCGCCCCGTAGTCCGCCCCGTGCGGTCCGCCTGCTCCTGCCCCCATGGCCCCCGCGTCGAGAAAGGGCGACACGGGCGCGTGCTGGCCGCAGCCCGCGCACGAAAAATCTTTCCCGAGCGCGATCATCAGCGCCATCATCGCCAGCGACAGCAGCACGAACCCCGCCGCCGCCGCGTTGACGCCGTCCTGGTCGAGGTCGCGCACGTCCACGCGCGCCGAGATGTCCACCTTGGTGATGAAGTTGTGCGCGGACAGCAGCAGGCACAGGGTCGAGAGCGTCGAGAAGGCGAGCAGGGCGGCGCGGCCGCGGCGAAAGGCGTCGGGCAGCAGCGCGGTGGCAAAGAGGGCGATCAGCAGGGCGAGCTCGAACCACAGGGAGAACCACTCCCACTGGAAGGATTGGGCGCACGAGGCGTAGGCGAGGGCCGTGGCCCTGGACGGGCTGGCGGCGGCGGCGGCGATGGCGACGACAGGGATAGCGGGCGCGGGGGTGGCGTCGTGGTTGGCGTCGTTGGCGTCGTTGGCGTCGTCGTCGGCGACGAGGGCGGCGGCGGCGACAACGGGCGGCGGCGGCGTGAGCAGGGGGAGCGAGGCGTTGCCGCCGTTGGCGCTGGCGGCGGCTGCGACCTCGGCCTCGGTCTCCGCGGCTGCCCTGGCGGCGGCGGCGGCGCGTTGCTGCTCCTGCTGCTGTTGCTGGGCGGCGGCGGCCAAGGCGGCGGCGGCCTCGACCTCGGCGGCGGCGGCGGCCGCCTGCTGCTGCTTGGCGGCCTTTGTGCACTGCGAGCTCGCGCCCGCGACGCCGCCGAGGGCGATGAGCCACGCCACCAGGGCGAAGCAGATCACAGCTAGGCCCAGCGGGTGAATCTGGAGCTTGGCGCGCGCCATCGTGTTTCTTTTTGTCGTTGTTGCTAATTTTGGCAAGAGGCGTTTTGACCGATCGTCGTCGTCGTCGTCGTTGTTGTCGTCTTGGTCATTCAACGCGGCGGCGCCGGCTTTAGAGGTTTGTTGCTTTATGTCTTGTTGCACGTCGTCGCCGGGGATTCGATTGTGATACAAAAAAGTAAGAGTATGCTTGTGCTGAGCGCGCGCGCGTGCTCTGTCAACTCATGAGTAAGAAACAGCAAGAAGCGTTGTCGTCGGCGCGCGGCCCCACCCCGCTCACAGACGGCGGCGGAGGGAGAACGACAAACGACAAAACCAAATCCAAAAAAAAGCCAAATCAGGCCACCATCGACTCGCGCGCGCCCGCGTCGCCCCGCGCCCGCAGCGCCGCCTCCAGCCCGTCCGCGCGCCTCCGCTCGCGCGCCAGGTCACCCCTGAGCGCCTCGCCCTCCGCCGAGCGCTGCGCCGCCTCCACCTTTGCCGCCACCAGCGCCCCAACCAGCTCCGCGCCCTCGGCCGCCAGGGCCGCCGCCTCGCGCTCGGCCCGCGCGAGCCGCCCCCGCACCGCCTCGCGCTCGAGTAGGAGGCCGCGCACGATGCGGCGGGCGCGGTCGGCGCCCGGGGCGGCGGCGGGCGCGGCCGCTGGGGCCGGGGGGCGCCCGCCGAGCGGGGGCAGGGCGGCGGCGCCTCCCGGGTCCGACACCCGCTTGGCAGCAGCAGCGAGAGTGGAAGCACCGCCAACAGCAGCATCGTCCGGCGCGTCCAGCTCGCGCAAGAGGTCTTCCGCCGAGCGCCCTTCTACCTCTGCCGCCGCGCGGTCGCCGCCGCCGCCGCCGTCGTTGCCGCCGCCGCCGCCGCTGTTGCTTCCGCCGCCAAAGGTCCACAGCCTGCTTCCGGGGCGCGCCCAGGAGGCCGAGGGGGCCGCGCGGGGCGCGGCCGAGGCGGCGGCGGAGGCGGAGCACGCGCGCAGGGCGGGGAGCGGCGCGCGGCTGGCGCCGAGGTCGGCGGCGGCGGGCGCTTGGGAGGCCGCAGAGGCGGAGGCGGCGGCCTGCCCCCACGGCCATCCTGCCCTCGCCCCCTGCTGCTGCTGCTGCGGCGGCTGATGCTCTCGCCGCATCTCTTCTTCCGCCGCCGCCGCCGCCGCCATGACCTCGGCCGCCTCCCCCGACGGGCAGCTCAGGGGCCGCCGGTGCCGCTGCTCCTGCTGGTGGTGGTGCGGCGGCCGGGGGCCCGAGGGCGGCGGCGGCGCGGCGCGGCCGTCGTCCTCGCCGCCGCCGCCGAGGCGAGGCAACTCGACCGGCTCCGCCTCGTGGGCTGACCCCGCCCCCGCGCACGATGGCGGCGGCGACGCGGCGCGCCCGCCGGCCCACGGCGACCGGGGCGTCTCGCGAAGCGAGCCTCCCCCCGCCCCGCCGCCACCCGCGCCCGCGCCCGCGCCCGCGCCCGCGCCCGCGCCCGCCGACGACAAAAACGAGGCGGCCGGGGCCGGGGAGGCCGCGAGGCGGCCGGCGCCCGCAAAGGGCGGCGGCCTGAGGGAGGGGGTGGTGGCGCCCGTCGGGGAGGAGGCCGACGCCGCGGACGCCGGCGCCGGAGCCGGCGCGGCCGCGGGCGCCGGCGCGGCCGCGGCCGGCGGCCAGCGCCGCTGGTTGTTGTTGAGGGGCACTTTTTGCTCGGACGCGCCGCCGCCCTTGACCTGCACGCACTCGGCGCGCAGCAGCACGCGCAGGGACAGGCCGTTGCTCCCGTTGCCTGGGCCGCTCTTGTCGCCACCGCCACCGCTGCCGCTCTTGTCGCCCCTGCCGCTGCCGGGCGCGCCCGGCGCCGCCCCCGCGCCCGAGAAAGGCAGCCAAAAGACAACCTCGCGCTCGACCGCCCGGGGGGGCGCCGACACCGCCCCGCCGCCGCCGCCGCCGCCGCAGAGCTCGCGCGCAAAGTCGACGCGGGTCTTGGCGAGGGTGCGGCGGCCGGCGGCCCCGCCCGAGATGAGGGCGGCGACGGCAGCCGAGGCGGCCGAGGCGGCGGCGGCGCCGTGGGGGACGGCCTGGACCTTGAGCGTGTGATCGCGGGCGACGGGGACCAGGAGGCCCCCCTGGGCGCTCCCGGGGGCCCGGCGGAACGCGACGACGTCGGTCAGCCGCATCACCTCGCGGCCATAGTCGGCGCGGCGGCGGCGGTCTCCGCCGCCGCCGCCGCCGTTGCCCTCGTACGACGGCGACGGCGCCGACGGCTCGGACAGGCACGACTCGTCGCCGCGGCTCCACACAACGGAGAGCGGGTGCTCTGACAGGCGCTCGGGGATGTTTTCTTTTGTTTCGATTGAGCAGGGGGGGTTGATGGGCGTGTGAGCGCGTGCGATGCGCGATGGGGGGGGGGGACGACGCGTCGCAATGGGTGTGCACGCCTTCTCTCTCTCTCTGTCTCTCCGTCTCTGCTGCTTGCACTGACCGATGCTGAGCGGCACGATCGAGATGTCGTAGCGCGCGCTCACGCGCGCAAACATGGCGGCGTCAAGATGTTTTGTCACTCTTTTTTTCGATCCGTGCGCGCGCCCGTAGAAGGAGAATAGTGGGGAGAGGATTGGTGTGTGCGTGGGTGTTACGTGTGGTTGTGTGTGCTAGAGAGGAAGAGTGTGCTCTGGAGATCGCCGCTGATGCCTCCTTAAGGATCGAGGGAGCCGCCGCCGCGCGGCAGGAGCGTCAACGGGCCGCGCGCCAAAAGGCCGCGCGATCTGCGCAACGAATAAAAAACGCGAGCTGTGGTATTTGTGTCCTGACAGTTCGCCCCCGCCCCTCCTGTCAAGGTCCTGACGTTTCGTGCGCCTCAGAGAAACGCCACCGCGGGCAGGTCCGACCCATCCGAGCCCGCCTCCCCGCCTTTCGGCGCCGCCGCCGCGGACCCCGCCGCCGCCGCCTCGCCCGCCTCCTCGTCGGACCCCACGCGCAGCAGCACCTTGACGCAGCCGTCGCTCTTGTCGTCAAACATCTTGAACCCCTTCGGCGCCTCGGCCAGCGGCAGGCGGTGCGTGACGACGGCCGAGGGATCCAGCTCGTTGCGCGCCACCTTGGCCGCCAGCTCGCGCCAGTAGCGCTGCACGGGCGCCTGGCTCGCGGCCAGGCGCAGGCCCTTCTCCATCAGGGCGCCGCTGCAAAAGTGGTTGCACGTTCCCGCAAACACGCCGACCACGCCGACGCGGCCGCCCTTGCGCACGCAGCGGACGGCGGCGTTGAGCGCCTCGGGCGAGTCCTGCTCGAGGCCCGCGGCCATCTCGAGGCGGTGGTGCGCGCCGCGGGCGTAATGCTGCCCCACGGCCTCGATGCACACGTCCGGCGCGCCCGCAGGCTCCCCCTCACTCAGCTCGGCGACCGCCTTGAGCGCGCCCTCGATGCCGCCGCCGACGCCGCCAAAGGCGCCGCCCAGCACCCCCGCCGCGCTCTCGATGCGCACGGTGTCGAGGCGGCACGAGCTGCTGCTGCCGCCGCCCTCGTTTTTGCCGCGCAGCACGACCCCCGGGCGGCGCGCAAAGTCGAGGCGCCACTGCACCGGGTCGATCAGCACCACCCGGCGGGCGCCGCGGTGTGCCGCGCACTGGGCGGCGACGAGGCCGATCGGGCCCGCGCCCCAGATCGCCACGTAGTCGCCCGGGCCGACGCCGCCCAGCTCGCACGCGGTCCACGCCGTCGGCAGCACGTCGCCCAGCAGGGCCGCGTTCTCGTCGCTGATGCGGCCGCCGCCGGGCGCCTTGCCGGCGGCGGCGGCGGCGGCGATGGAGGCGCCGGCGCCCTCCGCGGCCTTGCCCTGGCCCGCCTTGCCGCCGCCGGCGCCTTGCTTAGTCTTGCCCTGCCCGGCCTCGCCGCCGCCGCCCTCCGCTGCCGCCGCCAGCCCCCCGCCCTCCTCAAACTGCGCCAGCGGTAAGAGGTTGACGTCCGCAAACGGCACGCGCACAAACTCGGCGTGCGTGCCGCCATGCCCGCCGGTTGAATGGCTGTAGCCATAAATTCCCGCCGTGCGCTGCCCAAAGAGCGCGCCCTGCGTCGCCGAGGGGTTGCTCACGTCGCACGACGAGAAGAACCCCTGCTGGCAGAACCAGCAGGCGCCGCAGGCGATGTCAAAGGCCATGGCGACGCGGTCGCCGACCTTGATTTCGGCGACGCCCGGCCCCACGCTCTCGACGACGCCCATCGCCTCGTGCCCGATGACGTCGCCGCTCTTCATGCCGGCCATCGTGCCGTTGTACATGTGCAAATCGGAGCCGCAGATGGCGGCCAGGCGCACGGCCACGACGGCGTCGGTCGGGTCCGTCACGGCCGGGCGGGGCTCGCCGTCGACGACGGCGACGCTCTTCTTGCCGCGCCACACGAGCGCGCGCATCTTGCGCGTAGGGTGGGTCTTGCTTGGCATGGTCAGCAGGCGGGCCGAGCGAGCGGCGCCCTCGGCGGCGGTGGTCGGGGTCGGGGCCAAGGCCGACGCCGAGGCGGGTGGCTGCGCCTCCTCCTTTTTGGCGGCGTGTTTGATCGCCGCCTTGTCGACGGCCTCGATGACGCGGCCGGGGGCCATGCCGGACATGGCTGCTTGTTGTTTTTGTGCAGCCGCCAAGGAGCTCAGGGCCGCCAGGGCGGCGTTTGTGTTGTTTTTGCTTGCGTGATATGTGTGTGAACTACTGCGCGCGTTCGTTGGTTGCGTGGAAGAGGTGTGACCGCGTACGTCGTGTGTGTTTGTTGTTGCGCTTTGGGTGTGAGAAGGAGAAAGGAAGGGGATGGCGGCGGAACGGAAAAGTGATTTTGATTTTGATTTTGATTTTGATTTTGATTTTGATTTTGATTTTGTGACGACGACGACGACAGCAAAAAGAAAATCATACACACACGCCGCATCCCCCTTCTTCCTCTTCCTCCTCGTCGTCGGTCCCCTCCACCCCCTCCTCCGCCATCATCTCCCGCGTCCGCCGCCGCCACCGCGCCAGCAGGTCCGGCCTCTTGCCCCGCATCGCCGATCGCGCCGCCCCCAAGGCGCGGTGCGAGGCGCCGAGGTCGGCCGACAGCGCCGCCAGCAGCGCCGCCGCCTCGCACGCGTCGGCCTCGAGCTCGGCCAGGCGCGCGGGCCAGCCGCCGTCGTCGGCGGCGGCGGCGGCGGCGTCTGGCGGCGGCGCTGCTGCTGCTCGTGCTGCTGATGGTGGGGACGCTGCGGCTGAGGGCGCGCCTCCGGCCGCCATCCCCGCGCCTATCCGAGGAGGAGGAGGAGCGGGGATTGCCGCCGCCGCCGCCGACGCCGCCGCGAGCGCCACGCGCGCCGCGCGAAGACGCGCGAGCGTTGACGCCTGCGCGGCGCGGATCTGGCGCACGTCCGCGGGCGGGGCCGCCAAGGAGCTCAGGGCCGCCAGGGCGGCGTCGCGCGCGGCGACCGCTTGGCCGCTGGCGGCTGCTGCTGCTGTTTCTGCTTCTGTCTCTCCCGCGCTCATGCTTTCGGCGGCGGCGGCGGCGGCGGCGGTCGTGCGGCGGTGGAGCGCGCGCGCCCGTCGTCGGCGCCTTTTTCGTTTTTTCTCGCTGTGCAACAGGCCGACAGAAGTGCGTTCCTACTCGCTGGGATGGCGGTGTGTGAGTGACCACGGTGAGTAAGCGCAGTGGTTGTTGAGCAGAAGTGAGAGCGTGAGAATGAGTAGGGGCGTTTCGGTTAACGGGGGAGAGAAGGGGGGGAGGAGAGAAAAAACAGGTGATAGCCACTCCCCACGGGGTTTCCGCTGACCGCCCGAGCTCACACGACCGCGATCACCTCTTCATCAGAGGCAGACCGCGATCACACGACCCACCCAAGCACCCAACCACTCTCATAAACCGTCCCCCTCTCGACTGTTTGAAGAACCGAACGCGCCAACTTCTCCTCCCGTCACGCGCTCACGCCATGGCTGGTCCTCGTCGCGCGCCCTAGGCGTCCACTCGAGCGTCATTTTGCGCTCGGACGCTCGATCACACACTCAGAAAGAACGGGCCGCCGCTGTCGCCGATCGCGACGCCCAATCGCGCGGCGCCTGTCGTCGTCGCCGCCGCGAGTCGCGGCCGCGCGCGCCTCTTGACCAAAACTGAGCAAGCGAGGCGAATGGCGGCACCGGCGCGCCAGCAGCGGCGCAGGCGGCGGCGCCTCGCGACGTCCGCCACGACCCCGCCCCTCTCCCTCGCCCTCCTCCTCCTCGCCCTGGCGGCAGCGACGACGACGACGACGACGACCGGAACCGCCGCTTTCGCCGCCTTCGCCGCCGCTGCTGCCACCGGCCCGCCCGCCGCCTCTGAGGACGCCCTCCGCCACCACGTGCCCGCGCGCGCGCGCAGCGCGGCCCTGGCCGCGCTCTCGGGCGACGTGGCCGCCGGCGGCGACCGCGCCGACCTGCTGGCCTCGCTCTCGCGCGCCGACCGCGCCGCCTGGGGCCGCGACGCCGGCCTGACGATCGGAGGCACGCTCGCCGCGCTCGCCTCGCCGCGCACGCTCCTAGAGGTGCGCGTCGTCCTCGTGGGCTTCGGCGCGGGCGGCGGGAGGGGCGGGGGAGGAGCCGGGCGCGCGGTCCGGCTCCGCGACCCGGCCCAGGGGGGCGTCGCGGCGGCGGCGGGCGGGGCGCAGCGGCCCGACGAGGAGGCAGCGGGCGCCGCTGCCGCCGCCGCTGCCGCCGCCGCTGCCGCCGCCGACGCCGCGCGGCCGCGCGTCTCGCCGCGGGACCTCCAGGTCGTGCTCGACGCGCTGCACGCGCACGCCACCGCCGCCTCCCTGGGGCCGGGGCGGCCGCGCCGCATGCTGGCCGAGGCGGACGTCCTGTTCCGCGCCCTGCTGCCGGCGGCGGACGCAGAGAGGGGGCGGGCCGACGCGCTGGCCGCCGAGGTCGGAGAGGCGGTGTCGGCGGCGGCGCGGTCGGCGCCCGCCACCCGGGCCTACACCCGGCGCCACGATTTGCATTTGGTGCCCGCCTCCGTGGTGGACGAGCTGGTGGCGCGGGACTTTGCGGCGCTCAACGCGCGGGAGGGGAGCGGGGGGGCGGGGCACCACGGGCGCATGCACGTGCCTTCTCTGCTGGGCGGCGGCGGCGGCGGCGGCGGCAAGGGCGATCCTGGTTCCCTGGGCGGCGGCGGCGGCGCGCCCGACGGCGGCAGCGGCGGGAGCGACGACGCCGCCGCCGGGCACGCGGCCCTGACGCTCTACGTGATCAACCCCCACCACCCTCCCGGAACCCCCCCCTACGCCTACTCGTACCACAAGGGCGGCTTCGAGATGGACGGCGCCGCGCAGGAGGAGGGGGAGCCGCCCGCGCTGCTTCCCGTCGGCGGCGCGCGGCTGGCCGGCGGCGGGCGCGGCGCGGGCGGCGGCGGGCAGGGCTACGCCTGGACGCCGCCGCGCCTGCTCACGGGGCGCGGCGGCTGTCCCGGACCGCTCAACGTGGGCCCGCCCGGCCAGCGATACGCGTGGATCGACCTGGCCGCGAACGCGAGCTACTGGGGGCCGGGGCCCGGCGGCGAGGGGCAGGTCTTTGCCCCGCTCATCCCCCGCGCCTCGCAGTTTCGCGCCGAGTCGGCCGGCGTCGCCTTCCTCCCCGAGATCGCCGCGCTCGCGTGGTCCGGGGTGCAGCACCTGGCGTGGCCGCCCCTGCACCACGGCGGCCGGCGCCTGGGCTTCCGGCCGCGCGTGGCCGTGCGCGTCGTGCGACTGCACCAGTCTCTGGTCGTCGACGACGACGACGCCGCCGGCGGCCTCGACCTGCCCGCGCTGCGGCGGGAGCTTCAGGGCGCCTTGGACGCCGCCGCGGGACCCGGGCTGCAGCGCGTCGAAGTGACCGAGCACCGCCTCCCGATTCCCACGTGCGACTACTGCGCCGTGGCGCTCGCGGAGGCCGTGCGGGCGCGCACGGCCAGGGCCCCCGGGCCACCAGGCGAGTTTCGGGTGGTCGAGTCGCGCCGGCTCGACGGCGGCGCGCTGCGGCGGTGGCTGTCGCGGTCGCGCGGGCGGCTGCTGTTGGACGCCGGGGTGCCCGCGCCGCTGGCGGGGTCCGGCGCGGCGGGCCTGATGGAGATGGCCGTGTCTGTGTTTGACCTGGACACGAGCGGTGAGTGGTTTGCGATTGGCGTTTTTGCGGGGGGAGGTTGTTTGCCGCTGAGAGGGTTTGGGTTTCCCGGGTTTGCCGGGTTTCCCGGGTTTGCCGTCGCCGCCCCGGAGAGCCCGTTTCTTCGCTTCGCCCCGTTCCCTCACTCACTTGTATTCCACTCTCTTTCCCCTTGTCAAACACCCCGTCGCCCTTCACCCCCCCTCAACCCAATCATGATCCGCCCCCCGACCCCACCTCAAAACACGCCCCCCTCCACCAAAAAACGACATCAAAACAAAAAAACAAAACATCAACGCACAAAAAACCGCCACCAAAACGAAACAGAGCCCATCTTGCTGGACGGCGCGCTGCAGGCCGAGCCCTTGCTCTACCGCTCGGCAGAGGTCAGCGGCGCGCACACCGGCACCACGGGGTCCGCGGACGCCGACTCGCCCTACGACCTGGACGACGCGCTCGACCGCTCGCCGCACGACCCGCGCAGCCACCTGGGCGTGGGCGGCGACGTCCTGGCCGTGCGCACGCAGGGGAGCCGGCGGGTCGCGCTGCCGTTCGGGTGCTACGACGCCGTCGCCAGCGCCGACCCCCGCAACCTGCAGCGGCCGGTGCTCGCCGCCCTGCTTCAGGCGGGCTGGGGGGTGGCCGAAACGGCCGCGCGCTTCTCCCTGGCCACGGGCCGCGGGTGGTCGTCCATGTGGTCCCTCGGGCGCACGCCCTTTGGCCCGCTCGCGCCCGACTATGCGAGCGCCGACGTCGGCGGCCTGGCGCCGGCGCTCTCTTGGGCGCAGGCCGACGGCATGCTCCGGGGGCCCGCGCTGGCCGCCGCCAACGCCTCGGCCACGCGCGCCGCCCGCCTCTTCCGCGCGCTCGAAGCTTTGGGGCATGGTCCCGGGGAGCGCGCGGCATCCCTGCTGCCGCCCGAGCAAGCCCCGCTTCTGCACCAGCGCGTCAATCTCTTGCTTTTCAAGCTGCACGAGGCCGCCGGCCTCCTCGGCGAGGGCAAGCCCTCGAGCCGTCGTGCGGCGCTCGCGCTGGCCGCCTCGTCCGCGGCCGACGTCTCCGGCCTGCGCGACGTGGCCTCGGGCCTCCGGCGCTCCCTGGAGCTCGACCTGGTGTGCAGCGGGGCCGAGCGGCGGCACCTGTGGTGGCTCGCGCCGTTTGGCTCGGCCGTGCTGGCGCTGGCCGCCGTCGCGTGGCGGCTGTCGGGCGGCGCGCCGCTGGGCGCCGGTCTGATGGCGGGCGGCGGCGGCGGCGGCGGCGGCGGCGGCGGCGGCGGCGGCGGCGGCGGCGGTCCGGGCGGGTACTCCGCGTACGGGTACGGCGGGGCAGGGGCCACGGGCACGGGCGATGGCCTGCACGCGTCGGGCCTGCTGCAGGCGGCGGTCCGGCGGATGAGCGGCGGGGGCGGCGACGGCGGCGGCGGCGGGGGGGCGGGCAGCGGCGGCGGCGGCGGTTACAGTGGCGGCGGCGGCGGCGGCGGCGGGGCCGGGGGCGGCCTGGGCGGGTGGAGGATGCGCCGCCGTGAGGACGACAAGGCCTACTGATGACGAGGATTCTTTGACAAGGTTGTTTTGCGCGCGACGGAAATACAATCGCGCTTGTGTCGAATATCAATCCCCTCCTCGTCCTCGCGGCGGCGGCGGCGCTCCCGCCGCTCCCGCCGCCGCCGCTTCTCCTGCAGCCTCCTCCGCCGCCCTCTTCCTGGCCGCCTCCACCTCCGTGCGCCACGCGCCGTTGACGTACCTCTCGTGGTAGTCCTCCGAAGGCGCGTCCGCATCCGGCGCCATCGGCAGCGCGCCGGACGCGGCCGCGCCGTAGAGGAACTCGGCCGGCGCACCAGAGGCGGCGACGGCGGCCGCCACGGCGGCGAGCTCGCGCCGCCGCTCCAGCTGCCGCCGCGGTTGCTCCTCATCGTCCCCCTCCCCGTCGTCCCCCCCGTCCCCCGCCCCGTCGCCGGCGGCAGGGCCGCCCTCGTGCGAGCCCAAGCCCTCGGCCGCGCGCGCGGCCAGGCGCGACGCCTCCCGCGGCCCTGCGCCGGACGCGGCGGCGGCGGCCGCCGCCTCTGCGGCCAGGGCGATCGGCGCAAAGAGGGCGCCAGAGGCCTTGTCGGCCAGGTGCAGCACGCGCCGCAGGCTGGCCGGGTCCCGCACGGACAGCGGGGTGAAGCTCAGCAGGCCAAAGTCCTGCACGACCTCGCACAGGCCCGCCGTGAGCTTGCGGTACCGCTCGGAGAAGGCGCGACGGGCGGGCGCGGGCGGCCTGCCCGCCGGCGCCGCGTCCGTCGCCGCCGCCCCTGCTTCGGTTCGTCCGCCGCCCTCGCCGCCGCCGCCGCCCCGCCGCCGCGCCTCCTCCTGCTCCGCCGCCTCCGCCGCGGCCCCCCGCAGCGCCGCCTCCTCCACCTCGGCCTCGTCGTCCATCCGCCGCGCCAGCCGCGGCAGGTCCTGCACCTCGGTGTAAAAGTCGAGGCGAAAATCCAAAGCGCCGCCGGACGCCACCCGCTGAAGCAGGTCTGCCTTGCTGAGCGCGGCCACGTGCGGCAGCTCGAGCCTCAGGGCGGCGGACAGGGCGGTCACCAGGGCCGCGACGTACTTGGCCGGGTCGGCGCACAGGTGGGCGTCGAGCAGCTGGACGGCGGTGAGGCGGAAGGTGCCGAGGACGGGGGCGGGCGGCGGCTTTGTCGGGCGGGGGGGCCCACCGGAACGCGTTCCCTCCTCGCCGCCGGCGCCGGCGCCGGCGCCGCCGCCGCCGACGCCGCCGCCGCCCCGCGGCTCGTCCGCGCCTGCCGACGCCGCCGCCTTGGCCGCCTCGGCCGCCGCCCTCCTGCCCTCGGGCCCGGACCCTGTCAGCGCGTCGAGCACGCGCTTGAACGAGTCCGACAGCGTGAACAGCTCCAGCTGCCCCGGGCAGTCGAACAAGAAGTAATCGCAGCCGCCGACGCCGACGCCGCCGCTCGGGGCGCCGTCGCCGCCGCCGCCGCCGCTGTCTGCGCCGCCCGCCGCCGCCGAAGAAGCGCCGGCCGAAGAAGGGTGCACCAGCGCCGCCAGCCGCCGCTCCAGCCAGTCCAGGTTGGCGGCCAGGTGGTCCACGCAGTAGAGCAGGCCGCCGTTGGGGCCCAGCCCGAGCTCCCGCATGACCGACTCGAGGCACACGAGGTCCATCACGTCGAGCTCGCAGCAGCCAGAGGCAGAGGCCGGGCCCGAGTTTGAGCGGCCGCCGGACGAGCCCGCCGTTGACGTCGGGCGCCGGCGGTCGTTGGCCGGGTCTAGGTTGACGACGGCGACGCGCCGGCCCGCGGCGCGCAGCAACGCGGCGGCGGCGGCGCAGTAGGTGGTCTTGCCGCTGCCCGGCGGGCCGATGACGACCTGGCCGAAGGGCATGGTGGTTTGGCGCGCCTGTGGAGTCTGCTGATTGGGCGTGGCGGGTGCGCGGCAGGAGGGGGTCCCGTGTCCTCCCCCGTCCCCTCTCTTTCGTTTTCTGTTATCGCGCCGGGTGAGCAGTCGATGTTGTGTTGTTGTGTACACGAGTGCGATCGGATTGAGTTAGCGGGATGTGTCAATGTCCAAGAAAGATAGCAGGGAGGGGACGGCATCCGGGGTCGGGATGGGTCGCGTCCGCCGTCAGTTCGACGACTGAGGGGAGGACGAAAAAAGAAAGCACACGGCGCCGTCGGCGAAGGGGGGGCGCCCCCTTGAGAGCGAAAAGCAAAAGCACGACCACGGCGGCAACCACCATGGTGCAAACAGAACAGAGCCGGCCCCAATATCGCGCCCGCCCAAACAGCGGCAGCCGTGTGCCGCACGCAGAAACATAGCTGGGGCCGACCTCGAACATCACGCCCGCCCAAACAGCTTGCCCACGAGCGTCTTCCTGGCGGCGGCGGCGGGCGTCTGCTTTTGCGCCGGCGCCGGCGCCTGCTTCTGCTGCCCCCGCTGCCCCTGCTGCTGCTGCTGCTGTTGTTGTAATTGTTGTTGTTGTTCCCGCCGCGCTGACTGCAGCACCTGGCGGCACCCTTGCAGCGTGCCCCCCGTGAGGTGGTCCGACAGGCACGTGTCGCGCAGTACGATGCGGCGGAAGCGCTCGCCCGGCTCGCCCTCGATCAGCGTAAAGGCGGCGCCGGGGTAGAAATCCACCTCGGGCAAAGGAGGGGGGGAGGGGCTGGCCGCCGCCGCCGCCACGGACGGCGCTGCCGCTGCGGACGGCATGCCGCCGCCGCCGCCGCCCCCGGCCGCCGCCGCGCGCGCGCCCGCGCCCGCGCCCGCGCCCGCGCCCGCGGTGCCGGCCCCGCCGCCCTCCTCCGCCGACGCGTGCCTCGCGGTCTCGACGGCGCGCTTGACCTCGTCCTCGTCCTCGCCCGAGTCGAGGGCGGCGTCGGCGCCGCCGGACGGCAAAGAGGCGCCGGCAGCACCCGCGGCCTCCCTCTCCTCCGCGCGTGCCTTGAGCGCCTGCCTGGCGTCGTCGCGCGCCGCCTGCTGCCGCGCGCGAAGCGCGTCGGCCTCCTCCTTGGGCGGGTCCCGCCGGTCCAGGAAGTAGAGCTTGCCGGGCGCGAACACGGGCACGACGTCGGGATGCCCGCGCCCCGCGCCGCCGCCGGCGGCCGCCGCCGCCTCGACCGCCTTTCCGAGCGTCGCCGCGCGCCGCGCCCCGGCCGCCCGCCCGGCCGCGCGCCCGAGCGCCTCGCCCCGCGCCAGGCCCAGGCGCTGCAGCAAGGCAAGAAACCACGCCACGACCGCGGCCACAAACGCCGCAACTTGGCCCGCCGCCGCCCCAAACCCCGTCGCCGCCCCCTCCGCGAGCCTCTGGTACGCCTTTGATCTCTCGACGGCGTCCGGCACCGCGTAATCGGCGGCCAGCGCGGCCAGCTTGTCCCCCCACCCCGTGGCGTCCATCTCGTCTTTCAGCGCAAACACCGCGTGGATGCTGAAGCGCGGGACGATGTCGTGCAGCGAGACGATCGAGGTGACGTAGTCGGAGCACCCCTGCGCGAGCTCGGCGCTCAACACCGCCGGCGTCGCCACCCCCACGGCCGTCACCTCCACCCCCCGCATCAACTCTTTTGCGGCTGGGTCGTTGCGGCACCAGTGGCACAGCATCGCGGCCGTCCCCGCCCCCAAGGAGTGGCCCACGAGCTGCAACTTGGCGATCTTTTCGCGGTCGAGGATCTCGCGCACCCGGGGCAGCTCGTGCGCGGCAAACCAGGCGGCCGCCTCTGTCATTCCCCAGTGGCTCGAGCCGCCGCAATAAGGGGTGCACACGGCCGCCAGATCAGCAAGAATGTCGTTTAGGTCGGTGGTCCCGCGGAACGCCCACGTCAGCTGCCCGCGTTGGACGTCGCGCATGAGCACGTGCGCGGGCCGGTTGGTCCGCGTGGTCGGGTCGAAACGGAGCACGTCGCGGGCGGGGACGCCCGCGTCCCTCTCGAGCGCCTCTAGATCGGGGCAGTAGGCAAACGTGGCGGCCTCGGCGGCGCGCAGCAGCGCGGCGACGGTCTCCGGGTCGGTCACGGTGGTGCCGCGGACGGCGTCGCGGGCGTCGGTGGCGTCGTGGTGCTCGGCGAGGTGGTAGATGCCAAAGACGAGGTCCTGTTTTGGGTTGGGCGGGCGGGGGGGGGGGGGGGGGGGGGGGGCGGGGCGGGGGAGGCCGCCCCGCCCTGTCGTCTCGGAGCCCCTTCGACCCACGAGAACAAAACGTTACGAATCCCAAAACCCCTCGACACAAAAAAAAACAAAAACAAAAACACAAACAAAACGC
>Ga0105053_10004565_pt1 | contig 20284 bp, 22 predicted proteins | sample BON01_FD_78093 | JGI IMG/M metagenome (GOLD analysis project Ga0105053, IMG submission 78093) | Freshwater microbial communities from Lake Bonney liftoff mats and glacier meltwater in Antarctica - BON-01 | ecosystem: Environmental > Aquatic > Freshwater > Ice > Glacier meltwater | place: Lake...
GCTGAGCAGGCTGGGATAGCGCCAGCTTGGCATGCCGCGCGTGCCGTAAAGTGCCAGATTGCCCATATAAACCGCAGCCATGTTGATCTCCATGCGGGCAAAGGGGCCGACCGGCATGCCGATCTGCACATGACGGCCCAGCGGGCGCAGGCACTCGATGCTGGCGTTGGTCGTCTCTGGCCGCCCCAGCGCCTCGACACTGACATGCGCGCCGCCGCCGGTGATCTCGCGAATTTGCGCGGCGGTGGAGCCCTCCCTTGCGTCCACCGCCGCTTCGGCCCCGAGGCTCAGCGCATGCGCGAGCTTCTCGGGTACGATATCAACCACAATGACCCGCGCACCCATGGCACGGCCCAGAATCAGCGCCGACAGGCCGATGCCGCCAGTGCCATGCACCGCGAGCCATTCACCCGCCTGCAACGCCGCACGCCCGGTCAGCCCGTGCCATGCGGTCGTGACCCGGCAACCCAGCCCTGCGGCAATCGCGGGCGTCAGGCTCTCGGGCAGATGCGCCAGATTATGGTCATAGGGCACAGCCACATATTCGGCAAAGGCACCCGGCTGGGTAAATCCGGGCAGGCGCTGATCCGGGCAGGTATGCGACTGGCCCGACTGGCAGGTGGGGCAAGTGCCACAGGCCAGAATGAAGGGTGCCACCAGCCGGTCGCCGATCCTGTGGCGCGCCAGCGGCCCTGCGGCCACCACTTCGCCGCAATATTCATGCCCGCCGATCTGACCGGGTCTGACGCGCGGATGCTCGCCGCTCCAGCCATGCCAATCGGACCGGCAAACGCCACAGGCCAGCACCTTGAGCACGACGCCGTCAACCGGACAATCGGGTTCAGGAAGGTCCTGAATCTCCAGATCGGCGTTATATCGCGTCAGGACAGCGGCGCGCATGGGTCAGATCATCTCGATCCGGTAGCTTTCGATCACGGTATTGGCGAGCAGCTTTTCGCACATCGCCGTCACATCGGCCTGTGCCGCCGTCGCATCGGTCTGCACCAGATCAAGCTCGATCACCTTGCCTTGTCGGACACCCCGAACCCCCGCAAACCCCATCGCGCCAAGCGCATGGCGCACCGCCTCGCCCTGTGGGTCGAGCACGCCGGATTTCAGCATCACATGCACTCGCGCCTTCATAGGGTGGCCTTCATAGGGTGGCCTTCATAGGGTGGCCTTCATCGGGTGGCTTTCATACTGCGACGGGTCCATTCATTCTGGCATAAATACTCAAATTGCGACGCTTAGTTGATCAGCGTCGGTTTGGGACGATGCGTGACATTGCTGGGCAAGACACCCAGACGGCGGGCCACCTCGGTATAGGCATCGGTCAGCGAGCCCAGATCGCGGCGGAACACGTCCTTGTCGAGCTTCTGGCCGGTTTCGACATCCCAGAGGCGGCAGCTATCCGGGCTGATCTCGTCGGCCACCACCAGCCGGTGAAAATCGCCGTCCCAGATGCGCCCGATCTCGATCTTGAAATCCACCAGCTTGATGCCCACGCCGTGCATGACGCCCGACATGAAATCATTGACCCGCAGCGCGAGTGCGATGATGTCATCCATATCCTGCTGGCTCGCCCAGCCAAAGGCGATGATATATTCCTCGGGCACCAGCGGATCGCCCAGCTTGTCATCCTTGTAGGAAAACTCGACAATCGGGCGCGGCAGCGGGGTGCCCTCTTCCATGCCGAGCCGTTTTGACATCGAACCTGCGGCAAAATTGCGCACGATCACTTCGAGCGGGATGATTTCCACCTGCCGCACCAGTTGTTCGCGCATGTTGAGGCGGCGGATGAAATGCGTCGGCACACCGATATTGCCCAGACCGGTCATGAAAAACTCGGACAGGCGGTTGTTCAGCACGCCCTTGCCCTCGATCACCGCACGCTTTTCGGCGTTGAAGGCCGTGGCATCATCCTTGAAATACTGCACGAGAGTGCCCGGCTCTGGGCCCTCATACATGATCTTGGCCTTGCCTTCGTAAACCTTCTTGCGACGTGGTGCCATTACTGCTCCGAACCCACCGCGCGATCCCTGCCAGTCCCGGAACGGGGCCGGACCACAACCGCACCTTTGCCAGCGTCATAGTCCAAGCCCCCCTTGCGGGCAAGGCTCTGCAAGGGCATATGGATGAGGTGCCGAGCAGCGCCGGAAGGAACCATGCCATGCCCAGCTTTGACGACCGCGAATCCGCCTTCGAAAACAAGTTCGCCCATGATGCGCAGATGCTGTTCAGGGCCGAAGCGCGCCGCAACAAATTGCTCGGTCTCTGGGCCGCCGACCTGCTGGGCAAATCCGGCGACGAGGCCGCGGCCTATGCTGTCGAAGTCATCACCGCCGATTTCGAAGAGGCCGGCGACGAGGATGTGTTCCGCAAGGTCAAATCCGATATCGGCCATCTGACCGATGACGCCACGATCCGCACCAGGATGGCCACGCTGATGGTGGACGCCAAGACGCAGATCATGAACGAGGTCTGATCGTCGCGCCGGACACCCGCACCGACCTTTGGTGAAATGACCCGCCCGGAACTGCGACTTGCACGGTGGTTCCGGTGATAAAGGCTCATACAGATCATGCGGCGTTTGGATTTGATATCAGCCCCTGTTCATGCGATGCGCAACCAACATTTCCCGCAGCGGCGTCGCTGATCAGCCGCCGTTGCCACAGATCAGGTCAGACCGATGACAGACGCCCTTTCCCGCCTCCTTGAAACCCGCGACTGGATTCTGGCCGATGGTGCCACCGGCACCAATCTGTTCAACATGGGCCTGATGTCGGGCGACGCGCCCGAAATGTGGAACATCGAACATCCCGACCGGATCAGGACGCTCTATCAATCCGCCGTCGATGCGGGCAGCGACCTGTTCCTCACCAACACCTTTGGCGGCAATGCCTCGCGGCTCAAACTGCACGGGGCAGAGGGCCGGGTGCAGGAGTTGAACCGGATCTCCGCCGAGATCGGCCGCGATGTGGCGGACCGGGCCGGTCGGCCCGTGGTGGTGGCAGGATCGGTCGGCCCGACCGGGGAAATCATGTCGCCGATGGGCACATTGACCCATTCCCGCGCGGTCGGGATGTTTCACGAGCAGGCCGAAGGGCTCAAGGCGGGCGGCGTCGATGTCCTCTGGGTCGAGACGATTTCTGCGGCAGAGGAGTTTCGCGCTGCGGCAGAGGCTTTTGCGCTGGCGGGGATGCCCTGGTGCGGCACGATGAGCTTTGACACCGCCGGGCGGACGATGATGGGGCAGACCTCGGCGGAAATGGTCAAGATGGTCGGCAAGCTGCCCAATCAGCCGATCGGTTTTGGTGCCAATTGCGGCGTCGGCGCCTCCGATCTGCTGCGCACGGTGCTGGGCTTTGCCGCCGCCGGGCCCGAACTGCCGATCATTGCCAAGGGCAATGCCGGGATCCCGAAATATCACGACGGGCATATCCATTACGACGGCACGCCGGCACTGATGGCCGAATATGCGGTGCTGGCGCGCGACGCGGGGGCCACGATCATCGGCGGCTGCTGCGGCACCATGCCCGAACACCTGCGTGAAATGCGCAAGGCGCTGGAAACACGGCCACGTGGCGAGCGGCCTACGCTGGAGGCGATCACAGCACAGATGGGCGGCTTCTCCTCGGCCTCTGACGGCACCGACGGTCAGGGACCGGAGGCGCGGGTGCGCAGCGGCAGACGCCGCGCGCCCAGCTAAAACAGCGACAGCTGATCGCCCGCGCGTGCGGGCACCGCGAACAGATCGGTGCGCAGAGGCGGCAGGCGCTGCGCCAGACCCAGCCGCGTGCAGGCAAGATCGAACCGGGCCTTCATCAAGCGGGCCCATTCGCCCTGCCCGGTCATCCGCGTACCGAACTCCGGATCGTAGTCGCGCCCGCCGTGCAATTCGCGCACCCGCCCCATGATCCGCGCGGCGCGTTCGGGATAGGCCTGCGCGAGCCAGTCCTGAAACAGACCCGACACCTCGCGCGGCAGGCGCAGGATGATCGAACTGGCGGCAATGGCCCCGGCCCGTGCAGCCGCCGCGAGAATCGCCTCAAGCTCGTGATCGGTCAGCGCGGGCACCACCGGCGACACCATGACCCGCACCGGCACCCCCGCCTCTGACAGCGCCCGGATTGCGCGCAACCGGCGCGCCGGGGCGGGCACCCGTGGCTCCATCGCACGCGATGTGGCGGGGTCGAGCGTGGTGACCGAAATGCCGACGCGGACCAGCCCCTTTGCCGCCATCGGCACCAGAATGTCGATGTCACGCTCGATCAGCGCGCCCTTGGTCACGATGGCCACCGGATGGTCATGCGCTGCCAGCACTTCGAGCAGACCACGCATGATCCTGCGTTCCTTTTCAATCGGTTGATAGGGGTCGGTATTGGTGCCGATGGCAATCACCTTCGGCACATAGCCGCGCGCGCGCAACTCCCGCGCCAGAACCGCAGGCGCATCGGGGCGGGCGATCAGTTGCGTCTCGAAATCGAGGCCGGGCGACAGGCCGAGATAGGCGTGGCTGGGGCGGGCGAAACAATAGATGCAGCCATGCTCGCAGCCGCGATAGGGGTTGATCGAACGCTCAAAGCTCAGATCCGGCGAGGTATTTTGCGTGATCACCCGGCGCGGCACCTCGACCCGCACCTGCGTGCGCAGCGGCGGCAGATCATCGTCGCGCTCCCAGCCATCATCGACGGCGACGCGGTCATGCGCCTCGAACCGGCCGGGCGCATTGGTCTGCGCGGCGCGGCCCTTGCGGCGGTTGGCGGGGATGGGCAGGTCATTCATCATTTGACAATAGAACAAAGATAGAACTTATGAAAGTCCCTCAGGCATATCCCGCGGATTTCTCATTTGACCTCAGGTCGGTTGCACGTCAGGCAGTGTCGCAATCCATCCAGACCAGCGCCGCGGTTCCAGCGCAGATGGAGCAGTGAATTACAGTGCCCGGAAAGGCCCCTCCCCATGGCTGACGACGACGAGATCATCCTGTCGGAACTCGATGACGACGACCTTGTCGCGCAGATGTTCGACGACCTTTATGACGGGCTGAAGCCCGAGATCGAGGAAGGCGTGAACATCCTGCTGTCGCGCGGCTGGACCCCCTACCGGGTGCTGACAGAGGCGCTGGTCGGCGGCATGACCATCGTCGGCAATGATTTCCGCGACGGGATCCTCTTTGTGCCCGAGGTGCTGCTCGCCGCCAACGCGATGAAGGGCGGCATGTTCATTCTCAAGCCGCTATTGGCCGAAACCGGCGCGCCGCGCGTGGGCAAGATGGTGATCGGCACGGTCAAGGGCGACATCCACGACATCGGCAAGAACCTTGTCGGCATGATGATGGAAGGTGCGGGATTCGAGGTCCGCGATCTTGGCATCAACAATTCGGTGGAGAAATATCTGGAGGCGCTGGAGGCTGAGCAGCCCGATATCCTCGGCATGTCCGCGCTTTTGACCACAACCATGCCTTATATGAAGGTTGTGATCGATACGCTGAAGGAAAAAGGCATGCGCGATGATTACATCGTGCTGGTCGGCGGCGCGCCGCTGAACGAAGAGTTCGGGCGCGCGATCGGGGCCGATGCCTATTGCCGCGATGCGGCTGTCGCGGTGGAAACCGCCAAGGTCTGGGTTGCGCGCAAACACAATCGGGGTGCGGTTGCGGTCTGACCCTGCAGGTCCAGGAGGGGCATGGGTGCAACTCGACGACCGGACATTGACCGAAACCGGCCTGCCCGCACAGGGGCGCGGCCGGGTTCTGCTTATCGCCTGCGGTGCGCTGGCGCATGAGATTCTGGCGCTGAAATCCGCGAATGGCTGGGATCATCTCGACCTGCAATGCCTGCCCGCGATCCTGCATAACACGCCCGACCGGATCGTACCTGCGGTTGAAGAAACGGTCGCAAGGTACGAAAAAGATTACGAAACCATCTTTGTCGTCTATGCCGATTGCGGCACCGGCGGGCTGTTGCAAGCCGCCTGCGCCCGGCTTGGCGTGCAAATGGTCGCGGGCCCGCATTGCTATGCGTTTTTCGAAGGCAACGCCGCTTTTGCCGCGCGTGACGAGATGACCGCGTTCTACCTCACCGATTTTCTGGTGCGCCAGTTCGATGCTTTCGTCTGGCGGCCCTTGGGGCTCGACCGGCATCCACAACTGCGCGACACCTATTTCGGCAACTACACCACGCTGGTCTATCAGGCACAGACCGAGGATCCGGCGCTGACCGCCAAGGCGCGGGATTGCGCAGCACGCCTCGGCTTGACGTTCGAGCGGCGCTTTACCGGCTACGGCGATCTGGCCCCAGCGCTCGCTGCACTGTCCTGATCCTGCAATTTCTTTGGTTCTGAAATATCCCGGGGGAGTCCCAAGGGGACGGGGGCAGCGCCCCCAACCCGGTTCAGGCAGCCGCTGCCACCGACCGGATCCGCGCCACCATCGCCCGCACCCCGTTGGACCGCTGCGCCGAAAGGTGATCGTTGAGCCCGATCCGGCCCAGTTCCGCCACCGCATCGACGCGCGCCACCTCGGCCAGCGGCAGTCCGTTATAGAGTGCCGCCAGCACCGCAATCAGCCCGCGCACGATCATCGCATCGCTGTCACCGCGAAACCGCAGCACACCGCCACCGGTCTGCGCCACCAGCCAGACCTGCGAGGCGCAGCCATCGACCTTGGTCGCGGGCACCTTGAACGCGTCATCGAGCGGGTCCATCGCGCGGCCCATCTCGATCACATGCCGATAGCGATCCTCCCAGTCATCAAGAAACTCGAACGTCTCGGCAATCTCTTCAAAGGCTTCGCTGGGCATGGGCCGGTTCTCCTGCGCGTGTCTGCTTCATTTAGGCCCGGTGAGGGCAGAGTTCCAGTGCGCGCTTTTCAAGCGGGGCGGTTTCGGCTACCCAAATGGGAACTGACGAAAGGCCCCCTGATGTTGCGCCCCCTGCCCCTTGCCCTTTGCCTGATCCTGACGGTCACCGGCTGTGCCCGGCTGGCCGAATCGCGGTTCAATCCGCTCAACTGGTTCGGGCGCAGCACGGCCGTTGCGGCCCAGCCCGATGGCACGATCCGGCCGCTGATCCCTGCCGGGCGCACGGCGGTTGTGGTGGACAACCGGGTGCTGATCAGCGTGGTCACCGAAATGGCGATTGAGCGGACGGTGAGTGGTGCGATCATCCGCGCCAGCGGCGTGACGCCGACACAAGGCTATTTCAACGCGCAACTGATGCCGGTGGCCCAACAGGGCGGCGTTCTGGCCTATGAATTCCGGGTCGAGGCGCCGACCGGGTTCGAGGCTGTGGGGACCGAGGCCAGCCGCACCATCACGGTGGCGCGGGTGCTGAGTGCGGCCGAACTGGCAGGTGTGCAGGTCGTGCGGGTACAGGGTGCGCAGAACGCACGCGAAGCCCGGCGCTAGATCGGGCGTCAGATCGGGCGTCAGATTCGCACGATCACCACATCCTGCCCCTTGGCCCCCAGCGCGATCCTGCCCTCGCAGAGCAACAGCGCATCGGTGCCAAAAACCTCGTGCCGCCAGCCGCGCAACGGCTGCAAGTCACGCTCGCCCGCCGCAATCGCATCCAGGTCCGACGATGTCGCGATCAGTTTCTGCGCCACACCACTCGCTTCGGCCTTGGCCTTGAGCAGCACGCGCAGCAGATCGGCCAGCGCCGGATTGACCTGCATCTGTTCGCGGTCGCGGTCGGGTTTGGGCAACTGGTCATTGGGCAGTTCCACCGCGCGTTTGACCGCCGCCATGATCCCATCCGCAATCTCGCCCCGCCGCGCCTCGCGCAGCAAAAGCCGCGAGCGGCCCAGATCGGCCTCGGTCATCGGCTTGCTCGACGCCAACTCGACCAGCGCGTCATCCTTGTAGACCCGGCTGCGCGGCACATCGCGGGTCTGGGCATATTCCTCGCGGAACCGCGCCAGTTCGCGCACGACCGCCAGAAACCGCGGCGAAGATGTACGGGTCTTGACCCGCATCCATGCCTCGTCCGGATCGACCCGGTAAGTGGCGGGATCGTTCAGCACCGCCATCTCCTCGGCGACCCAGCGGGTGCGCCCGGTCTTTTCGATCCGCGCTGCCAGATATTCATAGACCACCCGCAGATGCGTTACATCGGCCAGCGCATAGACCATCTGTGCCTCGGTAAGCGGCCGGCGCGTCCAGTCGGTAAAGCGCGAGGATTTGTCGACCTCCGCCTTGGCGATCTTGCGCACCAGCGTCTCGTAGCCGGCCTGCTCGCCAAAACCGCAGACCATCGCCGCGACCTGCGTGTCAAAGAGCGGCGCCGGGATCACGCCGGCATCGACGCAGAAAATCTCGAGATCCTGGCGCGCGGCATGGAACACCTTGACCACATCCGGATTGCGGAAGAGGTCATAAACCGGCTCAAGGCTCAGCCCCTCGGCCAGCGGATCGACCAGCGCGGCAGAGCTGTCATCCTTGCCCGGATAGGCCAGTTGCAGCAGGCAAAGTTTGGAATAATAGGTGCGTTCGCGCAGAAATTCGGTATCGACCGTCACATAGGGATGCATCGCAGCAGTGGCACAAAAGGCGGCCAGCGCCTCGGTCGTCGTGATGATGTTCATGTGATCCGTAATCGCTGTGGAAATGATGTCGCCGTTGCTGTCGGACCGGCCGTTGCTGTCGGACGGGCCGTTGACATCGTGATAGGCCATGCGCGTCGCGATTGGAAGGGTCCGCCCATGACGTTTCGTCGCCGCTGACCGACGGGAAACCTTGCCTTTCCAGAGACTTTTCAATAAAGTGCCGTCATGTCAGACGCGACCAAATCCCTGGGGGGACCACGTTGCGAAAGGACCCGGGCCATTGCCCACGATCGAGATTTTTCTGACCGGCGACCAGATCGGCACCTATGCCAGTGTCGACACGAGCGGCAACAACAACGGTATGAAGGTCACATTGAACGGCGTTCAGCCTTTGGGCGACGCTGACGATGTGTTTCGCGTTGTGGTTACACAGGTCAACAACGGCCAGACCGAATTCAGCAATGGCCAGTTCGTGGCGATTTATGCCTATCCCGATTCGGTGCCGCCTGCGCCACCGATCCATTCCGGTCTCAACCCGCAGCATGACCAGTTTCAGGGGCGCGCCTCCTCTGATGAACATCAGATATTTACGCAACCGGCGAACATCGTGTTCGATGTCGAGGGCGTGACGGCCGGCACCATGCGCTATGGTCCGGGTCTCAACCCGCCGCGCGCTGAAAAGCTCGATTTCGATGCATTTGCCGCATCGCCTCCGGCGGTGAACTGCTTTGTCGCCGGCACGCTGATCGCGACGGATGCAGGGCAGGTTCCGGTGCAGGATCTGCAACCGGGTGACAGGGTGCGCACGCTCGACCACGGGTTCCAGCCGCTGGTCATGCTCGCCCAGACCGAGGTCGATGGCACCGGGGCCTTTGCCCCCGTCGGCTTTGCGCCCGGCGCGCTGGGCAATGACCGCTGGCTCTTTGTCTCGCCACAGCACCGGATGCTGTTGACCGACTGGCGTGCGGCGCTGTGGTTTGGCGATCAGCAGGTTCTGGTGGCCGCCCGGCACCTGATCAATGACACGACGATAAGGCTGGCTCCACGCCCGCGCGTGACCTATGTGCATCTGGTCTTTGCGCAGCATGAAATCGTCTTTGCCCAAGGCATCCCGAGCGAGAGCCTGCATCTTGGCGCCATGGCCCTGTCCGCACTTGACCGGGCCGCGCGCGCCGAGGTGATGGCGCTGTTTCCTGAACTGGCCGGGTGTCCGGCGGATCACGTCACCGCGCGCACCTGTCTGAGCGGCTGGGAAGGCCGCCTGATGCAGCGACAGACCATCAGGGCAGCATGACGGGCCGTTTGTCACCCGTCGCAAACCGGCGCAGCACCGCCGGATAAAGCCTGTGCTCCCAAGGCAAAACCCGTGCCGCCAGCGTCTCTGCCGTGTCATCCGGCGCGACAGCAATCCGCGCCTGACCCAGAACCGGCCCCGCGTCCAGCGCGGCCGTCACTTCGTGCACCGTGCAGCCATGCTCGGTATCGCCTGCCGCCAGCGCGCGGGCGTGAGTGTGCAGCCCGGGATATTTCGGCAAGAGCGAGGGGTGGATGTTCAGCATCCGCCCGTCCCATTGCGCAATGAAATCCGGGGTGAGGATGCGCATGAAGCCTGCAAGGCACAGGATATCGGGCGCGTGCCGGGCCAGAACCGCCTGCAACGCCGCCTCGAACCCGGCCCGCTCCGATCCATAGCCGCGATGATCCACCACCGCTGTGGCGATGCCCATCGCCTGCGCCTTGGTCAGTCCACCCGCCGCCGGATCATTGGACAGCACCAGCACCGGACGCGCCGGATGATCCCCGGTCATCGACCGCGTCAGCGCCACCATATTCGAGCCGCCACCAGAAATCAGGATGGCGACGCGCAGGCTCAAACCAGCGCCCCGGAATAGCTGACCCCGCTGCCCGGCGTGACATGACCTATGGCACAGACCTGATGCCCCTCAGCCTCGAACGCCGCGCGCACTGCCTGCGCGCTCTCTGCCGCTGCGACCGCGACCATGCCGATCCCGGCGTTGAAGGTCTTGAGCAATTCGGCCTGCGACAGCCCGCTCTGCGCCACCAGCCAGCCAAACACCCCCGGCATGCGCCATGCAGCCAGATCGATCTGCGCGCCCAGATCATCGGGCAGGATGCGCGGCAAATTCTCGGTCAGCCCGCCGCCGGTGATATGCGCAAGGCCATGCAGCGCACCCGTCCGGGCCGCCGCGAGCGCGCCCCTGACATAGAGCCGGGTCGGCGTCAGCAGCGCCGCGCCCAGCGTGCCGGGGCCCCACGGGCAATCCGCATCCCAACCAAGGCCGCTCTGCTCCACAATCCGGCGGACCAGCGAATAGCCGTTGGAATGCACCCCGTCCGAGGCGATGCCAAGCAGGACATCCCCCGCCACAACCCCTTGGGGCAGGTCGCACCCCCGCTCCATGGCACCCACGGCGAAACCGGCCAGATCGAAATCCTCTTTCGCATACATGCCCGGCATCTCGGCGGTTTCGCCCCCGATCAGGGCACAACCGGACTGCGCGCAGCCATCGGCAATCCCGTTGATGATCCGGCCCGCCTGTTCGACATCGAGCTTGCCAGTGGCTAAATAATCAAGGAAGAACAGCGGCTCCGCCCCCTGACAGACCAGATCGTTGACGCACATGGCGACAAGGTCGATCCCGATCGTATCGACATGGCCGGTATCAATGGCAATGCGCAGTTTGGTCCCAACCCCGTCGGTGGCCGCGACCAGAACCGGATCGGTATAACCCGCGGCCCTGAGGTCAAACAGCGCGCCAAACCCGCCAAGCCCGCTCATCACGCCGGGGCGCGCGGTGCGTCTGGCCGCCGGTTTGATCCGCTCCACCAGCGCATTGCCCGCGTCGATATCGACACCGGCCTGCGCATAGGTCAACCCGTTCTTGCCCGTCATGCGATACCCCGATGCCACCGCCAGAATTGCGGTTGCGATAGCCCAGGATGGCCGCGCTGACCAGTCTGAACTTGCCCCGACCGCGCCGGACAGGACCGGCCCCGGACGAAACCAACCTTGACCCGCCCGCGCGGTCTGTTAGGCAAAGGCGGGGGCCTGTAGCTCAATGGTTAGAGCAGAGCGCTCATAACGCTTTGGTTGCGGGTTCAAGTCCTGCCGGGCCTACCATTTCCCCACTACCGCGCCAGTACCAGATCGGCGCGCAGCCCACCGAGGCGGGTACTCTCGCCCAGCCGCAGCACACCGCCATGCGCGCGCGCGATGTCCGAGACAATGGCAAGGCCTAGGCCGACGCCGGTGCCCCGGTCCTGATTGCGGGCAGGATCGAGCCTTGCAAAGGGGCGCATCGCCTCTTCGCGCTGATCGGCGGGGATGCCGGGGCCGTCATCCTCGACCGATATCCTGATCATCCGGTCGCTGACCACCAGCCCGACCTCGGCCTTGCTGCCATAGCGCAGCGCATTGCCGATCAGATTTTCCAGCGCGCGGCGCACCGCCATCGGGCGCAGCATGACGGTGGGCGGCGGCCCGGCGGGCGCGAGCGGGCCCGTCGTCAGATGCGCCGCCTGCCCGGCCCGGCGCGCATCCTCCACCACCTGTGTCACCAATGCCAGCGGATCGACCTGTTCCAATGCATCCCCGGCATCTCCACGCGCAAAATCCAGAAACGCATCGAGCAGACGCTGCATGTCATCGACATCGCGGCGCAGCGGCGCTGCTTCGGCCTCGTCCAGCAGCGACAGGCCCAGACGCAGCCGGGTCAGCGGCGTGCGCAGATCATGGCTCACCCCCGACAGCATCATGGTGCGGGCCTGAGTCTGCCGCTCGATCCGGTTGCGCATGTCAAGAAAGGCCGCACCGGCGGCGCGCACTTCGGTGGCGCCGGTCGGGTGATAGGGCACGATGCGGCCCTTGCCAAATTCGGCCGCCGCCGCCGCCATACGCTTGATCGGGCGCAGCTGATTGCGCATGAACACGTAGGCGATCAGCGTCATCAGCGCGCCCAGCACTATGATCAGCACCAGCAGTTGATGCGGATTCGAGGCCGAAACGCGGGCGCGGTCAAACTCCACCTGCAACATCCCCTGCGGCATCTGCAGCCAGAGCGTGACCAATTTGTTGTCGGTCATCACCACCGGACCCAGCATCGGCAGCCCCTCACGCAGCGTCTCGATCACCACACGGCCCGACAGGTCGTAAAAACGGACCACATCCTGCGTCGGCACCGAGGGCGCCGGGATCGTCGTGCGCAGTGCCAGCGGATCACCCAAAGCACGCGCCTGCGCCTGCGCATCAGACCCGGCCCCTGCCACCGTTTCGGCCAGATAAGTCAGTTCGACCAGCACTGACCGGGTCATCTGCCGGGTCACATCCTCGAAATGCCGCTGGATGAAGCCAACTGAAATCACCAGTTGCAGCACGACCACCGGCAGCACAAGAATAAGCGCAGCCCGGCCATAAAGGCTGCGCGGCATGAATTGTTTGAGCCAGCGAAAGATCATGGCAGGACGCTAGCCCAATTCGGTCATGAGTGGAATCGGCTTTGGCAGCCGGACAGGAGGTGCCGCGCAATGGTGGAAAACCAACAGACCCTTGCCGTTGCGACCGCAATCGCCCCCGGCCTGCGCTGCCTGATCGCGCCCAACCCGTCGCCGATGACGCATCTCGGCACCAACACCTGGATTCTGGGGCAAAGCCGGCTTTGCATCATCGACCCCGGCCCGGATGATCCCCGGCATCTGGCCGCGATCATGCAGGCGGTCGGGGGCCGCCCGGTCAGCCATATCATCGTGACGCACAGCCATCTGGACCATTCCGCATTGGCCCCCGCCCTCTCCCGGCAGACCGGCGCGCCGCTGCTGGGATTTGGCCCGCATGGAACCGGGCGCAGCGCGGTCATGACCCGGTGGCACGACTCCGGCGCTTTGCCCGAAGGCGGCGAGGGCGCCGATTGGGAATTCGTCCCCGATAGGCGGCTTGGCGACCGGGAGGTGATCGAGGGCGCGGATTGGGTGCTAGAGGTGCTGCACACCCCCGGCCACTGCGGCAATCACATCGCGCTGCGCTGTGGTGACGCCGTGTTTTGCGGCGATCTCGTCATGGGATGGGCCAGCACACTGATCGCACCACCCGATGGCGACGTGCAGGACTTCACGGAGTCCTGCCAGGCCTTGCGCGCGCTGGGGCCTGCGCGCCTTTACCCCGGCCACGGCCCGGTCATTGCCGACCCCGCCGCGCGGATCGACTGGCTTCTGGCACATCGCAAATCCCGCGAAGCCGCGATTGTCGCGGCCTTGACCGACGGCCCAAAGACCGTCGCCGAACTGACCCGCCGCATCTACAGCGATACCCCATCCCCCCTGCTCGGCGCCGCCGCGCGCAGCGTCCTCGCCCATCTGATTGATCTGCAAGCCAGAAACCGGGTCGCGGCGGGCGATGATCTGCACCCCGACAGGCCGTTCCAACTCCGCTAACGCAACGCCGGCAGCGCGCGGATTTATTTCTGGCTATCCACTGGACGCGCCCCCAAGCCATTGCTATACGGCCCAAGTGTTCCGGCGTAGCTCAGCGGTAGAGCAGTTGACTGTTAATCAATTGGTCGTAGGTTCGATCCCTACCGCCGGAGCCAAAAATCCCCTGTAAAGTCAGCGGATTAAGATCAGGCCTCCTCGCGGGGGCCTTTCTCGTTCGGGCAGGAATCGCCACCGAGTCGCCACCGTGGCGAAAATCGCCTGTCCCGTGCGGCAGGTATCTGGCCGGGGAGAGCGGCGGCGCGCCTCATAGAAGCGCGGTCAGGGCTGGCAAGAAAGGCGCAACCAGTGTGAAGTGATCTGCCGCTACCGCGACGAACCGTTGATAGGCTCCCGCGAAGCCTCCGGTGCCCTGCGTCTGTTCCATGTTGCGCACGGCTTCAATCAGGACTCCGCGTTGATCACTTGCCACGCCCCGTTCGATTGCGCCAATTATGTCCGCGAAGAGGGCACCGTTAGTCACCGTGTTTGTGGAGTTGTCGGTTGATCCGATGTTCACCCGGGCATTGTCCCCGGTCACTGTGATGTTCATGTGCCCGCCCTTGCCATGCGGAAACGATCCCTTGCGGCGCACGTCGATCTGATAGTGACCGGGAAGTGAATCCATCGCACCGAAGAATGTCGGGTCGATCACGTCAAACACCTCGTCTGCCCCGTTCGGCAAGCGGCGGCGGATTTCGTCCCCCGCGAACACGAGCAAAGTTTCATCGAACACGGCAATCATCTTGCCGGTGAAGATGCCTTTGCCGTTACCGCGCACGTCGCCTTCGGGTGAAATCACTTCAAAATCGCTTTTCGGGAATCCGCTAAACGGGTCCATTCTTTACCTCCTGCCCTCCCGGGCGTTTCAAAAGTTGTCAGGCCGTGCCCGAAGTGCCTGGCTTTGTCAAACAGTCCCATGGCGATATCGAGGTCAGTTCCGAACCCGGACAAGGCACGACATTCCGGATGTATTTTCCGCGCTGTCTTGGCCGCAGGAGTGAAGACGCCGGATCTGAATGCGTCAGCGCGACGCGGACGATCCCCGATCGCAGTTTTCAGTCAGCTTCGTCACGCCGCCGCGCCTCGGCCGGATCAATGCTCGCCGCCTGTGACACCCGCACCGAGCACAGTTCTTCGTTAAGAACCATCAATTCGCCCCGGGCCGCTCAGCCCGGCACCCTCACCGGTCAATCTCGCCAAACACCACATCCATCGTCCCGATGATCGCCGCCACATCCGCCAACTGATGGCCCGTGGCGATATGGTCCATCGCCTGCAGATGCAGGAACCCCGGCGCGCGCAGCTTGGCGCGGTAGGGCCGGTTGGTGCCATCCGCCACCAGATAGACGCCAAACTCCCCCTTGGGGGCCTCCACTGCGGCATAAATCTCGCCCGCCGGAACGTGGAAGCCTTCGGTATACAGCTTGAAGTGATGGATCAGCGCCTCCATCGAGGTTTTCATCTCGGCCCGCGACGGCGGCGACATCTTGCCGCGCGTCAACACTTCGCCCGGCTCCACGCGCAGCTTGGCACAGGCCTGGCGGATGATATGGGTCGACTGGCGCATCTCCTCCATCCGGCACAGATAGCGGTCATAACAATCGCCATTCTTGCCCACCGGAATCTGGAACTCGAATTCGTCATAACATTCATAGGGTTGCGCGCGGCGCAAATCCCAGGCAAGGCCGGACCCGCGCACCATCACCCCCGAAAATCCCCATTTCTGGATATCATCCTCGGTCACCACGCCAATATCGGCATTGCGCTGCTTGAAGATGCGGTTCTCGGTCAACAGCCCGTCGATATCGGCGATCGCCTTCGGAAAGGCCACGGCCCAGGCGTCGATATCCTCGATCAGATCGGGGGGCAGGTCGCGATGCACGCCGCCGGGGCGGAAATAGGCGGCATGCAGGCGGGCACCGCAGGCCCGCTCATAAAACACCATCAGCTTTTCGCGTTCTTCAAAGCCCCACAGCGGCGGGGTCAGCGCGCCCACATCCATCGCCTGCGTCGTGACATTCAGCAGATGGCTCAGAATCCGGCCGATCTCGGAGTAAAGCACCCGGATCAGGCTGGCACGGCGCGGCACCGGCGTGCCAGTCAACCGCTCGATCGCCAGACACCAGGCATGCTCCTGATTCATCGGCGCCACATAATCCAACCGGTCGAAATAGGGCAGGTTCTGCAGATAGGTCCGCGATTCCATCAGCTTCTCGGTGCCGCGATGCAGCAAGCCGATATGCGGATCGCAGCGCTCGACAATCTCGCCGTCCAGCTCAAGGACAAGCCGCAAAACCCCATGCGCCGCAGGGTGTTGCGGGCCAAAGTTGATGTTGAAATTGCGGATCTTCTGCTCGCCGGACAGCACATCCTGCGTGCCGTCATCATAGGAATTGCGCCGGATATCGCCGTCCATCATTTCGCGGGCTCCTTGGGTGCGCCGGCACGCGCCTTGTCGTCCCCGGGCAGCACATATTGCACACCCTCCCAGGGCGACATGAAATCGAACTGGCGATATTCCTGCACCAGATTCACCGGCTCATAGATCACCCGCTTCTGCACCTCGTCATAGCGGACCTCGGTATAGCCCGTGGTCGGAAAATCCTTGCGCAGCGGATGCCCGCGAAACCCGTAATCCGTCAGAATCCGGCGCAGGTCCGGATGGCCGGAAAACAGGATGCCGAACATGTCATAGACTTCGCGCTCAAACCAGTTGGCACTCGGATGCGTTTCGATGACCGAGGGCACCAGATCGGCCTCGGCCACGTCCACCCGCAGGCGAATCCGGTGGTTCCGGTACATGCTCAGCAGATGATAGACGACATCGAACCGCGCCGCGCGCCCGGGATAATCCACCGCCGTGATATCGACGAGGCTCGAGAATTTGCACGCCTGATCGGCCTTGAGAAACTCGACGAACCCGGCGATCTTGACCAGCGGCACCTGCACGGTCAACTCGCCATGCGCAATCTCCCAGCCCAGCACCGAATCCGGGCGCTTCAGCTCCAGATGCGTGCCCAGCTCGGTCAGGGTCTCAGATTGTGCCTCGGCCATGGCCGCTCCTTAAACTTGACAAATCCTTAGCGGACAATCGTCCCGGTCCGGCGGATCTTGCGCTGCAACTGCAGGATACCATACAGCAGCGCCTCCGCCGTCGGCGGGCAGCCCGGCACATAGATATCCACCGGCACGATTCTGTCACAGCCGCGCACGACGCTGTAACTATAGTGATAATAGCCGCCACCATTGGCGCATGACCCCATCGAGATCACATAGCGCGGCTCGGGCATCTGGTCATAGACCTTGCGCAACGCCGGGGCCATCTTGTTGGTCAGCGTACCCGCCACGATCATCAGGTCGGACTGACGGGGCGACGCACGCGGCGCGGTGCCGAACCGCTCCAGATCATAACGCGGCATCGAGGTATGCATCATCTCGACCGCACAACAGGCAAGGCCAAAGGTCATCCAATGCAGGCTGCCGGTGCGGGCCCAGTTGATGATATCGGCGGTCGAAGTGACGAGGAATCCCTTGTCCTGCAATTCGGCGTTCAGCGCGCCACTCACCGCCGCGTTATCGCCGCCGGCATCGAAGCCGGCATTCGCAGAGGGGCCGGATTTCACCCGCGGCGACTGGTAGCCGGCACCCATCACCGGGGTCACCAGCGGGTCATCATTCACTGCCATTCCAGCGCACCTTTCTTCCATTCATAGGCAAATCCTGCGGTCAGCACGGCCAGAAACACCATCATCGACCAGAACCCGACCATGCTGACATCCTTGAACGCCACGGCCCAGGGAAACAGAAACGCCACTTCCAGATCAAAGATGATGAACAGGATCGAGACGAGGTAGAACCGTACGTCGAACTTCATCCGCGCATCGTCGAAGGCGTTGAACCCGCATTCATAGGCGCTCACCTTCTCCGGGTCCGGATTGCGCACGGCAAGGATCGCAGCCGCAAGGATCAGCAGCACCCCCAGCGCAATCGCCAGCCCGAGGAAAATCATGATCGGCAGGTATTCCAGCAAAAGCTCGTCCAAGGACCGGTTCCTTTCACGCTGCCACCCCGCCAGACGCAGGCTCGCTCTGACATGCGTTCCTTACCCCCCGGCGCAAGGGGGGTCAACCAAAGCCGGCGTGAGCGCCCGCTTATTCCGGCCCGCAGCCGCGCGTCTCAGGACCAAAGCACAATCGCGATGCAGATCAGCAGGATCAGCGTCACCGGCAACCAGACCCGGCGCTCGGGCGGCGAGGGCGTCGCCGCATTGGCCAGCACCGACAACAGGGTAAACCCCGCCACCGCCCAAATGAGCCATCCGGGCAGATCGGCCTGCAAAATCCCGGCCCGCACCAAGACCACCAGCGCCATCACGACCAGCAGCATCGCCGAGGCCACCGAAAACGCCCGCGCCATGACCGGCAGTCGTCCGGGCCAGCGTCCGCCCATGGTGAACCGACCCCAGGGCGCCCCCCATAAAATCGCAAGGTGAAACAGGCATGCCAGCGCCACCAGCCCGGCATAGACCCATGCAGCGGTCTCAGCCATCCGCCCATCCCGGCCTGCGTCGCTCAAAGAATGCGGCCACCCCCTCCGCCGCCTCCATCGTCTCCCAGCGCGCCATCAGCGCCGCGACCGACCGCGCAATCGCCGCCTCATCGATCACCGGGCCCAGATCGCGCAGCATCGCCTTGGCCGCCGCCACCGCCCCCGGCGCCGCAGACAGGTATGGCTTCACCGCCGCCGCCAGCGCCGCCTCCAGCCCGTCGGCAGGCACCACCCGGTCCAGCAACCCCAACGCCCACGCCTCCTGCGCCAAAAACACCCGCCCCGACAGAATCGGATCCCGCGCCCGCGCCACCCCGATCCGCGCCACGACATAAGGCCCGATCGTCGCAGGGATCAGCCCGAGGCGCGTCTCGGTCAACCCCATCCGCGCGCCCTCACGGCCAATCGCCAGATCGCTGACCGCAATCAACCCGACCCCGCCACCATAGGCATCACCCTGCACGCAGGCAATCAAGGGCTTGGGCAGGGCATAAAGCGCCTGCAGCATGCCTGCCAACCCCATCGCCTGTGCAGCCCGTTCCTGCGGCCCCGCCACCATCTGCGCCCGCATCCAGTCGAGGTCAGCCCCGGCACAAAAATCCGCCCCCGCCGCGGTCAGCACCACCACCCGCACGGCAGGGTCCACCGCCAGTTCGCCGGCAATCCGGGTCAACCCCGCCATCATCTGCGGCGTCAGCGCATTACGCTTCTCGGGCCGGTCCAGCGTGACCACCGCCACACCACGCGCATCGACAGCCACCGCGACCTGCGCCATCACGCGCGTCCCCCTGCATCTTTTGGCCTTAAATATCCCGGGGGAGTCCCGCAGGGACGGGGGCAGCGCCCCCCCGCAAAACCGCAATGCGCCGCAGGCGCTCCGCTTTGCACCCCGGTCATGCCAACGGCTCCAACAGCACCAGCAGCGCTCCCGCCACCACCTGCGCGCCCGTAACAACCGCCACCTGCGCCACCACGCCATCCCTTGGCGCACGCAGCGCATGTTCCATCTTCATCGCCTCCAGCACCACCATCCGCTCTCCCGCCACGACGGTAACGCCCACGCTCACCAGCACCGCGCGCACCAGACCCGGCATCGGCGCCAGCGCGCGGTCCGCTGCCGGGCCGCCTGCCGCCTCGCGCTCCAGCGGATCGACCACGCGCAGCACAGCACCACCATCCAGCACCGTCACCACATCGCCAAACCGGCGCATCACGCGCGGCATGGCCCCCGCCATCCGCCACTCTCCCAGTTCGCGCCGGGCCTCCAGCCACTCCCCCGCCACCTTCACATCCACCGCATCCGGCGCCAGCACACGCAGGCGCACCGGATGCACCTCGCCCGCCACCTCCAGCGCAATCTCCCGCTCCAGCGGCGCCCATAGCGTAAACCCGGACAGCCACCCGGCCCCCTCCCACAGCCCCGCCGCAATCATCCCCGCCTGCGCGAGCACCGGCGCACCCAGATCCGGCCCCGCCGCCAGTCGCTCCAGCCCGCGCGCAATCAGCCCGGTATCGACCTGCCCCGCGCCAAACCCCGGATCATCCAGCAACCGGCGCAGAAACCCCAGATTGGTCACCACCCCCGCCACTTGCGTGCGCGCCAGCCCGGTGCGCAACCCCGCCAGAGCCGCCCCACGGTCCGGTCCATGCACCACCAGCTTGGCAATCATCGGATCATACCAGGGCGATACCGCATCCCCC
>Ga0105053_10004569_pt1 | contig 20270 bp, 21 predicted proteins | sample BON01_FD_78093 | JGI IMG/M metagenome (GOLD analysis project Ga0105053, IMG submission 78093) | Freshwater microbial communities from Lake Bonney liftoff mats and glacier meltwater in Antarctica - BON-01 | ecosystem: Environmental > Aquatic > Freshwater > Ice > Glacier meltwater | place: Lake...
AGAACGTGCCATCACTGGTGCGATCTGGTCCATCGGCACCCAGTCCTGTTCGACCCCGCCGAGCCTGCGCCCTTCGCCATACATATAGGGTGTCGTGGGCGGGCTGAGCCCGGCGTAAAACACGACCGCAAGCACCATCACAAAACCAAACACCAGCACCCCCAGCGTAAACCACTGCAGAAGCCAGCGCAACGGTCGGAACCGGGGCGGTGCGGGGGCTTTCTTGCGCGGTCTTGCCATGTCGTCATAAGCCATGCCCCCCTGTTCCGGTCAAGTCTGCCTCAGGCCGCTGCCGCAAATTCGCGTTGCAGCACCCGCGCTTCGGCGCCGCGTGCAACAGGCCGCGCAGTGCGCCGTCCGCCATGGCCGGGCAGCGGATCGAGATCAGGAAACAGCGCCAGCAGTTCAGACCGGATCCCCGCATCCGCCATCAGGATATAATCGCCGGGATGAAAGCTCTCGCTCGGGATGCCTTCGGCCATCAGGATTTCATGATCGTCGAACAGCAGATGGTGATAGTCGACCTTGGCCATCGGCATCCGGTGGATCGTGTCGCCATTGACCAGATGCGTGGCGGCGATCAGCACTTCATCCGCGCCGCAGTAAAGCTCGGCCCGCCAGCCTGCGATCAGCATCCGGTGTTGCGGCGAGACGAGCAGCGCGCGGCTGTTGCCGAGCGCGCCGGGGGCAAAGCGGATCGGGGCGAAATCGCCGGTGCCTGCCACCCGCCGGTGTCCGGTCCAGCGCACCTCTTGTGCCCCGTGATCGCGCGTCAACACCAGATCGCCGCCGCAGATATCCTCGACCGGCCGCGGCCCGTCGGGCGTGTCGATCAGGCTGCCCGCGACAAAGCAAGGCGGTCCGAAGGCCCCAACCGGGACCTGGGTGCTGTTGGGCACCCAGGTCGAGCTGAGAAAGGTCGCGTTGGACAGGATCGTCCCGTCGGTAGGCGTAAAGACCGCGGGCCCGCTGTTGGTATAAAAGGTGACTCCGGTGATCCGGACGGTGACCCCATTCATCGCCACCCGAATCGTGTCATTGACCCAGACCGAGGTGATGTCGATCCCGTTGAAACTGTCGTCACCAGAAGGCGAAATGAAGCCGTTATTGTTCTGGTCGATGAAATCGAATCGCTGCACAGACAGCGCGGTCCCGTTGGGCGGCGGATTGCCGGGATCCATGACAAAGAACTGATCGTTGTAGGTCGTCGGCATCGCATCCCCCGGATTGATCCCGTTCTGGGAACAATCTTGAATATGCAGGGGGATTTTGCCGGGTTTAGGGAGGTAACACGGCCATTTCTGGCCCGATGTGGTCGGATTGGCGGCGGGTTTGCCCTTGTTTGATGCGTCTTGCGCGGGCGGCGCCGCAGGATGGCCATGATTGCCCGCGTTTGACGCCGATCAATGTGGCAGGCCCCGATCGGGCATGGACTCATTCCTTGAAATGGAGGTGAATCATGCAGACCAATATGCTTCGTCGGTTCGATGCAGTGTCAACGCGACAGGGTGTTGCTTCAAGTTCAACCCAGATGGGCGGGACGGGCAGAGTTTGCATTTCGAGAACAAGCCCATTGTAAAGGTCGCAACCTCCAGCGTGGCACATGTGCCACTGAACATGGGCAAGGTCTTTGGCCGGGTACCGGGTCATCCGGACAGCGCGGGTGCCGTGGACCCGAACCAGCAGATCGTGCTGAGCCATGACATATCGTCTTGGAAGGCCGAGCATCTATTTGCCGTGACCGGCCCAGTGCAAGGCGAGGAGATGACCTCACTGTCGGGCGATATCGTTGCCATTTGGATCAGAGGCATTTGGGGGCACCGGGGGTGCGCTGGTACGGATCATTGCGTCTCCATGTCTCTGACGGCGGTCGGCCGATAATCCGATTGGTTACTGTCATTGGCTGCGCTAATATGTCGCAATTACACAATTCCGTCGGGGTCTCCGCAGATGGGAACGCAGAATATTGCGTCACTCAAACTTTCCACCACGGCCAAGAAGGCAGCAGAAGAGTTGCTCAAGGCGCATCCCGAGGTGACATTCACCAGCGGGCGGCGCGACATGAAGGAACAGGCGGATGCGATGGCGTCGAATGTCATCAAGAACCGCCTGTGGATCAAGCAGACCTATGCCGCCAGCAAGGCCAGCAAGGAATGCCAGAAATGGGTCGATGATAACCCCGATGCCAAGACAAGGGCCGAGATAGCGGCGGGGTTGCTCAAGACTCTGAACGGGCTGGGCTCGGCGGCGGGGCAGATTTCGAGCCATCTGACCGGCAATGCCTTTGACGTGCAGCCGGTGAGCAAGGATGCGGCCGAAATCAAGAAAACCATCCGCAAACTCAAGGGATTGCGGAAGTTTCTGGAGAAGGAAGGTGGGCTGATCCGCTGGCATGCGGAGTTCTAGCCTCTCCAAAGTGAGTGATTGTGGCGCCTGGGCGGCGGGTTTATGTCTGAGTCTTGCCGCAAGGTGACAGAAGGCGGTTATGTGCCGCTGATGATCGCGGCGGGTCTGGGGATGGCAATGTGGGCATGGTGGCGCGGCACGCAACTGGTGCTGGTCAAGGCGCATAGGCAGAAGGTCCGGCTGGAGAGTTTTGTGACCAGCATGGCCCATAGCTCGGTCCATGTTGTGCAAGGCACGGCGTTCTTTCTGAGCCCGGACCCGGATGTGGTGCCCACGGCGCTGCTGCATAACCTCAAGCATAACCGGGTACTGCATGAGCAGAATATCATCGTCACCATCGAGTCGCTGCGCATTCCGGTCGCCCCGCCGGATGAGCGCGCCAGCTATGCGGCGCTCGGGCCGCATTTTGGCCGGCTGGTGCTGCGATTTGGGTTCATGGAGACGCCGAATGTCTCGCGTGCGATGGGGCAGGCGCGCCGGGCTGGTCTGCGGTTTGACGTGATGGCGTCAAGCTTTTTTATCGGGCGCAAGCGGCCGGTGGTGTCCGCACCGTTCGGATTGCGCCGGATCATGGACCGGCTTTATGCGCTGCTGAGCCGGTTTTCTGCTGATCCGTCGGATTTTTACCACCTGCCGCGTGACCGAGTGGTGGAACTGGGTGAGCGTGTGGCGATCTGAGACCTAGCCTGTGACAAGCCCGTCGCCCACGACGATCTGGCGCCGGCAGAGTGCGGCGATCTTTTCGTCATGGGTGGAGATCAGAAAGGTTGTCCCCTCGTCCCGGTTGATTTCACCGATCAGGTCCATCACCTGACCGGCCGAATCCCGGTCGAGGTTGCCGGTGGGTTCGTCGGCCAGCACAAGCTCGGGCCGGTTCATCAGCGCGCGCGCCACGGCGACCCGCTGTTTCTGACCACCGGAGAGGTTGGTGGACGGGTAGTCGATCCGGTCGGCCAGCCCCATCCGTGTGAGCAATTCGCGCCCGCGCGCCCGGGCGCCGGCGGTTTCGCGCCCTTCACGCACGGCGGTCGGAAAGACCACGTTTTCCAGCGCGGTGAAATCGGGCAGCAGGTTGTGGAACTGGAACACGAAGCCGATGTGCAGGTTGCGAAAGCTGGTCAGTTCCTTGTCATCGGCGGCGACGAGGTCCTGCCCCAGCATGGCGTATTGCCCCGAGGTCGGTTTCATCAGCGTGCCGAGGATGGTGAGCAGCGTGCTTTTGCCTGACCCCGATGGCCCGAGCAGCGCCGCAAGCTCGCCTTTCGCGAGTTCGAGCGAGAGACCGCGCAGCACGCGGGTGGCGTTGTCGCCGCTGCCAAAGGTCTTGACCAGATCGCTGGCCTGCAACAGCGCGCTCATTGGCCGATGGCCGTGACCGGATCGACCCGCGCTGCCGCGCGGGCGGGCAGGATCGAGGCGAGGATCGCGCCGATGACGGTGAGCGCGATGGCCAGCCCGTAAGACCCCTGGGTGATGTCGATCGGCAGGGTGCCCGAGACGAAGGAGTCGCGCCGTGGAAACGGCAGGAGTGCCAGATAACCGAGCCCGGCCCCGGTAAGCCCGCCCAGCAACCCGACCAGCGCGCCCTGCGTGACAAAGACAAAGACCACAAAGCCCCGCCCCGCCCCCATTGCACGCATGATCCCGATTTCTGGCCGCCGCCGGTAGGTGGAGAGCAACAGCGCCGAGGCCACCCCGATCACGATGGTGATCAGCGCAAAGGTCTTGAGGAAATAGCCGGTCTGCGCCTGTGCCGAGAGCGCCTCCATCAACTGTTCGGCCCCGTCGGTCCAGGACACCGCATCGAGCCCGGTCAGTGCCGAGATCCGCAGCGCGGCGGCGTCGGCAGTGTTCAGATCGTCAAGCTTGATCTCGATCCGGGTCACGCCCTGCGGCTGGGCAAAGAGCGTGCGCGCGGTGCCGATGCTGACATAGATGCTCGAGCCGTCCATCATGCCGTTGCCGGTCTTGTAGATCCCGCTGAGGGTGAGCACGGCGGCGACCCCGTTTGCGGATTGCAGCCGCACCGTCTGACCCAGGGAGAGCGACAGATCGTCGGCGAGGTCGCGCCCCAGCACGATCAGGCCGGAGCCAAGCTGGACCGAGCCTTCGGTCATGTAGCCCGCAAGATCGAGGATGGCGGATTCCTGCCCCGGTTCCAGCCCGGTCACGCTGACCTGTGACACCTGCGCGCCGCGCGTGAGGAACCCGGCCCCGGTGATCTGCGGCGAGACGGCCTTGACCCCGGGCACTGCGGCGATGAGCGGCAGGAAGGTGGCCGCGTCGGGCAGGGTGGCGGTGCGGGTGCCGGTCCGTTCGGTGACGGCCAGAACTTGCCCGGCGGGCGCGATGAGGAGCGCCGGATCGGCGGATTCGGCCTGGATGGTGACATGCGAGATGTCGCCCACGGTGCGCGAGAGGATGAATTCGGCCAGACCGCCGATCAGCGCCGACATGAAGATGAAGATGAACACCCCCACCGCCACGCCCGCCACCAGCAGCGCTGTCTGTGCCTTGGCTGCGGTGAGGTAGCGGGTTGCGATCTTGAGTCCGTAAAGCATCAGGGTTGCGCCACGGAGACGAGCTGGCCGGCGCTGATATCCGTCGGGTCGAGGATGACGATATCGCCCGGCGCCAGTCCTTCGGTCACGATCAGCCGCGCGGCGGGCCAGTCGATCACCCGGATCGCCTGTTGCTGTGCCGTCCCGTCGCGCACAAGAAGCACCGCCGTCCCTTCGGCCCCCGACAGGATCGCGGCGCGCGGGACGGTGAGTTCGGAAGCCCTTTGCTCGATGATGATATTGGCGGTGACGGTCAGCCCGATCGGGGCACTGACCGGGCTGTCGAACCCGATCTTGAAGGCCAGCCCGCCGGTGGTCGCGTCCACCTGCTGGGAGACGAAGATGACCTTGCCCGGGAGCGTATCGCTGGCCCCTGCGAGTTGCAGCACCGCCGCCTGCCCGAGGCCGATCTGGGTAGCATAGCTTTCGTCGACATCGGATTCCACGACCAGTTCCGACAGATCGGCAAGGGTCATAAGCGGGGTTGCGGGGTCTGCGATCTGGCCCTGCTGCGCTGTCATGCTCAGCACGGTGCCGGCCATGGGCGCGCTGATCGTGTAATTGGCCAGTTGGATCCGCGCCTGATCGACCAGTGCGGTGAGCCGGCTGACCTCCTGATCTGCGGATTGCCGGGCGAATTCGGCGGTGTCCAGGGTGGCGCGTGCCACGTGCGGCCGGAGCGCCAGCGTCCGGTCATAGGTCTCGTTCGCCTGATTCCGGGCCACGAGCGCCGCATCGAGCCCGGCCACCGCCTGCCGCAAGGCGGCGGATTGCGCCGAGGAATCGATCCGGGCGAGCGTGTCGTCTGCGGCGACGCTGTCGCCTTCGTTCACCAGAAGCGCCACGATCCCCCCGGTGACCACAGCGCGCACATCGACCTCGTGCAGCGCCGCGATCCGCCCGTTGACGGCCAGAACCTGCGTGACCGGGGCGAGAGCCGCGATTTCGACGCCGACCGCCGTGGGGCGGGTGACCCAGGGCTGGAACCAGGCCCCGAGCGCCAGAAGCACCGCGAGCAGCCCGCCGCCCCAGAACCAGAGCCGACTGCGCCGCCGGGGCGGTTCTGCCGGGGAGCTGGCCGTGGTCCGCAGCATCGGCAGGTTCGGGCCGTGGTTTGGATCGTGGTTCGGGCCGAGGTTTGGACCGGTGGGCGGGGCGGCGGTTGCGCCCTTGCTGGCGATATCCTGTTCGGCGCTTTGTTCGGGGCCTGGTTTTGGGCCTGGTTTTGGGCCTGGTTTTGGGTTCGGCATGGCGTCATCCTGATTCGGCCCTGCGGCGGGCGGGGACGCGCCGGGGTGGTGGGAGTCCTGCACGCTCGGCCCCCTTCTAGACCGGGAGGGCCGGTCTTGTCTTGATCTGGATCAGGGATATCCGGCATGGTTCGACGCATTGTGATGGAAGTAGCCCGGCGGAAGTGATTTGCGGTTTGCATACCGCTGGCCCGGCCTTGAGAAAGGGGTCCCATGATGCCCGACGATCCCTATGCGGCGCTGGGTCTGACGAAATCCGCCACGGCGGCCGAGATCAAGAAGGCCTATCGCAAGCTGGTCCGCACCAGCCATCCGGACCTGCACCCCGACGATGCCGGGGCGGAGGCGCGGTTCAAGGCGATTACCGGCGCGCATGACCTGCTGAAAGATCCCGAGACCCGCGCGCGCTTCGATGCGGGCGAGATCGACGCCAGCGGGGCAGAACGCCCGCAGCGCCAGTATTACCGTGACTTTGCCGATACGCCGGGCAATGCCTATCAGCAGCGCCGCGGTTTTGATCCCGGCGGCGATCCGGCGGATATCTTTGCCGAGATGCTGCGCCAGCGTGGCGGGCAGCGAACCGGGCAGCGTTCGGGGCAGGGTGGTGCGGATTTTGGCGGGCGCGGCTTTGCCGCCGCTGGTCCCGATCTGCGCTATGCGCTGGAGGTGCCGTTTCTGGATGCGGTGCGCGGGGCAAAGATGCCGATCACCCTGCCCGATGGCAATAGCCTGTCGGTCGCCATTCCGCAGGGGGCCGAGGATGGTCAGACGCTGCGTCTGCGCGGCAAGGGTGGCCCGGGTTATGGCGGCGGACCGGCGGGGGATGCCTATATCACCCTGTCGGTCGCCCCGCATCCGGTGTTTCGCCGCGAGGGTGACGATATCGCGCTGACCCTGCCGGTGACCATCGACGAGGCGGTGCTGGGTGCCAGGGTAAGCGCGCCGACCGTCACCGGCCCCGTGAGCCTGGCCGTCCCCAAGGGGGCCAGTTCCGGCCGGGTTCTGCGCCTGCGCGGCCGGGGTGTCGCCCGCAAGGGTGCCCCTGCCGGGGATCAACTGGTCGAGTTGCGCATTGTCGCCCCGCCGGTGATCGACGACGGCTTGCGCGATTTTCTGACCGAATGGCGCGCGGCGCATCCGCATGATCCCCGCGCCACGCTGTTGAAGGAGGCCGAGCAATGAGGGACCGTTTTTCGGAAGCCGAGGCGCTGGCCGCGATCCCGCGTCTGACCCGCAGCCGCCTTGTGACCTATGTCGCGGCGCAGGTGGTGATGCCGGTGATTGCCGAGGGCGGTCTGGTGTATCGGCAGGTCGATATAGCCCGCCTGGCCCTGATCTGTGATCTGACCGAGGATCTGGAACTGGACGAGACCGGGGTGGCCGTGGTCATCTCTCTGATCGACCAGTTGCACGCGGTGCGGCAGGATCTGCATGCGCTGGCGCGTGCGCTGGAGGCGGAACCGGCAGAGGTGCGCGCGCGGATCGGGGCGGTTTTGCGCAGCGAGAGGTAGGCTGTTTTCCCCGATTGCAACCGTCTCTTGCGGTATTGAAAAGCGATTGCCCGCAGGCCTGGGCCTGCTTAGCGCAGCCGTTCCCGCATTTTGAAATACCACATTCCCAGCGCCAGTGCCTGATGTCCGGCCCATGTGCCGAAGGGCAGCCGCAGGTGGCGGACTTGTTCGAATATCGCGAACTCCTGCGGATCGCCGGAGAGCGCGTGGCCCATGATTTCGGCGACGATATGGCTGGTGGCGATGCCGTGGCCGGAATAGCCCTCGGCATAGTAGATATTGGGGCTGACGCGCCCCAGATGCGGGATGCGGTTGATGATGATCCCGGCCTGACCGGACCATTGATAGGCAATTTTCACGTCTCGCAGGCGCGGGTAGGTGGCGATAATCGCGGGGCGCAATTCGGCGGCGATGTCGCGGCTGTTGCGCCCGGAGTAATTGGTGCCGCCGCCAAAGATCAGCCGCCGGTCGGCGGAGAGCCGGTGGTAATCGAGCACGAAACGGTTGTCATAGATCGCCAGATCCTGCGGGTTGATCGCGTTTGCGGTGGTGTCGTCCAGCGGGTCGGTGGCGACGATCCCGAGGCTGGCGGGAAAGAGCGCGCCGCGCATGCGGCCCTGTGCCAGCCGGTGATAGGCGTTGCCAGCGAGCAGGACGCGGCTGGCGCTGATCTGACCGGTTTTGGTCTGCACGATGGGCCGGGGCCCTTCGCTGATGCCGGTGACCTGGGTGCCCCCGTGGATGCGCACGCCGAGGCTGGCGGCGGCTGCAGCCTCGCCCCGCACCAGATTGAGCGGGTGCAGGTGCATGTTGCGCCGGTTGATCAGCCCGGCGGGATAGAGCGCGCTGTCGACCACAGCGCGCAGGGCGGCGCCGTCGACCCATTCGACCTCGGACCCCATGCCGCGCGCCTGTGCTGTGTCGAACATGGCGCGCAGTTCGGGGATATGGGCGGGTTTGGTGGCGGTCTGGATATGGCCGTGTTTCACATCGCAAGCGATGCTGAAGCGCGCGACCCGTGCCTTGATGATCGCGTGGCCGCGCCAGCGCAGGTTCCAGATGTAATCATCGGTTTGCGCCCCCAGCACGCGCCAGAATTCGCGCGCCATCGCCGCGTCGCCGGAAAGCGAGCCGGTGACCTGCCCGCCGTTGCGCCCCGATGCGCCCCAGCCGACGCAGTTCTGTTCCAGCACGGTGACACTGAGCCCGCGGTCGGCCAGTTCGATGGCGGTGTTGATCCCGGTCAGCCCGCCGCCGACGATGCAGATATCGGTGCTGTGATCGCCCTCAAGCGGGGCAAAACCGGGGGCGGGATTGGCGGAGGCGGCGTAATAGCTGCCGGGGAAGGGTTCGCTCATGAGTTGCCGGATTTCCACGTCTGTACGGCCTGACGCGCGCCGCGCAGCAGGATCGCGGTATCGACATCGACGGCGGTAAAGCGGGCGCCTGCGCCGATGGCCTCGGCCATGAAGGCCGGGTCGAGCGAGAGGAGACCTGCGGGACGGCCTGCCGCCACGATCCGGCGGATACCGTCGAGCACGGCGGATTTCACCTCTGCGTGGCCGGGGTTGCCCGGATGCCCCATGGAGGCGGCGAGATCGGCGGGGCCGATGAAGATGCCGTCGACGCCCTCGACCTGTGCAATCGCCTCGATCCGGGTGAGCGCATGGGCGGATTCGATTTGCACGATCAGGCAGATCTCCGCGTTGGCGCGGGCGGTGTAATCGGTGATCTGGCCATAGCGGCTCGCCCGAGTCAGGCCGGAGACGCCGCGGATGCCGTGGGGCGGATAGCGGACGGCGGCGACGGCGCGCGCGGCCTCATCCTCGTCCTGCACGTAAGGCACGACGATGGTCTGCGCGCCGATATCGAGCAGGCGTTTGATCTCGACCGGATCGTTCCAGCCGGGACGGACGCCGAAATGGGTGGGATAGGGTTCGGTGGCCTGTAGCATCGCCTGCACGGTGGCGTAATCAATGGCGGTATGTTCGGTGTCGATGATGATCCAGTCAAAGCCGCAACCGGCCAGCGCCTCTGCATGGCCGGAACCGGGGATCGAGCACCAGAGGCCGATCTGCTGGGTTCCCTCGGCCAGTGCTGCCTTGAACGGGTTCTTGATGAGGTCCATGCGCCTGTCCCCTGGTTTCAGCCGAGCAATGTGCCGATCCGGCGCAGGGCGGCGAGGTAGCCTTCGGTGCCCAGCCCCGCGATAACCGCATCGGCGCGCAGGGAGACGTAGGAGTGATGCCGGAAGTCCTCGCGTCTGTGCACGTTGGAGATATGCACCTCGATCACCGGACCGTCAAAGGCGTTGAGCGCGTCGAGAATGGCGATGGAGGTATGGGTGAAGGCACCGGGGTTGATGATGATGCCCGCCGAGGTGAGCCGGGCGGCGTGGATGGCGTCGATGATCGCGCCTTCGTGGTTGGACTGGTGGCACTGGACGGTGAGCCCGAGCGTGGCTGCGAGGGCGGTGCAGTTCGCCTCGACATCGCCCAGCGTTTCGCGCCCGTAGATCTCTGGCTGGCGCTGGCCCAGCAGATTGAGGTTGGGGCCGTTCAGGATGGTGACGAGATGGGGCATGGCGGGCTTTCGGAGCGGTTGCGCGTGGCCGCATTGAACATCCGTGGGGCGGGGAGGGGCAAGGGGGGAGTGGCAGGGGACTGCGGTATTTTGGGAGGCGTGGCTGTGGGGCCGGTTGTGGGGGCTGGATTTTGAGCGCTGCACTTGCCCGGAATCAAGGCGCGCAGCGCCGCCGGGCAGCGCCCGACCGCCCCCTCGGGCGGGCGCTTTTGCGACGTTGCGCGGGGAAAACCGTTGTGATGCTTGGCACCATAAACCGCCTGGCTTTTGTCGTTGCTGCGCCCACCCGGCGGTCTGGCGCTGCCCTGTGTTGCTTTGTGGCTCCGGGTTGACTCTGCCTGCTTTCGCGGCGCTGATCGCGCGAAAGCCCGGAGGCCCGAGAGTGACCGAATTTGACCGCGACCTTGAGACCCGTCTGATCCGCTATGTCCGTGTCGATACGCAGAGCGATGTGAGATCGACCACGGCCCCGAGCACGGCGCGGCAGTTGGACCTGTCGCGGATGCTGGTTGCGGAACTGGAGGAGATCGGCGCGGCGGAGGTGACTCTGACCGACTATGGTGTCGTGCTGGCGACGATCCCGGCGACGACGGACGCGGATGTGCCGGTGATCGGGTTGCTGGCGCATGTGGATACGGCACCCGCCTTTCATGCGGCGGGGGTAAAGCCGCGGGTGCATCGCGGCTATAACGGCGGGCCGATCACCTATCCGGATGCGCCGGGGCTGGTCCTGTCGCCGGAGCAGTCGCCCTACCTTGGCACCAAGCTGGGCCATGACATCATCACGGCGAGCGGCACGACGCTGCTGGGGGCGGATGACAAGGCGGGGGTTGCCGTGATCATGACAGCCGCGCGGCATCTGCTGGCGCATCCCGGGATCCTGCATGGCAAGCTGCGCATCGCCTTTACCCCGGATGAGGAGATCGGGCGCGGGGTGGACAAGCGGCTGCCCGAGGATCTGGGGGCGGATTTTGCCTATACCCTTGACGGCGCGCGGGTGGGCGAGATCGAGTTCGAGAGTTTCTCTGCCGATGGGGCCTGTGTCCGGGTGACGGGTGTGGCCGCACATCCGGGCAATGCCAAGGACCGCCTCGTCAATGCGCTGCATCTGGCGGCCAAGATCGTGATGACCCTGCCGCATGTCACCCTGACCCCGGAAGTGACTGAGGGTCGCGAGGGGTTTATCCATCTGACGGATATGCAGGGGACGGCGGCGGCGGTGGAGATGAATTTCATCCTGCGGGACTTTGAACGTGACGGGCTGGCGGCCAAGGCCGCGCTGTTGCAGCAGGTCTGCGACGTGGTGCAGGCGAGCGAGCCGCGCGCGGGGGTCACCTGCGAGATCAGGCCGCAGTATCGCAACATGCGCTATTGGCTGGAGAATGACATGGCGCCGGTCGAGCTTGCCCGCGCTGCCTGTCGTGCCGAGGGGATCGAGCCGCTGTCGGTGCCGATCCGGGGTGGCACCGATGGGTCGCGCCTGACCGAAATGGGGGTGCCTGCGCCGAATATCTTTACCGGGATGCAGGATATCCATGGCCCGCTGGAATGGATTTCGGTTCAGGATATGGCCCTAGCAGTGCGGGTCTGTCTGCGGATGGTGCAGCTTGCGGTGAAATAGCGGGTCCGGTGCGGCGGCGGTGCCAACGAATCCGTTCTTGCCCCGCCCGCCTGCGCCATTTATTCGGATGACAACAGATTGCCAGGGGGATGCGCGATGACAACCAACAATCGTTTCGACAAGTCGAAACTTCCCAGCCGCCATGTGACCGAAGGGCCAAGCCGCGCGCCGCATCGCAGCTATTTTTATGCGATGGGGATTACCGAGCAGGAAATCCATCAGCCATGGGTGGGCGTTGCGACCTGCTGGAACGAGGCGGCACCCTGCAACATCTCGCTGAACCGGCAGGCGCAATCGGTCAAGATGGGGGTGAAAAAGGGCGGTGGCACGCCACGCGAGTTTACCACGATCACCGTGACCGACGGGATTGCGATGGGACATGAGGGGATGCGCTCGTCGCTCGCGTCGCGCGATGCGATTGCGGACACGGTCGAGCTGACCATGCGCGGGCATTGCTATGATGCGTTGGTCGGCCTTGCGGGCTGCGACAAATCGCTGCCGGGGATGATGATGGCGATGGTGCGCCTCAATGTGCCATCGGTGTTCATCTATGGCGGATCGATCCTGCCCGGCAGGCTGAATGGCCGCGACGTGGTGGTGCAGGATGTGTTCGAGGCGGTGGGCAAACATCAGGCGGGCGATATGACCGATGCCGAACTGGATATTCTGGAGCGGGTGGCCTGTCCGAGTGCCGGGGCCTGTGGCGGCCAATATACCGCCAACACCATGGCCTGCGTGTCCGAGGCGATCGGTCTGGCGCTGCTCAATTCATCGGGCGCGCCTGCCCCTTATGAGAGCCGGGATCAGTATGGCGATGCCTCTGGCGTGGCGGTGATGAAGCTGATCGAAAAGAACATCCGCGCCCGCGATATCGTGACGCTGAAATCGTTGCAGAATGCGGCGCGTGTGGTGGCCTGCACCGGTGGTTCGACCAATGCGGGCCTGCATCTGCCTGCGATTGCGCATGAGGCCGGGATTGATTTCGACCTGTTCGATGTCTGCGAGATTTTCCGCGATACGCCCTATTTCGTCAACCTTCGCCCCGGTGGCGAATATGTCGCCAAGGATATGTATGAGGTGGGCGGTGTCCCGGTGGTGCTGAAGGAATTGCGCAAGGCGGGTTTGCTGCACGAGGATTGCGTCACCGCTTCGGGCCAGTCGCTGGGCGAGGAACTGGATCTGATCACCCGTGAGGCGGATGGCCGCGTGATCTATCCCATCGCGACCCCGATCTCGCCGACCGGGGGTGTGGTCGGCCTCAGAGGCAATATCTGTCCGGACGGTGCGATTGTGAAGGTCGCGGGGATGAGCGCGCAAGAGCAGGTCTTTACCGGGCCGGCGCGTGTGTTTGAATCCGAGGAAGATGCGTTCGAGGCGGTGCAGAAACGCCAGTACAAGGAGGGCGAGGTCATCGTGATCCGCAACGAGGGCCCCGCAGGCGGGCCGGGGATGCGCGAAATGCTGTCCACGACGGCCGCGCTGTCGGGTCAGGGCATGGGCAAGAAAGTGGCGCTGATCACCGATGGCCGGTTCAGCGGCGCCACACGCGGGTTTTGCGTCGGTCATGTCGGGCCGGAAGCGGCGCATGGCGGCCCCATTGCCCTGCTGCGCGATGGCGACATGATCACGCTCAATGCGCTGAACGGCGAATTATCTGTCGCTCTGACCGATGCCGAACTGGCAGCCCGCAAGGCCGAGTGGAAAGGCCCGCGCGAGACGCAATATGAGAGCGGGGCAGTCTGGAAATTTGCCAAGCTGGTCGGTGGCGCGCGCTGGGGTGCGGTGACGCATCCAGGGGCCAAGGCCGAAAAGCACATCTATATGGACCAATAGATGCGGGGTGCCGCTCTCTTGCTGGGAGTGATGGTGCTGGGGAGCTGCGATCAATTGCAGACGCCGGTGCGGTCGCTCTCGATGCTGGACGGCGCTGCGGTGGTGCAAGGACCAGCTGGATATTGCATCGATCCGCAATCCAGCCGTGCCAGCACCGGATTTGCCGTGCTGGCGGGATGCGGGCTTGTCTCCAACCTGGCCGAGATGCCGCCGGTCGAGGGGCTGATCACGGTGCAGATCGGGGCGCAGGGCAGTGCCTCGGTCAATAGCGCCTCTGCTCAGATTGCCGCGATGATGCGCACGCCGACCGGAGCGCGGATGCTGAGCGGCAGCGGACAGGCCGCGACGGTGCTGATCGAGGCGGTGGACCGGGCCGAGGGGCTGGTTGTGGTACGTTTCACCGATAGCGCACCATCCGAGATTGCCGGGTTGGGACCGACGACATATCGCGCCTTTCTCGATATCGGCGGGCGGCTTGCCACTGTCAGCTTGCGGTTTTATGCGCGCGCGCCGGTTGCAACCGACATGGGAGAGCAGTTGCTGGCGCAGGCGGTGGCGGTGCTGCGCGCGGCGAATGCAGCGCCTGCGATCCCGTAACTGAACAAACGGCTGTTTCCTTTTCAGAAACAATTTGGCAGGTATGTGTCGAAATTGACAGCGACCGGCCTGCGCCGCGTCGCCTTGTCTCGCGCAGGGACGAAAGAGCGGATATGGCGAAACGCGGTTTGGGTCCGATTGATCTTTTGATGCACCAGAGCACATTGATGCGCTGGGCCGTGGTCGCGCGTGCGGCGCCGGGGGCGGAGCTGTCGCTGTTGCGCGCGCAACGCCAGCGCGCGCGGCAATTGCGTCACAAGCTCGACGAGTTGGTGCAGGTGGCGGATGGCCGGTTGGCCCTGCCGCATATCGGCAGTCAGGCCTTTCCGCGCCCTGCAGGCACCGACTGGTCCTGGCGACCGGCGCTGTGGCGTGGTCCGCTGGCGCAAAAGGGCATGTCAAGCGTCGAGAGCAAGACCATGCTGGGCGATGAGTTGACGATCTTTCACGATTGCCACATCACCGAACTGACCCTGCGCCAGTTGCGCAATGCGCGCGAGGATGATCTGGCCCCGTTCGCGCTGCGCATGGATGTGTTCCGGTTTGATGGCTCTTTCCTGAGCCTGGTCGTCGACATGCCGGAGGAGGCCTGTGCCGGGCTGAAGAAACGCCATCTGGTCCGGCTGGATGTGACGGTGGATCTGGAAAAGCCGTTGGAGATTTTTGCCCGGCTCAATATCCGGCATGGCCCCAATACCGAACAGATCGTTCGCGAACTGCCGCTGCATGACAAGGAAGTGTTTGTGGAGTTCGATCTGGCCTATACCAAGCTGAATGAAAAGCGGGTGGACCGCATGTGGATCGACCTGATTTTTGAGGGGCCGGAGATGAATCAGGTGACGATCCGCGACGTGACCCTGTCGCGTTATCCGCGCGCGGAGTTGTGAGATGACAGCCTATACATTGACCAAGACCCGACTGACCGCCGGCACCTATGAGGGAGTGCTGACCGGTGCCCGGCCCGACGCGCCGCCCGCGCTGACGCTGACGCATCAGTCCATGCCGATTGCCGGGCTGGAGGTGATTCCGCTGGCCGAACCGGGCCATTTCGGTGTGCGCGCGCCGATCCCCGCCGACCTGATCTCGGACGGAGTGCAGACCTTTGTCATTGCCGATGCCGAGACGGGGGCGACGCTGGACAGCTTTGCCATTCTGGCCGGGGAGGCGCTGTCGGAGGATATCCGCGCCGAGATGGAACTGCTGCGCGCCGAACTTGATATGCTCAAGCGGGCGTTTCGCAGGCATTGCATCGAGACGGCTGCATAATAGCCTGTTTTGAAATTGATTGGGTGAGTTCAGCAGGTTGTGATTCTGTTCGGTTGCGAAGCTGAATGAGGTGGTTCAGTTTTGCTGTACAGATTCTGGGCGTTTCTCAAGTGGTTTTCCACCTTGTTCATGCCGTGACTGCTTGTGGTCGGCGCATGTTGAAGTGGCCCTGATCGGGCGTTTTCCCGTCAAGCGATGAATGTGACCGTCGGCTGTTATAGACGTCGGGATATCGGTCTGTCGAACCGGCGATCAGGCGGCCGGTCGCCCCCGCTGACCTCTGAGCAGAAAGCCACCTTGGCCGACTGGTTGCGTGCGGGTCCTGATCTTGCCAAAGACGGCGTTGTACGGTGGCGACGGATCGATCTGAAGCACAAGATCGAAGCGGAATTTGGCGTGGTCATGCATGAACGCGCGGTCAGCAGGCAATTGGCTGCTTTGGGGTTTCGCCGTCTTTCAGTGCGCCCGCAGCCCCCTGCATGCCGTCGGACCTTGCTACAGCAGCGCCAGCAGTTGGCGGGCAGCCTCTGCCGAAGACGCCGGGTTCTGGCCGGTCACGAGTTTGCCGTCGGTCACCACAAAGGACGCCCAGTCGTCGCCTTTCCGGTAATTTCCGCCGTTGGCCTTCAGCATGTCTTCAACCAGAAACGGTACGATCTTGGTCAGGCCAACGCCTTCTTCCTCGGTGTTGGTGAAGCCGGTCACGGTCTTGCCGGACACAAGGGGTTTGCCATCCTTGCGCTTGGGGTGCCTGAGCACCGCCGGGGCATGGCACACTGCGCCGATCGGGCGGTCGCTGGACGCGAAGGTTTCGATCAGGGCCGTGCTGTCGGTGTCTTCCGCCAGATCCCACAGGGGGCCATGCCCGCCCGAAAAGAAGATCGCATCGAACCCGTCGGCGGAAACGGAGGACAGGATTTCAGTACTCGCGAGGTCTTTCTGTGCTGCGTCGTCTGCCTTGAAGCGTTTGGTGGCATCGGTCTGCGCGTCGGCCGTATCGCTCGCCGGATCAAGCGGCGGCTGTCCGCCCTTGGGTGAAGCAAGGGTAATTCTGGCCCCTGCGTCTTTGAAGACGTAATAGGGTGCCGCGAATTCTTCCAGCCAGAACCCCGTCTTCTTGCCGGTGTCGCCCAACTGGTCATGGGATGTGAGAATCATTAAAATATTCATCAGTTTTTTGCCTTTTGTTGTCTTGGTTCAGCCGCTCAGCTTGACGACACGTTTGCCGAACGCCTTGCCGGTCAGCAGACCAACGAATGCGGCGGGGGCCCGTTCCAACCCGTCGATCATTTCTTCGCGATACTGAATCTTTCCATCGCGAACCCAATCACCCATCTGCTTGGCAAACTCCGGGTAAAGGTGTCCGAAATCGTCAAAGACAATAAAGCCGCGCAGGGTCATCCGCTTGCGCAGAACCATGCCCATCAGCAGGCTCACCCGGTCCGGGCCGTCGGGCAGCGACGTGGCGTTGTATTGCGAAATCAGGCCGCAGACCGGGATACGAGCGCGCGGGTTGAGCAGCGGCATCACCGCGTCAAAGACCGCGCCGCCGACGTTTTCAAAGTAGATGTCGATGCCGCCGGACACAGCCTTTTTCAACGCTGCCGGAAAGCCGTCGGCCTTGTAGTCAACGCAGGCGTCGAACCCGAGGGTGTCAACCACATGGGCACCTTTCTCGGGTCCGCCAGCAATGCCCACCACGCGCAGACCAAGGATCTTGCCGATCTGACCGACTGTCGCACCCACAGGCCCGCTGGCCCCGGCGACAACCAGCGTCTCACCAGATTTGGGCTGGCCGATTTGCGTCAGGCCAGCCCAAGCGGTCAGTCCTGGCATACCAAGGACGCCAAGCGCCCAGGACGGATGTTCGGGCGACTTGCCCATGTTGATCACGCCGGTTCCATCGGACAACGCATAATCCTGCCAGCCGCCGAACGCCTGAACCCAATCGTCTTTCTCAAAGCCAGCCACATCCGAGGTCACGACCTGCGAGACCGTGCCGCCCACCATGACCGCGCCAATCTGAACCGGAGCGGCGTAGGAGGGCGCGTCGCTCATCCGGCCGCGCATGTAGGGATCGAGCGAGAGGTATTCGTTGCGCAGCAACATCTGACCCTTTCCCGGCTTTGGGAGATCTTCGGTTTCGAGACGCAAGGTGCTGTCATCTGGCTCGCCCCTGGGCCGCTCAGCCAAAACAAACTTGCGATTGCGTGTGGTGGATTGTGTCATGGATTATGTCCTTTTATCCTCAAACATCGGGCCGGGGGGTTGTTGTTCGAAACGGTCCTGTCAAAGCCAGCGTGGCATGAAATCGGAGGTTTGGTAAAACCCGCGTGGTTGTCCGGCGCCGCAATCCCTCTACCCACCTGCCAACCGCCGCCTGCCCAGAACCCTGATGTCATCGCCCCGCTCCTTGTCTGCATTGCATCACATCGGCCAGTACATGACTCGGTCCCATCCGGCATAGGAATTGGAGATCCGCCCACGCGGGATGCTCAGCGCGATTAGCAGGACGCCGCCTGCCATGCCCGCCCAGTCCGCGAAAGGCGTGGCGTTGCCGGTTAACAGCCACGGTGCCGCGATCAGCCACAGACCGAAGGCCATGTTGATGAAGCGTAGCGGTCGTGCCACCTCGGCAAATTCGATGATCGCAAAGGTCACTACCAAGGCACCGGTCAGATGGTCGCTGTTGGCCATCTGCCCCGACGTGCCAAAGCTGATCCGGGTGAACATGAACCACAGGCCCACGGCACAGCTTGCCAGCAGCGCCCAAGGCAGCGTCACACCCCGCGCCGCCTGACTGATCATGTCGCCCATCGGTGCGCCCGGACCGCTGGCAGGGTCGGCCATGCCGCCTCTCGTCCGAACCTACGTCCACAGCATTCCGCACACAATCCGGCGGCGGCGGGGCAGGAGCGTGCTGATCGAAGCCGATCACCTGACCGTATTTTCCGGTCAGCCGCTGCATGAGCGCGCTGCCGATCCGTCCATTCGAGCCGGTCACGAGAATAAGGCCTGATATGTCGTTCATGTTGGAAACTCCTGGTCTGGTTCGGGTTTATCTAACCACCATGCGGCTAGATTTGGCCGTCTGTGGCACCGATCAGGGAGTGATGATGACCTTGAGAGCCTTGGTCTTTGCGGCATTCCCGAAAGTCTCGTAGGCTTTTTCGCCCTCGGCCAGCGTGAAGCGGTGCGAGATCAAAAGCGCGGGGTTGATCGTCTTTGCCGCAGCCGTCTTGAACAGCATCGGGATCGTCGAGGTATCGACAAGCCGGGTGGTAATGGCGATGTTGCGGTCCCACAGTTTTTCCAGATGCAGACTTGCCGGCTTGCCATGCACGCCCACATTGGCAATCGTGCCACCCGCCGCGACGATCTGCTGGCAGAGCTCGAACGTGGCCGGAATGCCTACCGCCTCGATGGCGGTATCGACGCCGGCATTGTCGGTCAGCTTCATCACCGCGTCCGCCGCCTTGCCGTCATCACTGTTGATGGTCGCAGTCGCACCGAATTTCTTCGCGGTCGCCAGCCGGTTGTCGTCAAGGTCGATCATGATGATCGTAGCTGGCGAATAGAATTGCGCGGTCAGCAGGGCGGCAAGTCCCACCGGTCCGGCCCCGACGATGGCCACCGACGATCCCGGTGCCACCTTGCCATTCAGCACGCCGCACTCGAACCCGGTGGGCAGGATGTCGCTCAGCATCACCAGCGCCTCTTCGTCCGCCCCTTTGGGCAGATGATATAGGCTCATCTCGGCGAAGGGCGTGCGCACAAATTCGGCCTGGGTGCCGTCGATCGAGTTGCCGAGGATCCAGCCGCCATGGATGCAGTGCGAATACATCTGCTTGCGGCAGAAGGAACAGGTGCCGCAGGCGCTGACGCAGGAAATCAGAACATGATCGCCCTTTTTAAACGACGTCACCGCCGCCCCCACACTTTCAATCACGCCGACACCCTCGTGCCCAAGGATGCGGCCCGGCTCGGCGGTCTCCACATCGCCCTTCAGGATGTGCAGGTCCGTGCCACAGATCGTGGTGTGGGTGACGCGCACGATGGCATCGCCGGGCTGGGTGATCTGGGGTTTGGGGCAATCCTGCAGAGCAATCTTGCCGGACTTGGAATAGACGAGCGCTTTCATGGGGTATCCTTTGCTGCGGGTCGAATGTCACGTGAGCAGTCGTGCCCAAACGTGGGTTGGCGACAATCCGGCATGGCCGCCCAACGTTTAATGAGCTGATTGTCTTTACGACGTCACAGTCTGATGCGGGCAATTGGATGGGACCCCGACGCATCAACTTGCCGTACATCCGCCCCGCCCGCACTGATCTGCGTCAGCGGCATCACAAGGCGCTCGGCATACTTTTGCAGGTCAGCCCGATGATCCGTTTGCAACAACCCTTGCCAATCATCATCTCGTCACGACGATTGACCCTAAATGAGCGGGTTCGGCTTACCTGAATCAGCCCGTTGCGGACCGGGTTCGGGCAGGGTGGAACGAGTGGGGCTTTGGCGCGTTATACCGCTTCTACTCCAAAACCCGAAAGTTCTCGTGGGTTATGACGCGGAAGTTGTCCGACACCTTGTCTCGGAATTTCGTCCATTCTTGCGGGATGGTTTCACGCATGAATGCAAGGATGGC
>Ga0105053_10004574_pt1 | contig 20260 bp, 22 predicted proteins | sample BON01_FD_78093 | JGI IMG/M metagenome (GOLD analysis project Ga0105053, IMG submission 78093) | Freshwater microbial communities from Lake Bonney liftoff mats and glacier meltwater in Antarctica - BON-01 | ecosystem: Environmental > Aquatic > Freshwater > Ice > Glacier meltwater | place: Lake...
CATGAATAACTATATTTAAATTCTACATGGGGGATTTTTATTCTTAGCTCGATTCCTTCGTAGAAGTAATTAGGTAGCGCCAGTCGAAGACAGCACTTCATTTCCCCCCTCCCATGCGCCCCACCTCGTTTTCTTTCAAGCCTTTTTCCCCGAGAGATCTATTACTGCGTGAAGGTGCGACGAGCTAGGCAGCCTATTGATGTTGCCTGTTAAGTGGTTCGACAGACGCTCTTTTTCTCTATTTCTTTGAGTACCGCCCAGGTCACAGTCCTGCGATCGGTTCGACGCCACGCTCGTGAGTTGTCGATGGATGCGTGCACAATGTCGTGGCAGGTCCTGCACACCAGCACGAGATCTGTATCGGGGTGGCTTGTGAATTCGTGAAATATCTGACGTTAGCGGCTGGGAGTGATGCGCCCCGGGTTACATCTAGGAGTCATCAAGTGCGGGCAGTCCCGAACGTACTCCCAACTTCATCACGAACGGTGCCTGGCGCGGTGACAACGGTGAGAGCTCAATTTCTACAAACCAACGGCGCGCCGTCCCGGGCTCGATGATCCAAGCGACGTCCCGCTCCACTGCATGGGCGAGACCGGCCTCACTGTCTATGGATGAAGGATCGATTCCCAGACTGCATTGTGGTTTCGCGTGAACCCGACGGGCCCAGCAAAATATTGCAAGGGTGAAAGTTAGGTCATTCCTTGATTGGTGCGTCTCCATGTACGTCAGCAATGAGGAACCGTTGTTCATTAGTGGCAAGTTTGTCTTGAACGGCTTGTCCAAGATCCTCTCCGCAGACATCTGCTAACCCGATCAAATACAGCAGGACGTCGGAAAGTTCCTCACCGGAGCGAGTATTAAGTGGCGCTGATTTCGCCAGATCTTTAGCCTCGGCGGCTGGGAGTCATTGCAGTAACTCAGAGAGCTCACCCACTTCCCCCACTAAAGCCAAGAGAAGGGACTTGTGGTCTTGAAATTGCTCCTAATCCCGTGCTTGGGGAAAGGTGCGCATTTGCTCCCGCAGACGAGCTAAAGAGTCGACGTCTTTCACGAGTCAACTCTGCCCTTTAGTTGCGAGGCGCGGCAATTCGCCATGCATGAGGGCGACATATCGTAAATCAAATTCAGGGCGGAGTTCAGGATGAGAAATTAGTTGGTTTCTTGGTTGCTCCCCTCGGATGAATCCGGGGGATTCCTGACGCAGCTTGCAACAAGCAACGGCACGAGAGCCCCTGCTTGTTGTCTGACAGCGTCAACGTCAGCACGGGACGACCCCGTGGGGTCTTCAGTGGTGCGTGAGCCAGCTATTCCTCCGGGCCGCGCTGTGACGCCCAAGCGGTCCCTGTCAATTGGGAAGCGGCCTGACCAGGCGCGGTAGACAACGACGAGTGCGTGCGCTACGGTTCGGTCAAGCCGAACGGTAGTCGGTGCGAAATCAATAGAATAGGACTGCAGGTGACAGAGGCTTACGGCCGATACGAGGTGAAGAGCGTGGTGCGAGCCATCGCCATTCTTGAGGCGCTCGAGGACTCGCAGGACGGTGGCCTCGCGGTGACGGAAGTCGCCAAGCTCGTTGGGCTGTCCAAGAGCACCGCCTTCGCTACACTTCAAACGCTCCGATCCCACGGGCTGGTGTCAGACAAGGGCGAAGGATCGACCAGGAGGTACCGACTCGGGCTGGCATTGGTACGCCTCGGGCAACAAGCATCTGCTCAGACATCGATCGTGGACATCGGCCAGCAAATACTTCGTGCACTCACTGATGAGACTGGCTTGACCTCGCGGATCGCCGTCCTGGACGACGATTGGGCAGTCGTTGTAGCGCGTGTTGATTCGCGGACTGCTGTGAGGCTCGACTTACGCATGGGGCAGCGTGAATGGCCGCATTGCACAGGTGTGGGAAAAGCACTCCTGTCCACATTGTCGGAGTCGGAGGTGCGCTCCATCGTGGGACGCCTAGGCATGCCAGCGCGCACCGAGCGGACCATCACGGATCCGGATCACCTCGTGGCAAACCTGAAACGCGCGCGGACGGACGGCTTCACCATTGACGACGAAGAGGATGCCGAAGGGATCATGTGCATCTCCTCGCCCGTGGTGGACCTGAACGGCGGCACACTCGGCGCCGTCAGCGTGACCGGGTTGAAGGCTGATTCGTCGCTGCGTCAACCGCGCAGCGTCGGTCGCAAGGTCCGGGCGGCAGCCGAGCAAATCGGTGAAATGGTGAACCGGCGGGCCTAGGGTTCGCACGATAATTAACCCAGTTTTTGCCTGCACGTTTTTTAGGATTGTGCTACGTCTGAAATTACTGAGTTGGCAGGGTTCGATACGGCGTTCGCCGCAGCGTTGGCGGGAGCGGGTGCCCGGCAGTTGGGCCATGGCGGGATCAAGCTGGTCGCGGTAGCGACCAGGGTGTCGGCAGATACGGTCGGACGGGGGGCGCGAAGGAACTCGAAGCGGGATGGGTCGTTGATGACCGGGTGCGCGTGAAGGGCGCGGGCCGTCCGACGTTGGAGCAGAAGGATCCACTGGTCTGGGAGGCGTTGAATGCGTTGATGGATCCGGTAACCCGAGGGGATCCGATGTCGCCGCTACGGTGGACGACGAAGTTGACTGTGAAACTTTCCGAGGTGCTCGCCTTGGCCGGTCACCAGATGTGCCCCATGACGGTGGCGAGGCTGTTGAAGGATCACGGATACAGTCTGCAGGCCAACGCGAAAAAGCTTGAGGGGCGCCAGCATCGCGGAACGCGACGCCCAGTTTATCTATCTGGGCGGGCAGGTCAATGCGTTCGTGGACGCTGGGCTGCCGGTGATTTCGGTCGACACGAAGAAGAAGGAGAACATTGGGAGGTACTCCAATGGCGGTGCGGGGTACTCACCTCAGGGTGAACCGGAGACAACCAACACCGGCCAGCCCGGCTATCCCGAAGCGAGAAAACTGCTGATCACCGCGGATGGCGGCGGGTCCAACGGTTCCAGACTCAGGTTATGGAAACCCCAACTCGCCCAATTGGCCACCAAGACCGGCCGGGAAATCACGGTTTGCCACCTGCCACCTGCCACCTGCCACCTGCCACCTGCCACCTGCCACCTGCCACCTGCCACCCGGCACCTCACAATGGAACAAGATAGAACACCGAATGTTCTCCGCGATCACCATGAACTGGCGCGGACGCCCCCTGGAAACCCACGAAGTCGTCGTCGAAACGATCGCCGCGACCACCAACAGGACCGGGCTCACGATCCAATCCATGCTCGACAGCAACACCTACGAAAAAGGCATCAAGATCACCGACAAGCAGATGAAAGAATTCGAGGCCGAACACCTCCACCGACACGACTTCCACGGCGAATAGAACTACTGCGTGCGCTCCGCGCCTGAGGACAACCCGACACGCCAGAAACAACAGAAGTAATTTCTATGCGCGAGCCCCTAGCTCAAAACCCTTGACACGTCATGAGGGCTCCTCTAGTGTGTGCGGCATGCTGAACAGCGTTCGGTGATACCTAACAGATTGGGGAATGCGATGTTTGCTAGAGAAAGTAGATGGAAGCGAATTACGATTGGGTCCATAGCGATTGGCGCGATGGCCCTGAGCGCCTGCAGTTCCACGCCAGGCGACGCGGAGAGCCCCGCACCGGCATCAGCCACTGAGTCTGAGGCAAGTGAGACGGCCTCAGTTGAGGCGTCGGCGCTGGATCCAAATGCCGTTGTGACCGTTGGGGCGGCCCAGGCATTCCCCCAGTTGAACCCGGCGATTCGTACGTTCGCATACGAGGAGACCCTGTTTCCTCTGCTGTGGACTTCTCTGACCCAGACGCGCGAAGATGGGACGACGGGGCCACTGCTGGCCGAATCGTGGATATCTAACGCGGAAGGCACGGAGTGGACGTTCACATTAGACTCCGGAGCCACGTTCTCCGACGGGTCACCGATCAACGCGGACGAGGTCAAGCAGTCCTTCGAGTATTACCTCGACCCTGAAACCGTCACGCAGGAGGCCAACAAGCTTGCAGCGATCGCGAGTGTAACGGCACCCGACGCGGCAACGGTAGTCTTCACGATGAGCGAGCCAAACGCCCTGCTTCCCGAGGCCATCACTTGGGTGAAGATCATTAAAGTGAGTGCACTTGACGCGATCAACACCGCGCCGGTCACCTCGGGTCCCTTCACCGTTGCGTCATTCTCTCCCGACAACTCACTGGAGATCGTTCGCAACGACGCCTACTGGGGCACTCCTGCCGCTGTCGCTGGGATCAACTTCGTCAAGGCAGCAGATGCAACCTCAGCGGTCACATCTTTGCGCAATGGTGACATCGACATCCTCTGGGGAACGCCCCTAGCAGATGCTCCGGGACTTCAGGATCAAGACGGCCTTCAAGTCATCCGTCCACTAGTGCCCAGCCAAGCGGTGACCTGGGAGATGGATTTGACGAGTGCTCCGTTCAACAACCTGTCAGCCCGTCAGGCACTTGCTTATGCAACCAACCGTGACGCAATCCTCCAGGCGGCCTATTACGGGCAGGGCGTCGTCTCGACGACGAACAACATCCTGGCCGATGACAATCCAGCCCACGCTTCTGATCTGACCCAGTACCCCTACGACCTTGACAAAGCCAAGGAACTGTTCGCAGAGGCAGGCATCACCGAGGGTTCCACTCTTACTTGGTGGGGCATCGCCGGTGCATATCCAGAGTGGCAAGCCTCAGGCGAGATCCTTCAGGCCTCACTGAAGGAGATCGGCATCGATCTGCAGATTGAGAACAACGAGATCGGCGTCTGGGTGGACAAGTTCTACCCAGGAGGAAAAACTTTCCCCGGCCTCGTGGTCCCGAACTTCCAGTCGGTACCGCCAGAGCCTGCGTTCTCGATGAACTTCCTGCTTTCAGGTCGCTGTGAGTGCAACTGGAACAACACCGAGTTCGATGGTCTCTATAAACAGGCCATTGGAACTGTAGATGCAGACGCACGCAACGCTCTGTGGGCCAAGGCCCAGGCGCTTGAAAACAACGACGTCCCGCTGATCACCCCGCTTCAGGTCGCTCAGGTGGCTGGCGCGTCAGTTAATCTTCAGGGAGTCTGGATGGAAGGCGGCGGACAGATTCACCTGGAAAATGTCGGCGTTGCAACGTCCTAACGAATACGATTACTGAAGAACGAGGAGGACCCAGATGGGCCGATTCATCGTGACGCGCCTTGCGTGGAGCGCGATGATCATCGTAGCAAGTTCCATCCTGGTCTTCCTCGTCCTCAGGGTTCTGCCTAGTGACCCGGTGCTCGCCCGATTGGGGGCGAGCACCGGGGTCGATCCCGAGGTGATAGCACGTTTGCGGGCTGAAGCGGGACTAGACGACCCGATCATCTCCCAGTACCTGTCCTGGCTGGGTGGAGTGCTCCACGGAGACCTGGGATCTTCATACGCCAGTCAGATTCCAGTGGCCCAGATCATCGCAGAGCGACTGCCGGTGACCCTTGAGTTAACGTTCCTTGCGATGCTGACCGTCGTCCTGGTCTCCATTCCCCTAGCACTGGCAGCAGTGTTCCGCGGGCGCTCGATCGCTGACAAGGCAATCGGATTTCTCACCTCGCTGGGCATCTCGGTGCCGCTATTCGTCGTGTCTTTGATCCTGATTTTGGTCTTCGCCAGCACGTTAGGGTGGTTGCCATCACGTGGATACGTTCCCCTCACCGAGGATCCAGTCCAGAATTTGAAACTCATGATTCTTCCGGTCGCAAGTCTCGCCTTCGCGGCGAGTCCCCTTTTGATCCGACACATGCGGGAATCCATGTCAGAGGCCGAATCTGAGCCGTACGTCCGGACGGCGGTCGGCAAGGGAGCTGTGCGCGCGAGGGTCCTTCTTCAACACATCCTCCGAAGTTCACTGGTGCCGACTCTGACGATGCTCGGCCTGATTGTCGGTTACACCCTGGCCGGGACAGTAGTAGCGGAGTACGTCTTTGGGCTGCCTGGCATCGGGTCTCTGGCGCTCGAGGCGGCCCTGAAGCGAGATTATGCGGTGCTACAAAGCGTAGTCATCCTGATCGTATTCATGTTTGTGATCACGACCCTCATCGTCGACATCGTCAACGGCCTGATTGACCCTCGGGTGCGAGTTGGAGGCCAGCGTGACTAAAAAGCCTGCCGTCGAGAATGGTCCCCTCTCAAAGCCAGCTCGTCGCATCAGTTTCGGGATAATTGTGCTGGCGGTCACGGCGTTGACGTGTCTCCTTGGGCCACTCCTCTGGCACTTCGAGGCCACTCAGATCGGTGCTGGGCTGCCCTTTCTAGGCCCGGGTATCGAGCACCCTTTCGGTACCGACGACCTCGGGCGCGATCAGTTGGCCCGGCTCATGGTCGGTGGGAGAATCACCGTCATCGTGGCAACTGGCAGTGCTCTAATCTCGATCCTCATTGGGGTCATTTGGGGAGTGCTGGCAGCAGCGCGACGTGGGTGGATGGACGAGGTGCTCATGCGAACCGCCGATGCATTCATGGCGATCCCCCAGATCGTCTTTGCCTTGGTTTTCGTTGCGGCCTTCGGCTCCAGCATCCTCACGCTCACCTTCATCATTGGGGTACTACTTGCACCGACAACGGCACGAATCGTGCGCAGTGTGGCCATGTCTGAACTCTCAGCGGATTATGCGGTCGCAGCCCGCGCCTGCGGCTTAGGGCGAATGCGCGTCATGGCGACCGAGATCCTGCCCAACTTGCTTCCTACTGTGAGGGTGCAGGCCACGATCAACGTAGCAGCCGCGATAATTTTGGAAGCCACTTTGAGCTTCATCGGACTTGGAATTCAGCCACCGGATGCCTCATGGGGAACGCTGCTCCTTCAGGGCTACGGCAAGTTCTATAACAGCGCTTGGCTGGTCCTGGTGCCGACGATCTGGATCGTTGTGACGATCTGGGCCCTGACGGCCACAAGTGAGAGCCTGCATGGTCGATCCAGACGGGAGACTGCGACGTGAACACAAGCACGTCGGATCCCCTGCTATCGGTCCGCGACCTCCAGATAGGCGTCCCACTGGACCATGGGGAGACGATGGCTGTCCGCGGAGTGAGCTTCGACCTTCAGCCTGGTGCACGACTGGGACTCGTGGGCGAGTCGGGCAGTGGGAAGTCACTTACGGCGCTGGCCCTCATGAGAATGCTGCCGCCATCAGTGCGAATCCGCGCGGGCGAGGTAATGCTCAATGGCCGTGACCTGATGACTCTCACCCCACGGCAAATGTGCGAAGTTCGAGGCAGTGAGATCGCGATGATCTACCAGAATCCGATGGCGGCGCTGAACCCAGTCCTAACGATCGGCGATCAATTGGTGGAAGGACTGCGGATCCACTCGTCAATGTCGCGCTCAACGGCTCGAAAGCGCGCCGTTGAATTGCTCGGCGACGTCGGTATCCCGGATCCCGGAAATCGGATGGAATCTCACCCCTACCAATTGTCGGGAGGGATGCGGCAACGAGTAGTGATCGCGATGGCACTCAGTTGTGAGCCCAGCGTCATCATCGCTGACGAGCCGACGACCGCACTCGACGTCACAACCCAGGCGAGGATCCTCGCCCTGCTTCGTCAGCTCGTCTCTTCGCATGGCACCGCAGTAATCCTCATTAGCCATGATCTCGAGGTGGCGGCGGAGTTTTGCGATGAAATCCAGGTTATGTACGCCGGAAGAATCGTCGAGCGGTCCCCATCGGCGGACCTCTTCGCGAATCCACGCCACCCTTACACAAAAGCGCTTCTCGAATCAAGTTGCGTTCTTACGACGGATCTCACCCGACCCATCCCCGTCATTCCGGGTCAGCCCCCGCAGCCGGGCAGTTTCCCTGCGGGCTGCGCATTCCAGGCTCGCTGCACGCAGGCCCGCGAGACCTGCATAGATCACGATCCGGTCCTCGAGTGGGATCATGGGCGAGCCGTCGCCTGCTATTTCCCGCATCTGGAACCGAGTGAGCTGGCTGGATCCGTCGCCGGGGGGCGGCCACTCGATGACTAATGCGCATGGCTCGATCCTGCTTGAAGTTCAAGGATTGGGTCTCACCTTTGGTAAGGGGGACGGCAGTGTCACCGCGCTGGACGACGTTTCGTTCAGTGTCGCCTCGGGTGAGACCGTGATGCTGGTGGGAGAGTCTGGCAGCGGTAAGACGACGGCTGCGCGAGTGATCCTTGGACTGGAAACTGCGGACCTGGGAAGCGTACGCATCGGTGGCCGAGAGACGAGCGGCTTGTCCGAACGTGAATGGCGCCAGGTTCGCCGCAGCATTCAGGTGGTGCTCCAAGACCCGCTGTCGCAACTGAACAGGCGTCACACGGTGGAGAAGATTGTGTCTTCACCCCTTCGTGCCTACCGGATCGGAGACAAGGAATCTCAGCGCTTGCGCGTTATCGAACTTCTGGAAGCTGTGGGGCTAGAGGAGCGGTACCTCACTCGCAAGCCGCATGAGATGTCGGGCGGCCAGTGCCAACGGGTGGCCATCGCAAGGGCGCTCGCCGTTGAGCCAAAGCTGGTCGTTCTGGACGAGTCCGTGTCGGCTTTGGATGTGTCCGTTCGTGCTCAGGTGCTGAACCTGCTGAAGAGCCTCCAGTCCAGCCTCAACTTGAGCTTCCTGCTCATTACACATGACCTCGCGGTGGCGCGCTACATGGGGCACCGCACCTATGTCATGTTCAATGGGAGAATTGTCGAATCAGGGGTTACCGAAACACTGCTCGCCAACCCGCAGCATCCCTACACGGTCAGCTTGCTGGAATCGACTCCATTAGGGAATTTGAGAATTGATCGGAGGCACCCGGCGGATGCGCCGGTACTTACCGTGCCGGAGCCCGGAGCCGGGTGACCAGTGCAGATTCCTTGCGAGATGCCACGTCTCCCAGTAGAGGGAGCTATGCAGAGAGCATCGACCTGAACTTGTGGACGTTGGCCCCAACCACTTGACCGCTTGCCATTTCCCTGGAGGCATTGAGCCTTCCAGTCAGAAACAGAAAGGTATGAAAAATGACAGTCTCGGATGCAGGAAGGCACTTCATGACCGTATCTACTAACTGGCCCACCATCACAGAGTGGCGGCCGTTCGCCAGCGACCTTGTTGCGGGCGTGAGTCGTCGTGATATCACCCCACCGGTGGGTATCAGGACTGCGAACTGGGGAGCGGCAGGTAGGCATGAGGTAGCTCTGGGTATCCACCAGCCATTGACTGTCACGGCCCTGGTCCTGGTCGACGAGGAGGGGCAGCCACACTTCGTGGTGAGCGCGGATCTCGGCTGGTGGCGCCAAATTGACGACGAGCAGTCGGTGCGACTGCCGGTCCTGGCAGCTTTGGGTATCCAGGCGGAGCAGCTAATGCTTCACCTGGTCCACACCCACGCCGGCCCGAGCACGTCAAGGACCGAGCCGACCGCTCTAGGAGGGGCTTCCGTCTCGGCGTACCTTGACAATGTCACCCAGACCCTGGTGAACGCATGCAAGGACGCCCTGGCGACGGCTGGGCCATGCCAGATCACGTGGGGTCGCGGCTCCTGTCAATTGGCTACCGTTCGCGACCTGCCGTGCGGTGATCACGACGTGGTGGGGTTCAACCCGGAGATGCTCCCGGACGACACGGTTATGGTTGGTCGCGTAAGCGCCAGCAACGGAACGATTGTCGCCACGGTCATCAACTACGCCTGCCATCCGACGACACTTGCGTGGCAGAACCCTCTGCTGTCGCCAGATTACGTCGGCCCAGCCCGTCGGGTCGTTGAGGACGCGACGGGAGCCCCGTGTTTGTACCTCCAGGGAGCATCCGGCGACCTTGGTCCCCGCGATCAGTTCACCGGGGACATCGAGGTCGTCGAGCGCAACGGCCGCATCCTCGGATATGCGGCCATGTCAGCACTAGAAGCACTCCCTCAGCCGGGGACTGTCCTGCGATTCACGGGGGTTGTTGAGTCCGGTGCCAGCCTCGGAATCTGGGAGCAGCAACCGGACAGTGCCTCATCCGTAATCACGAGCCGAATCATCCAAGTCCCTGTGCCGCTCCAGCCCCTGTTGACTGCTGAGGAACTGCGCTTGAAGTGGGCCCATCTCGAGGAGACACCAGCCAGGGAACGGGTGGCCCGTGCGATGGCGCTGCGCAAGGGATATGTGAATGGTGGCAAGGCTTCGCACCCGGTGTGGATCACTCAGGTCGGCGACGCAGTCATCGTCGGACACCCGGGCGAGGCCTACTCTATAATGCAGACTGAACTTCGTCGCCGGCACCCGGACCGGTGCATCCTGGTGGCTAACTGCACGAACGGACCTGGCTACATGTACCTCCCCGAGCGCTCGGCGTATGAGCGCCTGCGCTACCAAGTCTGGCAGACGCTTCTGGGACCCGGTGCGCTCGAGGCTGTCATCGATGCCGTGGACGCGGCCATCGCAGAACTCCCGCACACACGCGAGGCGCAGCCCGGAGGCATCCGATGAAAGTTGCCGTTGTCACAGGGGCTGGCTCCGGAATCGGCGAAGCCGTTGCCCATCGACTGCTGGCAGATGAATGGGGCGTCGTTGCGGTAGACAGTGCTCAGGCGGGGCTCAACCAGTTCTCTGATGACAGCCGAAAGTCGAGCTGTCGAACCGTGCTTGGCGACGTGGCGAGCCGGGACACGCATAAGCAGGCCAGGGCAGAGGCGGCGAGCCTTGGCGTCCTTAAGGCTTGGATCTCGGTTGCCGGCATCACGCGCATCCACGCCCTGCACGACCTCGACGAGGATTCGGTACGCAGAGTCATCGAGGTCAACCAACTAGGAGCGCTGTGGGGAGCAGCCGAAGCAGTAGAGGCGCTCCGGGACTCGCGCACCGTCGGAGTCATCGTGCAGATTTCTTCCGTCCACGCCTACCACGCGGCGGTGGGCTACCCCGTCTACGAGATGACCAAGGCGGCGGCCGATGCCCTCACCCGAAGCATCGCGGTGACTTACGGGCCGCTAGGCATCCGGTCGGTCTCGATTGCTCCTGGGGCCATTCGTACCCCCGCACTCACGGCTGCTCTGGATGCCGCGCCGGATCCGGCGCGCGCGACCGCCCAACTCGAGGGTGCTAGCCCGTTGGGTCGCATCGGGCAACCGTCAGAGATTGCGGCCGCCGTTGCATTCGCTGTATCCGAGGAGGCGTCCTTCCTCACCGGGACCTCGATCGTGGTCGATGGGGGGTGGTCGTCGGTGCTCCTGCAGGACAGCGAGGTGCCTGATCCGGACGGGAGCGCCACGTGATTGATCTTCGCAGTCGTCAGTGGCTTGCCGGGGACGACGAGGTAGCCCTTCTTCATCGTGTCGCAATGGCCGGGACGGGATACCAGGAAGGACGCCCGGTCATCGGGATCGCGGTGACGTCGAGTGCCCTGAACCCTTGCCACGGCGATGTCGATCGACTAGTTAAGGGCGCCGAGGCAGGCGTCATCGCAGCGGGAGGAGTCCCGGCAACCTTCCCGGCCATGTCGCTCGGTGAAGACCTGATGAAGCCCACGGCCATGATGTATCGCAACTTGCTTTCCATGGAGTTGGAAGAATCTGCCCGCTCCTACCCTTTGGATGGGCTCATCATTTTCGCTGGCTGTGACAAGAACGTTCCCGCAGCGCTCATGGCGATGGCGAGCGCGAACCTTCCCGGACTAGTGGGGCTGGTCGGCATTCGCCGACCCGGAGTCCTCGGGAATCGTCGAATCGCCGCCGGCACCGACGTGTGGCGCGAGCTCGAGGAACGCCGAGCCGGTAGAACGAGCGATGTCGAGTGGGCCGACTTCGAGGCCTGCCTACGTTCGGTAGGGCCGGGCATTTGTAATGTCATGGGCACGGCCGTGACAATGGGCATCTTGGCGGAGTTTCTAGGCATGGCGATGCCCGGCTCAGCAACGATGGGCGCCGGCAGCGAAGAACTGCTAGAGGCTACCCAGCGCACCGGCCGACGCGTCGTGGAGATGGTCGAGGCAGGCAGCCGTCCGGCAGACCGAATGTCTGCCTCAGCCTTCCGAAACGGTCTCACAGCGTTCGCGGCCGTGGGTGGCTCGACGAATGCCTTAATACACTTGGCTGCCATTGCAGGCCGCCTTGGGATCGAGCTCGATGCCGAGATGATGGATGCGGCACTTTGCGAGGTGCCACTACTCGTGGACGTCGAACCTTGCGGCACGGGTCTCGCGCAAGACTTCCACAATGCTGGATCTACCCCTGCCCTCGCGCACGTCCTAGAAAGCCTCTTGGATCTGAACTGCGTCAGCGCGGATGGTCGCAGCTGGCTGGAGGTGAGTGCGAATCGCCATCCTCTTACACGGACCATTCGTTCCCTGGATGAACCCCTCCTACCGGCGCCGACACTTGCGGTTTTACGCGGGTCGCTGGCTCCCGGTGGGGCCGTGATCAAGGTCGCTGCTGCATCGGTAAACCTCCTGCAGCACGAGGGTCCGGCGGTTGTCTTCGACACATATGAGGACATGCGTCAGCGGCTCGACGATCCGAACCTAGAGATCGAACCGGAGTCAGTGCTGGTCGTCCGGGAGTGCGGTCCGGTCGGTGCGCCAGGTATGCCGGAGTGGGGCATGGCGCCCATCCCCAAGCGTCTGGTCGAGGCCGGTGTGCGCGACATGGTGCGAGTGACAGACGGACGGATGAGCGGCACGAGCTTTGGGACTGTGATCCTCCATGTGACTCCTGAGGCAGCGATCGGCGGGCCACTTGCTCTGGTCAAGGACGGCGACCTCGTACGACTCGATGTACTTGGGCGCCGGATCGACCTGATGGTAGACGAAGAGGAACTTGAGAGAAGGCGGGAGGAGTGGAGGCCGCCTGTCTCGCAGCACTCTCGCGGGTGGCCGGCGCTCTACCAGCAGCACGTTCTCGACGCGGCGCACGGTTGCGACTTCGACATTTTGACCCCGCCAGCGGGGGCCAGCGCTCCCTTCATCGAACCGGTAGTCGGCCGCTCGTAGACCGCAAGCACGCCTCAGACTAGACGACACAAAAAAGATTGGATGGTTTCATGATCCGCACGACGCACATCGCTGGGGTATTCCCGGTGGTGCAGACACCCTTCGCCGCAGACGGTTCAATCGATGTCTCAGCACTCGACGCTGAACTTGAGTGGGTCCTTGACCAAGACGTCTCTGGACTCGCGACGGGAATGGTCAGTGAGATCCTGCGCCTCTCCTTCGATGAACGCCACGTTCTAACGGAGCGCGTCTGCTCGATCGCCAATGCCCGTGACCGGGCCTCGATCATCAGCTGCGGTGCGGAGAGCCTGCGTACAGCCGTCGAGCACGCTCAGCACGCTGCGTCGCACGGTGCGACGGGATTGATGGCGAACCCGCCGATCACGGTCGCCCTCGAAGACTTCGAGATATACGGCTACTTCGCCGGCATTATCGAGGCGACAGATCTTCCCGTCGTGGTGCAGGATGCGAGCGGGTACGTGGGGCGGCCATTGAGTATCTCGGTCCAGTCCAAGTTGTTTGATGAGTTCGGCGACCGGGTGCTGTTCAAACCTGAAGCGCAACCCATCGGACCGCGCCTTTCGCTGCTACGTGATGCCACGGGAGGGCGTGCCGGGATCTTCGAGGGATCCGGGGGAGCCGCCGTTGTCGACAGTTATCGCCGCGGAATCGTCGGTACGATGCCAGGAGCGGAGGTGTGCTGGGCTATTCGCCGTTTGTGGAGTGCTGCCGTCGAAGGTGACTGGGAGACCGCGTACGGGATCTCCGGTCCCCTCAACACGCTCGTGGCAATGCAGACGACCGTGGACGGCTACGTGGCAGTGGAGAAGCACCTCTTGTGGCGCCAGGGAGTGCTGGGGCGATCCACCCATCGCCACCCAACGGGTTTCATGCTGGATCCTGAGACGGCGGCCGAGGTGGACCGCCTCTTCGATCAGATCGCTGTTGCTGCGGGGCAACCGGAACGGGCTCTGGACGCCCAGTGGGCAGTGGGATGAGCTCGGCATGTTCTCCGGCCGAACCAGCCATCGATGTGCGCGCACATGAGGTGAGGGTGAAGGCGACCCAAGTCCGCACGATGATGGCGGCGATGGATCACGGCGGCTGCAGGGTGGAGGTTCCCGATGTCCTGGTCGCATAGTCATCCGAGGCCCGCCAAAGGCGACTGCGCAAGCGGGGAGTGGGCATGAGGATCACATCGGTTGAACCGGTCGTCGTCAACGCGGGAATGCGCAACTGGATCTTTGTTGTGGTACGCACCGACCAGGACGGTCTTGAGGGGATAGGGGAAGCCACCCTGGAATTCCAGACGCATGCCGTGTCGGGAGCGGTCAAGGATCTAGCGGAACTAATTGTCGGACGGGATCCGCGCGACATCGAGCGGTTGTGGCAGATAATGTTCCGGCACCCATTCTTCAAGGGAGGTGCTGTAACCCTGTCGGCATTGAGTGGAATCGACCAGGCGCTCTACGACATTACGGCGAAGGACCTAGGCGTGCCGCTATATCGCCTACTGGGCGGCCTGGCTCGCGATCGCGTGCGCTTGTACGACCATCTGGGCGGTGGGGACTCCTCTGCGGTCTACAACGAGGCTTCGCCTTCAGCCTTCGCGGAACGTGCGGCAGAGTCACGCGAAGCGGGATTCACCGCAATCAAAATTCTGCCCGTCGGCCAAACCCAAGGGCTCAATAATGCGCGAGGCATCGCTGCAGCGGTCGACCTCGTGACTGCGACACGCGAAGGTGGTGGAGACGATATCGAGATTATGATCGACTTCCACGGCCGCACTAGCGCGGCCGCAGCGATCGAGTTATGCCGCGCGGTAGAGCACCTGCGGCCGTGGTTTGCCGAGGAAATTTGCGCCCCTGACCGCCCCGATGAACTCATCAAGGCTGCCCGGTCCATCGCGATACCAGTTGCAGCCGGTGAGCGCCTCTACGGTCGTCGAGATTTCCTGACTTTGCTGGACGCGGGTGCGATCGACATCGCGCAACCAGATGTTTGCCATGTGGGTGGCATCACTGAGCTTCGCAAGATTGCCAGCCTCTGCGACACATTCGGCGTGGCGATGGCTCCGCATAATCCCCTCGGACCCGTGGCCACGATGGTAAACGTGCACCTGGCCCTGGCAACTCCGAACTTTCTTGTGCAGGAGATCATGCGGTCAGACGTGCCGTGGCGAGGTGACGTGATCGACGCCGACCTGACGATTGACTCGGGCTACGCGCTGCCGCCGGAGAAGGCTGGAATCGGAGTGAGCCTCGACCTCGCGGTCGCTGCCGCGCATCCGCCCCTGGGCGAGCGTGCACCCCAGTGGTTCCACCCCGATGGCTCCACTGCGGACTGGTAACGGGGCTACCAATGGACGTAGACATTCTGACGACACCATCGTGCCACCTGGGCGAGGGCCCGTACTGGGACGTGGCTCGCGCACGCCTGAGCTGGGTCGACATTGAGACGTCTCGACTGCTCTGCATGGACGACACCGGGACGGTCGCCTCAACGCAAGTGGATGCATCGGCGTTGACTGCAGCGTTCCCCATGGATGAGGGGTGGATGCTGGTCATGGACCACGGCTTTGGACATCTGTCCGAGTCCGGTGGACTGACGACTCTCATCCAGCCTGAAGTCTCCAAGGGTCCCCGCCTGCGCATGAACGACGCAGCGTGCGACTCGAACGGCCGGCTCTGGGCCGGCAGCACATCCATCGACGGCACCGATCCCCTCGGCTCGTTGTTCAGAATGGATCTCGACGGATCAATCATCCGCGTGCTCACCGGGCTGACCGTCTCAAATGGCATGGGATGGAGCCCCGATGGGCAGGACTTCTACCTCATTGACAGTATTCCCGGGCTACTCTGGACGTGGAGATTCGATCCCGATGACGGAGCGCTGAGCGCCCGGCGCTTGGTAACGGATGTTATGGGTTCCGGGATACCGGATGGCATGGCCGTCGACGAGGAAGGCTGCCTCTGGGTCGCCTGCTTCGGGAGCGCCCAAGTGCGTCGGTTCAGCCCGCACGGTGACGTCATAGGGGAGGTTCAACTGCCCGTTACCTTCCCGACCTCCGTATGTTTCGGGGGACCCGGATTCGACCAGCTGTATGTAACGACCGCGCAGAGGCAGGAGGGCGAGCCGCACGCCGGTCAACTGCTAGTCATTGATGCTGGAGTCGCCGGTCTGCCTACGTCAAGCTATCGGGGGTCCGTCGAAAGTAGGTCCCCGTCATGACTCCGGCACCGGCAGTGGTTCCCGCACAATCGTTGGCGAATGAGGGTGCGCTCGTGATTCCGTTGATTGATGCCCAAGATCAGCCGGCAGGGGGGATCGTCTTTTGGGCCACCGGAAACCTCAAATCAGGATCCACACAAACAGCCACGTTTCACCCTAAAAATCCCCATAAAAGTCGACGCTCCACAATGAAAGTAGGTCTGCAATGACGGTCCATACGCTCCCCACGCGCACGAACATGTCTGCACTCGTCTATGAGGCACCGCGTGTCATGACGATGCGAGAGGTCCCAACCCCTGTTCCCCAGCCGGACGAGGTGCTCATCGAGGTTGAATACTCCGGCATCTGTGGTTCGGAGCTGAGTGGATTCCTCGGGCAGAGCAGCATCCGCACACCTCCCCTTGTCTTCGGCCACGAGATCTCTGGCCGGATCGCGGCTCTCGGGGACGACGTCGATGATTCGTGGCTTTTCCGCGTAGGTGACCCGGTCACGGCCAACCCACTAGTGAGCTGTGGTCGCTGCGACTTCTGTGCCCGCGGCCGTCAGCAACTGTGTGCTAGACGCCTGCTCCTTGGAGCGACATTGCCGGGAGGAAATGCGCAATACGTGGCGGTCCCGGTGGCATCAGTCCTTGCGGTTCCTGAGGGGATGGATCTCGCGACTGCTGCCATGGCGGAACCGGTGGCCTTCGCACTCCGAGCGGTAGAGGTCTCCACCGTCACCCCCGCCTCATCCGTGCTGGTGGTGGGAGCCGGTGCGATTGGGTTACTGATCCTCCAGGTTCTCGCAGCGTCAGGCGTCCGGACACGTTACGTCGTTGAGCGAAACCTGGACCGACTGGCGATGGCTGCCGCGCTCGGCTGTACACCGCTGGACCCCGGCGAACGAGGGATCTCTGCTGTGATCGATGAGGTGACTGGAGGCCGCGGAGTTGATGTCGCCATCGATGCAGTGGGTGCAGCCACGACGCGGCGAGAGTGCATGCTGAGTCTGTCTCCGGGGGGAACGATGGTTCTCGTCGGACTCCACTCGGACGAGACAGAACTTCCGCTGAACACCGCTGTTCGCTCAGAACTCGTTATCCGTGGGGCGTTCGCGTACTCGCCGGTACACTTCAGACAAGGGTTACGCTGGCTGGCCGAGGGGATCGTTGGTCTGAAGGAAGGCGTCGTGGTCGCTCCCCTAGATGAAGGCCAGAAGTGGTACGAAGAGCTGGTATCTGGGCATCCGGCTTCGAAGGTCCTGCTCCAGCCGGCCCCTAAGGTCCCCTTGGACCCACGGCGAATTAGCTATCGGCCCCCGCCCATCATCAGTAGAGACCCAGAGGAGACCCTGACATGAGATTCATCCGAGTCGGCCGCATTGGCCAAGAGATGCCCGCCGTCTTGACGGGCGATGGCGCGTTCGTTGATATTTCGGATCTCACGCCGGAGATCGACGGGCCCTTCCTCGAGCGACTGGACTTGGCAGATCTCGCCACCGTCGTGGCAAGCCGGCAGGCCGATGGGCAAGAGCGTTCGCTGGAGGGACTGCGCATAGGTGCTCCGATTGCTATGCCGCAGAAAATCATCTGCATCGGCCTGAATTATGCCGACCACGCTGCCGAATCCAATATGCCTGTTCCCGAAGAACCCATCGTCTTCTTCAAGGCGCCGAACACGTTGGTCGGCCCCTTCGATGACGTCTACATACCCCGAGGTTCGATCAAAACCGATTGGGAAGTGGAACTCGGAGTCGTGATCGGCAGAAGGTGCCGATACCTTTCATCGCCCGAGGAAGCCCTTGCGAGTGTCGCCGGCTTCGTTGTTTCCAACGATGTTTCCGAACGAGAGTTTCAGATGGAGAGGGGTGGGCAGTGGGTGAAGGGGAAATCGTGCGAAACCTTCAATCCCTGTGGCCCGTGGCTCGTAACGCCCGATGAAGTCCGCGACGTCCACAACCTGTCGATGTGGCTTAACGTCAACAGCGGGCGCAAGCAGTCGGGGACAACGGCGACGATGATCTTCAACGTCCCGTACCTGGTGTGGTACCTCAGCCAGTTCATGGTGCTCGAGCCAGGAGACCTCATCAACACCGGAACACCGCCTGGTGTCGGCATGGGTATGAATCCACCGCAGTTCCTCAGGCCCGGTGACGTCGTTGAACTCGGTATCGACGGTCTGGGTTCGCAGCGTCAGGTATTCAGTGCCGCACTGTGAGCCGACGAGAGCGGGGCAGCGGGGCCGTGATTGACATTCAGCGGTTGGTAGCGGAGTTGGGTAACGACGTGGTCGTCGTTGACGCGGAGAGAATGGACAAGTACCGCTGGGACCGCGCCAACGACCCCGACGCGGGAGTCCCGCTCGCGGTGGTGCGGGCACGTTCGACTGAGGACGTGCAGGCCGCAGTGCGTTTCGCGGCCGCGCATGGCCTCCCCGTGGTGCCTAGGGGCGCCGGCAGCGGGCTTTCCGGTGGTGCCTCGGCGGTCGCCGGGGGCCTAGTCCTGTCCACTGAGCGGATGACGCGAATCGACATCGATGCCGCGACCCGGACCGCGGTCGCACAGCCTGGGGCGATGAACGCCCAGGTGAAGGCCGCTGCCGCCGAGCACGACCTCTGGTACCCGCCGGACCCGTCGTCCTACGAGATCTGCTCCATCGGCGGCAACGTCGCCACCAATGCCGGCGGCCTGTGCTGCGTGAAGTACGGCGTCACCACCGACTACGTGCTCGGCATGACCGTGGTCCTCGCCGACGGGACCGTGGTCCGGCTCGGCGGGGCGCGGCTCAAGGACGTCGCCGGCCTGTCGCTGACCAAGCTGTTCGTGGGCAGCGAAGGCACACTAGGCATCATCACCGAGGTGGTGCTCCGGCTGGTCCCGAAGCAGCGGCCGCCGGCCACCCTTGTGGCGACGTTCGCGACCCTCAACGACGCCACCGCCACGGTGCTCGCCATCTCGCGCCGGCTGAGGCCCTCGATGCTGGAGTTCATGGACCGGCCGACGATCAACGCGGTCGAGGACATGACCAGGATGGGCCTGGACCGGGACGCCGCCGCGATGCTGGTCATCCAGTCCGACGAGCCCGCTGGTCACGCCGCTGCGGAGTGCGAGATGATCGCTACGCTGTGCGAGGAGAACTACGCCACCGAGGTGTTCATCACCGACGACCCCGACGAGGGGGAGGCCTTCGTGGTGGCGCGGCGCAATGCCATCCCTGCGATGGAGCGGACCGGCACCCTGCTGCTCGAGGACGTCGGTGTGCCGCTGCCGCAGCTCGGTGCGCTGGTCGACGGGATCGCCGGCATCTCCGCGGCCCATGAGGTCACCATCGCCGTGATCGCCCACGCCGGGGATGGGAACACCCATCCGCTGATCGTTTTCGACCCCGCCGACACCGACATGGTCGAGCGCGCGCAGGCGGCGTACGGCGAGGTGATGCAGCTCGCGATGTCGCTGGGCGGCACGATCACCGGTGAGCACGGCGTCGGCCGGCTCAAACGGCCCTGGCTCGGCGACTACCTCGGCCCGGACGTCCTCGCGCTCAACCAGCGCATCAAGGACACCCTCGACCCCCAGGGGATCCTCAACCCCGGCGTGATGCTCTGACCGTTGAGCCACGGTGGACGTCCTCGATATCTGGCTCTTCGCACCTAAGCGGGGTCCTTGACCGCTACTGGCCGGTCGCGGGGAGAGATTGCGGCGACGCTACGGGTGAGTAGATCCACAGTGCAGCGTTCGCTTTCGTCGTAAAATCGTATTTCTGTATAAGGGCTTTCTATCTTGATACCCCTAGCCCTCAGTACGTACCACATGTAGTCCTTTTGAACCGTCCAGACAGAACATCCTGTGGGTATTGGTCGTCTGGGGTACCTACATGGAAAGCCCTTTTCTGTATTTACGATTTACAGAAATACTATTTATTCGGGATCGTCTTACGGCTCAACTGCCGTTTCTGACTCGCTCTCGGGAAGTGTTTCCTCCGGGCCGGAGTAATCCATGAGTGCAGCTTCAAGCCGAGCGGCCGCGCGGCGTAAATCGGCCAGGGCAAGGATCACGTTGGCGCGCGCTTCACCCGGTGGGATCTCACGGGGTTCACC
>Ga0105053_10004575_pt1 | contig 20257 bp, 18 predicted proteins | sample BON01_FD_78093 | JGI IMG/M metagenome (GOLD analysis project Ga0105053, IMG submission 78093) | Freshwater microbial communities from Lake Bonney liftoff mats and glacier meltwater in Antarctica - BON-01 | ecosystem: Environmental > Aquatic > Freshwater > Ice > Glacier meltwater | place: Lake...
AGACAGCAGCCTGTACACGACAGAGACAGCAGCCTGTACACAACAGAGACAACAGCCTGTACACAACAGAGACAGCAGCCTGTACGTCGGGTCTGTGTCGTATCCGGCCGATGCAAGGTCGGGGAGGCAAAGAACCCCCGTAGTGGTTCTCGAGTCTCACACCTTGGTGCTCATTTCTTCGTGCTCATTTCTCTGTTGCTGGCGGTAGAGCGTCCACGAAAGATGCAGGGATTTCACACGTATGGAAATTGTCTTAGTATGTATTTATATTTTCGGTATGAGTATATAAGCCAAAGAGGAAACGCAAAAAAGCTGCTTCTTGGCAACGATGTCAGAAACCGCAGGTCCTTTGTGCCATGCCGGTGGTAATGGCAGATGTTCTGCCCTGCCGTATAGTTATCGTCGTCCGGATAGTCCGGATGCTACGGACATTCAATATGAGCTACCGCACATTTTCGACAGTGAAATGGCACGGTTGAGTGTTGCGTTCGATCAAATGAGGCGCGATGGTGCTTTTCCCGAAGCGGATGTTGACGATATAATGTGCGCTATGGCCTTGATGTACCACGAGAACAATAATTGGGAAGGTATAGAATACATTACTGCAATGTTGAGTAGTTGGGGATACAAATCCGACGCGATGACACTGGGCATGTGGCGGAATACGAACATAGTAACTGCAGTGCTCGCGTCTCTGGCTCCTGCCCTTAGTAAGGGCCATGGGTATAATATTGTCGGCGAATGCGCTTGCGACCTCATCAATGAGGGGTGTCAGTCCGTGTCTGCACTCGCCATCATTGTCGGGGGCGACACCGTGGATTCACTCATGGACGTCTTGAAGCAGGACGGCGTAGACGAAGCTTATCTTCTAAATATTATCGATACGCTCGAAAACATAAGCAACAAAAGCAGTAAAGTCCGCCAGCAACTATTGACTCCAACAAACAACAAGTACATCGTAGGCATTTTGCAAAGAGGCAGCAGTAGTAAGCTTACAATGAAGGTGTGTCTTTTCAGAAAAGGTATGCGCGAGCTCGCCGTTGCTGAGAAAGGCGTTGACATGCTGCGAGAACTTGTCCAGATGTACGACGAATGCTTGAAGAGTGGTGCTTCCCCCGAAGCGCAAGTGGACGCGATACTGGACTGCGTGAAAACGCTGTGGTGCTTGGAAACGGCAGATCGGAAATTCATGGTGGAAATAATGGAATGCTTAAACCAATGGGCAACGGGCGACGCGTCTGGTAAGATACTACGGGGCATATGGCAAAATAAGAAGCTAGTGCAGCACATATTGGGTGGTCTGATTTGCATCGATCCTGACGAGGAAAATGAACTCGGCGTACTTGTGTGTACGCTTATTCGCATGGGGTGCTTTTCCACGGATATACTCCAGATGATGACCGACGCGGATGTCGTGGAGTGCTTCATGGACGTGATGAAGGGTGGTGTTATCACAGACAAGATTTTGTTCGAAGAAATTATTAAAGTGCTGATGATGATGTGCGATAATGATGAAGTCTGTGAACAGATTTGTCTGAAAGAGGGCTTGAATACCCTGGGCATGTTAACCTATGCACATGACGATGAAATATCTGCAGCAGTGAAATATCTGAAGAAGTGCGCGGGTTGCAGTCGGTACGAGAACACAATGAATGCATGAGCGCTGTGAGGCCAGCGAAAATGCCGCTGTTGACCTGAGAAGCGAAAGAGGCTTTCATCCCGCCGCGTGTTGGGTGTGTGCAAGGCACTAGTGTGTTTCTCCTGTGTACAATAAACGTTTCTAGCACCGAAACGCCACCGGATTCCGGCTTTTCTTGGGACTGTAGTATGCACCTAGGCCGAATCTTTAGTAGACATTATTGCTCTGATGGTGTCAGGTTCCTTGCGCTTCTTCAGTGAGTTCGCTAGGGGGGGGGGGCTTCTTAGAGTCAACCTTGGCTTGTGTCCTAAGTACGTTATTTATGTCGTCTGGTAGTTTTACAATGTCTCCTCGGTCCATACTGAGTGTTTTACGTCCATTGTCGTTGTATTTCTTAGGTTCGCCGTTTAAAAATGCGATGACATGTGGTGGTCTGAAGCAAAGTTGGTGACTGATGTACTTACCGACAAAATTTTGCCGTCTATGAATTTTTGTAGATGCCACCGTGGACACGCTGGCGGTGTGCCCAAAGAAGACGTGCATCGTGTGCATTGTCGTCTATATAAGCAAGTCTCGAGCAGGTGTTGTGGTGAGCATTGTGCGCGTGGTGTTTGCGGTGGACAGCACTGGGATTTCGCGACAAACATGGTTACGCAGGAGGGTAAAGATCGGATTTGGAGGGGCCTGTATTTGCTGTGGATAGCAGCGCCGGCCGTATGCTTCTTGGTACTGTTGATCTGGCTGCATGCAAGCAGCGTGCAGAATGCCACGTTCTCGACGTGGACGGACAGTGTTGTGCTCGCGGGGAATTCGAGCATGTCGGGGAACATCACGAGTGTGAACACCAGCCTTGCAGGTCTGTGCACACGGGAGGGGGTCGGGCCGCCGCGACTGGCTCTGCCTCTGGTGGGGTTTTCTCTGAACACGACGCGGCTGTCGGGGACGGTGTTTTGCACACGCACGTCCAAGACGTACGACAGCTACGAGCTCATGCAAGTGGTGCTACTGCTTTCGCTCATATTCCAGACGGTGCGCCTTGTGCGGACGGTGTGTTGGGGTGTTAATGAGTCCACAGCACATGTATACCATATGATATTTCTGCTGCCGGAGAGCTCGGATGTAAGGTTGCACGGAGACTGCGCCGATTTTAGTCGATGGCTGGAGTACACGGTGACGTCGCCGCTGCAAATCATCGTGATCTGCGGGACGGTGTACATGCGCAACGCGCCGCAGCTGCTGCTGATCAGCAGCTTGCAGGGCGCGCTAACGCTGTGCGGGTGGACGCTGGAAATGTTGGTGTGTTATCTGCAGATCACCGCCCGGGGTGGTAGAAGAATGTCGGCAGAGTTTCTGGGGGTGCTGGCGAAGGTGGTGGTGGTGTTTGCGGGCGCCGCGTACATGCACAGCGTGATATGGGTGGTGATTTTTTCGGCGTTCCACGCGCACGAAGCGAACATGGGCGCATGCGACTATGGCATCCAAAGCCTACCTCCCATCATCGGGAATATTGTGGTGGTGCAGTGCGTTTGCTTCTCGCTGTTTGCCGTGCCTTTGGTGTTGCAGACTGTGGCGATTGTGGCGAATCCTGAATTCTGTGCCGACTCGATGTGGGATTACGCTTCGCTGACGTACGACACTCTGAGCATTATTTCGAAAGGGCTGCTGGCACTGATGTTTGTGAAGCTGATTACGGACAACAATTGCATCGATACTTATGATGGCCAGGCTTGCCTGCACTGAGTCACTGCAGTGTGCTGCGTCTTTTCGCTGTATCACTGCACGGCATCACTGTGCTGTATCACTGCACGGCATCGCTGTGCTGAATCACTGCGCGGCACCACTGTGCTGAATCACTGCGCGGCACCACTGTACTATATCACTGCGCGGCACCACTGTACTATATCACTGCGCGACACCACTGTACTATATCACTGCGCGGCACCACTGTACTATATCACTACACTAAATCACTCAAACAGAAACAAGGTGCTGCGCCCGCGCAGCTCGCGGAATGCGGTGGCGTTTTTGGGTGTAGAAGGGAATATGCACGGCTATATTTGGGCGGAATTGTATATGAAAGGAGGCCGCTGTGTCTTACCGGGCTGCAAAATTCTGGCGCGGCAAAGACACGATGCGGCGCGGAGAATGCACAAGCAAAGATAACATAGCTTTGCGTGTCTTCCGGGAGGAGGATATTGTATGGCACATACTAGGCGTGAGCATGGATATGCTGGCAGAGAAGAGCGATGGCAGTGGGTTGCACGCGGCGATGTGCGCTGCGTTCGCGAGTGGAAGATTCGGCATGCAGCAACTAAGCGCGGTTTTCATGTTGGCCAGCACTTGCACCTGCCTGCGCAGCAAAAGGAAAACCATGATGAGATGCCTGTCGCTGGCCGCTGAATTCTCATTCACCAGCACGATGCGCGCCGTGCTCGTCATTGCGCCGCTGTGTGCTGCAAGAGACGCCATCGTCGACAAGGTGTTTACAGACGCTGGACTAATACACGCCATTGCCCCAGGAGTAAGTAGTTGCATCTCCGGCGATATATTCGCGCTTGCCGATCTTGCACAGGACAACATCGAGGAGGACTGGAGTTTCGAACGGGTGGCCGTAAAGCGTAAGCTCCAGGACATGGTGCGGGACATTGAGATGTATGCGCCAGTGCAGCGCAACCTGCAGTATACCATGCTGGGCACGTGGGTACTGCTCAAGTTCTACGACGCCAAGTGGAAATACCAGGCGGTGCACCTGGACAGCATCTCGGGGGAACTACACGCGTGGAAATTGCGAGTCCTCGTGAATGACGTGGAAGAGAGCCGGGTGATACCGACGATCCTCGCGGTGCTGGGGCTCTACAAACACGTCAGCACCGACGTTCTGGTGGCGCGGAACCTGCTTCGTCTCTGCAATCAGTGCATGTTCATCGTGCAGCTGCTGGTCGCCATGGAGGCCATCATGCGAGAGAAGGAAGCTGACTACAGTGTGTACGCGGGGGGCCCAGGCGTGGGTGCTCACAGTTTCCTCTGCACGGACGCGATCCGGCGGCTATGCCCAACCGGGCTTTTGCATTCTGTTCTAGATGTCATGCTGGCGCACTCGGGGGACTCGATTGTGCAAGACGAGGGCTACACTTTCAAGTGTTTCTACTGGCACTTTTGTCTGGAACAGAAGATGCAGGTGCCCGAGGCGATGCCGCTCTTCGAGGACGTTGTCTAGCGCTCTTTTGCGTTGTGTATCGCCCTTGATTTTTATACAGGGATTTGCTTTGTATAGTGGTATTTGATGTGTAAACAGGGATTTGATTTGTATAGTGGTATTTGATGTGTATACAGGGATGTGTATACAGGGATTTGATTTGTAATAAAGAACACATGTTGTTTTGGCTAGTGTGGAGCGTGTTGGCAGGCGGTGTTGCACATGTGCGCGCTCCTTTCCAGGTGCGCCATGCAGCAGCAGGGCGTGCGCTGCGGTTTCCACGGTCCAGGGAGAGGTTCCCGAAATAGGAATTTTCAGACGGATTGCCTTGAAATACGCGGGCATTGGCGCATGAAATCTCCCAAAAACGAGGCACGCGGAATGGCGTTGGTGGCGAACGCGGCCGACGCGGGCACGCAGTATCCCCCCGAAATCCTCATGGCAATCTTCGAGGCCGAGGTTGCAGGAGCAGAGTGTCTGTTTGACAAAAAAAAGTACGCTCTGGTGTGCAAGCAGTGGAATACCCAGTATTCCATCTGGTGGAAGGAGTACCTCGAAGGCGCCAACTTGTTCTGCGCTGGTAGTCTGCAAGACGCGGTGGACAAGCTCGACCTTGCAGGACTGACTGCGGGCATGCACAAGTACCGTCTGCTGGGGGAGGTACAGAGACGTGGATGTGAGATATTGCTGCATGTATTGACAAAGTTTCAGCAAACTCGGATGCGGGTGCGAGTTGGGGTGTCTGGACTGCGTGCGGTGCACAGGGCACTGAAGAACCACCCTTACAACAGCGATGTGTGTTTTTACGGCATGGGAGCCTTGTACCAGATGTGTCCAGAGAACGAGGTGAGCAACGTGGTGGTTGTGCATGAGTCGGAAATGCAGCGCACGGTGGTGGAAATCATGTCGATCCCGAGGCAGAAAATGAACGTGCTTGCGAACGGAGCGCGGTTCCTTTTCCACTGGAGCCCTCACGCGCAGACCAATGTTGACAAGCTGCAGATTCTGTTCTGCGTAATGAAGGACAATGCAGGTTTGGAGCGAGTGCAGTGGTGTTGTCTAACCAGCATCCACAACACACTACACGAGGCGCATCGTCACGGAGTTGTTATGGTGTTGGAAAAGACTGACTTTGCCGCTGTCACGCGCACCCTGCACAATCACCTATATTGCGAGACCGTCATGCACTTTGCGTCTCTCGTCATGATCGAACTGTTGTGGTGTGTTGGGGGCAAGGAAATTCTGCTGTCACTGCAGGCAGACGTGCTGCTGGCGCAGGTGGAGGACTTGTATGCGAACAGACCCGACCACGTGGCGCACCACGCGCACCACTGCCGCCAGCTGTTGGTGGGCTCTGATGCTTGAGACAACATGCCTTATATGCACACTGCATATGCGTGGGTCGTGGGTGTATACGAAGCAGCTGATGAGCGAGCTGGTCCTTCGTCTACGGCAGCTAGCAACGGCGAAAATCACATGCAGATGCTCGGATTTTGATGTTTTTTTGTAAATGCGTTATTAAAAACAAGTTAAAAATACACCCGTGGACTCGCCTGGTGACAACATCGTGCTGTGTAAACTCTGTTTGCTGAAAACACACCTCTATATTTAGAAACCGCGAAAATCGTCGCGAATCTGCCTTATATACGTGTATTTGACCACAGTGGGTTTCGAACACATACTGCTTCCACACGCCACGGAGACAGATACAAGATGACAGCCCTTGTCAAAGGCTCAGGATGTCTCCTCGTAGCCCCCGCAAGCGTGCTCACGATGTTGAGTAAGTTCCAGGTGAATCACGACAAGAACTTTGGTGGCAAAACAATCCGCATTGTGAAACCTGACCGCATCAACAAATATGGCCGAGGACTTGGAGGATGTTGTGTCTGGCTCGACGTGGTATCAGCCGTGTTACCCGGGCATGTGATTGGCATCGACGCTGATATCGCCCCGAGTCTTGGGTTTGTAGACAATGGATTTGGTCGCCAGGTCGCTGTAGTGCATCCGTCGGACATGGAGGAAATCTTCACGAGGCATATGGAAAAGACTAGTGTGGTGCCGGTCCAGTGTGTGCAGGGAGGGGTTGGTGGCGTTGCTGGGGCTGTGCAGGGAGGGGCTGGTGGCGTTGCTGGGGCTGTGCAGGGAGGGGTTGGTGGCGTTGCTGGGGCTGTGCAGGGAGGGGCTGGTGGCGTTGCTGGGGCTATGCAGGGAGGGGTTGGTGGCGTTGCTGGGGCTATGCAGGCTGTTACCAACCATACTGAGGGGAATTGTATGTTGGCAATGAAGAAGAATACAAGCACGTCGACAATGCGCCCCGAGAATGCTTTTGTTGTTGACTCGAAGGATCATGGCATGTATGGAAGATTCATGCGGGATGTTAATATCGGGGGATTCTCTGTGCTGAGCGACGCTGTAATTCGGTTCCGTGCAAAAGACCACAAGCCTTTAACTGGAGACCTGCTCGTGGCTGTGGGTAGGTATGTCAAGGTTTACGATGCACAGGAAGCTATCAAAAAAATGGTCGCACGCAAAGACCACAAGGTGAACGATCTTCAGAGCATTGAATTCGACAACAAACTGACAGAAGATCCGGTTTGTCATCTCTTTTATATTGGTATAAATAATGGGGGAATTGTTTGTTAGTACCACTTCCGCAGATTTGGATGCTTTTGGTACCAGAGTTGAATGGTACAAAAAAAATATTTTGATTTGTTATAATGTTAACAGAAAAAGTCTTTCGTCATGATGGATCTCGACGATACGCTCAAGTTCTTCAACCGCATTGGCGTGCGCGTCGTCAACGACGTTACGGCGCAAGTCACTGCAAATGTCACGGCGGCCATGGATCCAAAATGTACGGGCGTGCACATGCCGCCGTCTGCAGCACCGCTCCCGCTTGGCGAAGACGCGGAGGAGGTGTCGGCGGCAGCACCGGCGCTCGTCCCTGAGATTGCCGCGCCGAAGGATATGCTGGGTATGATTGTAGAATTTGGGAAAATCATGGCCAATACGATGGTGACTTCCTCGCAGACCGTGCATGACAGTGCTCTCAATGTTATTGTGCACAAGGTGGCGCAGATTATAGAGTATGTGGATGACAAGGTCGCTGGTATCGACGACAAGATCGCTGGTATCGACGACAAGGTCGCTGGTATCGACGACAAGGTCGCTGGTATCGACGACAAGGTTGCGCAACTCGAGAAGCGTTTGTTGTCGCTTGAAAGCCCCAAAAAATCGAAGAAGCCGAAGACGGCACAACGTTCTACCGTGGCACCGAACATTTCGTTGGCGCATGGCAAATATTGCTGGAGGAAAACAATCGGCAAAAAGCGGGGCTATAAAGGTGCCTACAAGACTATGCATGAGGCGAAGCAGGGGTTAAAGCACTTCTGCCAAGAGCAGCTGAACCCTGCTGCTGCCATGGAGGACTGAGCCGGACTGAATAGCGTTTTTGAGTGTCGATAAACACTCGAACAAGAGTAGTTGAATATCATACTTGAATGTCAGTGTGAATAGTGTGGTAGTGGGGGGCGCTTCTTACAGGGTTTGCTGGTACTCCAGGCGTGCAACGCGTGGACTAGAGGAGTTATTATTGCTAATAAATTCCATATGATTTACTTGGACTGTGACTTGTGTCGAGAGGGAGGAGAGTGTCGCGCTGAGAGTTTGCAGTGTGTTGTGTGTCGCCGCGTGCTTTGGTGGGATTCGACAAATTTTCCGCTATTTTGGGCTATTCTTGTCAAAAACGAAATTCTCGCATAAAAGCGAAGAAGGTTTATCGGCGAGTTTATAAAGTTTCGCACGCAGTTAGCATGCCGATAGTTTGCGAGAAAAATGAAATCACTGCCACTGCTGGTGTACAGGAGGAAGTGGTGACTGTACAAGCGTTGGTGATGCCCGACGTGGTGGCTGGTGCGACTCCCGATGTGGTAGTGGGCGTGATGGGTGGTGTGACTCCCGACGTGGTAGTGGGCGTGGCGGCTGATGTGATTCCCGACGTGATGCCCGACGTGGTGGCTGACGTGATGTACGACGTGATGCCCGACGTGATGCCCGACGTGGTGGCTGACGTGATGTACGACGTGATGCCCGACGTGGTAGTGTCGGAGATTCCTGTGGCGGAAGAGGTTGTGCAATCTGCTTTGGACCCGGCGATAGAGGCTGTGGTGGATTCGATCGTGGTGCGAGTTCTGGAAGAGGTTACGAGTTGCTCGGGGACTGCTTCTGTGGATCTTCCTGTGGAAAAGACCGTGTCCGTGTCTGTGGTGGAGATGGTGCCGATGCCTATGGTACAGACAGAGGTGGTACCTGTCGTGGAGACCGCGGTGGCGCCTATCGTGAAGACGGAGGCGGTGGTTGGAGCAGTGGTAGCAGAAACTGCTGTAAAAACCGCAATGACCCAGACCAACGATACTGTGGTGTGCGTCGAAGGCGGGCCAGTGGTTGGCGCTGGGGCGAGCTCGGAGGACAAGTTGAACGACGACGTAGTGGATCTTCGCAAGCGTCGCGATTCGCCAACCTCGTCGGAGGACGAGGCCGACAAGAAGAGTAGGAAATAAAGCATGTCTTTTGCTAGCATGTCTTTAGCTGGAGACTGTTGTTTTTTATAGAATAATAAAGAGATTTTCATACACTTGCAAAGACCAAACACTACGAGAATGTGAGAGTGTGTTGCGAGATAGCCCCCGCATATATAAATGAAAACAAAGTAATTTGGCGTGGTTTGTGTGTGGGAGTAAACGGCGATGGCACGGTCAATGTTGCCGGTGTTGCATTATGACCAGTCGCTGCTGGTAGAGCATCCATCGGCAGTGTTGACGTTTTACGCGTACAATCTCGGAAAGTCCCAGCCTATCCGAGTGCTGCACAATGTGAAAGAGCGCATGTTATCGCTGTACACGGAGGAAATTACTTTCAGTGAAATCACGAGCGAGGAGGCGGCGGAGGTGTCCCGCATGAAGACGATTTTGGACGCCATGCCCAGGGACAGCAAGCATCGAGAGTGTCTGGAAGCGCTGTTGTCGCTGTACTCCACAGCAGCAGTGGGGCATGGGCATGCGGTGAAAGAGGTTGCGCCCCGGAGACGGTTCCACGAGCAGTGTTTTGTGGAAATCAAATTCGCCGTGCTGGACAATGTGGCGCTGACGAACAATTTCGTGTGCATTGTCCCCATCCAATGTAGTAAGAACGGGGGGTTGGTGGTGCTGGAGCCGTACCACGGTGCGCTGTGGGAGAACATGACGGAACGGATCCCGTCTTTTGTAGTCATGAAACAGCAGCACGAGGCAGTTCGGTACAGTGTCGACACACGTGTGAACACACTGCGAGCGCTGTTCGACCAGCGGACGCTAATGCGGTGGTCCATTGCGGTGCTGTGTCCGTTCCTGCACAGCACGCGCGATGCGCGGGCACGACGGGGGGTGTCGACAGGCTCCCGCACGAGGCAGTCTGTGAGTACTAGGACACAAGTGGTTCCGAAGCGGAAGCGCCACGCACGTGGGCATGAGACAACAATGTATACAGACCCGCCGGGGATTTTCAAGCAGAGCCTGGGAACGTACGGATTGATATATGGCGATATCGTGCCCATTGGCATCACGCAGCGGCTGCTGGTGGCGCACTGCAACGACAAGCAAAAAGCCGAGAACATTCTGTGCGCAGCGGTGCAGCTCGTTGGGGCGTACAACAGGCTGCCGCGCGCGGACATGGTGGATGTTTTCTACACGATGATCGTGTATTGCACAATGATGTGCTCCCTGGGCAACGAGCTGTATCGTCGCGACTTTCTCGGCGAGGACCTCAACTGCCTGTATGTGCACACCCTTTTTTGGCGGGAAAAAATCCTATGGGTGTTTTATTTATGGATGGCGTCTTCCGCGCTTGCTGAGTCAAAGTTTGTGTGTGTGTGGGGGGAGGGGGCAGGTGCAACAACGCGCGGAACATGGCCCCGGAGACAATTTTTGACAAGTGCACTCCGCTCTTTGAGGGGGGGGATTGCGAGGACTGCGTGCAGCGCATCTGCGAAATCATCAACACGGTCAAGGCAAACTTGTGCGAGATGACGCAGAATGTGCAGACGAGACTTGGTCTGAGCGAGGCGCCGGCATGTCTGGAGGATGTGTTTGACCAGAGGTGCAGTATCACACACCAACTGTACATGGCGCGGGGGATTTATCATCCCGAAGACACGGGTGACGGCTGCTTGACAGAGGACAGCGTACCAGAGCCCGAGGACGCAACAGACGGAAACCACACATTTGGGGTGGTGGCACACACGGTGGCGAATACGTTTTACTTTTCGGTGATGGAGTGTGTGAGCGCGGTGCTGGTGCTGCGGAGCGAGGACGAGGCGAGGAACACCAGTGTGTGTAACATTTTCAACGCCGAAATTCAGAGGGCGTTGCCCGAGAGCACGCCGCTCACTTATCTCGACGTGATGTCCACACAGCAAGCAGCCTCCATGTACAAGCACGTGTTCTGGGTGGATGAGTACATGGTGTTTGAGTACGCGCCGTGTATACGGGAGGGGCGCACAGAAATGCTGCTGTCGTTTGGAGCGGCCACCTACCACCAGTACAGGTGCTGTCTGAAAATCGACGCCGACGCGCTGTCCGAAGTGATGCTGGCCCTGCACCAGACGCTGGACGACACTGTGTTGCAAGAGGGGCTGGTGGTGCTGATTACGCAGCCCATCTTCTACCACGACGAGGTGTACACCTTTCTGAAATCCAAGACCCGACGAGCGCAGTTTGAGCTGTGTCCGCGTGCACAGGATGCACAGACGCCGGGGATGCTGCGCGAGCTGTATCTGGAGTACCAATTCATGTCGATTTTCTCGCAATCCTATGTCATGCAGGCCTACCAGGACAACCTGTCAGTGTCGGGGGCAAATACTGCTACGTTTTTCCAGTTGCACCCGGATCTTCTGGACATGCGCAAGGCGACGGCCGTGCTTTTTCACGCTATGCTGTATGTGGACCGCGGTGATCAGGGGGTAAAAGCGCGGACGCTGGTGGACGGGGTGTCGTGCGCGCCGGTGCATTCGCACACGGGCAGGGTGACTATGCTTCCGGCGCTGGCGGTGCCCTTTGTGAAGGAACTGCTGCTCGAGCTGGAAGCGGCTTCGGTGTTCCTTGCACAAATGATCTCCGAGTCCTGTGCGGCTTGCAGCTTGTCGGAGGGTGCGAACTTGCGAGGTGATTATGCGCGGGCGTTGCAGCCACGCGGGCGTTGCGTGGGGACGCTGGCTGGGACACTGGACAATATCGTGGGTATCATTGAAACCAGACTGCACGGCAAAGTTCTCACGGCCCTGCTGGACGACGTGCGGACCATCAAAGAGGCGCGGGCGAAGCAGACCTTGCTTTTCCCCGACTGCTATGGGGTGGTGGAAGCTCTGCGCAATATCCAGAAGAAGCTGCAGTACGGGCGTGACGGGCAGTCACTGTGGTTGGTGTAGGCGCGTGACGGGCAGTCGCTGTGGTGGTGTAGACACAGAATGCACACGCTGTAGTGCGCACTACATGTAAATGCAGTGAGGATGGTGGGGTGTCGGCTTGCCTGCAGCTCACACAGACGCGCGCGTGCGCAGAGCATGATCCGGTTGTGTTTTTAATGCATCGATTTATTTCAAAAAGACATGACTCCTCTACCCGTATACATCGTCGACGTGACAAAACCCCCCTGAAAAAACCGGGCTACTCCCTGCGCCTGACAACACGGGCTTTGCACTCATTTTGGCGTTTTCTGCGCGGTAGGTTGGGCTTTCTTGGTGTTGCGACTGCAGAATAAATCACAAAAGTACTCCGTGTACTTGTTGGTGCATGCGTTCTTAGGCGCGGGCTGCATTATCGCGGTGTCAAACGGTAAGCCAGCTTCGGAGTCGGGTTCGGAGTCGGTGTCGGTGGACGCGCAATAAACCAGAGCCCCACGGTTCCCAAGGGGCGTCGGATCCCACAGGCGCGGCGCCTTGGAAGCATCCAGTGTGCCCAAGGCATTTGGCGCGTGTCCTAAAGCACCTACCACCTGCGCCTTTCTCTCCTTTTCCATGCTGTTTTGCATCTGCCTGAGCATGTGCGTAGTCTGGTCAAGTAGATTCCGTGACTCGTCGCACCGGGTCTGCAATGTTTTCAGCTCCGCAGTCAAGTGGCAATACGCAACTTGGAGCTGGTCGTGGTATTTGAGAGTGTATTCCATATTTTCAAACACCTTTCCCCTTGCGCCTCGCGGCGTACCTTATGCTATATATTTTTTTTTTGTACAAGCATAGTGCAGTCTATTTGCAGTTTCTGCACAATCTATGTGCAGTCTATGCGCAGTGTATGCGCATAGATTGCGCAATGTATGCGCAGAATAACTTGATGCTCGATGCGCACCATTCGCGCGCGCGCAAGATGGTGTGGATTTTACGGGTTATTCATGGTATATGCACAGCGAGCGCATAGAGTTACATATTATCTGCCATGTAAGTTTTCGTGATATGCTTTGCCTGCTGGATCATTTTCGAACTCTGCGGACTCTATCTGCGAGTGGTCGTGCACCATCCTGTCGTGCTGCTTAGCAAGCACAGCAATGGTGATGGACAATACCAACACGATCCCCGCTAACCCCAACATGGTGAATCGCGTGACCCACGGAGCTCCCTTCCAGAAATAAAAGAACCCGCGCGAGGACGAGGGGGCAGGTGTCGTGGTAATGGCAGACGTGGTGACCCCCGAAGCACTGAGGAGCTTCCTGCCCTCGTGTGTTGTTGGCGACAGGTACGGCGGACCCGCCGTAGCGCACTGAAACATACACATTACCAAGAGGCACACCAGCATCGCAGCGTGCGCACCCTTTGCACCCGGGCGGTGCACGTCCCACTGGACCGCACCTTTACGATAGCTACACATGCCGTGCTGCACTGACGCGCACAGAAGACCCGACACGAAACACGCTACACACCGCGTTGGTCGTCCCGTGTGCACTGCATTTATATACAAAACACACAGCTGTGGATTTTTTGAGAACCCTTTGTGGATTTTTTGAGAAAGCGTGCCTTGGAATGTTCCAAGGCGCGCTTCTGGATGGTCGTGGAAATAGAGGGGTGAAGGCGAATACGCGATACCCCGTGTGTGTGGCAATGTGGTTGAGGTCGCATGCATCCGCGTGTGTCTCCCCGTTCGATGTCGTGGTCATTCTATTGCCGTCGCGCTTGGGGTTGGAGGCGTCGCGAAATGCAACACCTAGCGTATCGGGGAGCTCCACGTGTGGTCGTCGCGAAACACGCGCACCTCCACATCAGTATCTGGCTGACACGGAAAGTTAATGACAATGATCTCGGACAGGTCGAGCAATCGCGCATACATTTCGGCTTGTTGCAGGTGGGAAGACGTGATTCTGGCCACGCGCTTGAGTTCAATTACCATTTTATTCTGCACTACTATGTCGGCGCGCACCGCACCGATGGTCGTCTCTTTATAAAGGACGGGGATATTTTGCTCCGTCTGGTGTTCGATGTGCAACTCAGATAGATCTTGCGACAAAGCCTTTTGATAGATGAGTTCCGAAAACCCCGACCCAAGTGTTTCATACACACGGCTTGCGAGCAGAGAAATTAAATTGTAATCCACCACCATCGTCTGCAGTGTCTGCATGCGAACACCACTCCCGTTTGTGCAGGTGTCTTCCAGGAATCCAGCTTCACAACCAAGCACTTTATCCGTGGGTGGAACGGTTCGTGCACCATCACCGCGGTTCGAGGCCGTTACGATTACACCATCCCTATCTTGCAGCGGCTCCTCTGTATCGTTTAGTATGTCAGTCATAGAATCCAACGAACAGACCAAAGCTGCACGCTGTTTTCTCGCTTATCTACAGGCAAACTTCTATTTATGATAGGTTATGATTGCCAATAAAAATCGAGTTTCCGAGCAAGAGCGTGGAAAATAGCACTGAGAATGGCGTATTGCTGCACCATAGGGCCCTTTGTGGGCACGACATATCACGTCGTGTGTCCAGGCTGCAGCACACAGGAGAAACTCGATTCGCTGTACTACGAGCCATTCCAGAACCAGTATGACGACGGCGATTTGCTGCGGGAAAGCGCGCAGTGGCAGCGCTGCGCCGTAGGGCACCGTTTCCTCGTGCGCATCGACAGTGTGCCCTATGCCCGGGCACAGCTTACGGGCTTGCCCTCGCCTTGACGATTTTGACCCAACCCCGACGGGGTGGTGTGTGCGTCCAAGCGATGCTCGACTTCTTTTCCACATGCACTACACCGCGTTGTGTGGGTATGGCTTTTTGTTTGCATTGTCAATAAAAATCCAAAGCACATTCCGTGTGTGTCGACCTGTTTGTCTGGTATCAAAAAAAAATCATGCACAATGTACCTCTAAAGAAGCAAATGTGAATCAATCCAGTCCATGTCACTACCGGGTCCCTATTACGTAGTCCAGGTGTTTGAAGCAGATAAACCGATTCAGGCGGTGTCGGTGTCAGTGGAAGACAATGTGGCGCTCCCCGTGGAGAGTGTGTGGATTATTCACGGGGTCGCTGTAGGATTTTACAGACCAGCAAGTATTTTGAGAACACTCCCAGGGCTCGATGGGCTTGACGACAGACAGTTGCAGGGAAAGCGGATTAGGCAGCTCTCCAGTGGCCTGTTCGTGTTAAGTGACGTCGCAGCTGCCGTGCTATTTGATGACACACAGACAGCTCGCCGCTATGCAAACAACACAAATCAGGTCAATTTGCAGGTTGCACCAAGCCTCAAGTATATTGACGCTGGGCATGCTAGTGTGAGTTTACTTTGAATTGACTTTAAATTTTAAATTGACTAAACATTAACGCGAAGCATTTCGATGCGCTACAGTACAGATAAAAAATTCCTATACTGTCATACTAAAAATGGTATTGGTATTATTTTGGTACTAATATATGACATGCGTCTGTTTTTGTTTTTTTATATAGGGGATGGGCAAACTCGCTGTAGTGGGATCTATCGACCTTATCAATCTACTGGTCTCGCATCCGAAGGCAAAAGGCCTACTTTCCGAGGCTACCACTGCTTACGTACAGCGAGAAACTGGTGCTATCGCGGGCATCGAGCGCGTGCGGTGCAGGCGGCCACTGCACCGTCGCCAGGGCAGCAGATGCTACAAGATGGATACCAAGGTGTTCTTGCCAACGGTGTTTCTCGTGAAGAGCATTCGACCACGACGGAGCGTGGTGGACTCGAAACTGTTCAGAAGCGCGTCGAACGTGGAATTGTGCTTCCAGACGGGAAAGGAGTATTCATTCAGCAAGCCGTAGAACATGTTTCCGTCGCACAAGGCGACATTGGGAAAAGGAAGTTGCAAGACGACCTCGAGCTCGATGAGCGGCGCATGAATTTGGAAGAAAGGCGTATGCGGCTGCAAAGAGATGGTATCGAAAACGACAGACAGCGCACTGAAAACCGAGTCTGTGCTGTCCTCAAGTACACCGAGGCGATTGCTATGTTGAACCCGAATTGGAAAAGTGACCAGCGTATGGTTCTGCAATTCCAAGAGGTCCTGACGAATGGGATCTTGCACGATTCGCCGTCTGGTGTTGGTAACCATGGCAGCATGGATGGGCAAAAGATTGTGCTTTCCGCACTGGCATCGATTTCGATAGGACAACTCGCAGTGGAGATGAGTGTGACATTGAAGCACGGCGACTCCGTCAAGATAGGCAAGCTTTTGAGTAGACTGTATCAAGAGAAATACGGGAAGTTTCCCGCTCGGCACCAACAAGTCGTCCAAGGCGCGGTGAGAACCATCAACTCATATACGGAACAAGACAGAGACCTCATGGAGACTGCTATCCGCGATTTTCGCAACTAGTCTGGAATAACCCTCGCCGCAACGAGAGTGTTGTCGTGTAGGGAATAGAGGGTATCACACACACACACACACAACACGATTCGTCACTGTGTGGCACAGACATTGGGGTTTGCATTATCAATAAAAATCCTCAGCAGATCCGAGGTGTGTCAACGTGCCCGCCGTGCACGAGTCTATGCAATGCACGATTATCAAAGTTTATTCAATCGTGTATGGTCTCTCAAATACACCCTGCAGGAAGAATTCTGTGCGGAACTCAGTCACGTTGCATGTGTATACATAGGCGGTATCTACTGCGCCCGTGGGCGCGTGGTCGCAGGCTTCCTACACATTAACAGTGTTTGTCGTAGCGGTGCATACCTAGCTAGTTCGACTACTGCGACGCACCGTACATGTGTTGCCTGTACTAGAGTGACGCTTGAGAGGCTACACGGTGCTGGTTGCGCATCCAGTTCATGACAGTCAATTTGCCCAGCGTGCGTTCGCCCCACGTTGTAACGCCGTTGACAGTGTTTGTGTAGCGGTGTATACCTAGCTAGTTCGACTACTGCGACGCACCGTACATATGTTGCCAGTAGTCGAGTGACACTTGAGGGGTTACACGGTGCTGGTTGCGCATCCAGTCCATGACAGTCAATTTGCTCAGCGTGCGTTCGCCCCACGTTGTAACGCCGTTGACAGAGTTGGACGCAACAAACACATGGACAGCACGGTGTTGCTCATCGGTCAGATTCGTCGACGGTGGGACCTTGTGTTTGATAATAGGAAGCGCGTTGAAGTGCTTACTCCAATGGAATGCAATTAGATTCATCAGCTCAAGGGGGTTGTAATTCTTGGTGCCCGTGCGGCTGCCACGCGAGCGATTGGTGGCTGGAATAGAGACAGGAGTGAGAACGCATACATCCAGATCGTAGTTCATCTTGTAACACGATTTCACACCCATCGAATTTTTTCCAAAGGTTTTGGAGACCCCCGGCACGGACGATGTATCTTCTCGGAAGAACCCTTTGAGGATGGCGACGGCGGGTTTGAGCTTGATGTAGAACACACCGAGTTTCTCGGGTGTCAACACGGTGGTGGTACTGTTTTCGATCTGCACGCCACCATGCTCGAGCTGCAGCAGGGCGCGGGGCGTGGCGTCGGCGATTTTCGGCGCAACTTTCTCCTTGTTCTCGGACACATGATCGAGCTTCGTGGGCAGTTTTGCGATTGGCGATGTGTGCTCCCTGACACTGTGCGTGTCTTTGGGTGAATGTTTGCTTTTTTTCCTGTGTGTACAAAGGGTGCTGCGGCGTTTTTTCTTCCCCCCTCCCAACAAGTGCAATGCGGGAGAGAGGGTGCATGCGACCTGCTCATGTAGACATTCTGGTTCTTCTGGCTTGTTTCCCCACAGGGTGCTTTCAAGGATGTCCTGATACGCACAGGGGGCTGTGTTGGCATCTTCTGACTCTACCATGATTGCGGATTCCTCTGAATCAGGCTGCACAGGACACACGCCACTTTTTGGTGATTGCGGAGGATACTCGAGTGGTGTCTTGCTGAGAAATTTTTCCGTGCCCCAATCCTTCGGAATACTGTCTGAGCACACTTGGGAGAGATCCATGTCGTAGTATGTGGGATCCAACTCGCTTTCTCCCAACCCCAAAATCCACAATGTATCGCTCATGACACAAAATGTCGTAGGTATCGACGGGTGACTTTCCTGTTAAAAAGTACTTTACGTTTTTGGACGCTTTTACATACTAAAATGTCTCGAAATAGCACGGGTATTGTGAAAATACAGGGGATACAGACTGTCGCATTATGGGTGCGCGCAGACACATCTGGTCATGTGCGCTGAATACCCGTGAAAACATTCGTAGGGGCCGCGGTCTAGTGTAGCCAATAGATAGCGCCACGTGCATTCGCGGGTGCTTCCAGAGACGGAGCGAGTGGAAAACAGGTTCCGAGTTTGCTTTTGTGTGTACACGCAGCAAAGTCAGTGAAAACATGCGTAGGGGCTGCAGTCTAGTGTAGCAAACAGACAGCCCCACGTGCATTCGCGGGTGCTTCCAGAGACGGAGCGAGTGGAAAACAGTTTCCGCGTTTGCTTTTGTGTATACACGCAGCAAAGTCAGTGAAAACATGCGTAGAGTGTGGGCCCTCGGATGGTCACCGCATGGCGCCACGTGCATTCTCGGGTGCTTCCAGAGACAGAGGCAGTGGAAAACAGGTTCCGCGTTTGCTTTTGTGTATACACCCAGCAAAGTCAGTGAAAACATGCGTAGGGGCTGCGGTCTAGTGTAGCCAACAGATAGCACCATATGCATTTGAAGGTGCTTCCAGAGACAGAGCCAGTGGAAAACAGGTTCCGCGTTTGCTTTTGTATATACACGCAGGAAAGTATATGAGACCTTGTCCGACGGGGTATAGAGATGGCAAGAGCACGCTGGTCCCTACTTCTACTGGGGCTACTAATTCCCCTGCACCTAAGAGAATCTCAGGCAAGATGTCTTCCCGGAGAAAATCTGATACAGGTCGGGCTGGAAGAATATTGCGGCAACCGGTGTATGGTGGGTGTGAAGATCGATCTGGGCATAGCATGGCGCTTTGCCATCCTTGCGGGTACCAGCTTGACGGACACGCCGGTCGGCTCGCATATCATAGGAAACGTCGCTGTGCACCCGGGGGCCTCCGTACCGGCAGGCATGCGCATCACGGGAGACGTTTACATTGCCACCGCCGCAGCCCTGGCGGTGAAAACGCAGGTCATTCAGGCGGTGGCCCAAATCGCAGGGCTGCAACGCTGCATCACCAACTTCGGCCCCGCTGTCGAGCTCGGTGGACGTACTCTCAAGCAGGGGATCTACGACGGCACGGTAATGACAAGTGAGTGTCCTCATGCACCCCCAAGCCCCCGCGCCCTTGTGTGTGTCAATGTGTGCAGCAAAGAGCGCATGCAGCTTGTATGACACCTGAAAGGCGTCTTGTGGGTGATTCGCATCCTGTGCAGTCACGACAACGTTGACGCTAGACGCCGAGGGAGACTCGGATGCGATCTTCATTTTCCGCGCGAGCACAACGATCACCATCGCCACCACCGTGTCGATCGTGCTTCGTGGCAACGCAAATCCCAACAACATTTTCTGGAGCTGCGGCACTGTGTTTGTGATGGCAACCATCACGGAGTGCAGTGGTACTGTGCTGTCGCCCTCCATCACCATGGCCGTCATAACCAAGCTCTATGGCCGAGCGCTGGCGTGGGGCACTACACTCACGCTGAGCACCACGCAAATAGGTCTTCTTCTTCTAGCCCACACCCACGCCACCATTGCTGTGTCGTGTATTTTCGCGCTTTGTTGTGATGTGTGTGGGTTTTTGTGGTATTTCGGACAGGGACCTGTATACATTTGGCGTGTTTCCACGGCTCTTTTTTCGCATGCGCTTTGGAGTTGCACGGCTGACGCGTTGGACGGGGCCCACAGAGCTAACGCAAACACACACAACACACACAACACACACAACACACACAACACACACAACACACACAACACACACAACACACACAACACACACAACACACACAACACACACAAC
>Ga0105053_10004578_pt1 | contig 20249 bp, 21 predicted proteins | sample BON01_FD_78093 | JGI IMG/M metagenome (GOLD analysis project Ga0105053, IMG submission 78093) | Freshwater microbial communities from Lake Bonney liftoff mats and glacier meltwater in Antarctica - BON-01 | ecosystem: Environmental > Aquatic > Freshwater > Ice > Glacier meltwater | place: Lake...
GAGATGGCAGCTTACGGAGATGTGCACCCAAGGTTTGGCTTCCCTAACGGAGAGAATGATGTGGATGAAGTAGTGGAATATCTGAGGGTGCTGTTGAATATCGGTTTTCTCAACACCCAAACCCCACCGGTAGTGAGTTTTGAGATCAAACCTTTTGGAGATGAAGACGCTGATGTAGTGATTGCCAATGCCAAGCGGGTCCTTAATCTGGCATGGGCAAGGGTTTAGAGATGTGAGATGTGAGATGTGAGATGTGAGATGTGAGATGTGAGATATGAGATATGAGATATGAGATGTGAGGGAACAAATTAAAAAATAAAATTGAAATGAAGTTAGTTGTATTAGATGGTTATACCTTAAATCCAGGGGATTTGAACTGGGAAGGAATAAAGAAATTCGGGAACCTGGAGGTTCATGATCGTACGCCGGAAAGCTTGATCGTAGAACGTTGTCAGGGAGCAGAGATTATTTTTACGAACAAGACCCCACTCAGGGAGTCTGTACTGGCACTACTGCCTGATTTGAAATATATCGGAGTTCTGGCTACAGGTTACAATGTAGTGGATGTGGACTACGCCAAAACCAGAGGGATTGTAGTGGCCAATGTACCGGGCTATGGTACTGCATCGGTGGTACAAATGACTTTTGCTTTATTGCTGGAATTATGCCAGCATGTGAAGAGCCATAGTGATTCGGTACGTCAGGGCGATTGGGCAGCATCACCCGATTTTTGTTACTGGAACCATCCTTTGATCGAGTTGGAAGGAAAAACGATCGGAATCATTGGCTTTGGAAGCATCGGCCAGAAAGTTGCGGATATTGCCACGGCTTTTGGAATGAATATCCTAGGCTTTTCAAGAACCAAATCAGATCAGTCGCACCGTAAAAACTTTCAATGGGCAGAACTGAATGAGCTTTTGAAGGAATCGGATGTAGTGAGTGTTCACTGTCCGCTCTTTCCTGATACACAGGGAATCATTAATAAAGATACCTTGAGACTGATGAAGCGCAGTGCTTTCTTTCTGAATACCTCTAGGGGGCCATTGATGGTTGATCAAGATCTGGCAGATGCATTGAACGAGGGGATTATAGCCGGAGCAGGTATTGATGTACTTTCGGTAGAGCCTCCATCAGCAGACAATCCGCTGTTTAAAGCAAAGAACTGTTTAATCACCCCTCATATTGCATGGGCAACGAAAGAAGCCCGTTCCAGATTGATGGGAATTGCAGAAAATAATTTATCTTCATTCCTGAATCAAAAACCTGTTAATATTGTAAATAAATAAAACCCCAAAAATAAATTATTATGAAAAAGTACTCCCTATTATTTCTTATCAGTGCAGCCTTATTAAGTTGCAACCCAAAGCAGGATGATGCTGCAAAACAGGAAACGGCAGCAGTTGCTGATACAGTGAATATTGAAGCTCGTTTAAAGGAATTAAATATAGAACTGACCACTCCTAAGCCGCCTACAGCTAATTTCGTAAAAACTGTTCGTGTAGGAAACTTGGTGTACACTTCAGGACACGGTCCTGATCGCGCAGAAGGTGGTCCTGTAAAAGGCAGGGTGGGTGGTGATTTAACCCTGGAGCAAGGTCAGGAAGCTGCGCGTTTAACCGGTATCTCATTGCTTTCAAGTTTAAAAGCAGAAATCGGCGATCTGAACAAAGTAAAACGTGTGGTTAAAGTACTAGGAATGGTTCAATCTACTCCTGAATTTAAAGATCAGCCAAAGGTGATGAATGCGTTTTCTGATATGATGGTTGCTATTTTTGGAGAAAAAGGCAAGCATGCACGTTCAGCGGTAGGTATGAATGCTTTACCCGGAAACATTGCCATAGAAATTGAAATAATTGTAGAAGTAGAGGATTAATAATTCCTTTAACACATACATTTCTAATTTTTTGCTGATTTACTTTTCTTAAAGATTTAGTAGATCAGCATTATTTTTTTACAAACTATTGAATTAAATTTTCCTGCAGTTGGTGTTTTCACCACCCGCTTACAAATATATAAGCAGATGAAAAAGTATTTCTTAATCACCCTGATCGCTTTTACTTTAATTGCCTGTAGTTCTGAAACGAAAGAGAAGGCAAAGGAAGAGCAAAAGTCTGAAATAATTGATTTCGATAAGCGTCTGAAAGATCTGAACATAGTATTGGTCGCACCAAGTGCACCTTTAGCCAGCTATGTTAAGACTGTCCGTGTAGGAAATCTTGTTTATACGGCCGGACATGGCCCTGATAAACCGGATGGTACTAGGGTAACCGGAAGAGTTGGCGACGACCTGACACTTGAACAGGGTCAAGAGGCTGCACGATTAACCGCAATCTCTTTGCTTTCTAGCTTAAAAGCAGAACTCGGGGATCTAAATAAAGTGAAACGTATAGTGAAGGTTTTAGGAATGGTACAATCTGCTCCCGATTTTAAAGATCAACCAAAAGTTATGAATGCATTTTCTGATCTGATGGTAGAAGTATTTGGAGAGAAAGGTAAACATACCCGCTCAGCCGTGGGAATGGCTGCGCTCCCGGCAAATTGGGCAACAGAAATTGAGATGGTAGTAGAAGTTGAGGATTAAAGTAGATCGATTTTAGCATCATGCATATTTTGATTGCTCCAAATGCCTTTAAACACAGTCTGACAGCAAATGAAGCTGCTGATGCTATTCAGGAGGGTTTAAATCGTAGCGGATTAAATTTTACCTCTGAGTGCTTCCCAATTGCAGATGGTGGTGATGGTACCGGACATTTGATCGTGGAGAAATGCGGTGGTATTTGGCATCAGTATGATGTTCACGATCCATTAGGACGCTTGATTAAAGCTTCTCTGGGAATAATAGATCAGGGTAAAACAGCAGTTATTGAAATGGCGGATGCCTCGGGTATCCGCTTGTTAAATCCTGATGAAAGATCCCCTTTAATGGCTTCCTCTTTCGGAACGGGTGAGTTAATCAGTTTTGCACTGGACAGGCGGGTTGAAAAGATCATCATTGGTCTTGGGGGTTCTGCAACTGTTGATGGAGGTATTGGAATTTTAAGTGCTCTGGGAATGAAATTCAGGGATGCAGATGGAATTGAACTAGCTGCATTACCTGTCAGTATGCCCCGCTTCCATCATATTGACAGTTCAGCATTTGATCAGCGGTTCTTGAAATGTCAAATTACAGCATTATGTGACGTAGATAATTTACTCTTAGGTGAACAAGGGGCAGCGGCAGTTTTTGGTCCTCAAAAAGGTGCTAGCCCGGCAGATGTAAAACTTCTGGATCTTGCCTTGACCAATTTGTCGGATCTAACTTATAAGTCAAGGGGGATTAATATGAATGAGATTATTCATGGAGGTGCTGCAGGCGGCATTGCTGCTACTTTACAAACATTTTTAAATGCAGAATTACTGAATGGTGGAGAACAATTTTTACAGATTACCGGTTTTGAAGAAAGTTTGAAGAGTGCTGATCTGTTGATAACCGGAGAAGGCAGTCTGGATGAGCAGACCTTGCAGGGAAAGGGGCCTTTTGCGGTGGCTAAGCATGCAAAGGAAAAAGGAATTGCTGTGATTGGAATTGCTGGAAAAATACCAATGACACATAGTGCTGAGATGCATGAGTACTTCGATATTCTGATGGCTATTGGTAATCAGCCTACTGATCTAGAAACTGCCATGAAATACACTGCCTCCAACCTGATCCGTACATCTATAACAATTGGCAGGCTCCTTTCTTTATCTAAAAGTATTTAATTTTTTTTCTGATTGAATTTTTCGATTCGGAATTTAGGCAAACAAATAAACATGAAAAATTTCCTGTTCCTTATTCTTATATTTTCTATTCCTTCTGTCTGTGCTCAAAGTCTGAAGCTAAAGATTGAAAATGCCTACAAAATTTTCGAATCAGATCCCCAGATGAAGTATGCGAGCAGTTCATTGAGCGTATTGAATGCAGAAACCGGAGATGTAATTTACTCAGTAAATGGAAATACCGGACTGGCGAGTGCCTCTACTCTTAAAACCATCACTTCAGCAACTGCCTACCATATTCTGGGTAAGGATTTTAAGTGGGAAACAACATTGGGTTATTCCGGTTCAATTTCTTCAAACGGAAACCTTACTGGAGATATTATCATTACAGGAGGCGGAGATCCTGCTCTGGGAAGTGATCGGTATGAGCAAAGCCGATCTGAGCTAATCCTGAAGAAATGGGCTGATGCATTGGCAAGAGCCGGAATTAAAAACATCAGTGGGCAAATCATTGCCGATGATCATTTGTTTGGCACCGAAACCATGCCTGGTGGCTGGACTTGGCAAGATATGGGGAATTATTATGGTGCCGGACCTTCTGCATTAACATGGCGCGAGAATCAGTTTGATTTGCATTTTAAACCCGGGAGAGTGGGAGAACCTGCAGAGCTTTTAAGAACCGATCCGGAGATGTCATACCTGAAAATTATTAATGAAGTAAAGACTGGGGCTCCGGGTACTGGAGATAATGTTTATGCCTATTCTGCTCCTTTTTCAACGGTGGTTTATCTCAGAGGGACCTATGGTGTCGACCTTAAAAAAGCAATATCAGCGTCTGTTCCTGACCCGGCTTTTGACCTGGCCTATCGTTTGCAGAATAAATTAAGGCAATTGGATATTCAGGTTGAAAAGGGAGTTGTAACTTCAAGATTAATGGCAGCAAACAGGAAACCCTTCCTTCCCCAAACACTAATAATCTCAATTCATACCTCGCCGGCCCTTCATGAGATTGTTTACTGGTTTAATCAGAAAAGCATCAACCTTTTTGGTGAACATCTGATAAAAACATTTGCCTGGAAAGAAGGAAAAGAAATTACCATTGCTCAGGGTGCTGAAGTTGTCAAGGAATTCTGGAGTAAAAAGCTCGGAATAGATCCTGCAGCCATGAATGTTTATGATGGTAGCGGTCTTTCGCCAGCTAACCGTATTACTACCATGGCAATGGCACAGGTACTTCAATCACTGAAGAAAGAATATTGGTTTGAAAGTTATTATGATAGTTTTCCGCTGTATAATAATATGAAAATGAAAAGCGGATCTATCAGTGACGTAATCGCATATACCGGATATCATACTTCAACATCCGGAACAGCAATGGTATTTTCATTTATAATCAATAATTATAATGGGAGTAGTTCTTCAATCAGGCAGAAAATGTTCAGGGTACTCAATACCCTTAAATAAGAAGAGACTGATTTTTTTTGCTTATTCCTCAATTTTTTGTAAATTGATATAATCAACTTGTTCAAAAGGAGGTTATTATGAACTTAGTTCAAAAAATTGAGCACTGGGGCGATGTACATCACGCGAAGTGGCTCGACTCAATCCGGATAGTTCTCGGTCTTTTAATTTTTAGTAAAGGTCTTGCTTTTATCAGTGATACAGAAGCCCAGAAGGACTGGATCATTCAGAATAGTGTATTTGGATTTTCAGGTCTGATGGCACTTGCTGTAGTGCATACGGTCGCTTTTGCCCATCTGGTTGGAGGGGTTTTAATTACACTGGGTCTAGTAACCCGTTTTGCAGCTGTGATTCAAATCCCTATTCTTTTAGGAGCAGTTTTTTTCGTGAACCTGACCAAAGGCTTCTCTCCACTTAATTCAGAACTTTGGTTATCGGTGCTGGTGTTGATGCTGCTTGTTCTATTCTGGATACTGGGTTCCGGGCCTTATTCAGTTGATCAATGGCTAAAAGGTTCGAGAGGCAGGTAGCTTAATTTTTGAAGGTGCTTATCTGTATTATTGAATAATATTCCTGTCATATTTTCATCCAAATCTCATTTCGGGATGAAATAGCGTAATTTCGTTTCATGTCTAAAGCCATTATTGTTGGTGCAGGTATTGCCGGTATTGCTACTGCAATACGCATGGCTTTAAAAGGTCATCAGGTTGAGGTTTTTGAAGCCTCTGCTCAAGCGGGAGGAAAACTTTCTGAGATCAGGATAGGGTCTTTTCGTTTCGATGCAGGGCCGAGTTTATTTACAATGCCTCAATATGTTGATGAGCTTTTTCGTCTGGCCGGTAAAAATCCTAAGGATTATTTTCAGTATGAAAAACTGGATACCATTTGCAATTATTTTTACGAAGACGGTACCCTGATTCATGCATTTGCTGATCCACTAAAGTTTTCGGAAGAGATAGCAGATAAGACCAATGATTCAGCAGATTCTATTTTAGATTTTTTGAATAAAAGCAGAGATATCTATGAAATTACAAATCAGGTATTTCTGCAAAGATCCTTACATAAACTGCGAAGTTACCTGAACATAGGAACCTTAAAGTCTCTTTTGCGCTTCCCTCAAATTGATGCATTCCGTTCAATGAATCAATCCAATGAGGCTAGATTTAAAGATAGCCGGACAGTTCGCTTTTTTAACCGTTATGCAACCTATAATGGTTCTAATCCATATAAAGCCCCGGCTACGCTTAATGTAATTCCTCATTTTGAACAGCATTTTGGAGCGTATTTTCCTATTGGAGGAATGTATTCCATTGTCAGCTCACTTATAGGGCTTGCGGTTGATCTTGGGGTTAAATTTCAGTTCAATTCCTATGTTGATGAAATAGAAATAAGAAATAACAAGGTAATTGGCCTTAGTTGCAAAGGGAAGAGCCACTCTGCTGATCTGATTGTTTCCAATATGGATGTTTGGTATACCTACACGCGTTTATTGAAGGGTATAAAGGTTCCTGAACGATTAAAAAAACAGGAACGTAGCAGTTCAGCACTGATTTTTTACTGGGGCATCAATACTTCCTTCCCTGAACTGAGCCTTCATAATATTTTTTTTTCGGAAGACTATCAGGATGAATTCAGGCAGATATGGGAGGAGAAAGGTATAAGTTCTGATCCTACAATATATGTTCATATAAGCTCCAAAAGTAACCCGGAAGATTCTCCGGAAGGTTCCGAAAACTGGTTTACTATGATCAATGTTCCTTCAGACACCGGCCAGAACTGGGATGAATTAATCAAGGTATCGAGAAAAAATATTATTGAAAAGCTTTCCAAAAACCTGGGGAAAGATATCAGCAAATTGATTAGTTGTGAATCTGTTCTGGATCCTAGAGGGATCGATTCCAAGACCTTTTCATACCAAGGTTCATTGTATGGAAGCAGTTCCAACAGTCAGTTTTCGGCCTTTTTGAGGCATGCTAATTTTTCGTCCAGTATAAAGGGTTTATATTTTGCTGGTGGCAGCGTACATCCGGGAGGAGGAATACCACTCGCTTTGCTATCAGCAAAAATAGTTGACGACCTGATTAAGTAATATTTTGGATAAGCCTGTCTATATTTATTTTCAAGATTACAAAAAACTATATCTTTAAGTATGCTTGAACCACGTCGGAATAAAATTATCCATCAGTTCTTCTCTTGGTATATTAATAGAATTATTAAATCGGACTTTGAAGAGCTGAAATTTAACCGGACTGGGTTTTCCAAAGACCTGTCAATTTTATTACTGGCTAATCACTGTTCCTGGTGGGATGGATTTTTTATGTTTCAGATCAACCGTCTTTATTTCAAAAAAAAATTTCATGTGATGATCACTGAAGAAAATTACCAAAAGGTTTGGTTTTTTAAATATTTGGGCGGTTTTTCAGTAAGAAAGAACTCCCGAAGCGTGATCGAAACGCTGGAATATGCCGGAAATCTGTTAAATGATCCTGAAAATATGGTACTTATTTTTCCTCAGGGCAAGTTGTATTCAGGCCATATAGATGAAGTTCAGTTTCAAAAGGGTTTGATTAACCTGATTAACAGCTCAACTCGCAAATTCCAGTATATTTTTGCTGCAAGCTTTGTCGATTACTTTGAACATCGCAAGCCGGTTCTTACTTGTTATCTTCAGGATTGGGAAGGTGCAGAGTTTACCAGTCTCCAATTGATTAAAAGTGCGTATAATAAACATTATGAAACTTCGCGGCAAAAGCAAACTGCAATTCAAGTATAAACATGATCCTCATTTACCTGATTTATTTTTTTCTTATTCTGAGGTTCACAGTAACACTGTTTAACTTCATTTCAAATCCCAAATTGACCAAAACCGCTAAACAATACAATGAACTTGTTTCAATTCTAATCCCGGTCAGAGATGAAGAGCGCAATATTTTGGATCTTCTTGAGTCTATTCGTGATCAGGATTATAAAAATTATGAGGTCATCGTACTTGATGATCATTCGTCAGATCAAACCTTTAAACTTTGTTCTGATTTCTGTGAAAAGAACATAAATTTTAAAGCTGTTCAAGGGGAAGATCTCCCAAAAGATTGGCTTGGTAAAAATTATGCCTGTTCTCAACTTGCTGATCTGGCAAAAGGCAGATACCTGATTTTTCTCGATGCGGATGAAACAATCGCTGAGGGGCTCATCAATAATTCAATCCACCGAATGAAATTAAATAGGCTTGGCCTGCTCAGCATATTTACAGATCAGGTGATGCTTACCTGGGGTGAGCGTATGGTGGTTCCGCTTATGCATTTTCTGCTACTTAATCTTTTGCCGCTCCGGCTGGTCAGGTTATCAGGCAATCCTTCTTTTTCGGCGGCAAGTGGTCAGTTTATGATGTTTGACAAAGATAATTATAAAGAAAATCAATGGCATGAACAGGTAAAGTTAAAAGTGGTAGAGGATATTGAGATTATGAAACTGATTAAAGTCAATGGCTACAAAGCGGAGGCACTTCTTGCAAACGGATATATTCATTGCCGGATGTACCGGTCGTTTTCAGAGTCAGTGGAAGGTTTTAGTAAAAACTTTTTTGCAGGCTTTAACTATAATGTTTTCGGCCTTTTCTTTTATCTCCTGCTTGTAGTACTAGGACCAATGGCCATCGCTTACTTTCTTGGAATTGAACTGGTAATGTTCGCCTTATCTCTGATCGTTTTAAGCAGAATAATGATTTCCTTGCTTTCAGGACAAAGTGTGTGGCGGAATCTTTTGCTGCATCCTTTTCAATTGCTATTCATGGTTTTTATTTCAGTACAATCTGTGAAAAAACATTTTACAAAAACCATACTCTGGAAGGGTAGAACCATAAGAAGCTGATTATGAACAGGAATTTACTATGCAGCTTGATAATCATATTATTTCACATTGTTGGATTATATGGTTTCCTCACTCCGGCTTTCAATGGACTATTTATAAAGTTGGTTCCATTCCATCTTCTTCTGATGTTGTTGCTGATGATACTTACAGTCAATGACAAATCTGCTGATCTCATAAAATTTGCTATTGTAGTTTATCTTGCAGGATTTTTTATCGAAGTTATTGGGGTAAATACCGGTCTAATATTTGGATATTATACTTATGGTGCTGCTTTGGGAATTAAATTATGGGCTGTTCCTCTTCTTATTGGAGTAAACTGGTTAATTCTCGTCTATAGTACCGGTGTATTTCTGGTGTATTTGAATCTTAAAAACAGATGGTTGTTATCTATACTTGGTGCGGGTATTTTGCTTGTGATGGATTTTTTGATTGAACCCGTGGCCATAAGATTTGATTACTGGTCCTGGTATGGAGGATTTATCCCACTTCAAAACTACCTAGGTTGGTATATTTTTTCATTTTTCCTGTTTTTGTTTTTTTCAGGATTGAATTTCAGAAAAGAGAACAAAGCAGCAGTGGTACTTCTTTTTTCTCAGATTGCTTTCTTTCTTGCTCTTAATTTATGGGCTTTCTGATAAACATTTTAGTATTTTTGTAATTAAATCTGCTGAATTTCAGCAATTGAGTTTAAGCAATGGAATATAATCTAAAGGTAACGATTGACCAGGATTCTGGTTTCTGTTTTGGAGTGGTCTATGCAATTGATATGGCTGAAGATATTCTTGCAGAAGATGGTTATCTATATTGCCTAGGCGATATAGTACATAATGATGAAGAGGTAAATCGTTTAAAAGCCATGGGACTTAGGATTATTTCTCATGAAGATCTGTTGAATATTAAAAATGAGAAGGTCTTGATCCGGGCGCACGGTGAAGCCCCCGAAACATACCGTCTCGCACTTGAGAATAATATTACACTGATTGATGCATCTTGTCCGGTTGTTTTAAAACTTCAGAATCGCGTTAAGAATTCATATGACAATAAGGAAAAAGTGCTCCTATTTGGCAAACATGGGCATGCCGAAGTAATAGGATTGCAGGGCCAGACTAATAATGATGCTTTGGTATTTCAGGATATGTCAGAACTTGATGATATTGATCTCCCTCAGAAATTCACTCTTTACAGTCAGACTACTAAAAGTACGGCTAAGTTTTACGAGATTAAAGATGAATTGATCAGGCGGGGTTACGATATTAAAGCGAACGACACCATTTGCAGGCAGGTTTCAAGCAGGGATGAAGACCTTAGGAAATTTGTTGTGAACTATGACCATATCGTATTTGTGTCTGGCAAGAAGTCTTCAAATGGTAAGGTTTTATTTGAAGTTTGTAAAAGTATTAACCCCAATACTTACTTTGTCTCAAGCGAAAAGGAATTGTCTAAAGAAACGTTCAAACCCGATGATACAATTGGAATTTGTGGCGCAACTTCAACCCCATTGTGGTTAATGCAGAAGGTTAAGGCCGTTCTGGAAGAATATTGATAAATAAAATACCATGCCCAAGTATCAGTCAAGTACAGGTTTAATTATTGCGCTGATTGTAATCGGATTGTGGGTTTTGTGTATCCTAAATCTGATGATGTGGAAAGTAAATCCGCAGAATCCGATGCTTTATTTGATGATATTGATACAGATGCATTTGTATACTGGGCTGTTTATAACGGCGCATGATGCCATGCATGGAACGGTTTCTCCGAACCCCGGACTGAATAATTTCATCGGTCAGGTTTGCACAGCTTTATATGCATGCTTCCCATTCAGCAAACTTTATGATAAACATCATAAACATCACCAGCACGTACATACTGCTCTTGACCCGGATTATAATAAGGGGAACTTTGTAACTTGGTATATCAGTTTTATTATGGAATATTTATCCTGGTGGCAGATTGTACTAATGGCTCTGATTTTTAATGTGCTTAAGTTTTGGATAGCTGAAGTGAATCTCATCTTGTTTTGGGTCTTACCTTCTTTCCTCAGTACTCTTCAACTGTTTTATTTCGGTACATGGCTCCCGCACCATGGGGAACATTCGAATAAACATCAATCCGGGACTCAAAGGAAAAATCACCTCATTGCCTTTCTGACCTGTTATTTTTTTGGCTATCATTATGAGCATCATGATTCGCCCGGAACCCCCTGGTGGAAACTTTGGAAACTTAAGAATGGAGTGTAAAATGTTAATATAAAGTCAAATAGAGAGAAGCTTTTTTTTTAATGATTCCTAAGACTATCTTTGTCGCTCTTTAGTAGTGATATGAACAAGCAAGGTATTTTATTAGTTAATTTGGGAACTCCTGATAGTCCCTCAAACGCAAATGTTCGTAAATACCTGGATGAATTTCTGATGGATGAACGGGTAATTGATATAAATCCTGTTTCAAGAGCGCTTCTGGTTAAGGGTATTATTGTTCCTTTTCGTGGTCCTAAATCTGCCAAATTATATAGGGAGATTTGGTCAGATACCACAGGATCTCCATTAATGCATTATAGCCTTCTTCAAAAGAATCTTCTGCAGCAACGTTTAGGCGATGATTACCAGGTCGAACTCGCTATGCGTTATCAAAGTCCTTCTATTGAGAGCGCCTTAAATAAATTAAAGGATGCTCAGGTTAGGAGCATCAAAGTAATTCCAATGTTTCCTCATTATGCTTCTGCAAGTACCGGTTCAGTTCTTGAAAAAGTAATGGAGCTGGTTAGAAAATGGCAGACTATCCCCAATATTTCTTTCATTAATTCCTTTCATGATAATGAACTGATGATTGAAGTATTCGCAGAGAATGGCCGAAAACATAATCCTGAAACATACGATCATGTTTTGTTCAGTTTTCATGGTTTGCCCCAAAGGCAGCTTGTTAAATCAGATCATTCTCAAAAGCATTGCCTGAAAGTTGAGAATTGTTGTTCCTCATTAACAGAGAATAATAAATTTTGCTATTCAGCACAATGTCATGACACTGCCCGTTTGATTGCCAAGAGGCTTGGTCTCACTGAGGATAAATATTCGGTGTGTTTTCAATCGCGTTTGGGTAAAGATCCTTGGGTTCAGCCTTATACAAGTGTTGTTATAGAGCATTTGGCGGAGAAAAGTGTTAAAAGGCTTCTGGTATTTTGTCCTGCTTTTGTTGCCGATTGTCTTGAAACCGTATATGAAGTAACTGTTGAGTATGGTGATGAATTTAAAAAACTTGGTGGTGAACATGTCCAGCTTGTAGAAAGTCTGAACGATCATCCACTGTGGATTGATGCGCTTGTAGAACTTTCTAAAGGACCTGCTAATTAAGTTCTGCTTATAAAATCCAGAATGGCTTGACTTGCCCCGGTATGTTTTTTTACATACTCAAGTGCTGCCATTCCGCTTTCTTTCCTTTGACTATCAATGGTCAGCTTTTCCATACAATTCGCTAATTCATCATAGTTTTTAATTGAAAAAGCAGCACCGGTAGAAATTAGGTCAACAGCTTCAGTGAACTTTTGATAATTCGGACCAAAAATAAGCGTTAAGCCAAAGGCTGCTGCTTCTAATGTATTATGGATTCCCAATCCGAACCCTCCTCCTATGTAGGCAATATCACCGTATTGATAAACCGATGAAAGTAGTCCGATATTATCTATGATTAATACCTGAATATCTATATTGATATTTTGATTTTTAGTAGATTCTAATTGTTTTTTATTTAGATCTGAATATCTAAATGAATCAGGAAAAAATTCAGTTAATTCTTTGATTCTAGCAGGATTTACTTCATGTGCTGCAATGATGAACTTCCAGTCGGAATATGATGAAGCCAATTTTGAAATCAGTTTTTCATCATCCGGCCAGGTGCTACCTCCGATAAACACCCTGTTACCCTTACTAAAATCCCGAATAATTTTGAGCTCCGCAGCATGACTTGCGTTATAATCAACCCTGTCGAAACGGGTATCACCATTCACTGTCACATTTTTAATCCCAATTCCACTTAAAAGAACTCTGCTGTTTTCATTTTGGACAAAAAAGTGTGAGACCATACTCAGCATTTTCCTATGCAAACTGCCATACCATTTGAAAAATGCCTGTTCCTTCCTGAATATTCCGGAGATTACAAAAAGGGGAATATTATTTTTATGTAATTCATCAAAATAATGATACCAGTATTCATATTTAGTAAAAATGGCCTTACTTGGATTTAAAAGACGAATGAATTCGACAGCATTGGTTTTGGTATCGACTGGAAGATAAAAAACATGATCAGCTAATGCATAGTTCTTTCTTATCTCATATCCTGAAGGAGAAAAAAAGGTGATAACAATTGGCAATTCAGGATTCTCAGATTTTAAACTTTCGAGTACCGGCCTTCCCTGTTCAAATTCCCCTAATGAAGCAAAATGGAACCATGTATAGCGTTTTTTTTTGTCCAAACTAGCTTCGATTAATTGGATGAGCCCCTTTCTTCCATTAATCCAAGCCGCTGCTTTTGTATTTTTGACAGAAGCGATTCGGATAAGAAATGTATATAAATAAATACCTATATCGTACAAAAAAACCATTTTGAATATAATTCTTATCTTCGTCGAAGTTAATGTTTAATCTTTTAAATAGTCTTCGTCAATAGATGAAACCATCATGATTTTTCCAAAACCCACAGGGGGATGATTATTAAATCATGATCGATTCATCACCATTAAAAAGCAATAAATGAACGGATGAAAATAGCAGTCGTTGGTACAGGATATGTAGGCTTGGTTACTGGTACTTGCCTGGCCGAAACAGGAAATACAGTTACCTGCGTTGACATAAATAAGGAAAAGGTTAAAATGATGCAGGCATTTAAATTGCCGATTTATGAGCCTGGTCTGGATATACTTTTTCACAGAAATATAGAACAGGGCAGGTTGAAATTTACAACCATTCTTGCCGATGCAATTCAGGATGCCCAAATAATTTTTCTTGCTTTGCCCACTCCTCCGGCAGGAGATGGTGCAGCGGATCTGAGTTTTGTACTTGGTGCAGCCAAGGATATCGCTAAAATCATCACGGAATATAAGGTTATTGTTACTAAATCAACGGTTCCTGTCGGTACTGCGGATAAGGTAATTAAGGTGTTCAATGAAAATACCACAGTAGAAGTGGATGTTGTCTCAAATCCGGAATTTTTACGTGAAGGAGTTGCAGTTGACGACTTCATGAAACCCGACAGGGTGGTAGTTGGTACTCAAAGCCTGAGGGCTCAAAAGCTGATGGCAGAGTTATATGGCCCGTATGTAAGACAGGGAAATCCGATTATTTATATGGATACTCGTTCTTCAGAGCTGACTAAATATGCTGCAAATTCATTTCTGGCTACAAAAATTACCTTCATGAATGAGATTGCAAATTTATGTGAACTTGTTGGGGCAGATGTAGATGCAGTTAGAAAGGGAATCGGTTCTGATGATAGAATAGGTAAACGCTTTTTATTTCCGGGTGTTGGCTATGGAGGAAGTTGTTTTCCAAAAGATGTACAAGCTCTGGCCAGATCTGCAACTGAAAATAACTATGATTTTAAAATCCTCACATCTGTGATGGAAATTAATGATTCTCAAAGAGTAAGACTAGTCGAAAAGCTTAGAAAGTATTATAATGGGAAATTAAAAGGAAAGAAAATAGCAATCTGGGGACTGGCTTTTAAGCCAGAAACGGATGATATCCGTGAGGCTCCTGCCCTTTATATTATTGATGAATTACTTAAAGATGGTGCTTTGGTTACTGCTTTTGACCCTGAAGCAATGGGCAATGTAAAGAAGCAGCTTGGAGATAAAATTTCTTATGGAGAATATCAATATGATGCTCTAAAGGACGCAGATGCTTTATTAATCGTTACTGAATGGTCTGTTTTCAGGACTCCTGATTTTGATAAGATAGGTGAATTAATGAAGAGTAAAGTCATTTTTGACGGCCGTAACTTATATGATCTGCAAAAAATGATTGATTGCGGGTTTTATTACAATAGTATTGGCCGAAAAATCGTGGAACAATGAAACAGCGTAAGCGTATTTTAATAACAGGTGCAGCAGGCTTTCTTGGCTCACATCTTTGTGACCGGTTTATTAAAGAAGATTTTCACGTGATTGCGATGGATAATCTCATCACCGGAGATTTGCGGAATATAGCACATCTTTTTCCTCTGGAAAATTTTGAGTTCTATAATCATGATGTTTCAAAGTTTGTGTATGTAGCCGGAGATCTGGATTATATCCTTCACTTTGCATCTCCCGCAAGTCCGATTGATTATTTGAGAATTCCTATTCAAACATTGAAAGTCGGATCGCTGGGAATTCATAATTTACTTGGCTTAGCACGATCCAAAAAATCTAGAATATTAATTGCCTCTACATCAGAGGTTTATGGAGACCCGGCTGTAAATCCGCAGCCAGAGGAATACTGGGGCAATGTCAATCCGGTTGGTCCAAGGGGTGTTTACGATGAAGCCAAACGTTTTCAGGAAGCTATGACTATGGCTTATCATACATTTCATGGTTTAGAAACGCGAATTGTAAGGATATTTAATACCTACGGACCAAGAATGCGATTAAATGACGGGAGAGTATTGCCTGCATTTATCGGACAGGCTTTACGCGGAGAAGACCTCACTGTATTTGGCGATGGTTCACAAACGCGTTCTTTTTGTTATGTAGATGATCTTGTTGAGGGTATTTATCGATTATTATTCTCTGACTATGCAATGCCTGTAAATATCGGAAATCCTGATGAGATCACTATTAGTCAGTTCGGAGAAGAGATCATCAAGCTGACCGGAACTAAACAAAAAATGATATTTAAACCTTTGCCCACTGATGATCCCAAACAACGGAGGCCTGATATTACTAAAGCCAGAGCGATTCTGGGCTGGGAACCAAAGGTCAACCGTGCTGAAGGTTTGAAAATCACTTATGATTACTTTAAATCATTGCCTGAACAGGAAATAAAACATAAAGATTTTACCTATTATAACAATAAATAATGTCAGGGAAGAAGATTTTAGTAACTGGCGGAACCGGATATATCGGCTCGCATACGGTTGTTGAGCTGATTAATGCAGGTTATGAGCCTGTAATTATTGATAACCTGTCGAATTCAAGTCCGAAGATTATTGATCAAATCAAGAAGATCACCGGTACAAGACCTGAATTTCATAATTTCGATCTTTGTGATGAAAAATTAACCCGAGGATTTTTAGAAAAGCATACTGACATAAGTGGATTAATACATTTCGCCGCATTTAAAAGTGTTGGAGAATCGGAAAGGGAACCACTGAAATATTATAAGAATAATTTTTATTCCCTGATCAACCTTCTTGACGCCTGTTCAAATCGTAAAATGAATCTGGTATTTTCATCTAGCTGTACAGTTTACGGAGAACCTGATCTTTTACCTGTTAACGAACTTGCTCCTGTAAAAAAGGCTGAATCAACTTATGGAAATACCAAACAGATCGCCGAAGAAATATTAGAGGAGGTATCAGGTGTAAATGAAAATCTTAAAGTAATCGCTTTGCGTTATTTCAATCCTGTTGGAGCTCACGCTTCATCACTGATTGGTGAATTGCCAATAGGTGTTCCCCAAAATCTTGTCCCTTTTATTACTCAGGCAGCCATTGGGAAACGTGGTAATATCATTGTCTTTGGTGATGATTATAATACTTCTGATGGGACCTGTGTAAGAGATTATATTCATGTGGTTGATCTTGCAAAGGCACATGTTGCTGCTATTAATCAGATGGAAAATGTGCAGACTGTGAAGCAATTTGATATTTATAACATTGGTACCGGAAGGGGAAATTCTGTGCTTGAGGTGATCCATGCATTTGAATCTGCAACCGCTCAGAAATTAAATTATTCAATCGGAAAGCGAAGAGCAGGGGATATTGAAAAGATTTATGGCGATGTAAGCAAAGCTGAAAAAGAATTATCATGGAAGGCTGAATTGGGTCTTCTGGAAATGATGAGTTCTGCTTGGGAATGGGAAAAGTATATCAAGCAACATCCATTGTAAATAGGATACTTTCTTAGAATTAATTCAAAAATTATACCATCTGAACATAAATAATTATCAGGGAATGAAGAAAATATTGATTACCGGGGGAGCAGGATTTATTGGATCTCATGTGGTCAGGCGTTTTGTAATCAATTATCCTGAATACCAGATTATTAATTTAGATAAGCTGACTTATGCCGGAAATCTTCTTAACCTGAAGGATATTGAGGATAAACCCAATTATAAATTTATTAAGGGGGATATTGTTGATGCCGGATTTATTGACAAAGTATTTTCTGAAGAAAAAATTGAGGCTGTAATTCATCTTGCGGCAGAGTCGCATGTGGATCGGTCGATTAGCAATCCGATCGAATTTGTGATGACCAATGTAGTTGGAACCGTAAACCTCTTAAATTCAGCCCGTCATCAATGGAAAGATAATTACAAGTCGCATAGATTTTATCATGTTTCAACAGATGAAGTTTATGGGAGTCTTGGGGAAGAAGGTCTTTTTACAGAGGAAACGGCCTACGACCCACACAGCCCCTACTCTGCATCTAAGGCGAGCTCTGATCATTTTGTAAGGTCGTATCATGATACCTATGGGATTGATATAGTGATCTCAAATTGCTCCAACAATTATGGCTCATTTCATTTTCCAGAGAAACTGATCCCACTTTCTATAAATAATATTAAAAATAACATATCCATCCCGGTTTATGGGAAAGGGGAAAATATTCGTGACTGGCTATGGGTTGAAGATCATGCTCGGGCAATTGATGTGATATTTCATCAGGCGAAAAGCGGAAGTACTTACAATGTAGGTGGGCATAATGAATGGAAGAACATTGACCTAATACGTTTGCTCTGCAAGATTATGGATAAAAAGCTGGGAAGAGAGCCGGGTACATCTGCAAAACTGATCGCATTTGTTACCGACCGTGCGGGCCATGATCTGCGGTATGCAATCGACTCCTCAAAACTTCAGAAAGATCTTGCCTGGAAACCCAGCCTACAATTTGAAGAAGGATTGGAGAAAACAGTTGACTGGTTTCTGCAGAATGAGGAATGGCTTCAGAGTGTCACATCAGGTAGCTACCAGTCTTATTACGAAGATCAGTATGGGAAACAATAATCTCTATTTGGTTCCTGGCTCTTGCATCTTGACTCTTTAGCAAGCTATAAGTCTTTTGATAATGAACAATATTGGAAACGATAATTTCCATTTGTCTTGGTTCCTGGCTCTTGCATCTTGACTCTTTTTGACTATTCGTATCTCAATGACTCCACCGGGTCCAATTTACTGGCCTTAATAGCAGGATAAAGTCCGGAGATCAACCCAACGCCGATACAGAGTGTTAAACCTAGAATCGTCCAGCCCCAGGGCATAATAAATGAACCGCCCATAACCATTGAGAGTAGGTTGCCAATCAGGATACCAAGAAAAACTCCAGTAATGCCTCCCATCAGACAAATAACGATTGCTTCAATTAGAAATTGACGTCTGATCACAATAGGAGTGGCTCCAATGGCTTTACGTATACCGATTTCACGTGTGCGTTCAGTTACAGAAACAATCATGATATTCATTAATGCAATTGCAGCTCCAATCAATGTAATAGCTCCAATCACGATACCTCCGATCCTGACAAATTTTAAATTATCAACGAGAGTTTGTGCAATGGCATCACTTTTTGTGATCTCAAAATTATTATCATCGGCAACTTTCAGATTACGGATGTTTCTGAATAGGGAAGTTGCTTCACCGATTGCGGCATCCATCTGAGTCGGATCATCGCTTGTGATCGAAATAGTGTAAGATGGGTTTTGAATTGTCATTACCTGCTTGGCCCTGTAAAGTGGAATTACACAGATTTTATCTCCTCCAAAACCAACGCTTGATCCCTTTGCTGCCAATATACCAATGATACGGAATTTGTTATTTCCAATACTGATGGTTCTATTGATGGGATCTAAATTTGGAAAGAGACGTGTTTTAATCTCATCCCCAATAATCACCACACTGGTTCCATATTCTAACTCCGATTGCGAGAAATTTCTTCCTGAAGCAATTTTATAACCGGCAGATTGAATATAATTTTCATCTGCTCCGAGAACAGAGATATTTGGATTGGTTTTTTCATTCCCATATTTTACGGTTGCTCCAAATGATGCAAAGACGTTTACAGATATCATGGCCGGGAAAGTAAAGCTACTTTTAAATTCTGTTGCCTGTCTGTAATCTATTGATTTGTAACGTTTTGGCCTTTGCCCCCCGCCTCCAATACGAATCCCGATGCCCCTGTTTCTGATTGTAAATGAATTTGCTCCCATGCTTGAGAATGTATTATTCAGGGAACCTTCGATGGCATCAATGGAAGTTAAAATGCCGACAAGCGCAGTTAAGCCTATGGCGATGATAATAGCGGTTAAGAATGTCCTTAGCTTGTTACCCTTAACGGATTGCATCGCCACTTTGACATTTTCCGAATAACTCATTTTTGTTGCCATAGTATAAATATAAAAAGTCCTGCTGGTTTGACAGCAGGACTTCATGAAATGTTACAAAATTTTTGTTAAACAGAGAAGGATGTTCCGCAACCACAAGTGCTGCTGGCATTTGGATTGCTAAAAGTAAAGCCTCGAGCATTTAATCCATCTTTAAAATCTACTTCCATTCCTGCTAGGTACAAACCATGGGCTTTATGCATAAATACCCTGATCCCATCAATAAAATACTCCTGATCACCTTCTTTCTGCTGATCAAATCCTAGTACATAATTCATACCGGAACAACCGCCACCTTCAACACCTAGTCTTAATCCGTAATCTTCGCCTAACTCCTGTTGCTGAATGAGTTTAATAATTTCTTTTTTAGCACCTTCAGTTAAAGTAACCGGCGCTGTAAGATCCGCAATTTCTGTACTCATAATTCTTTTAAAATCTTACCACAAATATACGTGAAATTGCTCACTTTTGTTTTGATCGCAGGCATTTTGACTATCTGTTAACAATTGCAATACCATGAATGAAACTGATTTTATCTTAGATATAATAAAATATTCACTTGCCGGACTAATCGTGTTCTTCACAGGATGGTTCTTTATAAAGACCTATCTCAGTGAA
>Ga0105053_10004579_pt1 | contig 20248 bp, 26 predicted proteins | sample BON01_FD_78093 | JGI IMG/M metagenome (GOLD analysis project Ga0105053, IMG submission 78093) | Freshwater microbial communities from Lake Bonney liftoff mats and glacier meltwater in Antarctica - BON-01 | ecosystem: Environmental > Aquatic > Freshwater > Ice > Glacier meltwater | place: Lake...
CGAGGGGGGTGAATGGAATTGAGGGGGGTGAATGGGGGGGGGGGGTCAGATTGTCAGACAGCATGGCCGGCCAGATTGACAGCGCTGCAGGCTCCATCGATGGTGCGCCGCCGATCCAGCCCTGCCCTGTCTGCATCCGCCTGGTCTGATCTGTGCCGTCTCCGAGGCGTCGCATTAGCGGCGCCGCCCCCTTGACGGTGGGCCGGTCGACGGGCTGCACCCGAGCATCGCGACACAGTGCCTCTCGCAGGTCACACGCGGCGCATCTCGACCTTGTCGATCGGCATGAACCTCGCCAACCTGCGTCGATCGCTGGCCCGCCTCTCCGAGTGCGACGCGCGCCAGTTTGAGGGTGTGTGCAAAGCCCCATCGACACCCTTACCCTGTACCACGGGGGGGCCTGGCGCGCCGGAGGATGCCCACCGGCCCGTCGAGAACCGACCGCCGGTGGGCTGGTTGCCTTACAGTGGCATCAAGGTGGATATTTTGCAGCACGCACTGGTGCGCGGCCACGCCAACCCAGACTCTGTGGCGCAGCAGGTGCACGTCGCCATGACGCACTTCATCGGACTCCGTGGGGTCCCCTCTTGGCCGATTCGCAGTGGCGCTGTTTGCAGAGCCCCGCCGATGGACAACAACCTCCAACGCTGCACCATGTGCGATGTCATCTTCATCTTCCACGAGAGCCCAGGCTGCGGCGGCTTCGCCTGCGACCACTGCGGCCACTGCACCGCCGGCTATGTGTCGCTCGAGATGCCCACCCGCAACTTTGAGAATGGGCCGGACCGTAGCCAGTGGCAGTTCTTCAGTGCAAGCGAACCCGCGGAACGAGAGCCGGAGAGCTCGGTGCGCGGCTTGGCCGCACAACTCGAGCATGCCACGGAGGGCCACATCATGCACGCCTGCGCAATGGTGGAGTACTTTGCGGCGCGCTTCCCCATCCAGTCGATCCGCATCACGGCCACCGCGGCGCTCCTCTTGGCCCAGAGCCCAGAGGTGGAGCACACACACCGACTCGCCCCCGCGCCCATCGCACCCGAGCCCAAGTTTGCATGCTCCCGGTGCTGCCACAAGGCGCATGTACAGAAGGAAGTGCGCCTGCATTATTGCTGCCGCAACCCCCCCTCGCTCCTGCGCCGCTCCACGGGGGGGAGCGACGACCGAGCGCCACCGGCACTGTCGCCGCCCGCGCCGCCTTCGCGAAAGCGGGCTCGACCAGGTGTCGCCAAGTCGCGTTAGTGGCGCCGTGCCGCGCTGGGTTGCAGCCCCTGCAGCCCAAGTGGGTGCTGGGGAGGGGGGTCCGCGGCGGTCAAATTCCGACGTGCGGGGTGCAGAGCCGGCCGCAACGCGCGTCGCACACATGTTCACCGTCGCGGTGCAAGGCGACACACACACCCTCGCCGCGCTCGTGAGCGACTATGCTGCCCGCGGGGGGAATGACTTTGCGTCGCACCTGGTCCCGCACCTGTGCAAGAACAAGGCACGCATCGCAGTGGGCGCCGGGTCCGCGGACGAGGCCAGGGCCGTTGTGGCGATGGCATGTGGGCTCATCCTGGCCGATCTGCACGCGCTGCAGCAGCAGGTTGCGTCGGCTGGGGCCCCGCTGCAGCGTGTGCGCCAACACGATGCCCAAGTGGCAGCCCTCTGCCTGAGCGAGCCGTTGGTGGCACGAGTCTGGCGAGGGGCGCCGCTGGCGGAACCGTCGGTTGCAATGGGGTGACTGGGGGTGGGAGAGGGGAGGGGCACGGACGACTGGTGCAACGGGGGGGGGGGGGTGCCAATGAGCCGGGGGGTGGCTGCGTATGGGCCCACACCGTCGCCCGTGCCAGGCGGTGGTGTCGCCACGCGCGAAATGGACGCCGTGGTAGTGTGCGAAATGGACGCCGTGGAAGTGTGCGAAATGGACGCCGTGGTAGTGTGCGAAATGGACGCCGTGGTAGTGTGCGAAATGGATGCCGTGGTAGTGTGCGCATGCGTGTTCCATTCAATGTCCTCTTTCGAATTACACCTTGAAGTAGAAATGATCGATGCGGCTCCTGGATCAACCAACCTTCAAATACCGCGAGGGTGACTTCCTCGTCGACGCACAGACCCCGTGCTCGTTGCTGCCCAGTGAGCCAGTCAATGGACGCCCAGTGCGCATGCGACGCGGCCCACAGGGCCGGGTTTGGCAGGCGCAGCGCGCGGGCCGCCCGTTCACCGTGACGATCAAGGACGGGCACCCGGAGGGGCTCTCCCAGGTGCTGCGCCAGTGCTCGCGCCTGCCGCTTCCATATATGGTCGCGCTCGACATTGTCTCGGAGGCGGGCAAGGACGGGCTGGCGCTCTACAAGTCAATCGGCGGCGCCGCCGGGCATGGTGGTGAGGAGTATGTCAATGTGATCAACTCGGCGCTCCCCTTGCTGTTGCACGAGTTTGGCCACACCATTGAGCAACGGGCTCGGAACCGTGGCAACACCCGCTTCCTCGACGAATGGGAGGGGCCATCCGCGCCGACGCGGTGGCTCTGTCCGCATACGCGCTGCAGAACGCATGGGAGGACTGCGCCGAGTTTAGCCTGGCCTACGCCATCGCGCTGCGGCGCGGCTCCCTGGGGCCACTGGGCAGGGCATCCCCCGAGCGTCTCCGGTTGTGGATCTGGGCGCTCCAGCAACTGAACGCCCCGCTTGTGAACGCCCAGACTGACCCGGTGCGAAGTCCTGCATGCTGTCAGATTGGATGAGCACCCCGGGCCCAGGAAGCTGTGGCCGAGGTGCAGACGGAGAGTTGGCCGAGTCGGGCGATGGGCACCCGGTATGCAAGCCCGTGGCCACTTGGCGCCCCCCACCCCTCCCTCGCCCGCGGACACTTTCGGGTGTCGGCGCTCTGACACCCATGGCCATTGTCACGTGTCCCATCGTGGCACCGCAGAGCCCGACCGGATATTTTTCACTCTTCGGTGTCAAGGGAGGCCACCATTCCATGGCCGGTACGCAGGTGTTGCACATCGGCGCACACCAGGCCACCGCTGTGGACGGCGGTGCCGTCCTGGTGGTAAACCCCACAGACGCGGGCCCGGTGGGCCCTGGCCCGGGCAGGGCACTTGGGCAGCCCACCCTCGGTGCCGCGGCGGGTGCGCTAGGCGGGGCACGCACGCTGCCACGCGGGCCACCACCCGCAAGCGCCGTGGTCTTCGAGGTGCTCCCCCCCCCTCGGGCAACGGGGGCCATGCGCCTGGCTGATGATTTGGGCGCATTGGGCGCGTCCATCGTGGTGCGCGACGAAGGGGGTGGCACAGGGCGCGGCGCGGGCGGCGACGCGGTCGCAGCGGCTGGGGCCAACCCCGGAGAAAACGCTGCGGCTGGAGCCGGGGCCACCCTCGCCACCTCGATTGCAAGTCCGGCCGACAGGCCTCGGCCGCCCGGCGTGTCCGACGTCGCAGTCCCATTCGAGCAGTGGTGCCCCCGCGCGATGGCGCACCTGGCCATGGCCCTGTACGACCCCGAACGCGCCCCGGCCGCGTGTGTCACGTGGGGGGCCGTGCGCAGCGCAGCGCCGGCCCTCGCGGCCCACGCCCGGCGGTCAGAGCTGGCGCTCTTGGAGACCGAGGCCGCCATTCTACAAATGGCGCGCGACGGACCCAACCCCGAGTTGGAGCGAGCACTCGGCGAGGCCAAGTTGCGATATCACCATCGATGCGAGCGCACGGCCGCGGCACTGACGCGCTGGAGCGCCGTGACGCGAGAGCTGTGCTCCGCCAGTGCCCTTCTCGGTGCCCATGCACAGTGTGTCAAGACGCACCTTGACGACGAGCGTGTGTGGCTGTGCCGCTGTGCCACCTCTGCCACCGCGGGGGGGAGCAAAGCGGCGTCCGAGTCGCTACACTGGCGCGATGCGCTCCTTTCCATTGTGACGCTCGAGTACGAGAGCTCCCTGCGGGCGTCACGCGCCGCATGCGACACCCAGTGGCAGAGCGTCCCGAGGCGCCCGCCGCGCCACCCTGAGGCGGAGGCCGCGCAAGCGCACGCCCCCCCCGTGGCAACCCCGCGCTCGGTGCAGGTGGCGCGGTACGCGGTGAGAAGCGAAGTCAGCTTCGAGGCGACGGCGCTCGCCGCGGCCCTCGCAATATATACAGCAGTCGAGGCCGCGGTAGGTGCTAGGCCCCCGTGGCACATCGGCCCGTGAATGAGTGCAACTGAACGAGTGCAACTCCTGGTGGCGCGCCGAAAGCGCAATGCTTTGCCACGGGCCCGCGCCGCCGCTACCCCCGACCAGGCTCGGGTGTACCCGAGCCGGGCGCGTGTGCAACAACGCTTGCGCCTGTCCTGTGCGACTGAACGAGTGCAACTCCTCGTGGCGTGCCGAAAAAATAATGCGTTGCCATGGGCCCGCGCCAATGCCTCTACCCCCGGCCAGGCTGGGGTGCACCCGGGCCGGGCGCGTGTGCAACAACGCTTGCGCCTGTGGATGCACACGAAGACGCTCGGCCCCTCCTCGTCATCAGGATCGCTTGCGCCTGTGGATTCACATGAAGACACTCGGCCCCTCCTCGTCATCGAGATCGCTCAGCTCATGCACCTCGGCCCGCGCCGATCGCGCGGAAGGCGCGCAGGGCGCCGCCTGGGGTGCCAGGCTCGCGGCAAACATGCCGCCGACGTTGCCGACTCCGCCCATGACGCGCTTCTGGAAGTGGAACATTCCCATGGAGCCGAGTACACCCACCGCCAGCTCCATCTCGGGCGACATGGCCGATCGGCGCCAGTACTTGCGGTACAGGCGCGAGAGTGCCGAGTCGTACTTGTTGATATCCTTGACAATGTCGGCGGCCCAGCCATCGAGGTCGAGGAAGGGGCTGAGCTTGCCATTCGCGATCTCGACGCCGGTGAACATCAGGCGCATCGAATCACGCATAAATTCCACGCTGCGCCGCTCCTCGGCGTTGAGCAAGTGGCGCCGCACCTCGAACTCCATGTCCTCGATCCGGTCGTCCAGCGTGTAGAGTTTGCTCAGCGTGACGCCTTGACCACGGAGCCGTTCGAGTTCGAGGAGGACGCTCTGCTTCTCCAGGAGCAGGTCTTCCCCTGCGTCGGAGCGCATCACGGAGCGGGACGAGCCGCGATCGAGGCGGGGCGAGGAGCGCCTCACCGCGCGCGGCGGGGCGCGGGGGCGGTGCGTGCGGGTTGCCCTGTGTGCACCACGGCCGTGCCCGACCGGGTCAGGGTGGGAGGCGGAGCACGTGTCTGACCAGACCGACGCCGCATCGGAGCGGACAGACGCCGCATCGGAGCGGACAGACGCCACCTCGCTGCCGTACTCAGACATCAGGGGGGAGAGGCGGCCGAGGGCTTCCGAGTCATGGCCCTGCTCCCCCCGCGGATCACCATTGCAACCTACCCCGTCCACGTCGCCCCCCACCTCGTCCAAGTCGTCGCCGTCCTCGCCACCCCCGTCCTTGCAGTCATCGTCGTCCTCGTCCTCGTCCTCGTCCTCGTCCTCGTGGTCACCCTCGTCCTCGCGCCCACCCGCGCCGCGGAGGGCGCCACCAGGCTGTCCGACGGCCGCGGTCTCCTCGTCGGTGTCCTCGTCGCCCCCGCCGAGGCCTACACTGCGAAACCGGGGCTCGGATTGCACGTCGGAGACGGCCCCGACTCGTCGGTGGCGCGGATTGTGCCGATTGGTGCCCTCCTCGCCCTCTTCGTCCGATTCGGTTGCCGGTTCCTCTGGCACCGGGGACGGCGCACCGGGCCGCTCGCGCATCGCCTCTTGGATGGCGCGAGGGTCGTCCGAGACTCGAGTATTCTCGGGGTTGGCCGGCGCGACGTAGAGCCGGATGTCGGTGGCGGAGACATCGGATACCTCGGACATGAGCACAGCGTCCGGTTATTACGCTGCAAATTTTTTTGCGCGAGCCGCAAGGCCGCGCGGCCGCGCGCAGTTGTTCGCCAAGTGGGCGCGGCGCCGGCCCCCTCATTCGGGTCCCCGGTCGCGCATCCCCTGTGGTACGACGGGGGGCGGCAGGGCGGCAGGGGCGAGGTCTGTGCGACGCGGCGCGCCCGGGTGTCAGATTCCGAGCCGCCGGGTGCAGATCCGTGGCCTCTCACCCGAGCTGCGGGTTGACGCCGCGCCCAATGACAGAAGCCAGCAGCAAGCGGCGCCGCGCGGTCGTAGGTGGAGACGCTGGCGACGGCAATGAGGAAAACGACGAAGACGAGTCGCTCGTTTTTCGGCGCGCGTCCGCCGTCTTTTTTCATACCGACGTCACCAAGGCGAGCGTGCTGCGCCTGGTCAACCTTCTCCACGCCGCGGCGGTCTGCGCGCTGCGTGCGCAGGCATCGCCGCTCAACTCGCCGTGTGTGACGTTATACATACACAGCGATAGCGGCGATGTGCACGCCGGCCTCAGCGCCATGGCGCACATTGCCAACTGTGCGCTTCCGGTGGTGGCCATCGCCGATGGCCTCGTTGCATCGGCGGCTACCCTGCTCCTGATGGGCGCGCGCGAGCGATACGCCTTACCCCATGCGAACGTCCTGTGCCACCAAGTCCAAGCTGATTGCAGTGGCAAGCTGCAGGATGTGCGGGACGACGTGGCCAACGCCGAGCTCCTCACCGAGACGATGGTGGCGGTCTACCGCGATCGGACGCTGATGGGCGAGCAGCTCATCCGCCGCTTGCTCCGGCGCGAGCTGTGCCTCGGCACCGAGCAATGTGTGCGCTGGGGGATTGCATCGGCCGTCCTCGCGGCCCCTCGTGGGTGGGTTCCTACACGGGTCGCGGTGCCGCGCCTCGCCCCCAATCGAGGCCAGAGGGGCCGCGCTGCCGCTGCGGCCGCCGCCGCCGCCGCCAACGCCTCCGGCGCGCCTCAGCCGCAGTCGACCTCTTTCATGTAGGTGTCGCCACTCAGCTGCACCTCGTCGTCTCCAAAACTGCACGGGGCGGCCGCGTAGGCACTGGCACCGCGCGAGCTCGCCGCCAGGGCTGTGATCCCTACCACCGCGGCGCCGAACAACAGCCTGGGGTCGCTGAGGAGGGCGAGGCCAAAGCTCCCGGCGATGCCAAGAGAAGTGGTGCCGGCACCCACCACCTCGAGTACGCTGGTCGTGGCCACGAGGGCCTTTGTGGCGGGGCACTTCTTGGTGAAGACGGTGAACTGCCCGGTCACGGTGGCGAGGATGCGCACCGGGCTCCAACCGGTCCCATTGTAGCCCTGGGCCACCGCGCACAACCCGCCCTCGAACAGCCAGTTAGCCACGGTGCGCGTCAGCGGGGCGCGCTGCTTGCAACGCGCCATGATCGACGTGGCGAAGTGGGCCTCGGTGGGCAGCAACCAGCGGAAAGGGTTGACCGGCGAGTTCCACTCGGCGTAGTCGGCGCAGAAAACGGCGGCTCGTCCAGGTAGACTCGGGCCAGACCAGTGGAGCTGCGTCAGCATCCCGCCCCACCGGTCGACCGCCAGTGCCAAAAAGGCCGCACTGGTCAGGTCGAGCACGGAGCCGCCGCTGAGCGCGTACAGCGCCGGGAACTCGGCGGCCAGGAAGACGTCCCGCGCCGAAAAGCCAGGCGCGGAACCCGTGACCCGACCCAGCACAAAGGCCGGAGTGGCGAGCAGGTCGTAGACGTGGCGGTACGCCTCGCGCGCGGCCAGGTACCGGCTGGTGCACCAGGCCAACGCGAGCAGCACGAGCGCGGCCACCAGCACACGGGTTTGTGTACGCAGGTGCGCCATGTCGGAGGCATGGCCTCGCTGCGCGCGCGCGGTCGACCGCATGAAGCGCACCTTGCGCCCCTTGTGCGAGAGGTACCGGCCCAGGTCCCCGGGGTCCAGGTAGACGTCGGTGTCAGTATGCGCCGCCCCACCCCCGCCATGAGCCCCTGTGCCATCGGTGGCGCCGGGGGCCGCGCCGTCGGCCGAAGGGGCGCCGACCGGCATATGCCGCAGGCCACTTCCCATTCCCATTGGAAAATAAACGGGGGACTCCGATGACTAATGGACTCGAGTCGCCGGTCAATCCAAATTCGAGTGCGAATGTGCGCGTGTGGCGAGGGGGTGCCATCAACCCCCTCACTGACCCGACGCGTCTGGGGTGTGCGTTGAAACACAAACTCGAATTTCCATTGTCGACATCCGTCGTCGCGCATAGTGACGCCATCCCCGGATTCCAATACTTCGGTGCGAATGTGCGCGTGTGGTGAGGGGGGCGCCGTCAACCACCTCGTGGCAGGACCCATGGACATGTCACCGTACCCGGTGTAGCTGGGGCATGCGCTGAACCACAACCTCGGGGTTCCGTTGTGGCCAGCCGTCGTCGCCCCTCTCGAGCTTCAAATCTCATCAAGCCCGCTGGGCGGCAAGAGAACCTCGCGCCCATGTCGACTTGGCCAATTCACACAAAGGTGTGCGCATTCAAACCTGAGAGTGGTGCTTGTAGCAAACCCCCGCTTTGTACGTACGCCCACCGGTTGAGTAGCAGGTCAGAAGGCTTTCAGATGTACCGGTGTCATGCGTCCAACCGGAGCCGCGGCTTTCGCAATCCTTCTTGATGGAGTCCCGCAGCTTGCTTGTATATGCGGTTTGAGGGTAGCATGCCGAAACCTGCATACTACCCGCCTGCGTTTCACCAGGGATGATGTCAGTGATGTCCACTGGCTTCACCCCGCCCCAAACCTCCGCCTCTAGGGCCTCCACCTGACCAAAGAGCCCCGACGCGGCGGTGCTCCCCGCTTTCGCCTTGCCGACCGACGCGGTGAGGCCACCCAACGCCTCACTGTTGTCGTAGACAGATGTGGCGATTTCATCCACCGTTAGGAAGAGCCCCGACGCGGCGGTGCTCCCCGCTTTCGCCTTGCCGACCGACGCGATGAGGCCACCCACCAATTGGAAGAGCCCCGTCGCGTTGTCGCCGCCCTTGCCGAGTCTGTCATTGGTTTCGTCAGCAGCGTCCCTGTTATCCTTCACAGTCTTGAAGAGGCCCGTCGCACCGACTCCGCCCATGCCGAGTCTGACATTGGTTTCGTCAGCAGCATCCCTGTTATCCTTCACAGTCTTGAAGAGGCCCGTCGCACCGACGCCGCCCACGCCGAGTCTGTCATTGGTTTCGTCAACAGAGTTCTTGATGTCTTGCACAGTGCTGAAGAGCCCTGTCGCAGCTTGACTCCCCGTGGCCGACATGCCCACACGGTTAGAGAGGGCATTGTGGTTGAGTGCAGTCGCGTAGTTTCCGGCGAGCGGGCATGCCAATGTGACTTCACATTGTTCGCCCACAATCAACGTGTGCTGAAACTTGACGGCATCCAACTCTCTTTGCAGGGTCCCGAAGTTGGTGCTCAGAGTCGACAGACCATTGATGTCGCTGAATTTGAGGTTGCCCACCTTGGTGCTCAGGGTCCCGACATCGGCGCTCAGAGTCGACAGACCATTGATGTCGCTGAAGTTGAGGTTGCTCGCCGCGTTGCTTAACTGATCCACCCGCTCGCGCAGCTTCACTCCATCTTTGCTCGGAACAGTTTGTAGTCGTCCAGGTGGTCCTCGAGGTCGCGGTTGAGGCGCGTCACATCACCTTCCAGGCTCGAGTTCCTGGCGCCCATGGGAAGTGGTGCGCTGGTGGGGGGTGTGTGTGGCGTAGAGTTATATATGGGTAAGCAGAAAAAGCATGGTGTGTCGGGGTTTAGGGTCTGTCCGTAAACTTGTTTGTGTCGCATACTCAGAAATTTGCACGAGTCGCATCGATGTGCGAGTGCGAACTGCAATGTTGTGCGCAGTGAGGACCTTGTTGCCTGTTGCCCATACGGGTCGCCCTCGCGCTGATCCATCGGTTGTACTCGAGCGCATGACTCTGTTGCTCTGGAGCGGTGGCCCTTGGCGCGCATTGGGCACTGGGGTACACCACAGTCTTTCAAACTTCCACAAACTGGACTGCGGCGGGTGTGCACCCATCCAAGGGGGTCAGGTTACATGACCAAGCACTCACCCATACTATGGGGGGGGTCAGATTACAATGCAGGCCCAGTAACAAACCACAGGCAAGGGCCGCCACCTCGCAGGGGGGGGTTACGACGGCTTGTAGCAAACCCCCATATGGTAATCTGTATTAGCTATTTTGAGGCAGAGTTGCTTATTTGAGACTACACCGGTGTCATGCTTCCAACCGGCGCCATATCGAGCGCAATCCTTCTGAAAAGCCGAATTTTGCTTCCCATCATGATTGGCGTAGCATGCTGTCCATCTCATAGCAACCCCGGGCTTCCCTGTATAGAACTCTGTGACGTCCACTGGCTGTACCGTCGCATTCAGGGATATCTTCCGGTCGAGTGCCGACATGTTGTCTTGCACAGTCTTGAAGAGGCCCGTCGCGTTGTCGCCGCCCATGCCGAGTCTGACATTGGTTTTGTCAGCAAGGTCCCTGTTATCCTTCACAGTCTTGAAGAGGCCCGTCGCACTGACGCCGCCCATGCCGAGTCTGACATTGGTTTCATCAGCAAGGTCCCTGTTATCCTTCACAGTCTTGAAGAGGCCCGTCGCACTGACGCCGCCCATGCCGAGTCTGACATTGGTTTCATCAGCAAGGTCCCTGTTATCCTTCACGGTCTTGAAGAGGCCCGTCCCCCCGGCGGCGCTCCCGCCGAGCCTGAGGTTGGTTTCGTCAGCAAGTAACAATGTCAATTCATTCAGGCCCGCGATGTCTTGCACAGTCTTGAAGAGGCCCGTCGCATTGTCGCCGCCCATGCCGAGTCTGTCATTGGTGTCGTCAGCAGAGTTCTTGGTATCTTGCACAGTGCGGAAGAGCCCTGTCGCAGCTTGACTCCCCGTGGCCGACATGCCCACACGGTCAGAGAGGGCATTGTGGCTGATTGCAGTTGCATAGTTTCCGGCGAGCGGGCATGCCAATGTGACTTCACATTGTTCGCCCACAATCAACGTGTGCTGAAACTTGACGGCATCCAACTCTCTTTGCAGGGTCCCAAAGTTGGTGCTCAGAGTCGACAGACCAGTCGACAGACCATTGATGTCGCTGAAGTTGAGGTTGCTCGCCGTGTCGTTTTTCAACTCATCCACCCGCTCGCGCAGCTTCACTCCATCTTTGCTCGGGAACAGTTTGTATTCGTCCAAGTGGTCCTCGAGGTCGCGGTTGAGGCGGGTCACATCACCTTCCAGGCTCGAGTTCCCGGCGCCCATGGGAAGTGGTGCGCTGGTGGGGGGGGGGGAAGGTGCGACGCGGGGTTACATATAGATAACAAAAAATACACGCACAATTACCCGGGGTCCGCGTCAAGTTGACGGGGCCGATTGGGTCGGTTGAGCGGACTCGGCCGACTATGGGTGTGTCCGTAAACGTGTTTCCGATGTGTGGCCGATGTGTCCGTGGTGTGTTATGACCGAGGTGTGGCCGATGTACCCGAGGTGTATCGTGACCGAGATGTGGCCGATGTGCCCGAGGTGTATCATACCGTGTGTTCGTAATGTACGGACACGCGTTAAGATCAATGGGAACCGGTCAATTCGCCATGTGTGCGAGTTTCCCTTTTTTGCCAACCATCCTGGGACGTGCCCAACGCGGGCCGAGGGCGGGTTGGCGAGCATCATGTGCGGTGGCGTTGCCGCACCTCGTCAGAAAAGTGGGTGGACGCGGTCCTCGGCGTGCTGAGCATGACATCCGCGGCCTGCGTGCGCGCGCTCGTGCGCAAGTCACCTATCGTGGACGATGCACCGGGCGTGCACACACGCCTGCAACTCCTCGCGCCGCCTGAGCGCAAGCGCTTTGAGGGCGAGGTGTGCAAGGGGCCGCAAAGGCGCAGAGGGCAAGTGCGTGCGCGAGTGGCTGGGCGGCAACTGACGGGGGGTAACGCCGTATAGGACACGGTAGACATGGGTGCCCCCCCCCCTTCGCGGAGCCAGCCGCAGACGGTGGCCGTGCACATGCGCCAACTTTTTTGAAACGGAACCCACACAAATGGCCAATTTTATCAGCACAGATGCAGTGGGAATCCAATTCTCCCGGGCGACTCAAGGTGCGCGCGGCACAGCACAGCGGCACCGCGGCACAGTGGCGCGGCGCCCGGCCCCCGGCGGCGCCCTGGGCGGCGCAGCGGGGCGCGCCACCCCCAGCCTCCTTGCAGGTGCCACTGGCCCATGGCCACTGGCAACGCCGGCCACGCGGGTTAACCCGTCCAATGTGAGGCGGGTCAGCTGTGCACGCTCTCCGCGACTCTGTGCACACGACTCGGTCGGTGCCGTCCGGATGCGCGCCCTGCGGAGTGCACGCCGACTTGGCATGGTTGCAATCGCCAAAAAAAATCAATCGCCCGACCCCCCCCCCCTCGGGCGCGACCAATGGGGGACACCTCGGACACGACCCCCCCCCCTTAAAACAAGTGGAGGGGGGCCCCTGAGCAAATGGGGGGGGGTGACCCAGAGTCGTTGCCTTTGATGAGTTGCACCACCAGCGCGGTCCACCTGGCAATGGCCACATCACCTCCAGCCCGCCGCGTCGTCGTTCAAACGCCACCGCGGCCTGTCGGTGCCAGCTCCCCAGCGCCACCACCAGCACCGCGACGCGCGAAACGGTACATCTGCATGGACGCGCTCAATACCCGTCCTCCGCGACGTGTCCGCGTGTGCCCCTCGCCACCTCCAACCGCCGTTGACATGGATTCGACTTGGAGCGTGACTGGGCGGCCGAGGCGCTTGGCGGTCGAGGCACTTGGCGACCAGGACCTTCTCGGCTACCGCGCGGCACATAGATCACCGGTCCAGCCTGGACGCAGCGCGCGACCACCCTCCATCCCATGTTGCCCACTGGGTGCTCGCATTCGGTGTGTGTTCGAGGGGTGTATGCACCGGGCACTGGGTTTGGGGGTTGCAACGTCTCGGGCGGGGTAGTGGCGGCAAAGCATTCGCTCGGCTGCATGACCATGTCCCCTGGGTTGCGCGCGCTGCTCGCTCGGCGTGAGGTGGGGTGGAGGTGGCGCTGCTCGGTGTGCGGTGCGGGAGGAATGATGCTGCTCGGTGTGCGGTGCGGGAGGAATGACGCTGCTCGGTGTGCGGTGCGGGAGGAATGACGCTGCTCGATGCGTGAGGTGGGGGGGGGGTGGCACTGCTCGATGTGTGAGGTGGCACTGCTCGATGTGAGGCATGTGGGGGGCCCAGGGAGTGGTTGTTCATTGGAATTGGATTGTGCATGTAGAAAACTTACAGTTCATTCGCGTCGTTAACTTTTTCCTCTGACACAACCCACCTCGGACACAACCCACCTCGGACACAAACCGCCTCGGACACAACCCACCTCGCACACAACCCACCTCGGACATGACCCACCTCGGACACAACCCACCTCGCACACAACCCACCTCGGACATGACCCACCTCGGACACCACCCACCTCGGACACGTCAGACGCGACACACCTTGGACGCGGCACACCTCGGACAGCTCGGATGTGACACAGTTTGGACGAGGCATAGCTCTCATGTGGCACGTGTCGGACACCTCGGGTGTGTCGGTCATGACACACCGCGGTCAAGACACACCTCGGACACCTCGGCCCCACCCCGGTCACGACACACCTCCACCTCGGCCCCACCTCGGATACGACACACCTCAGCCACTTCAACCCCGCCCCGGTCACGACACAGCTCGGCCACCTCGGCCCCACGTCGGTCACGACACACCTCGGCCACCGCTTCACCTCGGTCACGGCACACGTCGGCAACCTTGGCCACATCTCGTTCATGACACACCTCGGCCACCTCGGACCCACCTCGGCCACAACACACCTCGGTCATAACACACTGCGGTCAAGACACACCTCAATCATAACACACCGCGGTCAAGAAACACCTCGGTCACTTCGGCCCCGCCTCGGTCACGACACACCTCGGCCACCTCGGCCTCCCCTCGGTCACGACACACCTCGGCCACCTCGGCCACCTCAGCCACACCTCGGTCACGACACACATTGGTCACACCTCGGCATCGGTCACACGACACACCTCGGCCACCTCGGCCACACCTCGGTCACGACACACCTTGGCCACACCTCGGCCTCGGTCACGACACACCTCGGCCACCTCGGCCACACCTCGGTCACGACACACCTTGGCCACCTTGGCCCCGCCTCGGTCACAACACACCTCGGCCACCTCGGCCACACCTCGGTCACGACACACCTTGGCCACCTCGGCCCCGCCTTGGTCACAACACACCTCGGCCACCTCGGCCACACCTTGGTCACGACCACACCCCGGGCACGACACACGTCGGGCACGACACACCTCGGGAACGACACACCTCTGCCACCTCGGCCTCCAAGGCACACCCCGGGCACAACCTCGGTCACGACACACCTCGGCCACCTCGGTCACACCTCGGGTACGACAAAACTCAGCCACCTCGGCCCCACCTCGGTCACGACACACCTCGGCCACCTCGGCCTTCAAGGCACACCTTGGTCACGACACACCTCGGCCACCTCGGCCTTCAAGGCACACCTCGGTCACGACACACCTCGGCCACCTCGGCCTTCAAGGCACACCTCGGTCACGACACACCTTGGCCACCTCAGCCCCGCCTTGTTCACGACACACCTCGGCCACCTCGGCCACACCTCGGTCACGACACACCTCGGCCACCTCGGTCATGGCACACCTCGGCCACACCTCGGTCACGACACACCTCGGCCACCTCGGCCACACCTCGGGTGTCGCATATGGATGTGGCATACCTCGGGTGTCAGATGGATGTGGCATACCTCGGATGTGGTACATGTCAGCACAACACACCTGTGTATACATCGGACACAACCCACCTCGACCACTTCGGACACCCCGGACACAGCCCACCTCGGACTCAACCCACCTCGGACTCAGCCCACCTCGGACACAACCTCAGACACACCCCGGGGCACCAAAAAAGGGCGCCGGTCGGTGGGCGGACAGGGTGCAGTGCGCCTCGGCTGGGCCCCAGCTCGCCGGCTACCGCCGCCCTGGCAACAAATATGTCAGCCGCCCCCTCAGGGGCAGGCACGTAGGCAATGACCAACCGTCTTTGCTACGTGACCCAGGACTGGGAGGCGGTGCTCCCAGTGGGGCCGATGCCGGCGCCGGCGGGGGGGTGCGAGCCAGCGCCGCGCGAGGCGCCCCTCGCCCAGGGCCAGCCATGGGCGCCGAGCCGCTTGGCGCACACGCTGCGGCGGCGACTGGTGGTGGCGCGCCTCCTCAAACTGTGGACACTCGAAGAGGCGGCCGGCCACATCGGGCTGGGCGTGGAGACGCTGCGAGACCTCGAGGCGGGGCGGGCCATTGTGACGGCAGTCAACCTCGAGCGCGTCGAACGGGTGCTGGCCGTGCACCTCATGCCGGCGATGTGAGCACGGCGGGCAACGCCTTGGGGACGAAACGGAAGGGCTCCTTTTCGACCTCGGACAGCGCCTTCCACATGACGCCCATCTCCCGCAACTGCTGTTGCGGACCCAGGTGCCGCACCTCGTGACGCGTCTCCTTGCAAAAGGCCAGCCACGGGTTCATCATTTTGACAGGCGCCGGGGCGCCCGTCGTGTCGGACGGGGTGTCGATGGGCGAGAGATCCGCCATGTCGGTTGGGTCGGGCGCGGACATGGCACTCGGTCCTACTGTGCGCTGCGGTTTATGACCGCATGCGCCGAACGCGCCAAATGTGTCCGAGGTGTGCCGTGACAGAGGTATGGCCGAGGTGTCCGAGGTGTGCGGTGACCGAGGTGTGGCTTAACCCGAGGTGCGTGGTGACCGAGGTGTCTCCGAGGTGTCGTGACCGAAGTGTCGCCGAGGTGTCTGAGGTGTGTCGCGACCGATGTGTGGCCGATGCACCCGAGGTGTGTCGTGACCGAGGTGGGGCCGAGGTGTCTCCGTGGTGTCGCGACCGAAGTGTCGCCGAGGTGTCCGAGGTGTGTCGCGACCAATGTGTGGCCGATGCACCCGAGGTGTGTCGTGACCGAGCACCTCGGTCACGATACACCTCGGACAGCTCGGTCACGACACACCGCAGACATGTCGGTCACGCCACACTTCGGACACCTCGGTCATGACACACCTCGGACACGTCGGTCACGACACACTTCGGACACCTCAGTCACGGGCGGCCAATTCCTTGACGGCGAACCCATCGATCGCATATTGCCCGTCGCAGTAGAGGCTGTCGATGTGCAGGGCATGGGTGCAGCGCTGGCCGCTGAGTTGGCGCTGCGATCGCAGCTCGCCAATGTAGTGAGTGAGCACCTCGTTGCGTTGTACCACCTGGGTGGCTACGAGCTGGAGCCCGTTCTGGCCATCATCCTCCGCCACAACCCGCTCCTCGGGGGGGGGGGGGCTGCGACATCTCAACCCCGAACTTGTACATGGCATCAAGTTGAGCCGCCCTTTCCTCGCATGGACATTCCAATGGGGGGCGCTGGTCGCTCTTTGTACAGTGCAACCAAATCCGTCGAGGTGTCGCAGGAGGTGCCTCCTGCAGGAGGTGTCCGCTCCAGGACGTGCCTCTCTCAGGATCTGGCACAAGTGCCACATCGATCAAGACGAAGTGGACGCGTCTCCTCTCGACCTTGTTTGATAGAGCACCGGCATTCTCTTCGCCACCCTTGCACTCGGGGCCGCGCGGGGTGTGGCGCGGTCCCCAGCGGCCGCAGCGGGCGCCGGCGACGCAAAGGCAGGGGGGAGCGGGAGGGCCGCGCGCCCCTCGTCGCTCGAGCGGGGGGTGGTAGCACCCAGGGCCGAGGCGGCATCGGCCAGCTCCGCTACGGCCGCTGCGGCCGCAGCGGAGCCGGCGTTGCCCCGGCCATGCGGCCCCAAACGCGTTGCGGCGATGCCCTCGGGTGAAGTCCCATCGGGCCGCGGAGTCAGCGATCGCAGTTGCCTGGCCATGGGCAAGCCGCCCGTCGGCACTCGCAGCCCCGAATTGTGCGCGGCGAAGCGTGCTAGCAGCTCCGAATTCCCCGCATCTTTCGCCACCCGGGCGGTTCGCTCGGTCGGGGGGGGCACGCCTGCGCCTGCGCCTGCGCCTGCGCCCGCGCGCCCCCTGCCAGCCGTAGGCTCAACACGGACCTGCGCCAGATGGGCCATCGAGATTGCCCATCTCACCACATTGCGCATCGTCTGGGCGATGTCCATCGGTGGCGTCCGGATGGGCTCGGGCGTCGCGAAGAAGCTCACCAAACACCGCCGGAGCGCGCCCTGCCAGCTACTGTGCAGCGCCGGGCTGTGCGGTTCAACCAGGGCATTCTTCAGAGCCCCCTGTGTGCTGCGCAGCTCCTCGCTCAGGCCGTTGCTGGGCACCAGTTCATCGTACGCACGGAGGAGCAGGGTGGCACCTTGGCGCATCTCTTCGGCGCGCTGGAGATCATGATCGATGTCCACCCCGACCTGGATCGCGTCAGTGATCATCACAAGGGCGTGCTCGAGCGCAGCGCACGTGTCCCGCTTGAAGTCTTCTGATTCCCACTGGAACGACCCGCAGTCGGCCACGAACACGCCGTGGTCCGTCTTGGTAGCCACATCTTCCATTGCCACAATCGTCCACATACGCCTGAGGTGCTTGCAGTTGTTGGTGAATGCGCGCAGCACCGCACCAAGCATGTGGAAGTCGCCAATGCCACCCTGCAGCTTCGTTTCTAGCTGTGATACGCGGCCGCCAATGGGCAGTTTCTCCTCGTCGACCCCCTGCAAGATTGTAGTTCTGAGCTCGGCTAGGGTTGCCTCGATGGGGCCGAAGCGCTTCACTTTCTTGCAATTGGAGTGCAATGCCAGCGTGTTGTATGCAAACGCGCGGAGGACTTTGGTCAGCAGCTCGGTGGGAAGGTGCATGTTCCGGAGTTTGGGGTGTTTCAGGCAAATGTCCAACATCTTGCGCATTTGCCGGGCCTCCAACGCTTCGGGGCGTCTCAAGATTAACTGCAAGACCATGTCATCTAGCTTCTCGGCGTGCGTGAGGTCGCTCGAGCTGGTCGGCCCCTTGCTGTGACCTCGGCGGGGCACGGAGGACACTGTCTGCACTCGGGGGGCCTTCTGCATCACGCCGGTAGGGGGGTTCTCGCCCCACATATATGCCAGCTTGTTGGGTGCGGGTCGGGCCTTCCAGTTCGGGGGTTGGCCGTTGGGTGCAGGGGGCGGAGGCGCCAGCGGCGGCGGCGCCGGGGCAACAACCCCTAAACCGGTCGACGTCCCAGTCGGCGGGCGCCCCGCGGCCAGCGGCGGCGGCGCCAGCAGCGGCGGCGCCAGCGGCGGCGGCGCCAGCGGCGGCGGCGCCAGCGGCGGCGGCGCCAGCGGCGGCGGCGCCAGCGGCGGCGGCGCCAGCAGCGGCGGCGCCAGCGGCGGCGGCGCCAGCGGCGGCGGCGCCGGGGCAACAACCCCTTAGGGTGAACCGGTCGACGTCCCAGTCAATGTGCGCCCATCCCCCACGTTCCCGTTCCCGTTCCCGTTCCCGGCCTCCGAGAGCGTATCGGTCAAAGTTGCGCGCTCTACCCCCTGCCCGACCATTGTCTGGCTCCCGGCATCCGAGCGGCCTCGCCACAGATCGCCGCTGCCGCTTTGGCCACCGGGGCCGCTTTGCCATTGGCTTCTTTGGTTGTCACCACGTTGGTCCTCGACCGGGTGGCCCAGGCCGCTTTGGCCTCGCTTTGGGTGGTCAGAGCGGCGAACACCATAGCGGCGAGAGCGAACGCCGCCTTGCCCGTCATTTTGAGTTCTGGCCGATGGGCGCGAATGTTTCAGCCGCTTGTCCTCCAGCGGGCTCGGTGCATTCCAATGCGGGGGCCGCTTGAGCGTCGTGCTCACCACCTCGGGTATGGGTCCGGTCGGCCGATCGCCACCACCACCCTCGCCGCTTTGGCCGCTTTGGCCCAAAGCGGGGCCAGAGTGGCCACCTTGGCCCTGGTCCTCGCTTTGGCCGCTTCGGCCCTCGACGCCGCCAGGGGCCAAAGCGGCCTCTTTGGGGGGCGCAGGCCGTTGCGACGCTACCTGTGCAGCACGCGCGGCAACCGCGCGTTCAACCGCGCATTCCTGGCGCTCAACCGCGCGTTCCTCTGCATCACGCAAAACCGCGCGTTCCTGGGCCCGATCCCGCGCTGCCCGCGACAATACTTGCCGCATATCAACACCCTGGGCGACACCTTGGGTGTCCCCCTAGGGTAAACCCGCGCACGCTGCGCAGGCTGATTCCACATGGACCAGGTACTCCGATGTGGTTCGACGGGGGCATTCGACCGTGGGGGCGGCGTCCGGGCGTCGATATCCTGACGCTGACGCCTAGGGGTGGCATGGGGCGGCTTCCGGATGTCGACTACAGAGTCCAAAACCCGATTAGCCTGACGCTCACGGTCGAGTTTCTCTGTAAGCCAATTGTGATCCATTGAATGCATCGGGGTCCACCGGCTCGCAGACATGGCACGCTGGGTTGTTACAACGCCGCCCTGAAAAAAATGACAATGTGTGACGCGGCGCCATTGGCCTTCTGAAAGGGGCCGCACCCCGTGGCGCCGATTGCATACACACCCGACCCACCTCGAACACAACCCACCCCGAGGTGTCCGAGGTGTATCGTGACCGCGCCAGGAGAGGTGTTTGAGGTGTATCGTGACCGCGTCAGGAGAGGTGTCCGAGGTGCATCGTGACCGCGTCAGGAGAGGTGTCCGCAACACACCTCGGACAGCTCGGTCACGACACAGCTCGGACAGTCACGGCACAATTTGGACACCTCGGTCACGAAACACCTCGGACACCTCGGTCACGACACACATCGGACACGTCGGTGACGCCACACCTCGGACACCTCGCGACACACCTCGGACACGTCGGTCACGCCACACTTCGGACACCTTGGTCACGACACACCTCGGACACCGGTGTCCGAGGTGTGTCGCGACCGCTTCTGGAGGGGTGGCCGAGGTGTCCGAGGTGTGGCGTGACCTCTTCTGGAGGTGTGGCCGAGGTGCCCGAGGTGTGTCGCGACCGCTTCTGGAGGTGTGGCCGAGGTGCCCGAGGTGTGTCGCGACCGTTTCTGGAGGGGTGGCCGAGGTGCCCGAGGTGTGTCGCGACCGCTTCTGGGGGTGTGGCCGAGGTGCCCGATGTGCCCGAGGTGTGTCACGACCGCTTCTGGAGGTGTGGCCGAGGTGCCCGATGTGCCCGAGGTGTGTCGCGACCGCTTCTGGAGGTGTGGCCAAGGTGCCCGATGTGCCCGAGGTGTGTCGCGACCGCTTCTGGAGGTGTGGCCGAGGTGCCCGATGTGCCCGAGGTGTGTCGCGACCGCTTC
>Ga0105053_10004584_pt1 | contig 20237 bp, 14 predicted proteins | sample BON01_FD_78093 | JGI IMG/M metagenome (GOLD analysis project Ga0105053, IMG submission 78093) | Freshwater microbial communities from Lake Bonney liftoff mats and glacier meltwater in Antarctica - BON-01 | ecosystem: Environmental > Aquatic > Freshwater > Ice > Glacier meltwater | place: Lake...
ATCTTTCCGATTTACAAAACCCTCAATTGTCATTTGATTTATCCTATTCTCCTTTCTCCAATAGTGCGTTCACTGAAACATTGATAGTTGCCGTTTCCACTGATTGTGGAAATACCTTCAATTTACTTTCAGCACCCTATAATAAATCGGGTTTAACCCTTGCTACTTTAGAAGGGTCTGTAAATGGGTTTTTCCCTTCTTCCGAGCAGCAGTTTAGGAAGGAAGTGGTAAACCTCAGTGCCTATGCAGGCCAAAATAGCGTCAGGTTAGCTTTCGTGTCAATAAACGGTTATGGAAACAATGTTTTCCTCAAAAATATAAGTGTCAATACTGAAGAAACCTTCCGTTATCAGTTGGGAATAAATGAAGTAATGGAACCCTTACCAGTAGTAAATGGAGACCAGGTGCTGGACAAATTAAGCTTTTCTAATACTGGGAACCTTAATTTATCAAGCTTTTATGTTAGTAAAAGTATCAACGGCACCATAGATGAATCTACTTTAATTGAGGTGATTAATTTGGAGGTGGGTGCGTCCACCTCAGTTGATTTAACCAATTACTTTGATGTTGGTTTGAATGAAGTTGTGTACGAAGTTTCTGGACCTAATTATGATCAAAATACAGGCACCGGAGACCAATTGACCAGGTATTTTATACAAAATGAGGACAGCATTTTGGCCCCCTGGGGTCAAAATTTTGATTCAGGCCTAGAGGATTGGATAACCATCAATCCGGAAAATAATTTAACTTCCTGGCAAGTGGTGCCTTCTTCCGGAGGAAGCAACAATCAGTTGGTCTTGGGCAATATGGCTTCAAACAATAGTTATTGGTTGGCGTCGCCGGAATTCTCTTTAGCTGGAACCGGAAAAGCGGGATTGATTTTTGATTGGGGAGGAAATGGTTTTTCATCTGAAAACTTGACAAACTTCTCTCTAATTTTAAGTACAGATGGAGGGCAAACTGGCCAAATGGTTTGGGAGGTGACTGGTGATGACCTTAATAAAGAAATTTCATCTAGCAATTCCAGTGATCAATCTCAAAGCAGTTTTATAAATCTTAATAGCTTTGCTGGGGAGGAGAAAGTAAGGATTTACTTTAAAGTTAATAATATCAACGATACCAATGCTTTGCTACTTTTGGATAATGTCTCTTTGTATTTGGCTGATGACCCAGATCCAGTGATTCCTGAGACAAACCAATCCCTTATTTATCCAAACCCTGCAAATGGTAATTTCCATATTTCCTTTAATTTAACGGATTACCAAGATGTGGAAATTCAGTTTTTCAGTACATCTGGTCAAAAAGTCTACGGTGCTAATTTCCCCAACACCTTAAATCAAACCTATACATTTGGAAAAGAACATCTTCGGAGTGGATTATTTGTGGTTAAGATAATGGGCGAAAATTTCTTATTGACCAAAAAATTGGTTTTACACTGATACCAAAAACTGAAATCGACCGTTCTTTCAGAAAAAAATTATTGGTAATTTAACAGATCTAAATTATAGCATTAATTTGCATTAGTATTCAAGAGGAAATAAAAGGTTTGCATCCTTAGAAATTGGATCAAATCTTGCAATAGACATGATATGAGTGATTTTAAAGTAGGCATTAAGAAAGTAGGGATCCATCTTTTAATTATTTTGGCCATTACTTTTGGGCTTTTGTTTGTTTTTTTTAAAGTTTATTTACCTGATTATACCCATCATGGGGAATCCGTATCTGTTCCTGATTTGGAAGGTTTTCAGTATGATGAAGTGCAAGATTACCTGGATGGTAGGAATCTGAGAATGGAAATCACCCTTGACAGTGGATTTGTAGCGGATGCGAAACCGCTCGAAGTATTGAAACAAAACCCTAAGCCGGGAGCAAAGGTAAAGCAGAATCGAAAAATCTATGTAACACTCAACGCAAAAAATGCCCCATTGATCAGGATGCCTAACCTAGTCAATACACCGATAGCGAATGCTCAGGAAATTTTATCCAATTTTGGTCTGGTAAGAGGAGACATTATCTATATTCCTGATATAGGCCGTAATGCAGTGCTGGAACAAAAATACAGAGGCAGAGAAATTAAAGAAGGATTAGAGATTCCAAAAGGCTCACAAATTGATCTGGTCGTAGGTGATGGATTGGGAAATCAGGTTTTGGATATGCCTAATATTATGGGTATGGATGACCTTGAGGCAGAATTTTTGATTTTGGGGTCTGGATTGAGCATGGGCAATATCAATTATGTAGAAACGGATACTGTCCCGAAAGGAACAGTAATAAAACAACTCCCTCCTGCGGGATTGAACATGAAAACAGGAGAACGAGTGGATATTTGGGTTTCTGAACTTGCGCGAGAAATTAACTTTTAATGAATAAGCTTAAGGGATCGGTTCTGATTTGTGTTTTACTGTTTGGCCTCTATTCCAGTCCGAATTGTATGGCCCAATTTCGGCAATTACCGATTGCGTCAGCACCTGTTCCTGAAAAACTTGTAGAAAATAATAATTTAAGAACCGCTGAAGAGGCCTTAAAGCTCCCTTTTTGGGATGATTTTTCGTCAGGAAATTATTCCCCCTTACTTTGGGAGGCAAAAGGAGTAAATGCATCATTTACCATCGGCCTGGCCCCTCCATCTTTAGGGGTTGCCGTTTTAGATGGGGTAGATGAAGATGGATATCCCTATTCAACTACCAAATTGGAGCGAGGGGAAGGGGATCAATTAACGTCCAAGCCCATTGATCTGTCTCAGTCCGCAGCAACCAATGATGTTTACCTTAGTTTTTATTGGCAGGCTGGTGGCAAGGGGGAACGGCCGGATGCGTCAGATGCACTTGAGTTGTTTTTTTTAGCTCCAGATGGCAATTGGGAGTTGGTATGGAGCCAAAAAGGAGAGGATGAGCTATCGACAGATGTATTTGTTCAGGTAATGTTGCCAGTACCTGAAAAATTTCAATTTGATGCTTTTCAATTTAAATTCCAGCACTCGGGAAGGCTTTCTGGTCCGTTTGATACATGGGTTTTGGATTATATTTACCTAAATAACGGCAGGAGCTCTACGGACAGATTTCCTGAAGACAGGACGCTTACCCAACTGCCTAGCAGTCCTTTTTCCCCTTATTTCGCCATACCTTTTTTTGAATTTGACCAAGAAAAAATTACAGCTCCTATCAGCAATGAGTTTAATAACCTGGGCAATAGGTTTAGGGCAATCGAATATTCAGTTAGCCTTAAAAACAAAGCAACGGGGGAGCTTTTGGAAGAACCCAATATCCGGACACCTTTTAATCCAGTACCCCAAGCCTTAGAGCGCAGGGCATTTACCAGCAGTAACCTCCAAAAGGAGGGCCTTGTTGATTTAATAGATGAACCTATGGACGTGGAGGTGCTAATGTTCCTAAGTGCTGGTGATACTTTTATGGAAGCAGGAGCGGGTGAAGCCCAAACATTCAATGTGGATTTTCGAGTTAACGATACAAGCAAGGTGGTGATCCCTCTTAGGGATTATTATGCCTATGACATTGGAACGGCAGACTATGCCGCTGGAATCAACCAAAGAGGAGGGATGCTTGCGTTATCTTACGAGCTGTCTACTCCTGCCTACTTGTCAGGTGTTAGCATTCAATTTGTCAATGCTGCCCAAAGAAACAATGCGATAGAATTAATGGTTTGGGATTCCATTGCCAATGAACCGCTGTACCAAAAAGAAATTTTGATCCCTAATGATGCCGGAATAGGTAGTTTTTCGTTTTTCCCCCTGGATACGAATGTCCTTGTAAAAGACCATTTCTTTATTGGTTTTACGCAGTTTTCAAATGATTATATCTATATCGGTCTGGACAAGAGTGGAGATACAGGTGACAAGATTTTCTATAATGTGTTAGGCGCATGGCAGCAAAATGATGTTGTAAGAGGTAACTTAATGATGCGCCCGCATTTAAGCCTAAACCCTGTAGTAGAAGAGACAGAATTGTCAACAGTAGACTTATTGTTTTATCCAAATCCAGTAACAGAGAGATTGTATATAATGGGTGAAGTGGAGGATATTTCAGTATTTGATTTTCAGGGTAGGTTGATAAATATACCTCAAGAAGTGGATAAAGACGTTAAAATTCTTAATTTTACTGAAAGTCAAAAAGGAATGTACCTGATCAATATGGTGAAAGATGGACAGCCATTAACAAGAAGAGTTATTGTTAAATAAGCGATGAAAGACATAGAAGTAGAAGAATTGAAAGAAAGATTAGACAAAAAAGAGCAGTTTGTTTTTTTAGACGTCAGGGAAACTTATGAATATGAAGAAGATAACCTTGGTGCTAAAAATATTCCGCTGGCTCAACTTCCCAATAATCTATCCGAGTTAGAAATGCACAAGGAAGATGAAATCATTGTGCATTGTCGTTCTGGTGCAAGAAGTGGAAATGCAAAAGTGTTTTTAGAAAGCAAGGGTTTTTCTAAGGTCAGAAACGTTTTAGGGGGGATTATGGCTTACCGTGAGTTAGAAGAAGATTAATTGCAATAAATTTTTTGCTTTATTCAAAGACAAAGGGTTCAGGAGTAAAGCAAAGGATAAACAGTACAATGGCTAACCAGCCAAGAATTATACGTTTTTGATCTAATTTTCTACCATCAATCACCTCAGGGTGATTGATGCCTAAAACTCTTCCTACCAGAAAGGCGAAAAAGAGCCATCCCGAGTATCCTTGAATGCCGGGTGAGATGCTTATGAGGCTGTATTGTATGGAGGCAATGCCAAGCGCCATAAGCCATTGGTTGGTATTAGAAAGACCTGATTTTCGATAACAAATGTAGAGAAATCCTACATACAAGGGCAGTGCCAAGACCAGGTAGTTAAAATCTTCAAATGGACTTATAACCCCTAATCCTGCATAAAACAAAAATAGGGTATAAACAACCAGTGAAATAAGTTTGTGGTGTTTTGGGAAAAGCCCAAAGACCACGTGTCCGCCATCCAATTGGCCAATAGGTAAAAGGTTGATCGCTGTAAAGAACAATGCCAGGTAGCCTGCAAAAAGGAAGGGATAATGGATGATCTCAGACATGGCGGGCATCCGCTCAGGGTCTGCAAGGGTTTTTTCCATGGTCCAAAACAATAAATTGTAGCCCAATTCAAAGTCCATCACTTCCTCATCTTCGCTTAGGGCATAATTTGGATCTGCATATTCAGGATGAACTTCATAGATGTAGTCCGCTTCTGGTAACTGGGTAAATCCATAAGTAAGGACCGCCAGGGCCACGACAAAACCTGCTATCGGTCCTGCAATGCCTATATCAAAGAATTTTTTTCTACTGCTTATTATTCCTTTCATTTGAATGATCGCTCCAAATGTTCCAATAGATGGAGATCCTAAAAATCCCAGCCAAGCCGGGATAAAGTAAGGCAAGGAAGATTTCACCTTATGGTGAATGGAGGTAAACAAGTGACCCAATTCATGTATCAATAAAATCCCGATAAAAGGCAGGGAAAACTGCAAGGAAAGCAGAAAATACTCCCATGTAAGGGGTTTTTCGCTGGAAAGTATACTTCTCCCATACAGCCACTCTCCACCCGCAAGGGTAGTGGCTATTATTGTTAAAATGAAAAGGGTACCGTGTTTTAAATATTCTTTGGTACTATACATGCTGGAAAAAATTGATTAGGGCTTTGGGGTGGTCAATATGATGTGTTTGTATGCCAACTTTATTTGCGCCTAAAAGGTTTTCCTTAAGGTCATCAAAAAACAAACATTTTTCCGGAGCCGCACCTATGGTTTTGACGACCTCCTTGTAGATGGCCTCATCCGGTTTGCGCAATCCCATTTCCTGACTTAAAAACAAATGATTAAAAAGCTGTGGCCAGGTACCTTCTGGTAATTTTCGCTTAAAGGTTTCTTCCACCACTCTAAAATGTATGCTGTTGGTATTGCTAAGCATGTAGAGTGGATACTTTTTCTTCAATTCTATAAGAAGGGCCAGCCTTTCCTGAGGGATGTCCACTAAAATACTATTCCAAGCGGCATCGATCCACTCATCTTCCCAGTCTACAGAGAAATATTTTCTTACCCCATCCCTGAAAGTATTTTCATCTGCTTTCCCCGTTTCAAGATCGAAATGAATCGGAGAGACCATAAACTCTTTAATTAGGTGATGTTGGTTTTCAGGTAGGCGGCTGTTTATTTTTTCAAAAGTCCTTTGGTAATCAATGTCATAGATAACATTCCCTAAATCAAAAATCAAAAATTCAATTTCTTGCCCGTTTTTCATTACAATTTATGTTGTGATTTTAAAATCAAATATGTAACATTGCATTCCCAAAAGCAAGGTAAAAGGTTCAAAAGACTTTTTATGTTCTCAAGGGAGCCTTTTCTAATTTGAAAAATAGTTGGACTTGGTTATTTACTTTCTTTTATTTGTGGTTGAATAAAAGCGAGTAAATTTTATTAATAAAAGTGGGGCCTATAACTCAGCTGGTTAGAGTATCTGACTCATAATCAGAAAGTCCCTGGTTCGAGCCCAGGTGGGCCCACATGTACCTTGGTTATAAGGTAGTTGCAAGATTTTGGTGCAAAAAAACGTGCAAAAAATACCAAGATTCTTTAGAGTAGTTGGTCCTGTCAGTTTAAACTGGCAGGACTTTTTTTATGCCCACTCCCGAAGTTAAAGTTGATTGTATAAAGTCACCTCGAATTTCACCCAACGCCTGGCAACTTTCCGGACAATGAACATGAAAAAACTAGTTACTGGTTTAATTAATTTTCCTATATTTAGGGTGGATTCCTTGTCAGGCCATAAGGGAAATAACCGCAAATGCTGCGGTTACCCAGTAGTTACCTGTCACCACTTCAAAATAGAATATTTACTCATGTCAGAACCCCTAGCTAATAATAAAATTGAAGAATTTTTTAGCATTATATCGAAACATGCGAGTGCTGGCAATCATATTTCCTATACGTATATACGAAAAACTCTCGAAAAGCTGTCGATACCATTCCCTTCAGTAACGGTTCCCAAAGGTAAATTACTATGTAGATCAAGAGCTCATACCAAGGATGAAGATTTGTTTCGTAACATTGAAGCTATCTCTTATCGTCAGGATCACTTTTACATCGAAGATTTTGGAAGAGCAAATGAGCCAACTCAATCTATTTTTTACTGCTCTGATAGTGATATAGTTGCTTTTATAGAAACGAGCATTTTAACAAGACAGAATTCTGGGCTACCTAGTGACACTGTAACAACGGGTGTTTGGGAAGTACAGGAAGATTTTCGCATCGCCACCATTACATCGAACGAAGAAATTCGAGGATTAAATAGTACGATGGAAGGGCTTGAGACTGAGTTCAGAAAATTAACGGAGGTGTATCGTAACGAAGGAACTGATGGACATATCAATATCTTAGATCTGTTCTCAAAAGAGTTTACAAGGAACTCCTATGGTGATAATACCAAATATATCGTCAGTTGTGCGTTTGCCAACTATGTGTATGACGCAATAGATCAAAACAAACATCAAGTAGGTGGAATAATGTACCCCAGTGCCATATATCCAAACAAGGGTATGAACCTTGCTCTTAAGCCTGAACTTGTTGATAGCGGAAAGCTTAAACTAATTGCCGCAAGACGTGGAACTATGAACAAAACAGATGAGACCAACTATCACGAGGAAGATATCATAGACGCAAAATCTATTAACCAAGAAACCTCAACGATAAAATGGTAAAGGCGAACAGGTAATCGTGTAGACGGCCCCGCCAGATTTCTCTGACGGGGAGCGCCTCACTCACCACCGTACGCACGGGTCTCGTATACGGAGGTTCACTTTAGGCTGCATGTTAAGGAAATATGAAACCATTGAAAACCTGCCCGAACCCGTTGAATTTCCTCTCGTATTTCCCATCTCTTAAATGCCATCTCACATGTTGGACAGGTTCAGTCAAGGGCGGCCTGTGTTGCGCCTGCGGCAGGGCGTTCATATTACCCTTGACGGGTTCTGGCCAGCTGTTACCTTTGCATTGGAGATGAAAATAGATTTACGGCCCTTTCAATGCGTTCTTTAAACTTAGCATAAGTATAGTTATCGTCGATCGATGGTCCTTTAAAAACCCCGGTTGATCCCGGGGCCAGGGGATAGAAAAATGGCGGCAGGGTTAAGGGCAGGATGCGAGCCGCCTGCGAGTCCGAATGGAGCCGTTCAGGAGAAGCACGATAGTGTGACTGAACGTGCGTAATGAGGGGCGCAGGCGAGCCATACACTGGCTGAGGGATTTCATTTTGCCTACCTGCCGGAGGCCTGACAAACAAAAATGAAATTAGGAACAGCCGAATCGAGGAACGGAGGAATGTCGAACGTAGATAAAAGCAAATTGGGAAGTGGGGGGCTAAAAAAGTGGAGCAAAAAAATGGTTCGGTGATACCCTGCAAACTCTCCTTAATTCTAGGAGTGTAATAAAACCAATAAACTCATCACGGTACCATTTTTTTGTGGAGCGTTTTAAGGTGTGGAAATTTGCTTTTTTCGGAGTGAAGAACGTTTTGAGTACCACAGATTCTCCGATATACCTGTTTTAAATTAAATTGACCTATTATCTTAATGACCCAACCAAGTTTTAGCAAAATTGGCCATAAACAAGTTTGAAAATAAGTAACGGAGGCTTTTAAGAGATCACTTGATCATTGGAACTAAATGCACCTTTATTAGTTTGATCGTACTAATAACGTTCTAACATCTCCCTTCTTTTATATCTTTTATAATCTTTTTCAAATGTGATAAACTAATATCAAGTCCTATATTTGTCATTTCAGCAACGATTTCTTTTTGTTTTAAATTGGGTTTTTCATCCATTAGCATCCTTAAGATCTGTAATTTTTGTGTGTTTGGTAAAATGAAAAATCCAATACCATGACTTCGGATAACATCTTTACTGTATCCGAGTATTGTAGAAATGTCTTTAACAGTTGGCAATATATTATACGGACCAATTGTAAATAAATTTGAAAAATCCTCTATTTTACCCTGTAAAAAGTTATTGTTCGCTTTGGATCTGCACGTTTGTTTCTCAATCTTCCTAACCACTGTATCTTGGATGCATTCAATTGGTAACGGATACCAATGAAAACCTTTCATTACAGTATCTTTATCCATTTTACTCTGAATTGCTTTTTTTGTAACTCCCCAGATTTCGGTACAGTAAGTGTTTGAGAATTCAAATTGGTCAATACCGTTACTTTCCATCCCAATATTATCCTGCCAGGAAAGAATCCATATTTGGAATACAGATGACAGCTCATCAAGTGAATCTATTACCTCAAAGTTGTTATATAGGAATTTTAAAATAGCACTTTTTAAGTAGGACTTACAATGGACAATATGATCACCAAAGCCCATTTGGAATAAATATCTTTTATAGGAAACCACATCGCACCTTAAACTTTCCCCATAGAAATAAGCGTTTTTTTTGATGTTCGGATTGGGGGTAAACGAAACGTATCTCTTTCCATTCAGGTCAAAGAACCGTTTATTGATTTTTACACTATAGACAGAAACTGGAGCCATAATTTAATTTAATATCCAAAACTAGTCAAAGCTACCAAATTGTTTAGATTTAAATGAGGATCTTGAAAATAGAAAGGTATTATTTCACTGGATTGATATGTATTTACAACACAATCCCCAACAGCAGCAAAGATACCACTAACCAGGATAATACACAGAATAAAAGAGGCCTGAATTTCATCGTCGCTCTCTGTGAGTGTACCATGAGGATTCCAGATACCATAGACTCGTCATGTCCACCATTTATAAATTATGAAAATCAAATATGGTGGATATATGATCGCCCGTAAAAGAGTGATTTTCAATTCCACTAAGTTTAACGTTTGATGTAGAGTGATCCATTGAGCACATTTCTCGGTTTTTGAGAAATAGTGAATAGATGGCATGAACGTGTAAAAATAACCTAAGTTGAGGAGTAATAAATGGGAGGTTTGGAATCGAAGAAGCTATTTTTGACTTTGAAGTGTGTAAGAAACCGATAAGATCAGATAATTATATACTCTAGGTTTCTGCACTAAATCAGGAGTACTTTATATAACATGAGAGTACGAAATAAAGCGCCTGTGTAAGAAGTGTTAAATTACGGTTAAAGAGAGTGAGTGCTTACATTTATTCATAAGAGATTGGACCAGGGGGGGGATTTCCCAGTACCAATTGAAGGGGGCGTATTTATATAGTGGGCCCGTGTTTGAGCAATATAGTTTAAGAAATTCTGGTGGAAAAAAGAAGGGGTTTAATCCCCCTCCTTAATTGATTTCTGCTTACGGCTATTGATCGCTTCGGAACCGTAGATATTCCTAATGGCTTCCATATCGAATTCTACTGAGGATCTCTTGCTGTATCCGGTAGGCGAAAAGTACCACATCTTCTTTTGTGCAGAAAAACCACGCTTGTAGTAGTCATTCGTTTCGATCCCTTTTATCCGTGCCTTATTCTTCAGGGTATCGCCGGAAATCCAAACCCACGAACCGCAAATCTCAATGGCGATGTCTGGGATTTCGATAAGGGCTTCGATAATCCCGGAATAGGCCTTTGAATTCCAATCCTTAAATTCGTTTTCATACTTGAATTCGCTCGGTTTAAAAGAATGAAACTGATTAACTAAGTCCTTAAACAGTTCCTCGTCTCCACCTTTATCAGGGTGAAACTTCATCGCTAAACGGTAGTAAGTTTTTCGGGCCTCATCAAGAGACGTACAATCCATGAAATAATTTGTCCTTGTCATAATAATTTGATCTAAATTAATTTGACTAGTAGAACAGTGTCTTTTGCGTATAGAGGATAAGAAAATTATTTACAGATTAAGTGAAATTGATCATCAAATAAAAAATATTTGAATATCACAGTATTAAAAATTGGAATAGTAGCAATGCTGACCTGCTAACTATTGGTATGCCATTTCAAGGGAATTTATCATTTATGAATTTGTTCAATGTTTCGAAAGAGTTAGAAATCAAATATTTGCTTGCAACACATGAGGATAGCTTATTAATTTTTGAAACAGTGGAAGGTAGAATCCTTTTCCTTTTAATACTTTTGGTTGTGGATGGCTTATCTATTCCATTGGAGTCCGAAATTTCTAAAGTATGATTTGGGGATAAGGGTAAGAAAAATTTAAAGCCATTTACAAATTTGGTATTGTGAATAGTTCCGAAATTATCAATTGCAACTCCTGGGTTATCAGTAGTAATAAAATATTCATTATCGTGAATATTTTCTAAAAGTGTCCATGAAGAAGATAAAATTGCGTCTCTGAACTTTTTATTATTCTCATAGGGGTTTTCATATTTTTGTATTAAGCTTTGACTCTGGAATCCTTTGATCAATTTTTCGTTATTTTTCAATCTTAAAATTGCGTTCTGGTATATTGCATGAAATATATCCAATGGGTAACCACGGTCAATGGCAGTTTGTCTCATAAAGTGGTACTTCCTATTAGCTATTTCTTTGATCTTTATATTTTTTGAATTCTCGTTTAATATATTTTGGTAAGGATTTCGAACTTTTAAATGAATTAAGAAATCAGAGATGGATGTAGCATCGTCAATTGATATAGATTCTTGATTAATAAGATTCTTCAACAAATTGGGAAAATTGTTTTCATAATATTGGTTAACTTTTAACTCGATATAGAATTCAGGTCTTTTTATAGAGTCAAATATTAAATCTCCATCCAAAGAATAATAATAAGGAATGTAGCAAATTCCCCCAGGATATTTCTCCTTGATTTTAGGCTTGCCTTTATTTTTAAAATTTAATGCGAATAAATGCCCGTTTTCAAAACTTCGAAAATTGTTTAAATAGCATTGAGGCACATAGTGATGTTTTTTCGGATTGCTCATCCTTCACCTCCCTCCATAATTTTTATTTCTTCATCGGTCAGATCGTAAAGCTGGTAAACTAATTGATCAATTTTCTTCTCTATTTCAGATTTATCACTCCCGCCTTTAAGCAATACAATATCCTTTACTAATCTAACTAATTCTAATTCGATTTTTGAATTTAAAACTATTGGGAATGATGCAAGAGTTTTTGTATTAATTTTTGGGTAGGCTGCCCTGTCCAAATTTACATTTATTGATTTTAATATTTTTAAACAAAGTTTAGAATTTAATATCCCTAAAATATAATATAAATTGATGTTGTTTGCTGATGCTTTCAATGTGATTACATCAGAGCTACAAACTGCTTCTTTTTCAGTAATTGCAGCTAATAATGATTTTTTTCCAACTATTCTTTGCACTAAAATCCTTTCCCCTTGGAACAGGCTTATTTCCCTTGGTTCGGCCAAGTTTTTACCATATTTAATAAATCTCTCGGGTTCCAGAATTTTAAATTTTTGAACATCTCTAGCCCTTAAGTAAGGATAAAATGATTCATCTAATCTGGAATTCGCCTCAAAGGGTCTGAGTTTAATAATTTCCTCATCTTGACTTGGATTACCTTTCCCAAGTTGATATACCTTAACACCAAATTTGAAATCGAAAAATTCACCTAATACTTGATCTCCTTTTATCTGAATCCCATTATGAAAGGAAATTGTATCAATATTTACTTGGTTGATTTTTAATTTCTCTACATATGACCAATCATTTTTATGTATGGCATTTAGTCTTTGTTCAATCCTTGTAAATTCTGAGTTTACACTTTTTATAGTAGTTTCCGCTTTTGATGAGTTCCCTTTTGAGGTCATTAAAATTAAAGTTTCTACAACGGCAGTATCAAAAACTGAATATACATTTGTCAATTCATGCGTACTATTTTCAATAAAAACTAAATTCCGTAAGGTTTTATCATTTTTGGTAGACAACCAGTAATTAGGTAAAATATATGTTAATAAACCATTTACTTTTAAAAGTTTTAATCCTTGTTCACAAAACAAAGCTGAAGTATTTATTTGATATTCAGAAGTACTAAAGTGGCTTTGTAGCCATCGAATTTCCAATTTATCAAGGCTTTTGGAGGGAACATATGGTGGATTTCCAATCACTACATCAAATCCCACAAATTCCCCTTCATTATTCAGAACCTCTGGAAATTCAAAACGCCATTCAAATGCATTTTCAAATATTTTGTTGGCCTTTATTTCTTCGATTTCAGTTTCCAGCTTGTTCAAGGTTTCTTCAAGCTTGGCAACCTTGGCTAATCGTTCCTTTTTCTGCTTAGTGCTTTCCTCAAATAGTCCTTGCTGCATGGTGAGGTTATACAAATCACCTCCCAATTGGGCTTTGCGTTTGATTTTGGGATCGTTCTTGGCTATTTCAGTTCGGAAATCCGATTTTATGTGGGCAATCAGGCGTTCCATTTCTCGTTTCTGCTCCTTACTTTCGGCATTTCGGTAGGTGTCTACTGCCACGCAGTAACTGTCAATCGACCACTTGCTTTTCTTCAGTGCTTTTTTAAGGTCCGCATCGATGGCAAAACGACTCACCAGCGAGTTTCCACATTTGATATTGATATCAATGTTCGGAAGGGTCTCCAGCTCTGTAGTGGTCTTGTAATAGGCGTTTTTCAAAAGCTCAATCCACAGACGCAATCGACAAATTTTCACGGAGTTGGGATTTATGTCTACCCCAAAGAGGCAGTTTTCAATGATAGTGTGCTTCTCGTGGAAAAGTGTTTCTTGAATGCGCTGGCTTTCTTTGTTGGTTGGAGTGTAGTCAAATAGTTGGCCTTCTTCGTCCGTTACAATCAGTTCATCATTGACTACTTCCACCTGGTATTCTTTCAGGCGTTTGCCGTCACGATCCTGCAGGATTTTAAGGTCGTTTTTTACGGCGATCATTTCATTGAGGGCAGAAACCAAAAAATGGCCGGATCCTACGGCAGGATCACAGATTTTGATGCTGTTAACGATTTTGTTGGCTTCTTCCCGATCATCTATTTTGTCATAGATGCCGTCAAGGTCTTTGCAATCCCACTTTTTCGTTTCATTGAATTTCTGCACCACGGCTTTGCGGATGGTTTCCCGACACATGTACATTGTGATAAAACCCGGGGTGAAAAATGAGCCATCTTTATACCCGTTTATTTTTTCAAAAATCAATCCGAGAACCGAGGCATTGATCAGTGATTTATTGTCCTCCTGAATATCCTCCGAGCCTTCACTGCTGAAATCGTAGGCGTTCAAAAATTCAAACAGGTATTCAAGGGTGGAGAGGCTTCCGGTTCTCTTTTTCCCGTGGTCGTTTTTCAGAACGGTTGAAGAAATGATGGGAATTGTTTTGTTGTCTTTCAGATTACTGATAAACAAAGTAACCTGTTCAATTTCCGTTGGTTCAAACAACGAGGAATTGAGGTAAGGTACTTTCTCAAAAAGATCCTTTACATCTCGGTTTCGATCCTCCGTTTTTCTGGCCAGTACCTGGAAAAACAGGCTGTTCAGATCATCAAATGTTTTTATCTTCTCCAAATTCAGAAAGGAGTAGGACTTGTCCCCCTTATGGTAGGTGAGGAGCTGGGCTTCCAGCAATTTCAAAAACAAGATCCGGTTGATCCAGGTAATACAAAGCTCCAGCCCAACCTGAAATAGCCTTTCCTGATGGTTATCCCCATATTGGGAAGGGCGTTCCAATCGGTTTATCTTTTCCAAGCTGTCCAACTGAATGATGGCATCCTCCAAAATACTTCCTGTATTCCGTTCACCTTCTTTGTGCCGCCCAATCAGCTTCTTACCTCCTTCTTTTGTTTCCGTCAAGCCGATGATATGCAACAACTCGCTATAAAATCGCTTGTCCAGGCTATTACTATCGTTGGTAAAGGGAAGTTTAAGAAGGTGCTCGGGAGATAGTAACTTAAAAAGGGCGATCAGCTTGGTATCATCTGCTTTGTTGTTATTCCGTAAGGGATTTTGATAATCCTGCAGATTAAAATAGGTGAATTCTATTTCTGAGAAGATGTCTGCTATAAACGGCTCGGCAATCTGTTTGTAAAAAAAATCGGTTTTAGTATCGGCTAATCGTCCGGCTTCAAATTCATTGAATTGTTTTACAAGATTCTTGTTCTGGGCAAAGAGCCTGTCAAATGTGGTGGCATCAAAAATAAACCATTCATGGATATTGGTGATGACCAGGTGTTTTACTTCCAGATTTTTATGGGTGATCCTTTCCCGCAAATAATACAGTACCAATTCCTGAAAAGCTTTAACATTAAGCTTTCCGGTGCTTACCATTTCAGATTTATTGGTTGGCTTTTTTGCCTCGATAATTACCCCAACTGAATCCTTTGCGTTGTCTCCATTGTGAATTACAAGGTCATTTCGGCCTTTAGTGTTGATATAGTAGTTGGGGTGGAAATATGTTCTTTTTAGAAAGTCACTGACGAGGTTTTTATGGAATTCCTCCGATTCCGTTTCATTGGTCCTATCGAGCAACTGGATTAGGTTGGCCTTAAAAACCTCAATTTCATTCCGGTTTGGTTTTACTTTTAAAAAGGCCTTATTCAGTGCCTTCCTTGGTTTTAGACTATTTACCTTCATTTACCTTAACTATTATTTTCTTTCCGGTTAAATTAGTGAATTTTGTTCAGTATGAACCCTAGATTAATTGAAATTTTGTCTATAGATTCTTGATGTAAGGTTCAACCAAAAAATAACGAATGATTATGAAAGGTCAAGGTTATTGCAGGATAAAGAAAGGTTTGGTTTAAGTCCCTTTTATCTTTATTAGTAAATTTCAGGTATGCAAAATATAAAATAGTAGGCTTATTTATTTTTTAGAAGAAAGTAAGTCCTAATACTGTTGAGAAGTCCAAAAAATACCCATTCTAGTTGAGCTGAATTTTCAATTCGTTTCGTTCGGTCTTTATTATGACGAATATTGAAATTATTTACAATATTGAAAAAATATTCAGTATCACCGCTAAACATGTTCTTTAATTCACACCTCAATGGTTCCAATATAAAACTTAAAGTTTCACACGCAGATCGTTTATTATCCAGACTTGAATTTGTATAAAATAATTTGATTGCATGATTAACCATTTCGTTTGTGTATTTGTCGCCAAGACTAAAATCTTCTCTTGTTAGCCTAATCATCGGATCCGTGGGTAATGATTTTTTTGCCTGTTCAAACCCGTCGATTGTAAGCGCGATATCAAAGAATAATTTTGTTGATGATCCTAGATCATTATTAAATTTATAAGTTATGTAACGTTGGAGTTTTAAATGTTCAACGATACGTTTGAACTCATCGGGGTTTGGTGAATATGTTATTGTATAGTCTGTTAGGGAGTTTAGAGTAATGGTTCTTGACTCTTTGCCTCCCGCTTCATAAATATATTCAAGTAAGTGTCGCAATTTTTCCTCAAAAGTTGATGGTACTTCTACTAACTTATACCCTTCATTAATAAAATCAGTATTTATTTTTGGTCCGTTCCTCTTTCTATCAAATGTATTCCGACAATAGCCTGCAATTATAGGTTTTTGAGGAAAGGCGTTTCGTTCTAGAATTAACCATGCCACACGACTGAGCGTAACCTCTCCAGTTGTTGGAGCCCGGTATGTGTAAGTGTCTTCAAACGGTAGGTTAGACCTTAAATCCTCACTTTTAATCTTAATATCAGTAATTGGGCAAGTTTCAAAATTCATAATTATCAATATAGGAATAACTTTATTGGTTTGCCGAATTTCACTAAACCGATTTTAATTCGTGAAGCATAATCTGTCCAAAACCGTAAAAATTAGTGTCCCAATGGAAATAATTATTGCAATCACAGATAATATTCTATTGAATCTTGTTTCCCTAGTTTTTTCGTAATAAAGAATCCCTGCTTGGGTTATTTTACATTCTGTGTTGGTTTTTGTAGAATCAAATTTTGGATCTGGGTCTTCAAACATCCCTAACGTTTCATTGTATCGTCTTTTAACTAATCCTGTGGAAACTAAATCCTCAATTGGACCGATAATATTTTCATATTCCATTTTAAAGTGGTCAATTAAGACATGATAATTGCCATCATTTTTCCCCTCGTAGAGAAATCCGAGTATTTTTTGATCTAATTTCATGAACTATCTTCTTTTAAATTTAGGCCTTCTTACATCTTCTTATCAGTTGATTGGTTATAGATCATGTTTGTTGGCCAAGGATCAGATTTTCATATCTATTGGAGATAATTAATTCTAAGCTTAAAAGTTGCTAACCGGATTTATCGGAACTTTTCCCCGCTGACATGAGTCCAGCTGTGATCCTCCAAAATTTCAAGAGTATAACGCAATAATATCCCATTTTCCCAAAAATGAACCGGACTCCTGTGTAGTTGGTTTTATGGTATTATATGTTTGTCGGTACTCGTCAATCTCATTGAGTACATTATCCTTTATAGCATAAACAGCAAAAGGTTAGTAAAAGTAATATGGTTAACCATCAATAACAAAATAAAACTTTAGATTTTATAAAGTGAATAAACAGTGGCTTAAAAAAATAATTAATATAAGGGTCATATGAAGGCTTTTTGTGCCGTGGTGGGGTTGAATGATTATTTGAATTTCCTAAAGGCTTATCTAAGCCTTATGGCTTGATTCAACGCATCTTGCACCATTACGGAGGACGCCCTGTTATTCGCAAGTTAAATCCGAAATGCCCCCCTCGCCGCTTGATTGCTTACCATAGGCGTTAAAAGAAAGCCACAGAATTCAATCTGTGGCTTTCTTAAACTGTGAATTAACGGGAAGTAATAAAAAAAATATCTTATCACCCGTACAATATTTTGGCCAACATTTTACGTAAATTATTGACTATCATTTGATTCCTCTCCTTCTCCTCTTGGGTGTGAACCAAATCTGTTCAGGCTTTATTTGAATAGCCCTCCAATTTTAGCCGTTCGTATACTTTCGCCAATGTATTCTAAGGTTTGATCGGTGCTGGAATGTTGAAGCAACTCCCTGACTACTTCCAAACTAAGGTTAAACTCCCTATAGCATATCGAGGCAAAGGTCCGTCTTGCATCATGCGTAGTTATTGTTTGATTAAGTTCAAATTCTCCTTGCTGGTACTTTTTCTCCATCACTAAGGAGGTATAGACTATCCTGTTTAAGTTTGCTCGTTTCGACAGCCGTTTAATGAGTACGTTTTCAGATTGTTGGCTCAAAACAGGAAGTTTTCCATTGTTTCTTTTCAAAATGTTTATAGCTGGTTGGGGGACCTCTATGCTCTTCACACTCCTTTTTTTGGTATCATTGATGTCAATGAAGCCTTCGAGAAGTTTTTTGATATCTATCTGGTTCATTTCGTTGTGACGAAGGCCAGTGTAAGCTCGGAATAACCAGCAGTCTATCGCTTTTTTCTCCATAATTGAAAGCGTCTCCACCTTTTCCAATTTTTTCAGTTCTTGAAGGTTCAACCAAACTACCTTTTTCTTTTGGGCCGGAGGATTACGGAGTTCATCTTCATTGATATTTAGTGAATGACCTGATCTTCTGGCCTCTCTTAGCACCCTTTTTAAAATTTTGACGTGGTCCCTTTGTGTGTTGTTAGCTAAATGGGAGATGATACCCATATATTCTGAAAACCATTTCCTATCCACTTTGTAAGCTTTAAGGTTGGAGTAATATTTATCAATCCAATTTCTCTGATGCTCCTTTACTTTGCGGATTTTCTTTTCGTCTTTATATTTATCGTAATATTCGGAATAAAGGTCACTCAGGAGGGTTGTCCACTTAGCTGCCATTTTATCCTCGGTGAATTTGTAATGCATCTTATAATAAGCATACTTTTCCCGTGCTATTAGGGGAGGATATTTCAATATTAAACCCTGGATTATCTCACATTGTACTAGAAACTTAGAGTTTGCTTGCAAGGAAGGGATACCATCGTTTTCTGCCTGCTGATCTTTCTGGTTCCAATATTTGACTTTAATTCCTGTTGGGAAATTCACTATTTTGTACTTCTTATTTTCATGATCATAGTAACTGTGCCGGATAATTATTTTTCCGTTTTTAGAATATCCTCTCATTGAACATTTATTTGAAATTTATCATAAATCATCTGTCCCAAAAGTAAAGAAAAAACGTGCAAAAACACGTGCAAAAAAGGACTAAAAATAGGTTGTTGTGCAAAAAATGTGCAAAAAAATATAGAGTAAAATTGCTTTAAAGCATGATATGACTTTCTATTGCGCCCAGGTGGGCCCACGAATTAGCCGGGAGCAATCTCGGCTTTTTTTATGCCTAAATTTTTTAATTTCCCCTATTAGGCATGATCCATAATTGGCACCGGTGGCTGAGCCTGTCGAAGCCAGCGGAGCCGAAGTCATAGGTTTTCCAGACCCAAAACATAGGTAAAGGTATATTATCAAAAACCCTCTAATTCTTTAAATTCTGGGAAAGGTATAATGGATCCTATTTTCAATAGCCCCCAGCTTTAGCTGGGGGACTTCAGTAGTTTACTCGTCTCTGTGGCTTTAGCCAAATTATTATGCCAAGGAGCTTACTGCCTATTTATGCGATGGATGCAATTTGTACCTTATAATTTAACGAAAGTTGAAAACTTTCCGCATTTTAGGTCTAAGTTACGCTTCGCTAAACTTAGACCAGATAGGGAATAATTGGACTGGCAAGTTTAACCGATAGTATTATTGAATGGAAAGAGTTTATTCCACAAATAATTGATGCCTATAAATCTATAATATATTTTCCTTTCAATTTTTTGCGAATTGATTTGCCAAAAAGATTAATTGACTATTTATTTATTGGGTCTTTATGCGGCACCTCTTTTATTAAAGCGATAAACTTCGGGAAAAAAAAAGGAATACTTTCTTCTCGTGGAAATCCAAAAAGTGTACGGATTTTTTACTTTGTTTTATACTTAATATTTTGGCCTTTAGGTATAATAATAAGCTTGATTCAAATTTTATCTAAAAAAGATGAAAACGACGAAAAGAGTATTAAATCACATTTCATTCAGTGGATGGGAGCCTTGTTACTTGGTTTTTTCTTAATCTTGATCCTTAATAAGCTTCTGTAAACTTATTGATAAAGCTAAACTGGAAATACAATACCTTAAGAGTTGAAAACTTCTATTTACGATGGAACAATAAACTCTTTTGACTTGTGTGATCCGGAAATTTGAGATGACAATTCTAAAATAAAATCATTAAATTAGTGCTGAAAATTAAACGATTATGGGGATAATTGAGTTGAAATCGAATTTGCATAAAGTAATCGATGGCATCGAAGACGAACAGTTGCTTCATGCTA
>Ga0105053_10004587_pt1 | contig 20231 bp, 18 predicted proteins | sample BON01_FD_78093 | JGI IMG/M metagenome (GOLD analysis project Ga0105053, IMG submission 78093) | Freshwater microbial communities from Lake Bonney liftoff mats and glacier meltwater in Antarctica - BON-01 | ecosystem: Environmental > Aquatic > Freshwater > Ice > Glacier meltwater | place: Lake...
AGCCTGCAAATATATATTACAGGCTTAAGAAAGATGGTGGTGTCAAGTTTAATCATGGAGGCATAAACTTGACCCAATTTGGAGACGACCCTGAGAAAACTGTCAAAGGTATCCTGGCAGAATATAAAATCCATAATGCGGAAGTTCTGTTTAGAGAAGATGCTTCCCCTGATGAGCTCATCGATATTATTGAAGGCAATCGCAAGTATGTGAAATGTCTCTATGTCTATAACAAGGCTGACATTATATCCATCGAGGAAGTCGACGCTTTGGCCCGAAAGCCCCATTCTTTAGTGATATCATGCAACTTGAAGCTGGGTTACGATTATTTGCTGGAAAATATTTGGGACTATCTTGGCTTGGTGCGAATATTTACCAAAAAACGGGGAGCACCTCCTGATTTAGACGATCCTGTTGTGTTAACAGTGTTTCGACATGGATGCAGTGTTGAATCTGCATGCCTGCAAGTACACAAGTCCTTGGTGGATGACTTTCACTTTGCATATGTATGGGGTACCAGCACCAAACACAACCCGCAGCGAGTAGGACTGGGACATAATCTGGAGGACGAAGATGTGATCCAGATTGTGAAGAAAACAAACACCCAAATTAAGCGAGACAAGGGATACAATGAACGAGTTCAAGCGCATTTTGATGCATACAAAGCTAAAAAGAAGAAGGGCAAATTGAAAACATAAATAAAAACATTAACTTGAATCAAATCCCGCGCAGGACATCAGGACAATTTCTCATTAGGTGATTGTCAGTCTTCCCACACCTCCTGCATAATTTTCCAAACGGCAGCTTTGCCTCCGGATCTTTGACATGTAATAAGTTGTTTTCAAACGCATTCACAAGCCTTTCTTCATAGCACATACCGCTACGAGCACCATATCGTAAATTGTATTCGAAATCCCCCGGAATGTTAAAGTAATCGACAATATGCTGGCAAACCTTTTGGTTGAGTGGACATGCATCGAATCTTGATCTCGCACTAGGACCAAAAGGATTAGATACGTTCTCAACTCCTTTACTTTCATACATGATGACTTTGAACAGGGATGGTTGTCGACATTCGCTCCCCTTGATCGTTGCCTTGTACCTCAACTCAGTCTTGGTGTCTTGTGGCTTACTTTTAACAACAGCTTTGGTTTCTTTAACATTGCGGGACCTTTTGGATACTGGAAACATATCAGCGATGTTTCCATTTCGCTTCGTCTTCATCGTACAAAGTAGTCCTGTCAAAATACAACTATAGTAGTAGAGTACTAGATAATATCGTTCTAGTACAATAAAACTGCTTCATGTGAAGGCTGCACTTTGTAGTATTTTCTTCTTGATGAATGCCCGAGTGAGATTGAATGTCGGAAAGGCTTCTTTGACATTTTTGAAAATATCGCCAACGGTACAAGACTCAATATCCGAGGTTTCTAATATCGAATCAATGAATCGGGAAATTTTCTCCTCTTGTTGAATTTCTATCTCAGGTTCCAGAAAGTTGGGGTCACGATACACTTTAGAAAACGAATCTGCCATTCGCATATGTCGATATAGCTCCGATGCGCTACCAGTTGTTTTAGAAGGAACCGTTTCAAGCAACTCAATGTCGTCAAGTCGCCTAGTAGAACTAGTACCCCATAAAAAAGTATCTTTCGTGGCCAACATGCGGGATTCGAACCGCTGATCAACATCACCTCTATTAGGAACTGATGAAATCGTCCGCGTCCGTAATCGTTCAAGTAGCAAATTTTGCACCTCTTCGGGTGACTTCTTACAATGCTGCAACTTGTAACTGGCCACCACTTCGGTAGAAGTCTTTGGGTCTCGGGACTCGTGTCGCTTAACATTTACTTCCCCGAGATGAATAAAATTGGCTGTGCTGTCTCGAATGTTTTCTTTAGAGACGAAGGATGTCTTAAGATAGTTGCTCTTAGGCTTGCTCTCCCGTGCTATCTCCTTCCGCCTCTTCACTCGCATCACTCTCTTTATTGGGACACTAACTGGCACTCGTAGACCCTGTACCATGCGATCGAACGCATCATCAAGTGACATAATCCAACAAGTTTGAAAAATAAAAACGAGGGGGGGCGTTTTTAAAAAAATGTAATTCGAATTTCAATTCAACGTAGTAACGCAACCAGGTCGCAGAGGAGAATATTCTTGCAAAGCTGCATCAATAAATTCTTTATCCAAGATATTTTTACCGGAAATTTGTTGCGATACTATTTGACTAACCATTGGTGCTTCCATTATTCCAGATGGCCCAAATCTAAAAACATGCTTATTAATTATAATACCAACAAAAATAGAACGTACCCTCCAATTATCCACAAATTTGCATATCCAAGCTTTTCAAGACTGCCAGCAATTGGTTTGCCGTCCCGACTGAAAGGCACTATATTCAATGTGAGCTTAATTAGAGTTCGTAACGGACTTACTTGGTCCAGCCCAGGCCCCCTCGACTTCGTATGCCTGCAACGACGGAAGGAAAGAATACACATAACTCCTGTTTTCTTCCACTAGTTCTTGATCTGCTGCATATAACTTCTGATGGTCCCAAGGGGAAGATAACGGAACTCTGTCACCACCAAATAAAATGTTGCCGTCGACAGTTTTCCTTCCATATGCATGCGAAACTATTTTTTCCAGATTCAAATTGTGGGTACATTTTTCTGGTATCCCTTGGATATCGCATCTACTTGAATATCTGGCGAATTCATACTCTGCAGCAACTAAAAAGACAATATGGTTCATAAACCATTCAGGAACTGTTTCAGTCATCCATATTTGACCGCGAACAGGAGTTATGGGTACAAGCAGATTCAATTTCAAAGCTAATTCAGGTAACCAGATACCATTAGCAAGTACAAGATGTTTGCAAACCATCTGTATGCCATTGGATAAAGTTAACGAATACAATCCGTCGGCGGAGCGTTTGATTCCAACAACAGAGGTGTTTTCTATGAGCTGCGCCTTGCTGCTATCCAACATGGACTGCGTTGCCAACATAGTATTAACATGCAAACTCTCTGGAAAATAAAGAGCTGATCTTGCTATGGTTCCTTCGAAACAAGGGTCCAACTTTATTAAATCCATCTGTGATTTCAGCAGTTCAACATTTGCTCCTACACGTTTCAATGATTCATACTGCTGCTGGATGAAGGTATTTTGAGATGCATCAAGTGCGAGAGTTAGAGATCCTGAAATTTTTAAGTCACATTTGAAACCATCGACCTCCAACTGTCGATATATCTTTGCACTTCCATTTCGTACTTTGAACAGCACTGGCATGGATTCATCAAATCCAGGATTCCATACTGTGGCTGCAGATAGACCAGTAGATCCACTTCCGGGACTTCCCCTTTCAACCACGGTGACAGAGAAAGATGAACCTAAATGCATCGCCACTAGTTGCAACGTATCAAACACACAACCTTCTATATTCATATCACTTACAGCTCGCGCCAGCAATACCTGCACCCACAATAACTACGTCAGAATATTCTTTCTTCTCGTCACATAGAACAACACGACTACCAATTGCAACTACTAAACCACCACGGAAAACGCATCGTCTCAACATCGTCTCAACAGACTTTGTGGAAAGAAATACGAACTTCGAAAGATGCTTGAATCTTGATAGCCCCCCTCTTGTAACGGCTCTATGGGTCTGGCAGAAAGCAAGCAAGGGGAGGGAAGGCGTTGGAGTTTCGGGAAACGAAGAAACAGCAAGGAGCAAGAGCAAGTTGTTTTCTTGGATGAAGCCGATCGGGATGAAATTTCGGCGGAGATGCGGCGTCAAGTGAAAAAGTTAATCATGTATGCCCATTCTGCAGACCCCGGGCTACAGCGAGAGGTAAGATACTGCCAAATATAGAACCATAAGTACTTACGGTATGCAGGTTGCTGAAACATTGGCGAATCAAGCTGTTCGATCCGAGCTTCAAGTTATGATTGTTGAATCGGGTGGACTGGATCTTTTACTTCCATTGACTACGAGCACAGATTCGGAAGTGAGAAGGCTTGCCGCGCATGCACTTGCTAATTTATCTGTTAATAGAGATAACCAATTTCTTATGGCGGAGAAGGGTGGAATTGAGATGGTATTAACTCTGTTAACCAGCTCACAAGAAACGGAAGCAGCAGTAAAACAAGCCACCAAGGCTCTGGCGAATTTAGCAGTGAACAAAGAAAATAAAAGCAAGATTGCTAATTTGAATGGCATACCACCTTTAATTCGGATTCTTCGCCAATCTTCTGTGAGTGTGAAAGTAGAAGCTGCTGCAGCTTTGGCGAACTTGGCTGTGGACGATGATAACGAGATTGCCATTGGAAAGCTTGGTGGTCTTGAAGCACTTGTTGATGCTCTCCGATCTCTCAATCTTGACCTTCAAATTCAGGCTGTACGCGCTATAAGAAACCTATCGGTACATCGCGACAATCGCACCATCCTGAAAGAACTTGATGCAGTAAGCGAATTGCTGCTTGTTCGCGAGGTAATCGATATTCCACAAGAGGTTATACAGGTGGAAAAGGCGTTAGCAAATCTAGGATATAAAAAGAAATAATTCGATTAATTAAAAAAAGACTTTAACAACGTTCTGAGAATTTCCAGCATAATTGCACAGCCATACTTCGGCGAATCGGTTCCGAGCATAATATCCTGATTCGACTCCCCGAACAAAGACTTTTGATGCTAGAGACTCCCCTGCATCCATAGAATTTAAACACTTGCCTGACTGTACGTTCCATATTCGTAACTTGCCATCTTCACCCTTTGCTGAAATAAAACTATGGGCCGCATCTACACCAGGTATGTTATCATGCCTGTGCGAGACAACATGTCCACTGAACGTCATTGTGGGTTTAAACCTTCCATCCGCTGTCGCCATCATTCTTCGGTCAGCTTTTGAAAGTGCAGGGGAACCGCTAGTGGTACAACTGACGAGTATTTCGGTATCGTCTGCAATCGGATATATCCATGAAACTGACCCCCCATCCGCGCGAGCCACTTGGGAGGCAATTCTCCTGGATCTTAAATCAACAGACATTATTTTTCCGTTACGACATCCGCTTAATAACACTTGGTCAAAATCAACAAAGCATTGGGTGAAACAATCGCTCTTCAACGACGGAACAACTTCGGTGACTGAAGCATCACCTAGCAGGCTAATGATATGGCCTGTTTTGCCCTTATCAGAAGCCACACTCAGTCTATCGCTGCCTTTAGCCCAGGCGATACCTCTACACGTACCTGAATTGGGAAATAAAAAAGTATTCCGAAGGCAGCTGCGTGATTGGCATTCCTCCAGAGGCACCGCAATTAAACGCACCACGTATCCACGTCCTGTAGCAGAAGACAAGGCGAGATGGCTAGTGTTATTGTGCGATGTCTTACTCCATTGAATATGATTCTCACATACTGGTACTGCGTCTACAGACGTTTGCTCGTCATATAGACCCCAGTGAACACTTTTTTCAAATTCTAAACTTGATTGTGTGGGGTTGGCGATATTCAAAAGTTGCCCTGAGTGAGATGTCCAAGCGAATTGTGAAGTGGGGGAAATATCAAACTCTCGTGGATTTGGAATGTTGGCTAATTCCATTCGACTGATGGAGTTCAAGGCGTCTTCTGTAATATCACGCTGAAGGCTAGCTGGGTTTCGACACCCCATTAACTGAAGTGCCATTGTGTGCCGAAATACGCTTTTTTCTTGTTTCGGAATAGTACTCTCTTCCACCAGCATTACTGGTTCGTCATCATCTGAAAGAATAGTGCCATTTGGAAAGTACCTATTGCGTTTTGGGCAAAGAAAGTAGCCTTTGACAGTTTCTTTGGAAGGGTGTGTACTTTTTGTACTGTAGCAATTCTTGCGCCTTCTCTTGGTCATACTAGTTTCAAGACGAAGTTCCGGTGCAATGTTATTATTCAACCAAGGGTTTTTTAGTACTCCAGAAATGGATATCGAAAACTGTTAATACATCTCAGAATATGCGACGAATTGTTCTAGTAGCAGGTGAGTCTTCGGGAGATGCAATTGGAGCTAAAGTTATTATGCGACTCAAACAATGGGGCCGAGATAACGGAGTTCAATTTCAATTCGATGGAATAGGAGGGTGAGTTGTTGAAATAATCCACACTTTCAAACTTTATTGATTTTAAAAAGTCCTGAAATGTTAGCAAGAGGCATGAACCAATCGCTGTTTCCCATGAGTGAATTATCTGTCATGGGAATTTCTGAAGTTATCACTAAAATACTTCCTCTTAAAGTAGGTCAGGTTGCTGCAAGAATTGTTTTGACTATTAACTTTTTTCTAGAAGCGACTGGAACAACTTTGCAGTTTTACCGAAGAAATCAACCCAGATTTAATTCTCACCATAGATTCAAAGGGATTTAATTTTAGATATTTAGAAAGAATCTCATCAACAAATCCACCTCCCAGGATTCATGTTGTGAGTCCTTCGCCATGGGCTACGAAACCAATTCGAAGCATATTGTGGGGGTCTACCCAACAACAGCAGGACTATAGCAATATCATGAACGAGATGTTATGTATATTGCCCTTTGAACCGTCCTATTTCTCTAGTAAATCAGCATTCATAGGGCATCCGTGTCTTGAAACGAATCATTTTCGCGGAACCACACCCATGCCTTTGAACCAATTTCATATCCGTCAGCCTCAATGGGCCGCCAGAATACATCCTCGAGTGCAAGTGCGACCCAGTGTTCGAAAGATAACCTTCTTTCCTGGAAGTAGACACCAAGAAATTAAAGTAGCTATGAAAATCATGGCTGAGTTGATTCCGTCTATTCAACGAGAATTCGAAATATCAATATCAGTTATTGAAAGCACAAAACAATATCTACAAGAGTTTCTGGCTGCTCATAATTTCATAGCAACATTAGTTTCATCTAAAGAGGAACTTTTCACTAAAACTGACTTGGCCATAGCGATATCTGGTACCATCGTGACCGAGTTAGGAGCCAATTCTATTCCCACTATTGTATTTTATGATGCAGGACTTCTTACCCGATACATCGCCAAAAAAATCGCTCTCGTTAAACACGTGTCCATTCCTAACATACTGGCAGATGAAACTATCATACCGGAACACCTATTTAGCCAATGCAATGCCCATTCAATTTTGAAGAGTGTCAAAACATTGACATGTAGCCAGCTAGCGCGGCAATATCAAGTTGATAGAGTTCAAGCTATATTGCCAAAACTGGTCAATTGGGATGAATCAAAGCAATCACCCGTACCTCCAACTGCACTCATCACACAAAAATGTCTAGACTACATCATGGTAGACCATAATAAATCGAAATTCAAAACCACTCAAACTAGAGTAGTGGAATGAGGAAAACTCGTCATAAGTCAGCAGTGGCCAGCGGGGCAGAGGCCGCGGCAGAAGCAGCTAGACAGCGGAACGAAAAACGTGGGTTAGTGGAGGGTGCTGCTAAATCTGTTACTCCAGTTAAATCTGTTACTCCAGTCAAATCTGTTACTCCAGTTAAATCTGCTACTCCAGTCAAATCTGTTACACCTGTCAAATCTGGTACTCCAGTCAAATCTGCTACACCAGTCGAATCTGCTACTCCAGTCCAATCTGCAATTGTTAAATCCGTAAATACGAAGTCTACGCAGAAGAAGAAAACTGCGTCAAAGACCCCATCACGAAACAACGATGAAAAGGAGCAAGTTGCTAGCAAACGCAAGACTAGATCAGATTCTCAAGGTACTGATTGCAAAGAAGCAATCGTTGTAGATTCGTCGGAAGACGAGGCTCCCGTGACTCGCAGGGCCACTAGATCCAAAGCAGAACCAACTCCTGCTAAAACACCTTCTAAAAAATCATCTCGCATCAAGATGGATGACAAGGCAGCGCCATCCGAGAAAGTCAGATCTGGATCTATGGCTGATGAAGTAGATGAAAAACCAGCAACAGCTAAAAAATCATCTCGCAAGAGTATCAAGATAGACGAGACGACGCCGTCCAAGAAAACCAGGTCTAACTCTATGGTTGATGAAGTAGATGAAAAACCAGCAGCATCTAAAAAGACGTCTCGCAAGAGTATCAAGATAGACGAGACGACAACGCCGTCCAAGAAAACCAGATCTAACTCTATGGTTGATGAAGTAGATGAAAGACCAGCAACATCTAAGAAGACGTCTCGCAAGAGTATCAAGATAGACAAGACGACTACACCGTCCAAGAAAACCAGATCTGAATCCATGAGTGACTCCATAGTAGAAAAACCATCAGCCAAGAAACGTCGCCAGGAATCCGAAAAATCAAATCATGTGTACTCAGGTGATGCTGTTGATGTCCATCGCTGTCGATTCATTGGTTGGACCCCATTACGTATCGTTTCAATGGCCTCTAATGATGATGGATCGCTGGTAGCTATTTGTCGCCATGGAGGTAGTGTTGAAGTATGGGCAGTTAATGGCAGCTCATGGCATCAAGTGATTCTTATCCCTCAATGCAACACAGGGGAGATTCTTGCGTTGAACTGGATTGGTCATGGAAGGCTTTTTGCAGGTGATTTGGATGGCAGTATTTTTGAATTTGATCTATCAAGAGAGGAACGATGCGCTGATACGAATTCATTTGGCGGTCCTGTATGGTGCATGGATTCCAACTTGGAAGAATCTCGACTTGCATTTGGGTGCGAGGATGGTAGAGTTCGATTGTTCGAGGTGGTTCCTGGTGCTAATAATGGCCTCGAGTACATGCGTAGTTTCAATGTCGCTGCATCGGGTCGTCTATTGAGTATTAAATGGCACGTTAATGCTGATCACAGCAATATTGTTTTTACCGGAGGAATTGACGGACTCATCCGCAAATGGGATGCCAATACCGGAAATGTTCTTCTACAGTTATCGGGTGAATCTTATGGTATGAAATCTGGTGACAGCGTTTGTATTTGGTCTTTGGCTGTACTGCAAGATTCTACCGTGTTTGCTGGAGATTCAGAAGGTTTCATTAGTATGTGGAACACTAATGAAGACACAGGTACACAGGTGAAACGGTTCCATGAGCATCAAGCTGATGTGACCAACCTCGTTGTATCGTCTGACGAAACCTGCCTGTTTGCATCGGGTGTGGATTCCCGTGTAGCTATGTTCCGAAAGACGGAGAACGATTGGATCTATTCTTATAGTCATCGCCCTCATTCACACGATGTGAGAGGATTGGTATTAGCCAATTCTGGAAATACGTTGGTGTCAGGTGGTAACGACACCCAAGTGTGCTGGTTCTCGATCAGTGAGTTCACCAAATCCAGGCCTTGTAAAGTGTCTCCGTTTCTACATACCTCCATTGTCCACAGTAGCCGAGAGAGGATGCTCGTACAACACGCTAGTCATATGGAATTGTGGAAATTCAAAACCCAGCAGCAACTTATGGTATTGAAATTCAAAGATAGACTTGGAATTCGTTGTTCAGCATTGTCGAGCGATGGCAGTATCGTTGCCATCTCGGATGATAACGGTCTCAAGGTTCTGCGAGTGAAAGGCGAGTCCACTCGAGAGTCTCCGTTACAAGTTCATCGGTTTGAACCCATTGATAAGAGCGTGCCAGTAGCCATGTGCTTCTCTGGCTCCTCGACATTAGTGGTAGTTTCACAAAGTGGTTTGATACAACTTATTAAAATATCCGACAAACTCGAACGATTTGCCAGTATTTCGTCATTGATAGACGCCCGTAGGGAAGGCGCTTGTACCGCAATTAAAAAGATGAGCGTCAGTGCTGACGGACAATGGATTGCTTGTGGCGATGACACAGGCAGAATATTCGTATTTTCTGTAGATATGCGACAGTTATATTTGGAGCTCACCAGCGCAACTTTTCAAGGATCGTTGTTCACGAACTTTGAATTCTTGCCAGATCAGCGATCACCTACACTAGTTGTCGTAGCTATGAACAATCGCTGTTACTCGTACATGGTGGAGTCAAGACAGCTGGCGAGAGATCCTATTCAGATTTCACTGCCAGAATCGAATGAAACAGTTTTTGGTCTCACATTCAATGACTCGGATTCTGTGGTCGTATGGTGTCGTGGTTATGCATGCAAAGTGCAACTAAGTTCAGGTGAGACTAACTGTCTAACGCGATATCGCCCAATCGCACATATGGAATATGTCGCTACAGACGAACTGCTTGTAGTAGAAGCGCCATGGTTGAAGATAATGAAAACATTTAACGATCCCCTCCAAAGGAAGAAATTCGGTGGGGCAAATTAATAACCATACTATATATTGCTTCACACATTTATATTATATCTACAATTATGCGCCGTCTTGAGGTTGCGGTTCGTTATTTATTTTGGCGTCATAGTCGCGATTCTCTTGCATCAATCTATCTGAAAGAATATCGAATTTGATCCAGAATTCTGGTTGGTCGCCTCTCATAACCCCGCTGCACTTGGTGACGAAGTTCGCTAGCCCATACACTACCAGCTTCATCCGTATACCTTTGTCAGCCCAATCCACATTATATTGCCCTATAATATCCTCTAATTCATCCGCGAGATCTTTGCCAGGCATCCCATTTCGCATCAGCATTTGAAAGTAAGGAGTCGGATTCTTTGCGCAGCAATCATTCAGTTTCACCAGCAGAAGACGCAATTCGTCCCCTCCGTTTAGTCGTGGCATGATATACCTACGACACTCACCTAAACCCACGACGTCATCATAGCGCCATTGACGAGTGCCGTTCCAACCTGTTGTATCTAACGAGGCAGCTTGCCAACTCATCGTTTACTTGAACACAAAGGGGGGCTTTCTCCATAAAAAATAATAGGTGTCAAGACGAGAGATGCAATTAAATTAAATTACATTAGGAGAAATATAATGTGAATTCAATGATTACTCATATTGTTCTTGCTTCTGATTACCTCACGGAGTGCCATCAGGCTCATTTCTTTCAACAAGATACTCTTGTTTATTAAGAAATTAGCATTTGATGGCTTTTATTCATATTACTCTTGTTTTGTGACAATACCTGGTACAGTGACTACAGTCGCGTGCCAGTGTAGCGAGAAATCCTATTCACATTTTAATTACCATGAACTAATGAAGGTGTCTTTCTCCTTTTTCTTCAGGGTACTAAAATAGTAAATAAAGCTTCTTATACTAAATTTAATCATGAAGATGATGAAAAGCTTTCGTGGCCAGCTCCTTCAACAATGAGTTGTGGGTCAGCATCGGCTTGGCTTCCAGGTTGCGCGTGTTTTTGCTTGCCTCCAACGGGAGGTTTCTGAGCGACAATCCAGTAACTGGTAGTGAACAAACCAAGACTATCAGATTCAATAAAATCTTCGACGTATAGGTTAAGTCGGTTCAACAGTATAGCGGTATTCTCATGAAGAAAACCAACTCTACAGAGAAAGTTCACAATGTATCCAACAGGCATGAAAAAATCTCTTGCTTTTTGAATCATTGGGTACTGATGTCCAGTAACGCTTGCTTCCTTGCTGAATTCCAGCTCAAATCCAGCTTTTTTAAGCGCTCTGTGGTAATCAATTGGGCGCGGTGTGTAAACAGCTCCGATGATAGCTTTCGTCTTGACCAATAGTTCCCTATGACGAGGATTCGTTTCATCATAAGCATCGAGCATGAACCAGTCCAAAAAGGAAACTTTCGCACCTGGTTTCAAAACACGAAATAACTCTGCGAAAAGTGCATCAAGATCACTAACATATGTGAGAGCTTGAACATGGTAAAACCCATCAAAAACACCATCATCGAAAGGAAGAGGATCATTAAAACTCCCGTAATGAAATTCAAGCTGTTTCCCAAGTAGTCCGGTTTGATTGGCGTGTTGAATGGCATTCTTAATCTGAAACCCATCATCAATATTCATACCAACAACTTTGGCTCCTGTTAATCGAGCTACATGGTGGGAAATTCTTCCTCTTCCGCAACCAACTTCTAGCAACTTATCTCCTGGACCCACATTCAAAACCTTTGCCATTTCTCTTTCAAATAGCAATTGGTTTCCATAAACTCCTTGAGGCAGGTCCAAAACCGGAGGGATGTACATTTTCTCGACTTCGCCTAGAGCACATAATTGATTCACTACTCGATAATAGTCTTTGATCTTGGCTTCGTCTTCAGGCGTGATCACCTCTTTGCCGAAAATCTCATACGAGTTAATGAAAGCATCGATGTCACTGTGTTCCAAGCTAAGGATGCCTTGAAGGGCTTTTAAGGAGGTCGAGGCTCGGTAACCAAGATCTATGGTTCCTGTACCGTAAACATATCCTGCTGCAATAGCCACGATAGCGACGACAACGGTTGACAGTGTCAGGCTCAAGCACTTCATTTGGAAAGATATTGGGAATTGAAATCGAGCGGTGAGTATAATAATTACAGTAAACTATACGAATAAAACCCACGTTGAAGCATCATGAATTTTTTTCCTGGCTATCTTCTTGTCTTGAATTTGAATTTTATTTGATCCGTTGAATAATTCGATGACGGCCAGTTCTATTAAATCAGTGAGCAATTCAGGGAACTCGTCAGTAAAGACCGTTGTAGACACCCATGAGGGCACAGCGCTGGCGCCTTGTGAATCTACCATTTGCTTGACGATAAAGCCAGAATATCTTGGAATCAAATGTACCAAGCAATTGATCTCTAAAGTGATGCCTGGTAGTCAAGCCGAGTCGCTTGGAATCAAGGAAGGATGGTCTGTTCTGACAATAGCTGGTAAGAAAGTTGTAAACTCCAATCAGATCACAGCAGCATTAAGTGCCAATAAGAGGTCAGGGAGGCAATATAAAATTGTTTTCAACAGACTGGATAGTGCATCCCCTAGCAAAAATGAAGCTTTCCTTGACTGTAGCGCCGATATTGCAACAAGTGATAATAGCGCCGATATTGCAACTAGAGATAATAGCACTGATATTGCAACTAATGATAATAACACGGATACTGCGACTAATGAAAATAACACGGAGACTGGTACTAATGATCACGACACCGATACTGTTCTTGATCAGATCACTGAAACAGAAGCAGGACAAGAAAACAGTGTCAACCAGCACGAAATTGAAACGGGGGTAGCGACATTGTGCTACGATACCAATATTGAACAGTTTCCAATCCAACACGGCGAAATCACGGCAGACGACATCGATGAGGTGTTTTGTTTAACATTCGTCATGCCTGGATGCATCATAAAGTTGGCAAATGTGAAAACTGATTTCAAGGGCTCCACATTGAAGCATATGATGATAGATCCAAGTCCTTATGTTGCCGAATCTTCCTCTGGGGTATTTGCGAATCTAGTGGACGGGATGACGTATTGGGTTTATGTTGTTGAGGATGCATTTCAGGAAGCTCAAGATAGAGCAAAGTACATGTCTTCAGTGATCGATGAAAACAAGACGCAAGAAATAGAGAGAGAAGAGAGTTGTTCGTGCATCGAAGGAAATCCTTGCGTCAATGAATATGGATGTAATAATTGGCACAATAGATTAGCTGTTGCGAAAGCAAATGGGTGGAAAGGGTTTTAATTCATTAAAATTCAATTTAAATATTTATATTCTACTGGCGGACCAAAACCATGTTAAATGTGGATCTAATCGTTTCATATACACTCGTGACGGCAATTTGAACTCGGCACCATTCTTCTGGCACACAATCAGATTCTCACGCCACAATTTCAATAAAATTTTTCCAATATTTTCTTGAGCGAGTACTTTCCTTGTGGAAGGTGTATTGACATAAATATCATCGACCATTTTGACAATCGACACGCCGCTACGATGTTCGTGTAGATATTGTACCACCTGATCTTCACGAGACTGTCGGTGACGGATATACCTCGTCAGTAACTCTGTTCCGTCAGCTATATGAGGTCCACTAAATAAACAATCAGACACATTTTAGAATTCAACATCTTAACTTACTGTCCACAGTATAATCTTGCCGGCTTGAAGGAAAGGATTCGTTTCAACGAAGTCATGTAACTTGACAAGTCAGCTATCACGGTCGTCCCATATCCTAAGACTGTATCACCAGAAAACATAGCATTCTCTTCTTCTAGATAAAAAGCAGCGTGGTTTTCAACATGTCCAGGGGTGTGTACCACTCTCAAAGTGGCTCCTTTCGTTTTTATAATATCTCCATCAAATAATACTCTTGCATTTTTAAACCTTCCTTCTTTTTTGAACCATTTAGTATAGAATTCAAAATGGCTTTTCATAAACCAGTAGTCTCGCTGCAATTCGCCCTTTGTTCTCCCGTTTACATCCCAAGAGATGTCTTCATCAGGCCAAGAAGGAAGCATCGAGTCATCGAACTTTCTTAGAAACCCCTGTTCATCAAATGGCTGCGGTCCCATTTCAAGATATGGGATGAGTTTCCTCTTGTGAAAGTTCACCATTGTGTAAATGGATAATTGATATTCAGGGCAAGGAAGCATCCCGACAGGAACATCTCCAAACTTGTCCAGCAGCGATTCACAGCCTCCAAAGTGATCTCCATGCATATGGGTGATTAAGATCATTTCTAAACCGTCGCATTGTTGACGATCCATAAACTCACCAAGTATTTGTACGAACTCCGCGTTTCCTTTGATCTTTTCAGCAGCATCGATTAGGATGCGTTTACGACCTGTACCGACTAAGAACACGTTGGTTCCGTTAAGGGTATATGGCGATGGGTTTTGCCCTAACACACACGAAACTATGTCGCTGAGAACTTCCGTATCAGGTTGCGGTGGTGGGAATTTCTCGATTTCAAATCGTTTCATACCAGTCGCAATCACGTTGCGTCTTGCCTCTGAAAATAGATCTGCTCCAGCTAAAGTATCTTCGTCACTAGAGCAGTTGTTTAACAAAACATAAGGACTGTCGATATCTGGAGGTAAGCAGCATACACATCCAAACGATGACATTTCTATTTAACTCCAAGGTCGGAATGATATTTTTTTGGAATAGGATATATCAGCCCCCCGCAACGACTGTTTAAAGCGTTTGGTCGAAATTAAAAATGCTTTCGTGAACAGCAAAAGCGATTCGAGTCAAGAGACGCAATTAAATGGCATTAGGAATAATGTGATAATTTCTATTATTGTTTTTTCACACGAATAACCATTATTAGGATTCCGTGTATTCTCTTCTTGTTTTCATAATAGGAATTTGAACTTGCATGATGTTTTTGACTTTGGTTTAATTGTATTTTTAAAAAATTAGTATTGGAGAGTACTTGTGCGAAATAGCTGTAGGGCGTAGCAAGCTTCGGACTCGGACGCGTTGTGGAAGGAGAAGGTTGTCTTATTGCTCACATAAGCAACGGATCCCTGCTGTAGCGTGGACACATTGACAACTTCATCATCAAGGCACTGGGTGGCGGTAACTGATCCTCCAAGAACCTTTATCCAAGATGGAGCGTCAAATCTATGGGGAGCAGTTTCTTCACTAGCATGCCAGCATCGAAGCCACAAACTGAAAGTGATACCACGAGCTAGCAGGTCCTTGTCGATATATTGTTCCCATTCTTCCGGATCTAAACTCATCCTCTGCAACACAGAAGCAACTTGCTTTGGACATGAATAGTTAACTAGATTATGCATCCCGATAAACCTAGTAAGAGCATGAAGATTGGTGAACACACGCTCATCTTGATCTTGGTTGAAAAAGGTCAAAAGATCCGCCAAAGAAAGATTGCCGTCTTTATTAAGTGACTGGAAATCGCTATCTGAAGATCGAAATGAATTACTTCGACTGCGACCTTGGACAATCTCCCGTTTCTGCAGAACCTGATTATCACAATTCTTAAAAGGTTCCGCAATACAACACCGTGAATTCAAAGAAGTAGCAGAATGTACCACAGGTATGACACACTTTTTACCGGAATCACCAGTATAGCACATGGAGATAAGAGGAGGTGAGAACAAATGCAAGGACACTGCCACATGGTCATTACTACTATTGCCTAAAATATGCAATCCTTTAAACTTCTCAAAGCCAATTTGGGAGCCCTCGGAGAAGTAGGTGGCGTCTTTCAAGAACGAGTTGCTGACTGACCCAGTGTACTGTTTTAATTGCAGGGATCCACGCAGTACTTTGACCCAACTTTCCATACCTGGAGCATGGTCATGTAATGGGGTCACTTGAAATTTATTCCAACAAAGAATCATCAATGAGAATTCTGATTCTAATGCGATTAAACTCCGGGTGTACCTATACGCATCGAAATGGATAAATTCTGCCCATTCACGCTCCGTAAAGACCAATCGTTTCATCAAAATGTCCACTTCTTGTTTGTTCTCTGATGCAAGAGCAGCTTTGACTAAAGGCATGAAATCAGCCAGAACCAATGGCTTCTGGTCAAAGACTGCTTCTTCTGTGGGCTCTTCTTCTGTGGGATTTGTAGGCATAGGGGCCGCATACATCGACCCTTCACTAACTTCTCCAAGTGCATTGAACAACTTGCACAGCATATACGGAGGTGCGTATATATGCAGTGAGATGGCCACTTGATCTGGATTAGGATTACCCATTGCGTGAACACCCTGAGTGTCATTGATGTAACACACGTCTTGAGCCCCTGCAGTTATGTCACGAATGACCTTGGGAGGGCTTGCAGATGCATCGTAGCGTATCTCACGAACTTGTCCTTGTAGAACCTTGACCCAGCAACTGCTTCCTGCATGATCATGAATCGGACTCATTTGGCCTTTGTCCCAACATAATAACAAAACAGTGAATTTGGCCTTGAACTTGCCTTCGCCCACTGGAACATCGTACCCTACCAAATTACGTGTGTACTTTTGCTCTTTGAATCGAACGTAATTGGAATATTCAGATTCCTGAATACGGACTGCACAAAGAAGCTTGCAGATATGGTCGATATGTAGAGGTGAATGGAATTTCCCTTCCTCAATGGGCTGAATCTCGTGATGCAACAATTCAATCAGATCTCTGAAATTGGTGAAAAGGCGCAATGATTTTGAGCAAATATTCGGTTGATTTCCAGAAGAAGCGCAAATTTTTGACACGCTTTTACCACGCTCATAGTCAGTAATGGACAAAAAAGAATTACACAGAACGACTTTAGTGTTGGTGGTGCAGTTGCATCTATTCGGATGACAAGATATGTTCATAGCCTCTGTGCTATAAACGTGAACAGAAACGCTCCCTGGTTCTCCAAAGAACGTATGACCAGTAACTTCCTTATCAAAGAAATGTGGTTCAGATGGTAGCAGAGTTTCAGTGGCATCAGCGATACATAATTTAACATCACCGTTCACCACCCAACTCCACACACTCTCAATGGCATGATTATGACCATACTTGGTGAACGATTCATCAAAACACACCACCACTGCACTCATATCTGGGGTTTGAAGTATAAGGTTCACATGGCCTTGGTTCAAAACAAAGTCCTCCAATTCATGATTTTCAAAGAAATCTCTTAGAACATCTTCCACTGGAAGTGATTCAGGAGTTTTTCGGAGATTTCTGTTTCGATTCAACGCTTCGGATAATTTGCTTGCAACCATCACTTGTCTACTAGCTGTCTTTCAACTGCGTTACGTTTACTTTTTGTGTCCAAGTCATTTTGCTACAAGAACCGGAGCACTGGACTATTCTGATAGTATAACAGCTACTGGGTCTTTTAATACCGGACTACTAAATATTTCTTGGATTCGAGCTTTTAGATGGTGGTGTGAAGATTCTTGTTGGTTAGCATTGAATTGTTCATCGATCGCAATAAAGTCGATGCGTAAGAAGAGCTCGCAAGGCCCTTACTCTGTAGTGCATTAATTATTTTGAAACGAACATCTCCACACACTTTGTCATCAGTGAACCCGGTGGTCTTAAACAAGCCTTGTTTACCATAGTTCTTATATGTGTCAAGAACTGCTTTGGATGAAAATGTCGCCTTTTTAGGATCTGGAACGATTTCTTGCAACTTATTGTAATATGGAACAGACTTTCGAATTGTATCCAACGCAATATCCTTCCTTCGCTGGTCTTCTTCTTCATTCATTAGCTTGATTTTTTCTTCCATTTCTTTCATCGCCATTTGTGTGGCTCGATATTTCATCCTTCCTTGATGGTACGGAGCCTCTTCTTGTCTCTGCTGCCGATTCATCTCCTCGTGTTGAGCCGCTTCCAACTCGCTCACGGCCTTTTCAAATGCTCGCTGACGATGCACTTGGTCTATCAATGCGTGCTTTCGTTCACGTTCCATTTGATCCATTTCCAGTTGTCTCTCCTTGTCCTCCATTTTAAGCCGATCAACCATCTCTTGATGTATTCTTGCCTTGTTCGTATTCAAATCACGCTGAACCCGTTGAGCAGCAAGAACTGTATGCAACTCTTCTCTCTTAATATCCAGTTCTTCAACATAGGCTAGTTTACATTGCTCTTCGACTGCAGCTTGAATATTTTTAGTTATCTCAACCGAAAATATGGACTTTTGCATCGAAATCTCCCTCCTTTGGGATGCTTTCAACTCTGCTAATACTGTTTTAAGCTTATGCTTCTCATCTATCCAATTAAGATTCGTAATGAAAATGGAGCGATCTGTCTTCGGAAAGTGTAATTGCGCCTGTTCCATAATGCAAGCGACGCCCTTACTTCTGCTTTGTTTTACCACCGTGACAAATAGATCACCTAACCAATCTCCTTTCTGCTGCATCGCGAGTTTGTCCTGTTTATGGGATTCTATAGCTTGAACTATCTCGTAGTTGTTCTTCTGAAAGGCGGCTTCTAATTCGACCAGAGATTTGCGTGCACTTTCTACACAGGTTACAACGGATGGATATTCATTTCCTGCCAATAAATCTTCAAAATTTTTTGTCGTACATTCTTCTGCTTGTTCTGGTTGCGTAACAAGTCGTTTGTAGCGATGCACCTCTGCTAGGGTGTCACATAGCTCCGCGTGGAGTGTCTCTTCGTTCTGATTGAAGTTGTTTCGAGTCATCATCAATAATGTCCCCAATTCAACTGGGTCCCGCTGTTCTAAAGATAATAATTCCCGGATACCAAGAACTTGGGCTGACAAATCCTCCTTTAAAGCCTTTCTGACGCCCCGTACGAATTCGATTTCTTGCTCGATGTCATTCTTTTCATTTTGAGATTGGTTTGCATTCTGTCTTAGCACTCGTTTAGCTTCGTCCAATATTGATCTAGAGCGCTGCTGTGGTCTTGTGAATGCGTTACGCAAAATATCTGAAATATCCGACTCGATGGACTTTTGCTCGTTGTGCAGTTTAATATTTATTTCCTCCCAGTTGTATTTATGTTTGTTTACGATGTTCTTTTTCTTTTGTAATTTACGGGCTTGTGATAATTTACGAAGAATAAGCTCTCCTCGCTGGGACTGTTGCGTGGCAGCAAGCAACGACATCTTGGGCAAAAAATGTAGCCGTTAGATTTATGATTTTTTTTTCGAAAACACTTTTGGAGACATTGAAGTCAAAACAAAGCGAATGAAAGTGTGATGATCATACGTGCGGTTGCTGTTTTAGCAGAGGATGTAGTTAGCAGGTGTGTACTGTGGATTCTTAGTTCCTAATTTAGGAAGACTTCTCGTAATTCAGTGTATAGACTGTGCCCCACTTAAAAAAAATGAATTCAAATCATAAACATAAACTACTATGGATAGGCTGTGCAGAAATATTGGAGGGTCTATTTATTTCGCAATCCGGACTAGCTTTAATTTGGATTACATGGTTAAACCATGTGATAAGTTTACACAAGATTTACCTGTAGTCATCTATTTCATTGTTGACAAACCAGTTTTTAGGCCAAAGACAAGTTGTTTCTGAAAAAAGGTTAGTTGTGTGTCCAAAAAGATGTAGAATAAATATTTTACGAAGGGCCAGGGAAACCATTGAAGTTGCAACATACAACAGTAGTATTTTATTAACCTGCAATTACTATTTTAAATTTGTTTCAACAGAGAATTAGAGATATAGATCTTAGATAGGGAACTGCTACTGTCAACTAACACCTGGTTCATTCAAATATGATTCAAAAATGATTTCTGAAAAGTAGAACGAGGAAAAATAAACAGACACTAAAGCCAGATGCAGCTCCTGACGTTGGCTTGATGGTCCCCAAAAGGGAATTCGTGTTTCCATCGACTGAGGTGTCAATATCCGCAGTAATAACATTGTTCGAAGTTGGAGATTCCGTAATAATAACATTGCTCAAAGTTGGGGATTCTGTGACAACAATTTTACTAGTTAGAGATTC